>Ga0315268_10001631_pt1 | contig 25881 bp, 22 predicted proteins | sample C1_top_MG_FD_204535 | JGI IMG/M metagenome (GOLD analysis project Ga0315268, IMG submission 204535) | Sediment microbial communities from Yellowstone Lake, YNP, Wyoming, USA - C1_top | ecosystem: Environmental > Aquatic > Freshwater > Lake > Sediment | place: USA: Wyoming | collected 2017-08-01
CAATTTTGTACTTCTACGGTTTCATGCCTATCATCTTCCTAATTCCGCTCCCGCTCTACGTTATAATAGGATTTATGCTAATTCCAATATCTAGAGCAGGCGACCGAGCAAACAACCTAGAAAGAGAAATGCCCTTCGCTTCCGCATACATCAGCGTCATGGCATCAGGCGGCATATCCCCATACACTAGCTTCAGACGTCTTTCAGAAGTAGAACTGATGCCTGCAATGCAGGGCGAAGCAAGAGAAATCATTAAGGATGTAGAAATTTTCGGAGTAGACCCACTGACAGCTATTGAACAGGCCGCAAGAAAGAACCCGTTGGACATTTTCAAGGATTTCCTCTCAGGCTATGCGTCAACCGTCATCATTGGTGGTGATATTGGACACTTCCTTGAAAGAAAAGCTGAAGACATTTTCAAGACAAGAGCACTGCGCGTCAAGGCAGCCGCTGAACGTCTGGGAATGCTCTTAGAAACCTTCATCATAGTAATGGTTCTGATGTCTCTGTGCTTCTACATCCTCTTCAGTGTTGAATCTATATACAGCGTCGGCTTGGGGCTTGGCTCAGGCATCATTCTTTACACTTATGTGTTCACACCGATACTTTCAATGATGTTCATTTACTTGGCACATAGCATGCAGCCCAAGACTCCCGTTGTGGAAATGCGACCGTACAAGGTGTTTGCAATCTGTGGAGTAGTGGCTATCGTGCTTTTCCTGTTGATGACTGACTTCATGGGATACATTACAGTGCCCTTTTTCACTTCACTCAGATCAATAATCGATCTACCTGTCGCGATCGCCATTACTTTGTTCATTGCAACAGCACCCGCCGCAGTAGTTCACGCCAGACTTGCAAAGAAAAAGCAAAGCACAGAATTCGGAATCAACAGTTTCCTGAGAGACCTCACAGAGGTCAGGAAAACTGGTTTATCCCCTGAGAAATGCATTGAAAGCCTCTCAAGCCGTGACTATGGCGACTTCAGCAAAGAACTGAGAAAAATAAGTTCCGAAATCTCTTGGGGAGTTCCAGCTAAGAAAGTGATAATGGACTTCATAAAGAGAACACGAAGCTGGATGACTCAAATAATCATGTTCTTGCTGGTAGAGACAATCGATGTTGGTGGTGGCACTATTGCAATGATTGAATCGTTAGCCAGATTCAACAATCTAACCCAAGAAGTTGACAAGGAAAAGAGAATGGCGGTACGACCATACATTATGATGCCCTATTTTGCGGCTCTTCTTCTTGTGGCTACGACCACCATGATGATAAGTTTCACATCAGGCACTCTTGCCGTGGGCGGAACAGCCACTACTCCAAAAGATCTGACCCCCATGATAATAATGTTCACAACATCCTGCATTTTCCATAGCTATCTAATCGGACTGGTTGCCGGCAAAATAAGCGAAGAATCAATTTCAGCAGGCTTCAAGCACGCATCCCTTCTAGTAATCATAGCTGTCTTAGCTGCGAAAGTTGTGCCGATGGTAGTTAAATTCTAGGAGGAGAAAAAACGAGTAGAGCAGGCAAAAGCCTTGGACTCAAAAGAGACAGGAGGGCTGTCAGCCCGGCCCTTTCGTCCGTCATACTAACAAGCGCAGTAGTGGTCATGCTCCTAGTGACCGTTGCCTTTGCAAACAATTTTCTAACCGCTCGCATGGCAGAAAACGAGTTTGGCACTGTCAAGCAGTTCATGCAAACGGCAGGGTATCAAATAGACGATGTGTCTTGGACGATTGGACGCACGCAGACGATTCGGTATACGAGCAGGTCTGGACGGGTTGATTTCCAGTCTGCAGCTTTAAGCTACAACATTTCTCTTAACGACAGCCCAATTGCCAACTTCACGTACAGCACAGGCATCCTCCTATACAACATGCCTGTGACCAGCTACAACTTAGGAAACGGCTATCATGAGAACATAATTCCTGCTTCGGACCGCTCTTTTCTTCAGAAAGGAACGTCAGCACCAGTATGCCATGTGTTCGTTGTTGAAAAACTCTTGAAAAGCGATGGCACTCCCATGAATGACGGTGCCTTCATACGAGTTGTTCTTGCCCCTTCAATACGAATGCTTAACTCAACAATAACAACGAGCAACACAACACAGAATTATTACAAATTTTATCTCCCTATTCTCAACCAAGGTAGCAGCCCCCGTCTTTCGCAATCAGTTACGCTTGTTGGAACTACTGTCGCTGTTGAAACAGAAGGAGATGTCAACAAAATCAGCATCCAAATCAGTTTTCCCAAATCTGGATTGGGATTTGACAACGATTTCTTCGCGTTCGCTCACATCACTGAAGTCGTGGGAAACATTCCATCAGGTTCCATAATCGAGTTTTACACAGGAGAGGTGACTGTGTCACTAGGCTTGCACGCCTAGATCTTCAGGAGAACTGGAAATGCCACACGTCGTTATTGAATACATAATCATGATCCCAATACTGATAATGCAGATCTTTCTCTTTCCTTTAACTGCAAACTGGCTCATGAACATCTGGGTGGATTCACGCAGATCGCTCGCCCTCCAAGATGTAGCAAGCCATCTGGGAAGCACGGTTCAGCAATTGTACTTTTCACTGAACCACGAAACTATCGCTTCAGGAACAGCAACGTATTCGCCGGGGCTTCCGGCATTCATAGAGAATCTCCCGTACATCGGAAATGGGACGTTAAGGACGGTCCTAGACCCTGGTTTGAATTCGAGCGCGGTTTTAGATTTGACGATTCGGCTGCTTTCAACCAGCAACGCGGTTACATTCTCTGCTGTTCTAGGACCTAATGTCCTTTGGGGAGGTTCAACTTTCATAAGCAATTCCACGCATGCTTGTGTGACAGCACAAAAGTTTCCCAACGGAACGGTGAGCCTCAATTTTGGATAGTGACACGGGAGAATTTGAAGAATGACTGGCGCCACCATAGATCATATGATTTCTGCAATAGTTTTCATAGGGGCAATACTTGTTTTCATCAATCTGTTTAACCAGACAATTCAAACCGCCATCATATATCAGAGGCATAGATACCTGGCAACGAAATGCAGCGACCTACTGGACAATATGCTGCTAAATCCTGGATATCCTATTGAATGGGGAAAAGGTAACTGCACACCGACAAGTTTTGGACTGCAAGACCCAGAATTCACCGAGTACAGACTAAGTCCGTTTTCTTTAATGCGACTAAACTACTCCGCTGGAGCCCCAGTCTACTATCCGAAGACTGGACAATATTACAGCAACATAACCATGGGATTTGGCAAGTCACTGCTCGTACCCTTCAATGAAGTTATAAACTACTCGATTGCCTCACGGCTACTCGGAGTAAACGGGACGTACGGATTCAGCTTAACGATAACACCCATTATAACTGTGTCCATTTCGGAACTGCAGTCCAACCCTCTGACATTGTCGGTTGATGTAAAAGGAGCTGGTTTCCCACTAGCCAACGCCAACCTGAGCTATTGTTTTATAACAGTCAAACCAACTGGCGGTGCAGGCGCCTATCCAGCTTATACAGTCGATTATGGTGCCAGCTTCACGAATGGCGAAGGTTCAGCAGTTCTGAGTTTTCCAAGTTTTGATGCGACCCAAGAATCCTATGTTTTGATTGCATATGCCCATCTCAGCGGTCTGGTCGGAGTCGGGTATCATGAAAGCGTGCTCTACGATGAAAGCTACGTAGTTCCGCTCATTTCCGATTTTGCCACAGGAACAGTTGCGATTGCGCATAGCTGGGATGTACACGGTGGATCTAATCCCGCCGAAATATCATATAACGCAACTTTTGTCTTGTTAACAGAGGAATTCACGCTTCGAGAAATGCCTCTTGACAATTCAACTGGGAAAATAGGAAAAATCAACTATGGTGAAGGACAACCCTACAACAACATCACAATTCCAACCTACAATCCAGGTCTTCTAGTGATCACATACCGAAAGAGTGCCCAAGAATCAGGTGTCGTGTTGATGCCTTGGGGAATAAGCTCCATGGCTTTCCCAGTATCGTTTGGAGCAGATTCTTCTGGAAAAGAATGGGTCACTACTGATCTCAGGCAAGTGACAGTGAACAACATTGCTTACCAAGCAAGGCTGTCATTATGGAATATGGAAGGTTACTAGGTGATGAACCACAATGATGCGAACTATTGAGATACTCCTCGTGATAATCATCATCACCGCAGCCTTCTTAATATCGGCATTTTTCGCTGTCCTGCCTTCACCACGCCAGGTTTCACCCATAAATCTTCGACGACTAGCATTGACGACGCTTCAGACAATGGATGTCGATTATGACTTGAGTCAGACTGTTTTCAAGTCGAGCGACGACCCTGCGTGGGGAGGACTGCAGATAGCTCTTTCCGCCTGTCTTCCGCCAAACGTGATTTACAACATGACAGTCTACGAAGTGCAGAGCGGAAACCAACTTTACACGGTCATAAAATCGATTTCGAACGCCGAAAATCTAGGTATCAGCTCAGACTCTGCAACTTACCTTGCAGCATCATCGAACGTGACTTTCAAGGTAACCCCGGAAAAGATTGGAGAAAGCCAAGGCGGAGTAACACTATACATTCTAAATTGCAGTGACGCAAACGGATGGTGGATCACAGGCTACACAGCTCAAAGCCTAGCCGAAGACCTCAAGCAAGCATTGTCGCCTTACTTCAAATCCACAATCATGGTGCAAAACACAACCCAACTAGCTAAAATACTGAACGGCACTGCACTTCAAAATGAAACCGTTCAAAACGCAGTCGTCATCAACACTGAAGGAGAAGCAGTTCCCATACCAGCAGGCTACTATGCGAGTTCAGGAGTGGGCTATGACTCTACTCACACTTCTTACGCAAGATATTGTCACACGCTTGGTTTGAGAGTTAGACAATACAATTGGACATGGATCAGCATCGTCGGCTACCCGCTATACTATGTAAGCAACACAGGTCTTTTCCCAAGCGAACAAAACACATGGGGCATTTATGGAATGAAAAACGTTGAAGCCGCAGGACTCAACGCTTTTCTTCGCGGCATCGACAACCAAAGCTACACATATGACGCTACTTGGATAACGGGAGAACCAGGCATCGTGTATCTTTCATCTCAAGCCTCATACTACTGTAACTACTATGGAATCTACCCTTCTCCTTATCAAACAGCCACTAGAGCCCTACCAGATTCGATACTTTCAACATACCATCTGAGCCAAAGTTTCGCAATCTTTAATAAAGTAGGCAACTGGATGGCAGGCTCAGTCTACAAAAATGCCGGATCAGGCTCATTTATAGCGCTGGGTTTGACAAGAAGCTCCGACATTAGGCTGGCAAGTCTTGGCCTTCTTTGCGCTTACAAGCCAAGGCTCTTCAGATCTGATTACACGGTCAACGGAACTTCCAGATTGGTAGTTCTTCAGCTTGGACAAGCAGGGAGCGTGTAGGAAATGAACAACAGAGGTCAGTTTTCAATTATTGCCGCTCTGCTTGTTGCAGTGATTTTGATAGCAACTGTCATAGTTACCTACTCTACAATCCGCAACAGTCCAGTCCAAGAACAGCCTCAAGTGCTGAGTGCAGTAGACGAAACAAACTTGGCAATAAAACAAATCTTGGGCTTCACTCTAGGCTACTACGGCTCCGTCCTGCAAGTCACCGGAAACTCTTCTTACGCTAAAACTCTTGCTTTAGGATACCTTCACAGTGGTCTCGAAAATGTGGCAAATATGCACCCCTCTTGGGGAGCATCATTTCTTGAAAGCAGTGCTGATCTTTACACGTACTGGTTTACAAACTCGAGCTATAGCACCGGAAACTTGGGCGTGACCTATAACCTCACAGGCTTGGGCATCTACGGAATAACCTACCAGTCTTCATGCAGACTGAATGTGCAAATCATGAACACAAGCTCAGTCACCCAAGTCTGCCTGAACGTGACCAAAGATCAAAACGAACCAATTGTAAACCTTGGAAAACAAGACTTCAAATTCTACCGTTTCATAAACACAAGCTCAACATGGGAACAAAGCAGTCCAAGCATAGAGCCCATAGCATTTGCAAATGGCACCTACTTGATCGATATCCCATCAGGCGTAGATCCGTACTCCTACATGATTCAGGTTGAAGACCCCAGAGGCATAGTTGTCGTTGCTTCTTCATTCAGCCTCTACACCTGCCTATTAACCTGGAACTCAACACTATACTCATTACAGCGCGACGCAACACTTGTCGCCGAACTTTGGCAGAACGGAACAATGCGATGGCTCGGACAAAGTTTAACGTTAACAACGCAAGCTAAACCTGTTCCTCCAATACCCGTGAAAGCTCTGCACATAAACCAAACCATAAACGGCGTAAATTGTGAAGTGCCCTTCCAAGTGGAGGACTGGACTTCCAACTACCGGATACCAATGGGTTTAGCCAACAATGCAAGCGTCTTCAGCAGCAGAACAATGCTGGTTTTCTTAGCAAACCCCAATGTTTCGAAGGTTACAATATGGTGGAACGGCAGCGACATGGCAACTCAAACCCCACTGGCATACACTAATCGTTACTTCAGCGACAACCCATCTGCTAGAACATTAAGTAATAACAGGTTGACCATTCAATTCGCAACCAGCGGTTTCGTCGTGACATCGACGGTAGGAAGCACATCAAGCACTGCAAGACTAATGCGCATAAATAATGAGGACGACAACACAGATCCTGAATTGGCATATGTCATATACAACGGTGTGATCAGAGACATCGTACAGGGAGAACCAGAATATAGTGGTGGCGCTGACAATTGTCCAAACCTTTACGCGCACATTGTGCTAACCCTGCCAGCAAACGTTACGTACTATACTTATCAGTTGAGGTTGATGTTTGTGAATTCATCGCAGACCAGAACCATAACAAACTTGTGCCCAATCAGATTGACCGGCTTGACGGGTTTCACAGCCATGACTGAAAATGGAACTGCGAGCGGATACCCAATCGTTACGAATGGTACAGGAACCTTCTACAACAGCTCATCGTCGCTGTGGGCACATCATTGGAGCCAATTCTGGGGTTCGGGCTCAAAGGGAGCGGGCATCATGTTCACGGATGCTAGCAACCAGATGCTTTACTTCTTCGACTCCATAGCAGCAAGCAAGACAGGTGCATTGAAACCAGACGCAACTCAAGGAAGAATCGAATTGCTTCCAGTAACTATGACGCAAGTCGGATTCACTTATGCATTAGACGTGATTTGGCACGGCGCAGTAGTGACATTTGATGGGACAACACCGATCTACAAACAACAAGGCGGCAACAAAACTGGCTTGTGGATAATCGTTGAGTCTCCACCCACGGTAGCGGTGATCACCGAGACATGAATTATCCTAAATGCAGATTCAAAGTTCATACAAGTTAAATAATCAATGTGAGGATTTCTAAGCTGAAAAGGGTGAAAGAGTATTGAAAAACGTGTTGAAGTCTAAGAAGGCTATATCGCCGATTCTCGCAACATTACTGTTGATCGTCATAGCAGTCGCAGCGATAGTCGTCACGTACGCTTGGATAATGACATACATGAGCGGCGTGACTCCAGAAGCAGGAGTAAGACTGAATCCTGAAAACGTAAGATTCTTCGGACTGCCCAACGACACCGCCAGAAATGCTGTAGACTTCACGATTCAGAATCTAGGAAAAACAGACACACAAATCGTGAAGATGTACATGGGAAACAGCTCCGGAAATCTGATAGACATAACTACGTACACAGACATCGGCACAGGAAAAACTCTGCTGGGAGAGGACAGAGTCACAATAAGAATAAATTGGCCGAACCCTGTTGCAACCACGTGGGAACCACAGAAAGTGTACTACTTCACGATCGTACCTCAACAAGGACAATCTCTCACTGCAATCCCAGAACAAGCACCTTCTTAGCAGCCCACAACAATAACATTTCCTCCTCTTCTTCCGAAAACCCTCAGCGTCATTTTGAATTCTAGCGCAACAAAACAATTAAGCATAAAACCTCAGACAACGTAGATTTTCAAGGGTTTCACATGATTCAAGAAGTGCTGGCTACATTAAGAATTGCGATGACGCTCTCCTTTCTTCTATACGCTTCATGGAAGGATTATGAAAGCCGAGAGGTAAGCAACAGCGTCTGGATACTCTTTGCACCTTTGGCTTTCGCCTTAACTTTCACCGAACTGTTCCTTTTCGACCCTGCACAACTGCTCTTCTACTTCATGTGCATCGGATTGACGGTAGCCTTTGCTATAATACTGTTCTATGCAGGAGCATTTGGAGGAGCCGACTCGAAAGCATTAATGTGCATCGCCCTAGCCCTCCCATTCTATCCAAAAGAACTATTCGCACCCCTACTAACTGAAACCTCACCAATTCTCAACATCTTCTTCCCACTAACCATTTTCACCAACTCAGTATTGTTCGCAGCCTTAACAGCAGTCATCATGCTCCTTTACAATGCAGTCTGGCCTTTGAGAACAGGCAAGCCGCTATTCGAAGGAGACCAGAAAAAGGAATCACTTGGAAAGAGAATCTTGGTTTTGATGACAGGCTACAAAGTCTCCATCAGCAAGTTGAAGGAAAAATGGCACGTATACCCTATGGAAGACGTGCAACAAACAGAAACAGAACTGAAGAGAAAACTGGTTTTGATTCCAAAAGACGAGGGAAGAAACGACATCGTGGATAGACTTGATAAGGCGGTGAGTTCTGGCGCAATCCAAGACAAGGTGTGGGCGACGCCAGGATTGCCCATGCTCATATTCGTCACAGCGGGATTAATTGCGGCGCTACTGTTGGGCGACATTGTCTGGGCTTTCGTTCACCTAATCCTGAGATGATACGAAAATCAAGCATTTTACACGTCTGAGCCATGCTATTTTTTTCTTGAGTATAGAATCGCTGCGACCGCCAAAAATATAGAAGCTAACGCTATTAGGGGAAAAGCGTAAATCCTGTACGGACTGTCCAGCAATGAATCGAATCCTGCTCCAGAAGCTTCATAGGTATAGCAGAACGCACTGAAAACGTACAATAAAATAGCCGAGATCAAAAGAGAAATTTCAAGCTTAAACTTCAATAACATTCCTCGCACAGACCATAGATAAGCAATGAGATTAACCGTATTGCACCACGCTATCTAAAATAGGTTGCGAAAAGAGTTATCTCAACGGCCACAGATATCGACCTAAAGGTGTCTTGATCGTGCAAACTGACCACCTCATGGAACTGACAGATTTTCTGAAAGGCGAATCAAAGAAAATCAATGCTGTAGTCATGCCAGACCTTTTCCTCGACCGCCTGATATCTATAAACTGGAATCTGAAAGACTTCACCAGAAAATTGAAAGCTGTCACAGAAAAGAAAGGCGGCAGCATAGACAACATTAAACAAACTGAATTGCGGGGCGGAAACGCTATTAACACTGCATCGGCACTCGCCGCTCTCGGAGCAGAAGTAACACCTATAGTGGCAACAGACGAGCTTGGACTACAGTTAACCAAATTCTACTTCAGAAAACGCAAAGCAAATCTAACTCATCTCAAAATCTTCAATGAACCATCCATAACTACTGCTTTGGAATTTGAAACCCAAACTGGAAAGACCAACATTATGCTTCGAGACGTTGGGGCACTTGCCGATTTTGGACCACAAAACCTGAAAGCTGAGGATTTCGACGCAATTAGACGCAGTGATTACGTATGCGTTTTCAACTGGGCAGGAACCAAACGCCATGGAACAACATTGGCAGAAACAGTTTTCAAACATGCAAAAACAAGGGGAAAAAGCAAGACCTACTACGACACGGCTGACCCCACCCCAAATGCAGAAAAAATCCCTCAATTGATGAGAATTTTGCGGGGAAATTACGTGGACATACTAAGCCTAAACGAGAACGAAGCAATATGCTATGGTTCATCGCTAATTGAAAAAAGGAAAAAACTACAGAAGAATGTTGGACTTGAGGAACAAGCAAAAGAATGCGAGAGAGCCTTGGCTCAGCATTTATCGGCAAGAATTGACTTGCACACAACACGGTTCGCCACTACATTCACAAGAAAGAATGAGACAATCGTTCCTGCACTGAAGGTTCCAGCTTTAAGAGCCACTGGAGCAGGAGACGCTTGGAACGCAGGAAACATTATCGGGGACGCCAATGAACTTTCCGACACTTGCAGACTGACACTGGCAAACGCCGTTGCAGCCTATTACATTTCAAATCCTGAAGGGAAACATCCGACACGAGAACAGTTGAGAAAATTCTGTCAGAACCACAGCCATAAAACCACTAGCAAATCATTTTAGACTCATTAAGCATCTTTACCCTGAAAGGCACAAACGATGAGGGAAGCCTAGAAGTTGAATGCAAAACTCTTCGGCAGTTCAGGAGTGCGCGGAATCGCCAACATAGACGTTACCCCAAACCTAGCGTCCAAGGTTGGTCTGGCTGTTGCCACGTTCTCCAAAGCAAAGGAAATAGTTGTCGCCCGAGACACAAGAGTTTCAGGTTTAATGCTCCAAGACGCTTTAGTTTCGGGTCTACTAGCAGGCGGAGCTAAAACCAAATACTTAGGTATCGTGCCTACTCCTGTCTTGGCTTTTCTTACGAGAGAATTGAAGGCAGGGGCGGGCGTGATGATTACGGCTTCGCACAATCCCCCTCAATACAACGGTATCAAAGTGTTCAATAAAGACAGCATTGCTTACGATGAGCAAGACCAAGATAAAATCGAGGAAATAGTTGAACATGAGAGTTTTAGCCTGACAGATTGGCGAAATGTTGGTGAAGCCACCTCTGAAGATGAAACCAGACTGTATTTGGAAACCACAAACAAGAACGTAAGACTTGAAAAGAAATGGAACATCGTGCTTGATCCAGGATGCGGTGCAACCTATGAGCTTGCTCCACTGATCCACAAGCAGTTAGGATGCAACGTGACAGCCATCAACGCGCAGCCAGACGGTTACTTTCCAGCCCGAAACCCCGAGCCAAAAGCTGAAACTCTTACACCTTTATCTGGAATTGTCCGCGAACTCGGAAAGGACATAGGGATAGCTTATGATGGCGATGGCGACAGAGTCGCCTTTATTGACGAAAAAGGAGGGTTTGCAGACTTTGACCGCGTGTTGGCAGCCTACGCAGGATATATAACGAAGAAAAAGGGTGGCGGAATCGTGGTTACGAATGTTGAGGCTTCCATGTGCGTTGAAAAGATGGTTGAAAAGCATGGAGGAAAGGTCGTTAGAACAAAGGTCGGCGATGTCTATCTTTCCCAAGCGATAAAGAAGCATAAAGCCATTTTCGGCGGAGAACCATGTGGCGCATGGATTCATCCACAATTCCACTACTGCCCAGACGGAATACTCTCCTCATTATTGCTTCTAAAAGCCTTGGAAGACGAAAAAGCAAAGCTGTCAGAGCTAATTGCTCAGGCTCCCCAGTATCCCACCGTGAGAGAGAACATCAACTGTGGCAACAGAACTAAATACTCGGTCGTTGAAAAAGTCGGGAAAAATCTAAAGTCAGCTTTCTCAAATTATAAAGAGTTTTCAATTGTTGATGGCGTCCGCCTTTCCTTGGAAAACGGGTGGATTCTTGTTAGAGCTTCTGGGACTGAAGAATTAATTAGGCTGACTGTTGAGGGTGAATCGTTAAAAACTGCAAAGAGAATAATGAATCAGAGCCTAGGAATAGTCAAGGAGCAAGTTCGGAGGATTAAGAAATGAAAGCTGCGATTCTGGCTGCAGGAGAAGGCGTGAGGCTTCAGCCGATCACGTCAACCCGACCGAAGCATTTGATAAAGGTCGGGGGAAAACCGATACTTGAGCATTGCTTAACCGCAGTGAAGGCTGCAGGCATAGAAGAAGTGATAATTGTTGTTCACTACATGGCTGACTCGATTCGCCAGTATTCTGGTGATGGCAAAAAGTACGGGTTGAAAATAGAGTATGTGGAACAGAAGGAAATTCTTGGAACAGGCAACGCCGTGAGCATTCTTGAACCATGTATGAACGGCGAGTTTCTGCTAGTCTACGGTGATTTACTGTTCGCTCCCAAGGCAGTCAAGAGTGTTGCAGAGGAGCACGCGAAAGAAAAACCTTCAGCAACCATGGCTGTCGTTCCCGTTGAAAAACCCGAAAACTACGGTGTCGTTGAACTTGAAAACGAGAAATTCGTTAAATGCATAGTTGAAAAGCCCAATCGCGAAAAAGCACCTTCAAATCTGGCAAACGCTGGCATCTACGTTCTTCCCATCCAGATTTTCCAGAAAATCAAGGAGATTTCCGCCTCGCCAAGAGGAGAATGGGAAATCACAGACGCCATCTCACTATTATTGAAGGAGCAGAACAAATTCTTAGCCGTAAAGCTCTCACGTGATGATTGGCTGGACATCGGCAGACCTTGGGATCTTCTTGAGGCAAACCGTTGGGCATTGACAAGAACAGATCATAACGTTACTGGACTCATAGAGAATGGAGCACACCTGATCGGTCCAGTCACTGTTGCAGAAACGGCGCGAATACGTTCGGGAGCTTACATCGAGGGACCAGCGTTTATAGATGAGGAAGCCGACATCGGACCGAACTGTTACATTCGCCCATACACCAGCATCGGCAAGAAAGTCCGCATTGGAAATGCTTGCGAAGTAAAAGAGAGCATCATCATGGATAAAGTGCACATTGGTCACCTGTCGTATGTCGGCGACAGCATAATAGGCGAAAACTGCAACCTGGCAGCAGGCACAATCACGGCTAACTACAGACTTGACGCGAGAACAGTAAAGATGATGGTTAAAGACAAAGTCGTCGACAGCGAAAGAAGGAAGCTTGGTGCAGTCTTAGGAGACAACGTGAAGACAGGAATAAACGCGCTTTTCATGCCAGGCGTCAAGATCGGATCTAACAGTTGGGTGGGTTCAAACGTTGTCGTCAAAAGAGACGTGCCCGCTAACACCATTGTGCTTTTGAAACAGGATTTGGAGAATAAAGAGTCAAAGTCATAATTTTTCTTTGATTTCCGAAAGTATTAAATTGTCTCCTAAACCTTGTTTGTCTGTGGATCCATGAAAAAAGAAAAGACTTTTCTTCTGCTCAGAGAGCTACTGAAAAATTCGAGAAGAAGCGACCGAGAACTGGCAAAAACGATTGGAGCCTCACAGCCCACTGTAACTAGAAACAGAAGGCTTCTCACAGAGCTTGTTAGAAGTTACACGATTGTCCCTGAATTCGAGAAGATCGGCTATGAAATCTTAGCCATTACTTTTGCGAAAGCCAGAAGCTACAGCAAGGACGAGATTGAAGCAAAAATGAACTTGGCGAAAAAATGGGTCATGAAACACCCAAACATCCTTTTTGCGTCTGACGGAGAAGGCATCGGAAAAGATGTTGTCTTAGTATCTCTGCACAGAAACTATTCGAAGTACGCAGATTTCATGCGGGACTATTCTGTCAGTTTCTCAGATTTCCTCGGCGACATCCAATCATTCATCGTAAGCCTGAAAACAGGAATTCTGTTCAAACCCTTTGACCTCACGTACTTGGCAGATGACATAAAACCCCAAGGCTAAACCATCACGTCGCATTGAGTTTCTGTTAAAATCCTAAATACTTGTTTCGCATTTCCGTTAAGCAGAATGGAGGTCAAAAGTTGTCAGTAGCGCAGAGAAAGTTTTTCGCCGAAGTTTCGGCACTAGCAGACAGAACCGTAACCGTCGTAACCACTACGGGCAAAGCGTTTGTGGGCACATTGGTAGGTATTAACCCTGATACTTTGAGCCTATGCTTGGCTGAAGCAAAAGACGAACAAGGAAAGCTTTTGCATAGGATCGTGCTTAACGGCAATGTGGTGGCTGAGATTTTCAGCGTTGAAAAACCGTTTGACTTGAAGGCTTTAGCTGAACGCCTTGAAAAAGTATTCCCGACAATGGTCAGGCTTTATGAGGACAAAGGATTCATCTGGGTCATGGACAAGGTTAAGCTTACCGAGAAAGGTGTGGTTGAAGGCTCAGGTCCAGCCGCTGAACGTGTCCAAAAAGTCTACAACTTGTTCGTTAGCGAAGCCAAAGGTTAGATGAACCAGCGGAACGGCTGTTCCTCTTTCTTCTTTTCCTGTGTTCCGCTTCGGATCATGCCGAAAGATTCCAGAATTTTCTTCGTTTCTTCCGTTGCAGTATCTAGTTTTGACAGGTCAACGTTTAGGTTCAGAAGTTTATTCAAGAATGTTAGGATTTGGCGTGCGCCGTTTGCATCTGGATACGTGCCCAAGGTTTCCGCGAGCAGTGAAAGCCCTTTCATTCCTCTAAGTCTGGCCAAACCCACGAAGACACCTGCAACACCGAATATTTGTCCAACCATGATTTTTGCTCCAAGATCGAGGGCTTCATTCACTGTTTCGGTGTCGGTTGCTGCAACGTAAAGCTGTGGGGTTGGCTTCACTTCATCCTGTCTGAAGCCACCTAATGTTATCACGTAGTGGCAGCCTAGTTCCTGAGCAACATCAAGAATGCGACCGCACAGTTCGTATTGTCCGAACGTTGTTAAAGCCTGCGTGTTACCATACCAGACAACCAAGTCTCGTTTGTCATCAAAGCTTTTACCATAGTAAAGCTCGTTTATTGGTGAGCGTGTGCCGCCTGTTTCTGTGGTTACTGCCAAGTCTTGAAAGGATGAGCAGGTGATTTCGGCGAAACGTTTGGCTTTCAATTCATTAATGAGGTGCAGGGTTGTGATGTTGGCTATGAATCCTATTCCTGGCAGACCTTCTATTAAGACGGGGTTGTTGAGTTGCGGTTTTTCAGAGGTTTCGATCACACAGACCATGCGTTTCGCTTCCCTTTTGAAGTGCCTTGGCTAGTAAGAAACAGAATCATAATATAAGCATGCTCAGTTCTGCTGGGCAATGCTATTGAAACGTCACGAGTTTTGCCTTTTCCAGATCGCGCACAAACTTCAGCATGTGTTCTGGGTTGGTTTGACTGTATTCTGCAGAGACAGCTTGCAGGATAGTGTAGGCGGTTCGTTTGCCATCGATGAAGTTGACTGTCTCAAGCATTTTCTTGCCGAAGTCCATGTCCTTCTCCTCAATTTCCATATACAATTCATACTCTTTCTCGCCTAGCCTCTTCTTGAGTAGGTCTGCGCTGAGTGTACCTTTGAACTGACGTTTTGGAACCAACGTTTTCAGTTTTTTTTCGGATGGAGTCTCCTCAAGTTTGGCTGGCAAGCTTACGGCTGAAGTTTTGGCAATGAAATTGAAAACTTCCTCAAGTTTCTGGGTCACACGTTTGCTGGCGTTTGTGATGTCGTCGCAATACTTGTCTAAGTAAGCAGTTAGTTCAGGATGTTCTCCAAGCCTTTTTACGGATTTGACGGCTTCGGCTTCGCGCCAGACGATGTGCGCGATTCTGCTTTTGTAGTAGGCGAATGTTTTGGTGAGTTCTGCAGGTAGCTTCATTCTGTCGTCTTTAAGCTTGGGATCTTCTGTCTTTTTGCGGAGTTCTTTGACGGCGGCGACGCCTGCTTCTTCTATTCGCGCTGTGCCTTTTGACGCGGTTTGGTGAGCTAGAAGCAGGGCTTCCTCATGCGTGGCGTTGGCTAAGGTTAGAGCAGCTACTGCTGTTATCCAGCCTACTCTTCTGAGGGAATCTTCGCTGACATTGTCTATTGTGTCCATACTTGTGTGGTAGAATAGGTCTGGCCATTGGATGAGCATGATGCAGGGTACATGTGTTGTTGCTTCGGTGAATTCGGCGTGGTCGCTTCCGCCGCTGAACGGGTTGGAACGGATGCGGAAGGTGCTGCCTGTGCTGAAAACAGCTGGATAATCGAATTCCTCCACGGTCTGTTCCATTAGGCTGTAAACGAGATCGTTGAGGTAACTGGGGCAGCTGTCGGGCGTGCGATCAATGCCTAGGCTTGAGTGACAGAGTTCTTGGTTTTGGCCAACCATGTCTAGGTTTATGCCTGCAACCATTCGGTTGGGCACGTCGGAATGGCTGGAGATGTAGGCTACACTACCTAGGGTTTCGGGAACCCACATGAAGCGGATGGTTCTTGCTGGATGATGAATCGTGCCTGACGCAAGTAATGCCTTTATGGTGCGTGCGATTTCGAGAAGCACTCCTGAGCCTGAAGCATTGTCGTTTGCGCTGGGCTTGGGGTGGCAGAGGTGAGCAATTAAGAAGATTTCTTCCTCTGGTTTCTGCGATCCTTGAATGGTTGCAGTTACTACATCTGCGTGGAAGGGAAACAGTTTAGCGTCTACTTTGGCTTTGAGTTTTACGGTTTTGCCTTCTCTGAGATAGGCTCGCAGGGCGTTTCCTTGGCGCTTGCTTAGGGAGAAGCCGAACGCTACTTTAGGCAAGTCTTCGGCTGTGGGCCAGATGGCTTGGTAGGCATGTGCGTCTGGAATGTCTACACTTTCTCGCACGTGAGGCATTTCGTAGGTAACTGTGTCAGTAATGACGCCTAGAGCGCCATACTTGTATACGGCTTGTTCATGGACAAGTCTGGCGCGACCTGTTGCCAACACGAATTTTCCTTTGACGTTCTTGCCTTCGTAGTCTTCTGGTTTGATTCCCATGCCAACATCAACAAGTTCGGCGGTCACGCCTTCGGGTGGCGTGGCTTTGCTGAAGGTGTGAAGGCTTTGGGGTAGATCCTCGTAAGTGCAGAGTAGCTGTTCTTCGGGTTCTATGAGGTGGAGTTCGGCGCTTTTGATTTCCCAGCCGACGGGGCTGGTGTGGGTCCAGAATTTGGTTTTGCCGTCTGCTGGATACTGCTCGATGATTGCGTCCTCTAAACCCAGTCTGATAAGTTCGGCTTTGACGTATTCTGCGGCTTCGTGAAACATCGGGGAACCTTGTATACGGTGAAAACGACTAATTTGAGCCACATAGGATTTGGCTATGTTGCCAGAGAGTTCGTCTTTAGCAAGCTTGTTCAAACTCATTTTATGGTTCACGCACCTTTTGGTTAGCTATGTTGCTGTTGGCTAGTTAAGAATTTAATGGATTGTCGGCTCATTATAGAGTTTGCGAGCGGTGGTGGATGGACGAAAAAGTTTAGGCGTGCCTAAAAGTTTATATGATTGCAGGAGAAATTTAGGTATGCCTAAATGAGTGGATCAACTTGTCAAGCAAAAGCGTCGAAGACTACCTGAAAGCACTCTACATTCTTTCACGAAACGGGAAACCCGTAGCGACAACGGAGATCTCAAACCATTTCAGAATCGCGCCTGCAAGTGTAACAGAAATGCTGAAGAAGCTCTCCAAAAAAGGATATGTGAAATACTCGCCTTATCGCGGTGCTGTTCTTACTGCTGAGGGTTTTCAAGCTGCTGAAAGAGTCACGCGAAAGCACAGGTTGCTGGAGCGATTCCTGCATGATGTCCTGCGAATTGGAAATGACAAAATCCATGTGCAAGCATGTGAAATGGAGCATTCTTTGTCAGATGACGCTGAAGAGTCCTTGTGTCGATTTCTTAAACATCCTGACAAATGCCCTGACGACAGCAAGATAATACCAGCATGCAACCTTCCCTTCTCCAGTTGCCAAGAATGCATAGAAATGCACAGCAAAGGTTTGGAGGAAGTGGGAAAGCGAAGACAGAAACTGGTATCAATTGCCAGCCTTAAAGAAGGCAAACAAGGCAAAATCTCCTTCATACGCGGAGAACACAAAGTCCTTCAAAGACTACTTGACATGGGACTGACTCCAGGCACCAACATAAGCATCGTGCGAGTGGCACCGCTTGGAGGCCCAATCGAAGTGGGCGTAAGAGGATCCAAAATCGCGTTAGGACAGGATATTGCATCAAACGTTTTCGTGGATTGCACACAGCAAAGACGATGATTCTCAATGGCACACCAATTTCCTACGTCCTCAACCAAAAAGATACGGAAAGACGAAGACAGGAACTTGACTTTTGCCCTTGCTGGAAACGCAAACGTTGGCAAAAGCGTCGTGTTCAATCAGCTCACAGGCTCAAGCCAAGTAATAGGCAACTGGCCCGGGAAAACGGTTGAAAGGGCGCAGGGAGTGCTCAATTTTGAAGGGCGAAAAATAACAGTTGTAGACTTGCCAGGCATCTATTCGTTTTCCACGTATTCGTTGGAGGAAATTGTGTCAAGAGAATACATTGCTTTCGAAAATCCCGACGTTGTGATTAACGTGGTTGATTCTTCTGTTCTTGAACGAAATCTGTTCTTCACGATTCAATTGATTGAAATGGGTGTTCCGCTTGTTCTCTGCTTGAACCAAATGGACGCTGCGAAGAAAAATGGCATAACGATTGACACAAAAAAACTGGAGCACGCTTTAGGCATTCCTGTTGTTCCTACGGTAGCCATCAGGGGAGAAGGAATATACGAACTGGCGGAAACAGCCCTCAAAGTCGCACAAAATAGGCACACCACTCAGGAAAACGTTGTCAGATACGGGGCGGAAATAGAAGAGAGAATAGAGAAGCTGGTTCAAGCAATCAAGTCGCAGAATCTAACTTTGAATTACCCGCCTCGGTGGGTTGCGATCAAGCTGCTTGAGAATGATCCTGAAATCAGAAAAACGGTCAGCTCTAAGTCTCAGAGTGCAGTTCATGAAGACAGGTTTTTGGAAACACGTGGTAGACGACGATGGCGACGACGCATAGGGCAACGAACTCAGAACCTTGTTCACGAAGCTGAGCTTCTGGCAACTGAGATTGCCCAAATCCATAAGGAACCGTGCTTTGCAGTTCTGGCTTCCGAGAGATATTCGCTTGCAAACAAAATTGCAGGCGATGTTCAGCAACAATCTAAAGTCAGAAGCACATTTTCGGAAAAACTAGATTCAATCACAACGCACAGAGTGCTCGGCTACATCACGTCTGCTGGGGCAATAGCTGGGTTGCTTCTTTGGACCTTTAGCATTGGAGGATTTCTCTCCGCACTGCTTTCAAATGCGCTGGGCTTTCTTGCACCAGTAAACCCGAGCTTTAATGGATCGCTCATTGGGATTTTGTGGAATGGCGTTTTCGGCGGTTTAGTGGCTGGAATCACGTTGGTGATTCCGTATGTGATACCGTTCTACGTGATGCTGGCAATGATTGAAGATTCCGGAATCCTTACGAGGGTTGCGTTCATGATGGACAGTGCAATGCACAAAATAGGGTTGCATGGAAAAGCCTTGATTCCACTGATTTTGGGCTACGGCTGCAATGTTCCAGCCATTCGCGGATGCAGAATCATGGAAACAAGACGTGAACGGCTCCTTGCAGCCTTTGCCATTACTTTTGCGCCATGCACTGCCAGAACGATTCTGATCCTTGGGTTGGTAGCGGCTTTCGTTGGTGCATGGTGGGCGCTTGCGCTTTATGCGGTTGATATTGTGATTATCTTTATTTTGGGCAGAATTGCTTTGCGGGTGATTCCTGGGCAGTCGGCTGGTTTGATAATGGAGATGCATTCTTTCAAAAAGCCCTCTTGGTCTGTTGTTGGCAGGCAAACGTGGGGGCGAACGAAGTCACTGATAACCATAGTTTTTCCAACATACATCGTTGGCAGCGCGCTCGTACAGGTTCTGTATGCGGTGGGGGTTCTTGGACCTGTTAGCAATGTTTTGTCACCTCTTACGGTTTGGTGGTTGGGGCTTCCTGCAGTAGCTGGAATACTATTGATTCTCGGGACAGTGAGAAAAGAGTTCATATTGCTGGGTTCAGTGGCTGTGTTCGGATCAGTAAACCTAGGGCTTTTCATGACCCCTGTCCAGCTAATCACTCTAGCTCTTGTTGGAATTCTGTACTTGCCTTGTTTGTCGACGATTGCGGTTTTGGCTAAGGAGTTCGGATGGAAAGCCGCTGCAACAATATCAGCAGCTAACTTTGTCACCGCAATAATCGTGGGAGGAGTAGCTTTCAGACTGCTTTCTCTAATATTATGATTTGAAGAACACGCTTCAACTTTTAATAAAGTCTGTTTCTGCTCATGAGTGACGACGAGCGCGGTCAAAGTTTGATTGGTTGTTGTGCTTTGGGCAAAGTTTTATTCAACCAAATCAAAAACGACAGTGATGTCTGCTGTTCGCTTTCTTAGCATGACTGACCATATACTTTCTTGTACACACTCTACGTGAGTTAAGAATAATAATGAGGGGTAACTGAGGGATTTTTCGACTACTAGGAGAACCGAGTCGTGACTAAACCAGTGGAGCTAAATGACGTGAATTTCGACAAAACCCTTCAGGAGCATTCATTAGTAATGATAGATTTTTGGGCAACAGACTGTCAACCCTGCAAAGTGACCGCTCCGATTGTTGAAGAACTTGCCGAGAAATACAATGGAAAGGTTCTGATAGGAACCGTGCGCGTAGACGAAAACCCGAGAATTGTCGAACGCTTCGGTATTAGGGCAGTCCCGACGCTTCTAGTATTGAAAGACGGATGCGAAGTCGACAGAATTGTGCTTCAGATTATCGACATCGTTCAGTTGATCAGAGAATACGTTAATGAGAAACTAGAGAAAAACGCAGGATCAGCTTAATCCAACTAGCTATGTTGTTTGTATCTTTCTATGTGCGGTATGCTTGTTCAATGAAAACGTGCTCTGAACCAATTCTTGTGAGATTCAGTTTCAGTAGCTCTAAATCCTGCTTCAAGAGCTAACCTGTTAACGAGTTCCAGAGTTTGCTCCTTCTCCTCCTTTCCTTTCACTCCGTATCCTGTGTAGATTTTTTCTCCATCTGGCAAATTGGCTTCTACAAATACAACGTACAGGTTTGGTCTTTCTCGAATGACCGCATCCCACAGGTAGAGCAATCCCTCTGATTTAAGAACTCTTTTAGCCTCTACCATGACAGCATGCTTTCGTTCAAACGTCTTGAAATACATAAGTGAAAAGAAAAACGTGACTACGTCAAAGGCGTCATTTCTGAAAGGCATGGAGCAAGCATCACACAAGACCCAATTGGCAACCGCACCTCTAGACCTAGCTTCATTAATTTCCCCCTTACTGATATCTACAGATACTGTTTCTCTTCCACACGCTTTGGCTATCGTACCCTCTCCGCCGCCACCAACGTCAAGGACACGACCTTCTGGCTTTTCAAGAAAAACTTTCGCCTGCGGCTTTCTGGAGAGTTTCACGAGGCCTTTCATAAGAAATCTTTTGATGATTGCATTCACCTCTTTCTCTTTTTTGCCGCTTCACTACCGTTGTTAGGGGGTATTAGTAATTTGTGGGTGCGAGTCTGTCTTCCAGTTTTTCTCACATATTGACGTCGTCGTAGCTTCTTGTATTTTGGGATTTGAGGGGAGAGTTTTATCAAACCACCGCAAACTGAGAAGACTGAGTCTTACGCTCTTACCATTAATAGCATCATCTTGAATCGTTGAGTTGCCTTTAGTGCATGTGCTTTGTTAGCTGGAATAAGTATCATTTCTCCTTCGGTCAGGTGGTTTGTTTTTCCAGAGATGACGACTTCTGCTTCGCCATCGAGTATATAGACCAGAGCGTCATACGGTGCCACATGTTCACTAAGTCCTTGTCCTTCGTCAAATGCAAAAAAAGTCACCGTGCCCGTTTTCTTATCTATAATAGTTCGGCTAACAATAGAGCCATCTTGGTAATCTGCCAGATTAGCTAGCTTGACGGCTTTTGCTCCAAGTTTTTCACCAGTTTTGTCCTTCACTTTAGATGCCATTCTCAATCCAGCCACAAAGCGATTCTGTGAGTCATTCTAAGGGAATCGTCGCTTTATAACGATTGACGTGCACGGTCGTCATTGAAGTGTTTGAGTGTAAAGTTTAATCCCAAACCCAAACGTGTACGTGTACACGCGTGCGTGTGTGCATCCGGGGCGGTCGGTCACTCAGACGGATAGAATAAACAGTGCGCGTTTATTTCGGGTTTTCTTGTTTCTCTGAGACTGCGATTAGGTGGCCACTGAACAAGGTGAACCAAATGAGCTGGGGATATATGATTATGCGTTCCATTCCGCCGGGACCTATACCTAAGAAGAATTCGCTGGCTGGCGGTTCATTGCTGGTCAGAGAGCCTGTTGTCACTAGGCCGACTGCGAAGAGCGCCAACGCTCCAAGTGTCATCACCCCCAATATCACACTGATCACGGATAGAGGCAGTTTCGATACTTTGAACGAGACTATGGCTGATAGGCCACCGAACCCAAAAGCCATCAAAGACACGACACCATGCATGGCGGTAAACGCGCTCGTGAAGATTCCAACGCCCATTGCGCCGACAGCTGTCAGGATAAGTAAGACGGTTAGACCACTAAAGTCAACGGTGCGCGGTAGAAAGTATGTTCCGATTATTAACAGGAATCCGAAGAGGAAAGCGGAAGAGTTGAAGACTATTGAGGAAGGCCCAACACCAAGGTCGCTGATGTAATTGTCGGCAACACTATAGCCAGGATACAGAGCTTCTGCAATCACGAGGCCCAAGATGAACTGGGCGCTAGCCGCCAGAAAGAGAACTCCAGCTATTTTGCCATTCGAGCGTGCCATAAGCTGCTATGTTTCTTCATGGAAAGATAAGACTTGCGCTGTGGGGAAGGTGACGCGGAGTTTCGGATAGGACGATGATAAGCAGCCAGTGACTAGTCACAGTTGTTGGTTGGTTGGTTGGGGCAAAGTTTTATCCGTCGTGAGGGACAACATTTCATTTGAGGGGCTCAAGATTGTTTGGGATTGTTGAGATTGTTGTGATGATTTTAATGTTCATTATTGGTCCCCTTGCATTTGGGTTGCTGTTGGGTTTGATACGTGAGCGAATCATCGGCTTATTAGTACTGTTCCTAGTCTACGCTTTGTTAGTGGTTTTATGGCAGGGGGATGGTGGAACTCCGTCGGGTCCTGTGACGATTCAGAAGGCAGCTTGGTTTTTCGGCTTCTATCTGTTGCCAGCCCTCGTCGGATACACAATCGGATATATTCTTTCGAGAAAAGGCAAGCTTCCCACGGTAGGGTTGCTAAGAAGAAAGAAAAGCTGAAACCTCATTTCAATATAGAACTGCATTGTGTTTAGGTTTAAGGGGTAAAGTTTTATCTTTTTCCCACGTCTCTCTACCCCTCTATACGTCTATCTCTCTACAAGAACGATGGACAGACAGACAAACAGACAGATACACAAGCAGAGAGCGCACTACATAAAAACGTGGAGACAGACAGCAGGCGACGTATGTGAGCGCAGAAGTTATAAGTTGAAAATCGCATTATTTTCTCGATGGCAAATTCGAAACATTGGATAATGGTTCTAGCTATTCCAACAATATTCGCAGTTGGAATAGCTTTGTTTTTTGTTTTGCTCCCCCTAGAATCGATTTCGATCACAAACTTCGTTGCTTATGCCTCAGGCTGGTCTACGGTAGTAATGGTGCTTGTGTACGTTTTTACAACTTCTCGCCAGTTAGGGATTATGCAACAACAACTTAAAGAAATGTACTATTCAAGAAGAGTTCAGGTTCAGCCATTAATCTATCCCGATAAGCCAAAAGTCACACCTGAGTCGCCTCATTATTACTTAGGTCCTGAAACTGTTTTCAAGAAAATGCGTTTCATGTGCCGTGTATTTGTTGATTTCAAAGTGAACAATCTTGGAAACGGTCCAGCAGTTGAAATTGATTTTATGCCAAAGTTGGTCTCAAAAATCTGGGACCCAACGTTGATAAGACCAAGGGGGAAGGTTACGGAGCTTGTAGACGGCTTAGGGCAAAGGATGGAGTGCATTTCATTGAGAGAAGGGGATAACAAAGAGATTGGTTTTATCTTTTTCGACGAAGAACTAAAGTTTGTTAATTCACTACTCGACAACTTTTTTGCTTATGTTAGCTGTGAAATTGTTTTTAAGAATGTCTTAGGGATGGTTTTTAGAGAGACTTTCGACTTCAGAGTTGCACTCAAAGATCCTGCCAAAGAAGAAGAAAAGCTAAGTATGTACTTGAAGACAGCAAAGACTGCTGAAATCGATTTCGGTAAGAAAATCAGGGAGTTTGAGGCGTTGATAGAAAAGGGAAGAGAAAACGAAGCAGGCGATATCTTTCATGGGGTCAACGAAGAGATAAAGGCAAGGTTTAAAGGCTATGAACAACTTGTGCTTGCTTCTGATATCTTACCAGGGTCTTTTTCGATTTCAACAATTTCACAAAACGATTACGAGAAGATGATTGTTCAAAGGGATGCTAGGCGCAGAATAATACTCGGCAGTCCAAAGGGCACCTGATACCGTGAAGTATCGTTATCTGGATATGTTTATTGAGAAAGGCATTCTGAAGAATGATGGTAACGGTTTGCTTGTCTACGCTGGTAAGATTGAATCTGCAACAGACTACATGAGACGTAGAAATGCAGAAAAGGAGCGTCATCTTTGAATTAGGTTCTTTATATTTAGCAACGACGGTTCTTGTATGAGGTTGAAGTTTGTCGTTCGAAGTCCGAGAGAAGGACTTGCTTGCTAGGATTGGCAGACTCAAAACCAAATCTGGCACCGTCGAAACTCCCCTGTTGTTCCCAGTAATCAACCCAGTTATCCAGCCTATCCCGCCGAAACGCATCTGCACCGATTTCGGCTTCGAAGCACTAATCACCAACGCCTTCATCCTCAAAAACCGTTACCAAGACAAGCCAGTCCAGCAAGGTTTGCACAGGTTCTTAGATTACGACAGTGTAATCATGACTGATTCTGGAGCCTACCAAATCCTAGTCTATGGTGACGTTGACGTTTCTCCAAAAGACGTAGTTGAATACCAAGAAGCCATAGGCTCAGATATCGCCACTATCCTAGACATTCCCACAGGCTGGCACGTAACCGAAACCCACGCAAGACAAACCGTCAAAGAAACTCTAAACCGAGCGAAACAACTCTTCAAACAGAAAACCCGTGATGACATTCTTTGGGTCGGTCCCGTCCAAGGCGGACGCTACCTGAACCTCGTGGCACATTCAGCCAGACAAATGAGCAAACTTCCTTTTCAAATTCACGCTTTAGGCAGCCCAACCGAAGTCATGGAACGCTACCGCTTCGACGTACTCGTCGACATGATCATGACTGCAAAAATGAACCTGCCAATCGACAGACCACTCCACCTTTTCGGCGCAGGACACCCCTTCATGTTCGCTTTGGCTGTGGCATTGGGCTGCGACCTGTTCGACTCAGCAGCATACTCACTCTATGCAAAAGAAGATCGATACATGACCGAAAGTGGCACCCACCGTCTGAACGAACTAGACTACTTCCCATGCACCTGCCCACAATGCACCAAAACCACCCCAAAACAAACACTAGAACTACCAAACAAAGAACGGGAAATCTTTTTGGCTGAACATAACTTGTACGTTTGCGCTGCCGAAATTCGTCGCATCAAACAAGCTATCCGCGACGGCAGACTCTGGGAACACATGGAAATGCGAGCCCACTCGCACCCAGCACTGCTTACTGCAGTCAAACGCCTAGCCAAATACAAAGACTACATCGAAAAACACAGCCCATCCACAAAACCCAGCGGACTCTTCTTCTACAACAACCTAAGCCTCATCAGACCCGAAGTCACCAGACACACTAAGCTAATCGCAGAACGATACACTCCACCCGAACAAGCCAAAACCCTCATACTCATACCACAAACCCAGATGAAACCCTTCCACAAAAGCCAACAATACAAGAAGATAAGGAGAATTCTAAGACAGGAAATACGAGAGGCAGATGTCTGCTTCTACGCGGCACCCTTCGGCATAATCCCAATAGAATTGGACGAGGTGTATCCACTCAGCCAGCATGAAACGGCAATGCCACTCGACAAGGAAACCATAGAACACGTAGCCCAACAAACAGCAAACCACATCAAAAGAACCAAACCTAAAACAGTCACTTTCATCCACGACCCAA
>Ga0315268_10001632_pt1 | contig 25876 bp, 26 predicted proteins | sample C1_top_MG_FD_204535 | JGI IMG/M metagenome (GOLD analysis project Ga0315268, IMG submission 204535) | Sediment microbial communities from Yellowstone Lake, YNP, Wyoming, USA - C1_top | ecosystem: Environmental > Aquatic > Freshwater > Lake > Sediment | place: USA: Wyoming | collected 2017-08-01
CGTACGTCATTCGCCCGACCTCTGAGACCATCATCGGCCACTTCTTTGCCCGCTGGATCGAGAGCTGGCGCGACCTGCCGCTGCTCATCAATCAATGGGCCAACGTCATGCGCTGGGAGATGCGCACGCGGCTGTTTTTGCGCACGAGCGAATTCCTGTGGCAGGAGGGTCATACGGCCCACTCGACCCACGCCGAGGCGCAAGAGGAAGTGCAGCGCATGCTCGAGATCTACGCCCGCTTCGCCGAGGAGTGGATGGCGATGCCCGTCGTGCGCGGCAAGAAGACCGACAGCGAACGCTTCGCCGGCGCGCTCGCGACCTACTCCATCGAAGCGATGATGCAGGACGGCAAGGCCTTGCAGTCGGGCACGAGCCACGACCTCGCGCAGAACTTCGGCAAAGCGTTCGACGTGAAGTTCCAGAACAAGGAAGGTCAGCTCGAGTACGTCTGGCAGACGAGCTGGGGTGTCTCGACGCGCCTCATCGGTGGCATCATCATGTGCCACTCGGACGACAACGGGCTCGTCCTGCCGCCGAAGCTCGCCCCCGTGCAGGTGGTCATCGTGCCCATCTGGGGCAAAGAAGAGGCGAAGGTGCGCGAAGCGGGCGTGGCGCTCGAGCGCGAGCTCAAGGAGCAAGGCCTCGCCGTCGTCTTCGACGTGCGCGACTACAAGCCCGGCTACAAGTACTTCGAGTGGGAGCAAAAGGGCGTGCCGTTGCGCATCGAGCTCGGGCCGAGGGACCTCGAGAAGGGCACGGTCATGGCCAAGGATCGCTTGGCGGACGAGAAGGTGTCGTGGCCGCGCGAGGGCCTAGGGGCGCGCGTCAAGGCGCACCTCGACGAGTTCCAAAAGCGCTTGTTCGAGCGCGCTAAGCAGCGCCTGCAAGAGAACTCCGTGCGCGTCGATACCTACGACGAGCTCAAGCGCGTCTTTGAGGGCGACAACAGCAAGTTCGTCTACGCTCACTGGGATGGCACCGCCGAGACCGAGGCGCGCATCAAGGAAGAGACCAAGGCGACGATTCGCTGCATCCCGCTCGACGCGCCGCGTGAAGTCGGCACGTGCGTGGTGAGTGGCAAGCCGTCTGAGCGACGGGTGTTGTTCGCTAAGGCGTACTGAGCGCGGGGTGTCCATTCGCGCGTGCCGCCGCGACGCGCACCGCCACCGGGCCCGCTCGCCCCTTTCGCAGCCCGTGGCCCGGTGCGTTGAATTCGGTGGAGCATCTCGGCGGCCAAGGGCGGAGTTGCGCCGTCAACCGAGTATGTATATGATATGTACATGGCACAGCTCAACATAAACATGACCCCGCAGTTCGCGGCGTCGCTCGCGCGCTTGATGAAGCTACGCGGCATCGGTGCCAAGTCCGAGGCCATTCGGGTCGCGGTCGAGGAGTGCGTGCAGCGCACGCGCGCGGCCCGCAAGGCGGACTTTCGTGCTTGGGTCGGCCTCGCCGCCGCGGCGCCAGAGAACCCAAAGCCGCGCTTCGCGAGTGACGACGATCTGTGGCGGGCGGGCTGACCCATGGTCATCGACACTTCGGCGCTCTTGGCCGTCTTCTTCAACGAGGCGCTCGCCGATTGGGTCGCCGAGCGCCTCGCGGCCAACGCTGGCGATCTCTCGATGAGCACGGTGAATCTCGCCGAGCTGTTGATTCGTGTGCGCGATCGCCAGCCCAAACTCGCCAATCGCATCGACGAGGAGATCATGTCGAGCGGCATCCGCTTCGTGCCGCCTGACAGCCCGCAAGCGCATGTTGCCGCGCAGGCGCGGCTGCGTTGGCCGCTGAACCTCGGCGACTGTTTCGCCTACGCACTCGCCGTGGCCGAGGACGCGCCGATTCTGACTCTCGATCGTGACTTTCGCGCGACCGACCGGCCCCTCGTTGCGCCCTGGTGACGGGGACTCGTAGATCCGGTGTTTCTTGCCAGAGAGCGCCCTCAGGCCTGCGGCCCGCCGAGCCAGACGAGCGCAGTTGCGGGGTCGATAGCCTGTGTCGGCGAGCCCGCGAAGCCGTGCGCATCACGGGTCACGATGGCATCACATTGGCCCGCCTCCGCGCTTGCGGCGCATACCGCGTCTTCAAAGTCGGGCCAGTCGAGCGCCACGGCGCGCCGCAGCACGTTCTGGTCGAGGGGAGCGATTGTGAACGTGCGCAGCAGGCCGTCAATCGCCTGGGCCGCACACGCCCGTCCCTGTGCCCGTGCGACGACGTAGAAAAGGGTAGTTACGCCGTGCGCGGGCACAAAGCCCTCACCGCGTCCATTCTCGAGCGCCGCAAAGAGGCGCGCGGCGACTGGGGCCTGCGGTCTTTCGAGCACCACATCGAGCAAGACGTTGAGGTCGAGGAGCAGCCGCTTCATCGGTACTTGCGCGTCAAGTGACGGCGGTAGTCCTCGGGATCGACGCCCTTGGCGCAGCCGCGCAGCATCTTGAGCACGGGCGGTTCATCGGCGGTTGAACGCTCGGGCCGCGTCACGAGGGCGAGATAGCCTTCGACGAGGCTCGAGACCGACGTGCCGCGCTCTGTCGCGTAGCGCTTAGCGCGCCGGACAACCTGGTCGCTTACGCTCAGCGTCAATTTGGACATATACGTATCGTATGCTTGCGATCGTACGTAGTCAACCAGACCAGGTCCTCAGGGCTCGGCCGATTCGAGCAGCCGCCGCGTGGCGCGCACCGCGAGGTCCCCGGTGCGCAAGCCCACGTAGCGGGCGAGAAAGCGCGGCAGCGCCGTCGGGCGATTCGACAGAAGCGTGTGCACTAGGGCGCGCTGGTAGTTGTCGAGGCGCGCCGAGACATGGGCGCGCATGATCACCTCAGCCGCGGCGAGGCGCTTCGCGGCCCGTCCCCGCAACGGCGCGACGCGCAGATCGAGGGTCGGCTCGAGGTGCGAAAGCTCGCGCACGACGAAGCCAAGGGCGATCTCGAGCCCCGCCGCATGAGCGTGTTGGTTCACGTCGCGCCAGTTCACTTGGTCGCGCCAGGCTGAGCGCGGCCCGAGCAGGCGTTGGATGTCGCGCAGGTGCCGCGCGTCGAGCTGCAAGGCGTGGTTGGCATAGTGCGCCGCGGCGTAGAGCACCTGATCGGAAGGGCAGAGCGACAGCACGGGGCCATCGGGGCTCGCGTAGGCGACAGCGTCGTCGATGCTGCGCTCGACGGGCCAAGCGAACCACGGCTCTTCGACGAGGCCGCGGTGCACGTCGAGCGGCAGGCGCTGCTCACCGCCGAAGAAGACGCTCTCTTTTTGGGCGCGCTCGTACACCGGGTGCGTCGCGGTGTGCAGCGGCTCGTAGCCCGCTTGGCGCAACAGCTTGGCGAAGGCGACGAAGCGCTCGGGCGCGATGAGGACATCGAGATCGCCGCCCTGACGCTGGCCGGTGCCCCCGTAAAGCACGGGGTCGGCCCAGGCGGCTTTGAGGAAGAGCACGCGCGTGCCGGCTGCTTCGCCGAGCGCAGTGAGCTCGCGGCGCTGGGCGGCGAGTAGCAGGCTGTGTGCGACGCCCGCGCGATCGGCGGTGGGGGATGTGGGGTCGGTGTGGCGCATTGCCGGTGAAGCCTAGCGCGTTTCGGTGGGCCTCGTGTAGCCCACGGCGCGATCTCGCTCCCCTGGCTCTGCGGGCCTCGTTCGTCGTTAGTGATTTTTGCCGCGTCCAAATTAACTCATGAGGTGCTTTGGTCGCATACCAGTAAACACATGTTGCGGAACGGCGAGCCCTCATGGCGGTCTTGAAGCGCGAGCGTCATCTCGAGGGCGCGATCAAGAGCGACTTGACCAAGAAGCTCGTGTTCGTCGGCGGTCCGCGCCAGGTTGGCAAGACGACGATGGCGTTGCACCTGCTCGGGGCCTTGCGCAGCGCCCGGCCCGCGGCCTACCTCAACTGGGACATCGCTGAGCATCGACAGGCGATCCTGCGCGGCGAGCTGCCGCAGGGTCGCCTCGTGGTGTTCGACGAGATCCACAAATACGCCCGTTGGCGCGGCCTGATGAAGGGCTTCTTCGACCGGTACGGCACGAGTCGCAGCGCCCTCGTGACCGGCTCGGCGCGTCTCGACCACTTTTGGGACTGGAGCCAGGCCCCGTCGGGCGGGCCGCGCTTCCTGAATCTCGTCGCCGCGCAGCTCTTGAAGTACTGCCACTTCGTCGAGGACACCGAAGGCTATGCCATGGAGCTGCGCTATCTGCGCGAGCGGACTACCATCCCGCGTTTTTACCAGGTGCATCTTGGCAGTCGCGACTTTGGGGATGCCGAGCGCGACGTGCGGGTCTTGCCGTTGCGGCGTTGGGTGAGTGAGCTTGGGCTGCCGTAAGTTGCAATCCCCACCAAAATCCGGCTGACTCGTTCACGCATGACCGCCGCGACTTGGGTGTTCGACGCCCTTCCCCCTTCGATGGCGCGCCGCGGTGGCGACCCGGCGAGCCACGTGTTTCGCCACACCGTCGGGACACTCGTTCGCGAGGTGATTCAGAACGCCAACGATCAGGCGCTCGACTCCCCAGAGGTTCACTTTCGCTTTATCGAGCTCGAAGGCGCGTCGCTCACCGAGTTCAAGCGCGCGGTCTCGTGGTCCACGCTCGAGCCCCACCTCGCGGCTGCGGCGCGCACCAAAGGCGGCCGCAACCTGGCGCAATCCCTCGGCGACCTCGAGCGAACCGGGCGCCTGCTTTCGCTCATCGTCGAAGACCGCCACACCGCCGGCCTCACGGGTGACGAGCTGCACGGCGACTCCCACTTTCGCGCGCTCTGCAAAGACACTCTCTACAGCCACAAGAGGTCCGAGGGGGCGGGCGGCAGCTACGGGCTTGGCAAGTCGGTGCTCTGGACTTTTTCCGGGGTGTCGACAGTCCTCTTTAACTCTGTGCTGAGCGAGCATGCCCGCGGACAACAATCCCCGCGTCTCATCGGCCGCGCCGAGCTGCCTTCGCACGAGGTCGGCCGAGGCAAGTCCACGCGCTGGCACTCGGGGCCGGGCTGGTTCGGACATGCCGTGCATGCCGACGCGGGTGAGCGCGCCGAGTCCGTGTGGGCCGATGCCGGGACCGAGCTCGCGCGCCACCTCGGGATCGCCCGCACCGAGGCGTCCGGGACGAGCATCCTCATTCTTGGCTTTCGCGACCCCGCGGGCGACGGGGATTCCTCCGCGACCGCGCTCGCCAAGGAGATTCGCGACGCGGCCGTCAGGGAGTTCTGGCCGGCGATTGCCATGCCTGGACGGCCCTTGGCGATCTGGGTGGCGACGCGCGACAGCGGTCGCCCTGTAGGTGATCGGGACCTCGATTCCGTCCGCCCGTTTGTCGAGTGCTACGCCGAGCGTGACTCCGAGCGCGAGAGCCTGGAGCGGCCCGGCGACGTGGTCGCGCGCCCGATCGAGCTCACGATCCCGGCGCGCCGCGGCGGTGCGCCCCCGGTCACGGCGAGCGTTCGTCTGTGCGTGCGCCTGGCGAGCGAGAACGTCGCCGATCCTTTGGTTGGCCACGTCGCCCTCTTTCGCGGGCCCGGGATGGTGGTGCGGTACTGGGACCGTCGCAACCTCGCGCTCGGCGCGCGCCCATTCCACGCGGTGCTTGCTTGCGGGGCGGCGCGTGCCCCCGAGGCGCCGACTGAGGACGACCTCGCCGTCGACCGTTTCTTGCGCGCCGCCGAGCCGCCCGGCCACGACGACTGGGAGGCGACCGCTTCGCTCAAGGCCGAGTACCAGCGCGGCTACGCGAAAGCGCTCGACCAACTCAAGGCCAGGGTCAACGATACGCTGCGCGAGGTCACCTCCAAGAAGCCGCACCACGGCGCCGAGGGACCCGATCGTTTGCGCAAGCGCTTCCCGATTGGCCTGCGCGGCAGCGCAGGCAGCGGGCCCTCGACCTTTCACTTCGCCGGTCTGCACGCGCGCTATGAGCAGGGCTGCTGGCGGTTTTCTGGCACCGTAAGGCCAGCCGTGGAGTCGGCGAGTTGGAGCTGCGCCATTCGTCTCGTCGAGGTCGGGGAGGACGGCGCGTTGGTCCGTGAGCTGCCGATCGCGCAGGTCGAGGCGCACGACGCGAAGGCCACGGTTGCCGCTGGCGTGGCACAACTCGAGCCGGAGCCAGACACCGCCCTGGTATCTTTCACCGGCGCGAGCGAGCCGCTCGACGACGGCGAGACGGAGCCTTCAACGCTCAGCCTCGAAGTCGTCGGGAGGGCCGAGTAGGCCATGGCGAGTCGGGGCGTGACGACACGACGGGAGGTGTTCCTCCCCTACAACTTCGAGCCCTTCGGTTTGACGCTCGTGCCGGTGCGCTGCCTGCTCGACGGCGCGCGCTCGGTCGATCTGCTCGACCCGACCAAACACCTCGTCGACGTGGCCGAGGCCCGCTTCGCGCAGCTCCAGCTCGAGCTTCGAGTCACCTTCGACCGCGATCTGCTCGGACGGATCTTTCCCCCGAGCGAGACGACATCGTCACCGGGTCGGATCCTCATCGTCGCGCGCTGTCCTGCGACTCGACTGCGCCGAGCCTTCATGGTGACGGCCGGACCGCTTGCGGCCACCGACTACACGAGCGTCGTGGAGCTGTCGCGCGCCGAGCTGCGCGGCAGTGTCGAGCTCCTTGCCGTTCTGGTGCGTGCCGCGGGTCGTTCGCGCCAACCCGACGGCTTTGCTTGCGCCGCCGGGACCAAGCTCGCGAGCGCTCGCTCCTGGGAGTTGCGCATCGATAGCCCGCGCGCAACCGCGGGACTGTACCTCGAGATTCGCTTCGTGAGCTTTCAAACCAGCCCGCCGCCACAGTGCCTTTGGCCCGGGAATCTCTACCTGCTGCAGGTTGGCGAGAGTCCCGTTTTGTATCTCAACAGCGACCACGACGCTGTCTGCGCAGTGCTGAACACCAAGGCGACGAGCGGCGAGCGAGCCGCGCTGCGCGAGGTCTTCTTCGACCAAATCAGCCAGAGTGTCTGGACCCGGCTATTCCTGGCCGCCGCATCGTCGATGGATGAGTCTGGCGAAGCGGACTTCGATTGGCAGCAGGCCGTGCTCGAACAGTTTCTGCCCGCCCTGTATCCTGACCGGGCGGATCACGAGTCTCGCGTCGAAGCGCTCGAGGAGGACCTCGCGGCCAGCCAGAATAGGGAGGAGCTCCTCGGCCGTCTCGATGGCATTTTGCAGACCAGACTTGAGCTTCCGACACACATGACGCGCTTAGCGCAGGATTGCGAATGAAGCTGCAGCGCCTACGCGCGGAGGGCCAAGGCTTCGTAACGCGTGCGCTCGCTCGCGGCGAGCAGCAGCCGAGTGCAGTCGAGTACGAGCGCTTTGTCGAGCCCTGCGAAGAGGACGTCGATCTCGGCGCTTTCGACACCGCGATCCGCGACCTCATCACCCGCACCGAGCGCTTCGATGCCGGCATCGACCAGCTTGCCGCGCCCCTCGTCCACCGCAGTCTGGCGATCAGTCGACGCGAAGCGGCAAACCCCGGGGTGTGGCGATTTCTTGCCGTGGTCCACTGTCCTGAATTCATCCGTCATCGTTGGGAGGACCGCTCATGGGCGACCACGCGGACGCGCTACTGGCAGCAGGGCACCCGCCCCGACAGCAACGTCTTCTGCCGCCTGTGGTGGATCGGCGAGTTGGCGCACGAGGGCACTTCGTATGCGCTCGCCGAAAGGCTCTTGGCCAGGCAGCCGTTGGCGACCGCCGTGCTCGTGCGCAGCTGGTGCGCGTACCGACCGGCGCTCGAGGCGTACGTCGACGTGCTCGAGCAGGCCCCGCCTGACGAGATCGAGCAGGTTGTGCGCAAGCTCAGCGGGTTGCTCAGCACGGTCGTGCTCGAGGGACAGTCGCGCGATGACGTGGCGACGTGGTTGCGACGGCTGCGGCGTGAGGTTGGGGGGTAGGCTCTTTCGCGCCCGACGCCATGAAGGCTCCCGGTGGGACTGCGTACGCCGAAGTCCAGAGGGGATGGAGTTTGTTGCGTCCGGAGCGTAGGGCCACGGCGGGCAACTCCGACAGCGGCGTGGCCGTGCTGCCGCTCGGGGTCGGCACCGCCGACGTCGACTTGGAGGGCGTGACGCTCTCGGGCGATGCGACCTGCTTTCGCGCCGCCGCGCCAGCGGGGGCCGCGGTCGTGCGTTTGTCCAAGGTCGTGGCGCTTGCGTGCGCGCCTGCAAGCGGTGCGTCCTCGGATCCCGAGAAGGCGGTGACGCCACCGGCGCCCGTTGTGCCCGAGCTTACGGTTTCGTCACCGAGCAAGGGGTGTGGGTGTCAGGCGACTCGTGGGGGGGGGGGGGCGGGATGGCGTGGGTCTTTGTGCTGGCGCTGTTGGGGTGGCGGCGGCGGGTGCATCGAATCCCATAATGCGCAACAAGCTGACCCGAGATGTGGCCGTACGCGCTATCGGCAGTGCACCCGTGAGGCTCGTTTGTGCACCAAGAGGCGTGACTCGCGAGGGACGACCGGCGTGTACGCAGGCAGGAGGCACGTCACGCCAGAGGCCCGATGCCGCGGCGATAGTGTCGCGCAAGTTCGCTCCATAGCACTTCCTGGCTGAACTGGCTTCGAACCCGCTCCAACCCGTGTTGGCCGTGGGTCAATCGGAGTGCCGGCGTCGCAAGGTAGGTCCGCAGAGCGTTTGCCAAGGCCTGAGAATTGCGAACAGCGATCAACGTTCCGGTATGACCGTCGACGACTGCGTCCGTGCATCCAGGAATGGCTGTTGCCACAACCGGCAATCCCATCGCAGCTGCCTCCAAGGGAACGACCGGAAACCCCTCTCGATAGGAGGGCAGGGCGACGATATCGATCGCGCAGTACGCTGCGCGCGGATCGGCCACGTATCCGAGCATCGAGACCCGCGGGTCCGCGCGGAGCCTCTCCATCGTCGAGCGTGGCGGCGCGTCCACGGACTCCTCGGGTCCGGCGAGCAGCAGTCGGGCTTGTGGAAACTCGGCCGCGAGCAAAGGCCAAGCCGCCGCTAGCTCGCAAATCCCCTTGTCCTTCACCACGCGCCCAACGAAGCCGATGACACAGGCCTCCGAGGAATATCCGAAAGCAGCGCGCGCACGGTCACGTTCGTCCTTCGTCGGCAACGCGAAAGCGACGCGCGTGTCGATGCCGTTGCTGGTGCCTGCGGCCAGGACTTCGATCTTGTCGTGCAAACAGAGCCTCTGCGAGATCGCCACCGTCCGCATGGAGACGCTCACCGCAAGGACCGAGCTTGCGAGGCCACACGAGATCCGTTCGGTGGCGACGAGTAAACGCCGCAGAGGCCCAGTCTTCATCATGAACGGCAGGCCATGGATTGTGTAGATGCGGCAGGGGACGCGCGTCAGCCACGCCGCCATCATTCCGAGCAGGCCGCCTTTGGGCGTGTGGGCGTGGACGATGTCAGGCCGCAATCGTCGGAATAGAAGACAGAGGCGAGCAAGTGATACGAGATCCCGTAGCGGAGTGATCCGTCGAGACATAGAAACGGCGTGCACAGCTACCGAATAGTCGCTGCCAAAATTCGTGAGCTCCGCTCCGGGCGAGCTCACCACCTGGAGTTCGAAGCCGTGTGCCTTCATGAACGCCGGCTGTCCGCGAATGAATCGCAGCGACAGCGGGACAGTGAATACGTGCACGACCAGGCGTAGCCGAGAGCCCATAGCGGCAGGCTAGGCGAAGACGGCGCGGACTGGAACTGTCTTCATATTGCCTGGGCGGTCGGTGCGTTCCTCGGCTATGGTACGCGCATGAGCCGCGCGTGGTTCGGCCCGCTAGACCAAGTGTAGCGGCTCGATGTGGATCCGCGGTCGCTCGAGGATATCGTGAGCCTTGTCAGTCGGCCTCCTGTTCCAATCACGTCCGTGCTTGGTCGCTCCCTTCGGTTTGCGGGTGCGACTGCCACCGTGCTCGCTGTCCCGGCGTCGTTATTTTGGCTTCCCGTCGCAACAATCCCCGGCCTCGGGCGGGTCACGCTCAGCGATCTCAACCTCTTGTCGCTATGGATGGTCGCTGCTCTGCATATCCTCTCGCGACGTTCCGCCGACCCCCAGCGCCGTCTGCCGATGCGCATGGTGGGCTTCTCGGTCTTGCTCGCTGTCCTGGCGGCGTTCGGTGCGTTCACGAGCGAATGGCCGTCCTCTCCTGCGTTCGAATTCGGTTTGCAGATGAAGAGGTTCGGACTCGCGGGTGTATTGCCGCTCTCGATGTACCTGTTCGACTCGAATGCTACGCGCAAGGCGCTTTTGCTCTCGCTCACGCTGTGCACGATCGCGATGCTGGTCTTCGCCATTTCGCCGGACCTGCGTGAGAAGTACCTTGCGGTCGCCACCCAGAACGAGGGTTTCCAGGCCCCAGCCGATAGAATGAGCGGCTTGGTGTCAAACCCCAATGATGCGGCCTATGTCGCAGTTTGCCTAGGCACGATCGTTGGCACACTTATTTACGCCCGCCGGGCCGTCGGAATTCTGCGTAGCCTCTCGTTCGCTGGCCTCTTCGCGATGGCCATTGGAGCCGTCGTGCTTTCGGGCAGTCGCTCGGGTGCCATCGGTTTGATGGTCGGCGTCCTCTTCCTGGCGTTTCGTGGCGGTTGGCCGAGGCGAGCTCGGATTGGGATACTCTTGTTCGTTGGCGTAACACTCGTAGCGTTGGGCAGAACGAACGACGTATTCCAGGATCGATTTCGAGCGGCGTATACGCATGGTCCGTCCGAAGAGAACTTCGCGGGCCGTGTGCAGGCCCAGTGGATAGTTACCATGGCCGCGACCGAAAATCCCTTGGGGATTGGCTACAAGCATTTCCCCGAGGTCACCAGGAAGTTCTGCGAGGGAACGACGCTTTCGGTCGTCAACGGTTCCGATAGCATCTACTTCGATACGCTCCTCGGGACGGGGTTTCTTGGCCTTCTCGTCCTGCTTGGGCTCTATCGCGACTGCTGGCGTTATAGCAGGCAGATTCGTGGGGCCTCCGGGCGCTCGGTCGCTTTGGTGCAGGCCGGTCTGGTCGCGTTGAGCGTCTTTGGATTCGCCACGGTGTCGCCAATGTCCGTCTTCGTTGCCCCAGTGGCGTTTTCCTTGGTCGGCTGCGCCATCTATGTTCGGCCCGGCGAGCGTGCCGCCGCAGGACGAAGTCCATGAACGGGCGCGTGCTGATCGCCACCGTGTTTCCTATTCCGCATGTGGGCGGTGCCAGCACGCACATCGAACAACTGCACGCACTGCTCGTCAGCAGAGGGCTCTTTGGAGCCCTGCTCACGGGCCAAGACCTCGTGGGCTCGCCGCTCGCTCGCCTCACGCACCTGCTTGCGCGTTTCATGGATCGGGACACGAGCCGAGTGCGGTTTCTCGAAGAGGCAATCGGCCGATTGGGCGATCAGATCGAGCGGGCGATTCCACCTGCAAGTCAGAGCGAGTGGATCATTCACACGCACGATCCGCTGGCGACCTGCGCAGCGCTGCGTTCGCAGCGAACGGCGTGCGCTGTCGTGCAGACCGTGCACGGGCCGTGGTCGAGGGAGCTCCTTACGGCCCACGCGGACAGCCCCACTCGCTACCATCGAGCCATTCTCACGCTCGAGAGAGAAGCGTTTTGCGGCGCCGACGTCTTGCTGCCGGTGGATATGGGACAGGCCGCGATCTTGAAGGATGGTTTCGGGGTCGAGCCCGAGCGGTGCCACATCATCCCGAATGCTGTGGACAGCCACGTACTCGCGGCGATCGAGCCGTCAGTGGCGCGCCAGCTGCCGGGGCGCTTCTTCCTAGTTCCTCGCCGACTCGTTCCGAAGAACGGGGTTGAATACGCGATTCGTGGGTTCGCGCGCCTCGCAAACCGCCCGCGTGACCTTGGGCTTGTGATTGCCGGAGATGGGCCTTTGCTGTCGGAGCTCAAGCGCGTCGTGGCGAGCGAGGGGCTTCTGCGTGACGTCGTCTTTCTCGGTGACGTGCAGCGCGGAGCCTTGCTCAAAATTCTCAAGCGCAGCGTCGGCGTGCTCGTACCCTCGGTGCCCTCGCATGGCGTGGTTGAGGCGACTTCGTTCTCTGTCTTGGAGGCCATGGCCTGCGGTGTACCGGTGATCGCGTCCGCGATCGGTGGCATCGCCGAGATCATGACGAGCGAGGCTATGGGTTTTCCCGTCCCGGCGGGCGAACCCGCCGCGATTGCTCTGGCGATGGGGCGAGTTCTCGATCTGTCGTTGGCGGCCAAGCAACGACTTCTCGAAACCGCTCGAGCGCGCGTCGATGAGCAGTTTGGCATCATGACCTGGTTTTCGAAGATCGAAGCCAGCTATGACGCGGCCATGCGGATGCGCTCCACTCGTCAAGGACAACACCGTCTTCTCGGATCCGATCCGCCCACGGTTGCTCGGCGATGAGATTCGTACACAAGACGCTGCTCGCCTCTGCGGGCCAGGGCGGCGTAGTGGCCCTCAATCTGGCGGGCACCATGTTTCTAGCGCGGGCGCTCGGCCACGACCTCGGCCAATATGACCTCTTTCGCAACGTGGCGGCGATGACCGTTGCGATCGCCGCGCTCGGAATTGGCAACGCAAATCTCTACATGCTCAACGCTCGTCAGGCGGCACTCGAAAAATTGCTCGGCAACGCCATCGTTGTCCTCGCGATCGGCGGCGGTGTTCTGCTCGTGCTGTTCCCTCTCTTCGTTCTCGGTCTGCCGGGCTATTTCGGTGAGGTCCCGCCAGCGGTCGTGGTCCTCTTCGCCCTTGGCGTGGCAGGTCTTTTGGGGACAGCGCTCTTGCGACCGCTCGTCATCGCTCGACTCAAGGTCGCTTGGTGGATCGGAGGAGATCTCGCTGGCCCTGGCGTGGTGCTCGTGGGCTGCGCGGTGCTTCACCTTGCCGGAAGCCTCACGCCAGCCGCGGCTCTATGCCTGCAGGGCGCCGGGGCGATGACCTCGCTCGCGATCACTGCCGCCTATTTGCTTCCGCTGAGCGCTTGGCACCCGCGAACCGATCTGCGTTTATTTCGAGAAACTCTCCGACAGGGCCTGCGGTTCTTTGTCTCTAACGCTACGCAACTCCTGATCGGGACGTCCATCGTCGCGGTCCTTCGTCTCATGACCCAGGATGAGCCGGGGTTTGGCTCGGTCGCGCTTTACACCCGCGCGGCCGCGCTCTCCGGTTTAACGCTCATGCTGCCCATCGGCATCGGGCCGATGCTGTTCGCTAGGTGGGCTGGAATGGCGTCGGCAACACGTCGTGAGCAAGTCGAGTTCGCCGCGCGGGTGACCGTCTGGTATTCGGTCATCACGAGCGCCGTACTCGTCTTCGGGGGTACCTTCCTCCTGCGGCTCCTGTATGGGCCGGTCTTCGTGGCCGCACAACCTGCGCTGATTGTCATGGTTGCAGCAAATGGCGTGTTCGCCCTCTTCGCCGTCTATATCAATCTATTGGCGAGCGACGGCCAAGCTGGCATCGTGGGCCGAATCCAGGCTGGTGGGCTGGTCGTCGGCTGCTGGCTGTCGTGGGCGCTCATCCCGCACCTAGCGGCGGTGGGTGCCGCGGCTGCGCTGCTCGGCGCACATCTATTTTGCTGCGTCAGCGCGATGATTTTTGGGTGGCGGCGGTACGGCGTGCGGCCGCGACGGTGTCTTGCTCTTCGTCCATCGGATCTGGCCATGCTCTGGGGCCAGCTTCGCAGCGGGCCCTCGACATGACCCGCGTGCTGGTTCCCTACATGCTTTCCTTCCCGGGGGGCGTCCACCGAGTCTTGTGCGATGGGCTGCCCGAGCTCGCTCGGATGGGCCGCGTGCGCGTGGACTACGCGGAGCTGGCCGGTAACGAAGAGGACATGGGGCGAATGGAACGGCTCGGCGTTCCTGTGCTTCGTGGCATCGGTCCTCGGGCCAGTGGGATCCTGTCGGCGCGGCGCGGCGTCGCCCGCGTCGGAGATCGTCTGGTCGTGATTCCCCGGCTCCTGCGCATCATTCGCCAGCTCTCAACGGCCGCGCGTCGCTACGACGTTCTCTATGTTCATGGGTATCGCGAGCTCGTGTTCGCCGCCCTCGCCATCGCGCTGTTAGGCCGACGTAGGCCCGCTTTGGTTTGGCATTGTCACGGCCTCGGCGACGGGCGCCCGCCGCCCATGACCGTACGGTTCGCCAATACCTGCGCTCGGGTGATCGGCGTCTCGGACGACGTGGTCGGAAGGCTTCAGGAGCTAGGCGTCTCGTCGCGCAAGCTCCGCAGAGTCTACAACGCCGTGCTCCTCGATCGCGGTCCAGAGGACCCTGCTAAGGCAGCGGGTCTGCCCTCTCGCCACGGCCAGACGATTCTCGTGGCTTCGGCGTCCTTGCGCCCGGCCAAAGGTGCACACCTCGTTGTGCAAGCGCTCGCCAAGCTGCCGAGCTCAGTGAATCTGTGGCTTACGGGTGACACGAAAGAGGACGTGGGCAGGGACACGGCGGCTGCGCTCGTTCGTTGCGCAGAGAGCCTCGGCGTCGCGGGCCGGCTTCACCTCCTTGGTCGTCGAGCGGACATCGTCAACGTGATTCAGCACGCCGATGTCGTGGTTGTCCCTTCGTTGTGCCGCGAAGGCTTCGGGCTCGTCGCCGCCGAGGCGATGCTGCTTTGTAAGCCCGTGATCGTTTCGAATCGCGGTGGCCTCCCCGAGGTCGTCGGTTCGCCTGAGTGCGGATGGACCTTCGATCCCGACGTTCCGGGTGACCTCGATCGGTGCCTCGTGGATGTACTCGGCAATCGACAGCGCGCTCAACAGGTTGCACGCCTGGCTTTTGAACGGGCGACCACGCGTTTTGCGTATGAGCGCTGGGCACGCGAGGTTTCGGTCGTCCTCGAAGAGGCGGCTGCAACCCGCATCGGCGGACACTTCTAGCCATGCGGATCCTCTACGTAAGCGGTGAGCGACTGAACAAGTTCGGAGGCACGCCGCTGCGTATCCGGGAAATTGCGACGCAATGGATTCGTCAGGGACACGCGGTCGTGACGCTCGCACCTTCGTACGCCGGGGGGCGCCCTCGTGACTGGCCGACTGCGCTCGAGCTCGTGCGCTTGCCGTCGCGAAGCCTCGCGTCGTTTGCGCTGCTCGAGTGCTCTATGGCCCACCATGTCGCACGTGTCGCGAAGATGCACGATAGCCAAGTGGTGCTCTCCACAGGCGGCGTGTTGAGTCCGCTCGTCTACCGTGCCCTCAAGGCGCGCAAGATCCCGTATGTGGTCGAAATCAACGGCATGGCCGACGTTGAGGCTCGGCTAAGGCCGATCCCGAAGCCGCTTGCGCATGCCTATGCTTGGGCGATCCGCAATGGCGGGTTGTACCGCCGCGCCGACCTCTTTGTTTGTGTCGCTGAGGGCATTCGCGCCGAGCTGTCTGAGCGTTGGCCACCTTTCGCGAGCCGCAGCGTTACGATCCAGAATGGCGTCAATCCAGCACGCTTCGCTGCCCGCGACCGATCGCAGTGTCGGCGCGAGCTCGGGTTGCCCAACGGCGATTTTATCTTCGGATTCGTTGGCCTCCTGTGTCCATGGCATGGGACCGAAGATCTCATCGCCGCGACGCGAATCCTGCGCGAACGCGGCGTTACTGGTTTCCGCGCGGTCGTTGTGGGAGGCGGCGAGAGGTTTGAGTCGTTGCGCGAGCAGGCCCGGCGTGAGGGCGTCGAGGATCTTGTCGTCTTCACCGGCCGGGTTGGACCAGAGGTCGTTCCTCTCTACACGGCCGCGGTCGATGTGGCCTGTCAGGTTCATAATGATCCCGTGATTGGCCGGCTCGGAAACAGCATGAAGTTTTGGGAGTATCTGGCTTCGGGTCTGCCTGTCATCATGAGCGACATGTCTGAGGCCGTGCGCTACGTTGGCCGGGGCGTCGAAGGGTGGGTCTACCGCGGCGGTGATCGAAACGACCTAGCCGATACGATGCAGGTCGCGATGGGCCAGCGCGCGTCCCTTGCAGCGATGGGGGCGGCTAACCGCAGGTTCATCGATCATGGACATCGGTGGGAGGATGTTGCTCGCGCGATGACAGAAGCTTTGGTCGGCCTGGTCGGGAGAACGAGCCGTGCTTGAACGAGTCGCCTACATCTCGGACCAGAGGTTCTTCCATTGCGACAAGGAGTGGTTCACGACGGCGAGCTTTCCGCTTGCGTATGTCAGTCGAGAACTTAAGCTCCGCGAGTGGACCTTCTGGGGGCGGTTGTACGAAATCGATGAGCCAGGCAATCTGTTCCGCCTCGATACGCCGCCGGGAATCGACGTGCGCTTCAAGGGGCCGTGGGCTCAGCGTCGGGGTTTTTTTGGATATCTGCGCTCTGCTTTCACTCAGGCGCTCGAGTTGCGGCGCGTGGTTAGGGATGCAGACCTCGTGTGGCTGAAACTGCCGTTTGTCTTCTCGCTCTTGGCCTGGCCTCATTGCCGCCCTGGGCAGATCGTGGTGACTCACGTGGTCGGTGATCCGAGCGCTGCCATGGGCGCGAGGTCGGCGGCGCTGGCGCCGGCCGGCAAGATCATGGGCTGGGCGAGCGCGCACCTCAGCGCGCGCGCTGATCTCGCGGTCTTCGTAAGCAAGCATTTGGCGCGGCGCTATGGTTCTTCGCGCTCGGACGCCATCGTCGCCAACGAGAGTCGGGTTTCCGTCGCCATGCTGGCGAGCGGACCTCTTCCTCGTGCCGAAGGGAGCTTGCGACTCATCTTCGTTGGACGCCTGTCCCCCGAGAAGCGCCTCGACGATCTGCTGGAGGCCCTGTCCTTGCACAGGGACCCCGTGCTCAGCGTGGCGGGCGATGGTCCTGAACGCGAACGCCTCGAGCGGCTCGCCGCCCGCCTTGGCGTCGCAAAGCGCGTGACCTGGCTTGGCTATGTGCCCTGGGGCGCGAGTCTGTTTGAACTTCTACGGCACCACGACATCCTGGTCTTGCCGAGCGCGACCGAGGGGCTGCCGCTCGTGCTCATTGAGGCGATGTCGCAAGGAGTTCCGGTTATCGCCACCCGCGTCGGGGGTATTGCCGAGCTCGTCGAGCACGGCGAGAACGGTTTACTCGTGCCGCCCCGTGCGCCGGACCGACTTTCGGAAGAGCTTGCACGCGTCGCCAGTGACCCGTCCCTGCTCGCCAGGCTGGCGAGAGGCGCGCTCGCGACTGCGATGAAACACAGCGTCGAGCGCCAACTGGGCCCGCTTTTGCAGAAGGTGGCCGAGCTTGCTCATGAGCGACGTGTCTGATCGCGATGCGAGGGTTCTGCTGATGAACACCGAAACCGTTCCCTGTCCACAATGCGGCGCTCTACAGTTCGCTCACCTTGTCGCTCGTGCTGACGGTTTCAACATCGTGCGTTGCAGTCGGTGCGAGTTGGCCTATGTCAATCCGCGGCCGCGAGACGACGAAATCCAGGCGCTCTACGCTCGCGATTACTACGACGGCTGCAGCGATAAGGACGTGGGCTACGTCCAGTACGATCGAACGCCGGGGCTCATTCGGGCGACGCCGCCCTTCGACTGGACGTTGATTTCACGGGCTGTGTCGCTGCGCGGACTGCGAGCGCTCGATGTAGGGTGCGCCTTTGGGGCGATGGTTTATTGGATGAGGCAGGCGGGTGCGACCGCGACGGGCGTCGATCTCTCGGCAGAGTCGACGAGTTGGGGTAAGTCGCAGCTCGGACTCGATTTGCGTTGCTGCGCGCTCGAACACTTGGGCGAGTCCGCCGGCACGTTTGATCTCATCACCATGGTCGATCTGATCGAACATGTGCCCCACCTATCCGTCTTTCTTGCTCGCGTGCGTGACCTGCTCAAGCCCGGGGGCAGAGTCTTTGTCCGGACCCCAAACTTTGCGTGCTTTGCGCACTACGGTGACGAGTGTGCGTTTCTTCGCTTCAGTCTCGAGCATCTGTTGTACTTTGAGCCCGCGACTCTTCGGCGCGCCTTCGAGTCGGCCGGCTTCGAAGTCTGTGACGACGTGCGCGTGCTCGACGTGACGTCCCAGCGAACGTCGGACGTCCTCGCGGCGCGCGCGCTGAGAGTGCCAGCGTGGCGCCGAGCGTTGCGGCGTCTGCCCTTTGCCGATCTGCTGCGGCTCGTGCGGTCACGAGTTGTGGCTGTGTCACAGGAGTATCGGTTCGACGCCACCGGGAAACAGGGTAGCATGATTGTCGGCTGGTTTCGTCGGCCGCTCGAATGACTTTCGGTGTCCGCCGTTGATTGTTATCGCCATGCGAGAACGTGGTCGTGAAGTCGGCCGAGGCCAAAGCATGCGACTCGCTGTCGTCATCGAAAACCGCTTCAAGCGAACCCCCGACGGTCGTATTTGGGACGGCCTGTTTCCCTACGCGTTCTGGTGCCGCTACCTCGAGGTATTCGACGAGGTGCTCGTCATTTCTCGCGTCGGCGACACGACGCAACCCCAGGACGAAGCGGCTCGAGCTGATGGCGCTGGCGTGTCCTTTGCGCCGCTGCCCTACTACCACGGACCGAGGGGCTACGTGCGCGTTCTGCCCCGATTGCGTCGCGCCCTTGCGCAAGGACTCGAGGCGAGCGACGCGGTGCTGATTCGTTTGCCTAGCACCCTCTCGGGCGCGGCGCTTGCGCTTCTCGGGCGCCAACATCACCCCTACGGCGTCGAAGTCGTCGGCGACCCGGGCGGTGTCTTCGCACCTGGCGCCGTCGACCACTGGCTGCGCCCATTCTTTCGCGTGTGGTTCGTGCGCAAGCAGCGGCAGGCCTGCGCGCGGGCCTGCACCGCGGCGTACGTGACCAGCGCGGCTCTACAGCGCGGCTATCCCGGGTGCATCCAACCGATCGGCTGTGAGCGCGAGGCGACCCTCGCCACCCACTATTCGGACGTTCGTCTCGATCCTTCCCTCTTCGCCGCCGCGCCGTGGTTGGCAGCGAGGTCGCCCCCTGGTCTGCGGCTCATGACGGTTGGCTCTCTCGCGCAGATGTACAAGGCTCCGGACGTGTTGATCGATGCCGTCGCGAGATGCGTGGCGGCCGGCCTCGATCTGAGCCTCACCTTCGTGGGCGATGGCCTGTATCGGCGCGAATTGGAGGGGCGCGCCGCACGCGTGGCGCCCGGCCGCGTTCGGTTCCTAGGCGAGCTGCCGCGTCGAGAGGTCTTTCGTGAGCTCGATCGGTCCGACCTCTTCGTCCTGCCGTCGCGCACCGAAGGTCTGCCGCGGGTGGTGATCGAGGCGATGGCGCGCGGGTTGCCGTGCATCGGCTCCGCGGTCGGCGGCATACCCGAGCTCCTTTCGTCCGACGCGCTCTTCGCGTCGGGCAGCGTCGAGGCACTCGCCAACAAGATCACCGAGATCGTTCGCGCTCCAGAGCGAATGAAGCAGATGGCCAGCCGCAATCTTGCTGTCGCTCGCGACTACGCCGAGGACAGGCTCGGCGAGCGCCGACGTGCCATGTACCGGCACCTGCGCGGGGTCACGGCAGACTGGCTGCGTCGGCGCTGAGAGATTCGCCGCGATACCACGCGATAGTCTGCGCGAGGCCCTGTGCCACCGAGACACGCGGGGCGTAGTCGAGGATCCGGCGTGCCTTGTCGATGTCGGCGAGCGAGTCGCGGACATCTCCGGCGCGCGAGGGCAAGAACTCGGGCTTGATGGCACTGCCGAGCGCCCGATTGATCTCGCGGATGACCCCGAGCAGCTCGATGCGCTCGCCACACGCGATGTTGATGACCTCGCCGCTCGCGCCCGGCGCCGTGCAGGCGGCGAGGTTGGCGTCGACGACGTTGTCGATGAACGTGAAGTCGCGCGACTGCCTACCATCGCCGTGCACCGGGGGCGATTGGCGAGCGAGCATGGACGTGATGAACCTCGGAATCACGGCCGCGTACAGACTCGCGGGATCTTGGCGCGGCCCAAAGACGTTGAAGTAGCGCAAGCAAACGCACTCGAGGCCGAAGACGTTGGCGTAGACGCGGCAGTAGTACTCGCCCGCCAGTTTGTCGGCGGCATAGGGCGAGCGCGGGTTCGGCGTCATGGTCTCGACTTTGGGCAGCGTTGGCGCGTCGCCGTAGGCGGATGAGGACGCCGCATAGACGACGCGCTTGACCGTGCCGGATCTTCGTGCCGCCTCGAGCACGGATACGGTGCCGCTGACGTTGGCGTGGTGCGAGGCAACCGGGTCGTCGATCGAGCGCGGCACGCTCGGGATGGCGGCTTCGTGCAAGACGTAGTCCACGCCCTCAATGGCCTTGGCGATGGACGCGGCGTCGTTGATGTCGCCCTCGATGAGCGATAGGCCGTCGACGCCGCCAAGGTTAGACCTACGACCCGTTGTGAAGTTGTCGATGCCACGTACGCGGTGGCCGTCGGCCAAGAGGCGGCGAACGAGGTGGCTGCCGATAAATCCGCCGGCTCCGGTGACGAGGTAGGTCGACATGTTTTGCCTCCGGGGTGTTGCGCCGCGCAGTCAGACCGCACCTGCAGTTCTAACAGATTCGCAGAGCGTGACCACCCAAGCGCGCCGTGCACCAGACTGGCGCGGTGGGCGCAGCGTGGGCGGTGTCTCCGGTGACCGGGCGGTTTGCGTCCGTCGAGGCGTTTGGCTATGGCCTGCGCTGGAGGTCGACTGCGGTGCAACGACAGGGGTATGACCTCGCCAAGCGCGTGCTCGATCTCGCGGCTGCGACGATCGCCCTCGTGGCGACCGCATGGCTCTTGTTGCTCGTGGCTTTGGCTATCCGCGTGACCATGGGGGCGCCCGTCTTGTTTCGGCAAAGCCGTCCCGGTTACCGGGCGCGACCCTTTCGCCTCGTCAAGTTTCGCACCATGACTGTGCCGCGTGCGGGGCAAGAAGGTCTCGAACACGACGCCGCTCGACTCACCGGCTTCGGTCGCCTGCTGCGTGCCGCGAGCCTCGACGAGCTGCCGACCCTAGTGAACGTCTTGTGCGGCGACATGTCGATCGTTGGCCCCCGCCCCCTTTTGCCGCAGTATCTGTCGCGCTATTCGGCCGAGCAGGCTCGACGGCACGACGTGAAGCCGGGTATCACGGGCTGGGCCCAGATCCACGGTCGCAATGCACTGAGTTGGGCAGAGAAGTTTCGCCTCGACGTCTGGTACGTCGATCATCGAACCTTGTGGCTGGATTTTAGGATTGTCGGCGCGACGCTATGGAAGGTCATCCGGCGCGAGGGAATTGCGCACACAGGGGTAGCCACGATGCCCGAGTTCACGGGTCATGAGACGGATGGACGACATGACGGCTAAGCGCCTGCTGGTCTTCGGTGCGAGTGGACACGGCAAGGTCGCGGCGGATGCGGCGATCGCCGCGGGGTGGGTCGTGCGTGGTTTCGCTGATGACGCCGCGGACAAACGCGGCCGACTTCTGCTCGACCTACCGGTCATCGCGACCGGCATGGCCGAGGCCGCTGCCTTCTGCCTTCACGACGACGCCTTCCTCGTGATCGGCGTCGGCGACAATCGCATTCGTCAACGTCTCTTCTTGGCTGCGCAACAGGCCGGCGTGCGCTTCGCTACGGTTGTTCATCCGCGTGCCGCCGTCGCGCCGTCAGCGCGGCTCGGCGCCGGCACGGTCGTCTTCGCCGGCGTCGCGGTCAACTGCGATGCTGTCATCGGCGCGGACGTGATTCTCAACACCGGCGCTACTGTCGATCACGACTGTATCATCGGTGATCACGCACACCTGTCGCCGGGCGTGCATCTTGGCGGGACGGTGCATGTTGGCCCGGGAACGCACCTTGGCGTGGGCGTGGCCGTATCGCCCAATCTCGAGCTCGGCGCGTGGTCGATTGTGGGCGTAGGTGCCGCGGTGGTCGCGAATATTCCCGATGCGGTGGTCGCCTACGGCGTGCCCGCGAAGGTTGTGCGGGAGAACTGAGCAGTGACAGGCAAACCTAGGGGCCTTGGGGCAGCACGCTCCAAAGACGGAGCGACCGTGAGTGAATACGACGTGCGTGCCGTGTTGTTGAGCAAGATTGCCGCGCGCCGCGCGCACGTCGGCATCATCGGTCAGGGTTACGTGGGTCTGCCCCTGGCGCTCGTGTTTGCCGAGGCCGGATTCTCTGTTACGGGCTTCGATCTTGATGGCACCAAGGTCGCGGCCATCAATCGCGGCGAGTCGTACATCAAGCACATTGGTGTCGAGCGCGTGGCCGCCGCCGTTCGCACGGGAGCCCTGCGCGCCAGCACCGACTTTGACGGGCTCGCAGCGTGCGACGCGATTCTCATCTGCGTCCCGACGCCGCTCGGCGACCACCGCGAGCCCGACAATTCCTTCATCCACGCGACGGCGCGTGAAATCGGCAAGCGGCTGCGTAAGGGGCAGCTCGTCGTTCTCGAGTCGACGACGTACCCGGGAACGACCGATAGCGAGGTGCTGCCGATTCTCGCCGCGAGTCGTCTCGCAACGCCCGCCGACTATTTTCTCGCCTTCTCGCCCGAACGCGAGGATCCGGGCAACGCGAGCTTTTCGGCGAAGAACACCCCGAAGCTCGTCGGTGGCGTCAACCCGGAGTCGACCGAGGTAGCGGCTGCGCTCTATAGCGCGGCCGTCCACGAGGTCGTAGCGCTTTCGAGTGCGCGTGTGGCTGAGTCGTCGAAGCTGCTCGAAAACATCTTCCGCTCAGTGAACATCGCCCTCGTCAACGAGCTGAAGATGACCTTCGAGCGCATGGGCATCGATGTCTGGGAGGTCATCGAGGCCGCGAAGACGAAGCCGTTCGGATACATGCCTTTCTATCCCGGCCCGGGCCTGGGTGGGCACTGCATTCCAGTCGATCCCTTCTATCTGGCGTGGAAAGCGGCCGAGCACGGTGTGTACGCGCGCTTCATCGCGCTCGCCGGAGAGATCAACGCCTCGATGCCGCAGTGGGTCGTCGGTCGCGTCACGCAAGCCCTGAGTGACGACGGCAAGGCGCTGCGCGGCGCGCGGGTGCTCGTGCTTGGCCTCGCCTACAAGGCTGACATCGACGACGATCGTGAGTCGCCTTCGTACGCCCTCATTGAGCTCCTGCAAGAGCGGGGCTGCGTGGTTTCGTACTGTGACCCTCACCTACCGACGGCGCGCAAGGGGCGCAGGCACAAGCTCGCGACGCAGTCCGTGCCCTGCACTGGCGTGGCCTTTGCCGGCTTTGATGTTCTGCTCCTAGCGACAGCGCATGCGGAGTTTCGCGATCCTGCGCTTTACACGCAGGTACCGCTCGTCGTCGATACGCGCAACGCGCTGCATGGTATGGCGTTTGCCTCCGGTCGGCCGCGGGTGGTCAAAGCGTAGTCTTTAGTTCAACTCACGGCGCTCACGTGGGTCGAACCCAATCATATTCGCAGTCATATCGTTGCCAAGAGTCCACTTGGCGCTTGGAGCGATCTGATCGGGTTGGCTACGCACACCCCAAAGAACCGGTGACCTCGATGTCGCTGTGCGTCGGCGCAGCGGCGAGGTCGAACTTCGTTTGAGGAGGTGTGTGATGAGGAGATGGGACGGATTGCTCGAGAAGTATACGGCGGTCCTCGTCGTGCGAGGCGTGGCCACGCCGACGATCGACACGAGAAGGCGGGAGTTGAATCGTTTTGGAGCATGGCTCAAGGCGCGCAAGCCGCGGCCAGCGCTCGAGGAGATCGATGCCGATCTGGTGGTGCGCTACATGCGCGAGCGCTCGGCGTTTCATTCGCGTTCGACCGTGAGTGGCGTGCTGTCGGACCTGCGCTGCATGGGTGAGTTTCTCGTGCAGGAGGAGCTGAATAGTATTCACATTCGGTGGTAGGGCTGCGAGGAACCGATGGCACACTTGGAATGGAGCATCGACGAGGACGTGGGAATCGAGCCCGTCTCGCCGCTAGGACGGATCACAATTACGGGCGATGCAGGCGTTATCGTCGATGATAATCTCATACTCGATACATTTTTCGAATCCCTGATTGATGGGCTCTCGAAGTTGGAAACTGAGGACGATGCTAGCATCGACACCATTGAAGAACCCTATGAGCTGGTCATGCACCGAGTCGGTGGAGGCGTGCGCCTCCAGTATGGCCAGCAGACAGTTGAGATGAGCGACGAGGTTACCTTCAAGCGTGAGCTGGTCGGTGTCGTCGGTGAGCTGTTGAAGCAACTCGATGGGGCGGCACTCGCTAAGGGACAGAAGCCCTACAGTCATCGGAGGCTTCGGGCGTTCCTGAAGAACTCGGAATGACATGAACCAACGGGCTGCGGGCGGTGATCAGGAACAGATCTTCGGGTGCAACCAGCGTGACTCGCGGCATTGCTTTGTGAGCCCCGAACAGGTGACGGCGCCGTTGATGGTTTGCAGACCCACACGGGCTGTGATTGCATGAGGTCGCGCCTGTGCGCCCACAACGAGTACCGCTCCCCGTGACCCGCCTCTACCTCTCCCCCCCCCACGTCGGCCCCGAAGAGCGCGCCCTGCTCCTCGATGCCTTCGACTCGAACTGGATCGCCCCGCTCGGCCCACACGTTGACGCCTTCGAACGCGAAATGTGCGCCCGCCTCGGCATCGGCCACGCCGCCGCCCTCTCGAGCGGTACCGCCGCCCTGCACCTCGCCCTCATGCTCCTCGGCGTCGGCCGCGACGACGAGGTCATCGTCTCGAGCTTCACCTTCGCCGCGAGCGCCAACGCCATCACCTACTTGGGCGCGCGCCCGGTGTTCATCGACAGCAGCGCCGAGACGTGGAACATGGACCCGGCGCTCTTACGCGAAGAGCTCGACGCCTGCGCCAAGCGCGGCAAGCTGCCGAAGGCCGTCATCACGGTCGATCTCTACGGCCAGTGTGCCGACTACGATCCGATTCGCGAGGCGTGCTTGCGTCACGGCGTCCCGCTCATCGAGGACGCCGCCGAGGCGCTCGGCTCGACCTATCGCCAGCGCGCCGCGGGCACGTTCGGAGCACTCGGCGTCTTATCCTTCAACGGCAACAAGATCATCACCACGAGCGGCGGCGGCATGCTCGTGTCCGACAACGCCAAGTGGATCGAGCGCGCGCGCTTTCTCGCGACGCAAGCGCGTGACCCGGCGCCGCACTACCAGCACAGCGCCATCGGCTACAACTACCGCATGAGCAACCTGCTCGCCGCGCTCGGCCGTGGGCAATTGCAGAAGCTCGACGAGCGCGTCGCCAAGCGACGATCGAACAACGCTTACTACCGCAGGGCTCTCGCCGCCGTGCCGGGCCTCGCTTTCATGCCCGAAGCGCCGTACGGCCAGAGCAACCTGTGGCTCACCTGCCTCACCCTCGACGAGCGGGCGTTTGGCGCCTCGCGCGAAGATGTGCGGCTGCGGCTCGAGCAGCTCGACATCGAGAGTCGACCGCTGTGGAAGCCAATGCACCTGCAGCCGGTGTTCCGTGATTGCCGCATGCGGGGCGGCGCCGTCTGCGAGCGCTTGTTCGCGACTGGCCTCTGCGTGCCGAGCGGCACGAGCCTCACGGACGAGCAGCTCGGTCTCGTCTGCCGCACCATCGTCGAGATGGGCGCGCACTGAGCGCGTGATCACTTACTACGCAGCGTGGTTTGCGGCGCTGACCGCTACCGCATCGCGAAGCAGTCCGTCGGTGGAGAAGTGAGCATCCGAGGGAGCTGGCCGCGGTGGCCCAATCCGCAGGTGGACCCGCCTGCGCCAATGGCGTATACTGAGTCATGGGCGCGGTGGCATGGGTAACAGTGGTCGAGACCAACGCCTACCGAGCTCAGGCCCGGCATTGCATGACGGAAGAAGAACGGGACCAGGCGGTACAAATGGTCGCACGCGAACCCGAGTGTGGTGCTGTGATGACGGGCACGGGCGGCATTCGCAAGGTTCGAATGGCGACAGCCAACCGCGGCAAGAGCGGTGGAGCACGTGTAGTCTACTACTACCGGGATGACGACATGCCGATCTTCATGCTCGCGGCGTTCGGCAAGAACGAGAAGCCGAACCTAACGAAGGCCGAGCGCAACGCTCTGGCAAGGCTGGTGGATGTGCTCGTGTCCA
>Ga0315268_10001633_pt1 | contig 25875 bp, 15 predicted proteins | sample C1_top_MG_FD_204535 | JGI IMG/M metagenome (GOLD analysis project Ga0315268, IMG submission 204535) | Sediment microbial communities from Yellowstone Lake, YNP, Wyoming, USA - C1_top | ecosystem: Environmental > Aquatic > Freshwater > Lake > Sediment | place: USA: Wyoming | collected 2017-08-01
AAACAGGTTGATCTTCTGTTGGCGGCCCGGGAAGACAGCGACCGGCTGCACGAAATCCTGGCCAACCTTCTGGACATCAGCCGAATCGTATCCGGGAAAATCCAAATGGAACTTGTCACGATCTCGCCACAGACTCTTGTCATGGATGCCATCGAACCCTATCGGAGAAGCGCTCAAGACCAGGGGGTGGCCATCAACCTGGAGCTGCGGGGAGACCTCCCCGATGTCCGCGTGGATACAACTCGAATCAACCATGTCTTCGGCAACCTGCTCTCAAACGCGCTTAGATATACGGCGCCCGGGGGGACCATCAGCATAGCCGCCAGGGCCGAGGAGGAATGGGTCCGCTTCTCGATTTCCGATACGGGCGTGGGCATCCCCAGCTCCTATCTGCCAAGAATATTCGAACCTTTCTTCCGCGTCCCCGGACAGGGCCAAGATGCGGGCGCGGGTCTTGGCCTCGCCATCGCCAAAGAGATCGTAGAAGCCCACGGCGGCAAAATCGCCGTGGAAAGCCAGGAGGGCAAGGGGACGACTTTTATCTTCATGCTCAAAAAGGCCGATCGAATCTCCGACAAGGAGTTTCCGCAATGATCGATTTGGTGTTCATTGTCGGGTCCATTATTTTTTTTGGGCTTTGCTATCTCTATGGCCGTTTTTGTGAAAGGCTTTGAATCATGACAAATATTTTTGGAATCATCATCGGGCTTTTACTCATCGCCTATTTGTTCTTCTCGATTCTACGGCCGGAGAAGTTTTAGGGGAGAGACAATTCCATGGACCTCAACGGTTGGATTCAACTGGCGCTCTATATCCTCGTTCTTCTGTTTCTCACAAAACCGGTCGGACTTTACCTTGTTCGTGTTTTGGATGCCGAAGGCAAGACTTTTTTAGATCCGGCGCTAAAACCCGTCGAACGCCTGTTGTATCTCCTGTTCGGTTTGGACTTAAAAAGGGAGCAGGACTGGAAAAAGTATACGTTATCCCTCCTTGCCTTCAGCCTCGTCGGTTTGTTATTCACGTATACCATTCTGCGTCTCCAACATATTCTTCCCCTGAATCCTCAAGGAATCGGGCCGGTCAGCCCCGGCCTTGCCTTCAACACGGCGGCTAGTTTCACCACCAACACGAACTGGCAGAATTATGCCGGTGAGATTACCCTCTCCTATTTTTCCCAGATGGTCGGCCTCGTTTTCCATAATTTCGTCTCGGCCGCCGCCGGGATCGCCGTCGCGGCTGCTCTCGTCCGCGGCATCGCCCGTCATTCCGCCAAAACTGTTGGAAATTTCTGGGTCGATCTTGTCCGAGTCAATCTCTACCTGCTGTTGCCGCTGTCTATGGTGTTCGCCCTTTTCTTGGTGTCACAGGGAATGATCCAAAACTTCAAACCTTATGAGAAGGCCAAGCTTGTCGAAACCTCAGGTCTTCAGCCGCCAAAAAGCGATTCCGGCATACAGACTATTGCCCAAGGCCCCACTGCCTCTCAGGCGGCGATCAAGATACTGGGAACGAATGGCGGCGGCTTTTTCAATGCCAATGCCTCGCATCCTTATGAAAATCCGACGCCTCTCTCAAACTTCCTTCAGATGCTTTCCATCTTTCTCATCCCCAGCGGCCTCACCTACTATCTTGGCCGCAAGGTCAAAAACCAGAGGCACGGCTGGGCAGTCTGGAGCGCCATGGCCTTGCTTTTTCTAGCTGCGGTTTTAGTTTGCTGGCGCTCCGAAAGCTTCGGCAATCCCCGGTGGCGTGCCCTTGGAGTGGACCCTGCAGGTGGGAATATGGAGGGAAAAGAAGTCCGCTTCGGCATCTTCAATTCCGCTCTGTTTGCGACCATCACGACGGACGCGTCCTGCGGGGCCGTCAATTCCATGCATGATTCCTTCACGCCCCTGGGCGGGTTCATCCCTCTTTTCAATATTCAGTTGGGCGAAGTTGTTTTTGGAGGCGTGGGTTCCGGATTATACGGGATGCTCGTTTTCGTAGTCCTGGCCGTGTTTTTGACGGGCTTGATGGTCGGTCGGACGCCCGAGTATCTGGGCAAGAAGATCGAATCCTATGACGTGAAGGTCTCCGTGCTCGCCGTGCTCATCCTGATTTCGAGCATTCTCGGCTTCTCCGCCTGGGCGCTGGCAAGCCGGTGGGGTCTTCGCGGCCTGAACAATGCCGGTCCGCATGGATTGAGCGAAATCCTCTATGCCTACTCGTCCGGCACAGGCAACAACGGCAGCGCCTTTGCCGGGCTGAACGGGAATACATACTGGTACAACATCACTTTGGGCCTGGCCATGCTTTTCGGCCGTTTCGTCATGATCGTGCCGGTCATGGCCTTAGCTGGAAATATGGCCAGAAAAAAGCTGGTCCCGCCGAGCCAAGCGAGCTTCCCGGTCAGCGGGCCCACGTTCATCATCATCCTCATCGGGACGGTCCTCGTCGTCGGCGCCCTCACCTTTCTACCCGCCCTGGCTCTGGGCCCCATCGTCGAGCATTTCCTGATGATGGGAGCGGGAGTTTTATACTAGAGGAGAACAGGCCGTGGTCGGACAAACCCATTCCCTCTTTGACCGGCAAATCATCGGGCCGGCCATCGTCGACTCCTTCAAAAAGCTAAACCCGCTGTCTTTGTTGAAAAATCCCGTCATCTTCGTCACCGAAGTCGGCGCTGCCGTGACGACGCTCGGACTTTTTCTGAGGTCCGAAAAAGAGCCTTTAGGCTTCGTCCTGCAAATCACGCTGTGGCTCTGGTTCACCGTGCTCTTCGCCAATTTCGCGGAAGCCATGGCCGAGGGACGGGGCAAAGCTCAGGCTGGGGAGCTGCGAAAGACGCGCACGCAAACCGTTGCCAGCCGCCTGAGGGCCGGGGGCAGCGTAGAGAAAGTCCGGGCTGACCGGCTGCGGAAAGGCGACCTCGTTATCGTCTCTGCTGGCGAGATCATCCCGACAGACGGAGAAATTATAGAGGGTGTGGCAACGGTCGATGAGTCTGCCATCACCGGAGAATCCGCTCCTGTCATCCGCGAGGCGGGCGGGGATCGGAGCGCGGTCACTGGCGGCACTCGGGTGCTCTCCGATTGGATCAAAGTCCAAGTTACAGCCGACCCCGGCGAAAGCTTTCTGGATCGAATGATCTCTCTCGTCGAAGGCGCAGAGCGCCAGAAGACGCCGAACGAGATTGCCCTGACCATTCTCCTCTCGGCCCTGACGATCATTTTCCTGGTCGTTATCATGACCTTGAAACCCTTCGGCACGTACTCCGGAGTCATTCTGACGATCACGGTTCTCGTCGCCCTGCTGGTCTGTCTGATTCCCACCACGATCGGCGGCCTCCTCAACGCCATCGGGATCGCCGGCATCGACCGCATGGTTCAGAAAAACGTGTTGGCCATGAGTGGCCGCGCGGTGGAAGCCGCAGGGGACGTGGATGTTTTGCTGCTCGATAAAACCGGGACCATTACCCTGGGGGACCGACAAGCTACCGATTTTCTCCCGGCCGCGGGCGTGCCGGTCGAGGAACTGGCCAATGCCGCGCAGCTCGCTTCCTTGGCTGATGAAACGCCGGAAGGCCGGAGCATTGTCGTCCTGGCCAAAAAATTCGGCCTGCGCGGCCGTTCTATCTCCGAGATGGCCAGCGTAAGATTTATCGCCTTCTCGGCACAGACAAGGATGAGCGGTGTCGACCTCGACGGCCGCCAGATCCGCAAGGGCGCCCCGGATGCGATCAGAGCCTTCACCGGGGATAACGTCCCCGGCGAGCTCCAGGGCGCGGTCAGCTCCATCGCCCTTTCCGGGGGCACGCCCCTGTTGGTCGCCGACGGAAAAACGGTCCTCGGCGCCATCCACTTGAAAGACATTGTCAAAGGCGGATTAAAGGACCGCTTCGACAGGTTCAGGGCTATGGGGATTAAAACCGTTATGATTACGGGAGACAACCGTCTCACGGCGGCCGCAATCGCCAAAGAGGCGGGCGTGGATGATTTCATGGCCGAAGCCAAACCGGAGGACAAGCTGACTTTGATCCGAAAGGAGCAGGCAGCGGGTCACCTGGTGGCCATGACGGGAGATGGCACGAACGACGCTCCAGCCCTCGCTCAGGCGGATGTAGGCGTGGCCATGAACACGGGAACGCAAGCGGCCAAAGAGGCCGGGAACATGGTCGACCTCGACTCTAACCCGACCAAACTCATCGAAGTCGTCGAGATCGGCAAGCAGATGCTGATCACGCGCGGAGCCTTGACGACGTTCAGCATCGCCAACGACGTCGCCAAATATTTCGCCATTATCCCGGCCATGCTGGTCGGCGTCTATCCGGTCATTGCGCCTCTCAACATCATGGCCCTTCGGTCGCCCTTGAGCGCCATCTTGAGCGCCGTCATTTTCAACGCCCTCATTATCATCTCCCTTATCCCGCTGGCGCTGCGCGGCGTGCGCTTTCGGCCCTTGGGCGCGGCCGCACTCCTTAGGCGCAATCTCCTGATTTACGGGCTGGGCGGCCTCATCGCCCCTTTTCCGGGGATCAAGCTGGTTGATCTCATTGTGAATGCACTTCACCTGGTATAGGATAAAAAAGGACTGGCCGACATGAAGAATTGGATGAAAGAGCTTCGAATCGCCCTGGTGGCCGTCTTGTGCCTGACCGTCTTGCTCTGCGGCCTTTATCCGGCAGCCGTTTGGGTCCTAGCCCAAGGACTGTTCCCAGCTAAAGCGAATGGCTCGTTGATCGCGCGGAGCGGGATAACCTTGGGATCAAGTTTGATCGGGCAAGGTTTTTCCGGGCCGAAATATTTTCATCCTCGTCCTTCGGCGGCGGGGCAAGGTTACGATGCCGTCCGCTCCGGCGGCAGCAATCTAGGGCCCACTTCCAAAAGGCTGGTCGATGCCGTCCGCCAGCGCGTCGCTAGCTATAAAGCGGATAACGACCTGCCCCCAGATTCGGCTGTGCCCGCGGATGCCGTCACAGCCTCCGCCAGCGGGCTTGATCCTCACATCAGCCTGGAAAACGCTCGTCTCCAGGTGCCGCGCGTCGCCAAGGCGCGAGGAATGAGCGAAGTGGCCGTTCAACAGCTTCTCAAGGCTTATGCCGAAGGCCGCGATCTGGGCGTATTGGGAGAGTCAAGGGTCAATGTCCTGCTGTTGAATCTGGCTTTAGACGGGATGTCGAAATGAAAGAAAACCGAGCTGATGAATTCCTCCGGATGATCCGGCGCGCTCAGCGCGGCCGGCTGAAGATTTATCTTGGCTATTGCGCCGGCGTAGGAAAAACTTATCAGATGCTCCAGGAAGGGCACCGGTTGAAAAGCGAGGGCATCGACGTGGCGATCGGATTGCTCGAAACCCACGGCCGCATCGACATCGCTAAATTCGCCACAGGGCTGGAAGTCGTCCCCAGACGCCGACAGGAATATCGCGGGATAACCGTCGAAGAAATGGATGCGGATGGCATCTTGGCCCGGAAGCCCCAGGTAGCTTTGATCGACGAGCTGGCCCACTCGAACGTTCCGGGAAGCCGCAATGAAAAGCGCTACCAGGATGTCCAGGACATTCTGGCCGCGGGAATCCACGTCATCAGCACCATGAATGTTCAGCACCTGGAAAGCCTCTACGATATCGTCGAAAAAGCTGTCGGGGTAAAGGTGCGCGAGCGTCTGCCGGATTCCGTTCTGGGCGAGGCGGACGAAATCGTCGACGTCGACCTGGCCACCGAAGACCTTAGGAAACGGCTGGAGGAAGGAAAAATCTATCCCACCGAACGGATCCAAACCGCACTCGCCAACTTTTTTGTCCCCTCGAACCTGGAAAAATTGCGAGAGCTTACCCTTCGGGAACTGGCTTCGCAGATAGACCTCCGAAGGCGCGAGACCCAGGAAGATGAAAGCGGGGCCGCCTCGGACCAGGTCATGGTCTGCCTGAGCTCGCGCGGCCCGAACAGCGAGAAATTGCTGCGCTATGGCTCGCGTCTGGCAGGAAGACTGAATCGGAACTGGTATGCCGTTTATGTTCAGACCCCCTCCGAGGAAGCGACGGTCATCGATGCCCGAATCCAACAGATCCTTTCAGATACACTCACTCTGGCCAAGCAACTGGGAGCGGTGGTATTTACTTATAAGGGCGAAGACATTGTCGATACGATCCTCAGGTTTGCCAAGGAATATCGTGTCGGGCACATCGTTGTCGGGAGATCGCACCCAAAGCCGTTCTGGAAAAGGATCGGCAAGAATAAAGCCATCGTCGCCAACCTGGTTAAAACCGCTCGGGGAGTCACCATCATCGTCATCGATCCCCATGAGGAAGAACGCATCCCAGTCAAGCCCCTTGTTGATGTCCCGGAAGGAATGCCGCCCCCTGCGACAACCGCCAAGACAGCGGCAGCGCCTCCGGAGGAACCGTCATTTAGCCAGTCACTTTCCGCTCAACGCATCATCCTGTGGGAACGACCTGTCCTAAAAGAAGACGTTCTGCGAACGCTTGTGGCAGCCGTAGGGAAAGAGAGTGGGGTCAAAGACCGCGAAGCATTGTTCAGCGATATCATGAAACGTGAGGAACAGGGGTCGACTTTTTTTAATGAAGGCGTGGCCTTCCCTCACGTGCGCTTCGAAGGTTTGGCCGCTCCAATCGTCGCCCTCGGATTAACGAGAGAAGGGGTTGTCGACGTCTCGACCGAAAAGCCGATCGAAATTGTCTTCCTGATCATTTCGCCAGCCCAGTCCCCCGACACGCAAGTGAAACTCTTGGGGCTGGCCAGCCGGGCCGCCCAAAACAGGCATCTTCTCCAAAGTCTGAGGTCCGCTCGAACTCCCGATGAGGCAATAAGAATGATTCTAGATTGGGAAATGCCAGACGAAGCCCGCCCCACAAATGGGCCGAAATGAGAAAGTCCTTTTTGAGAATCAAGATTCTCCCACATCTGCGTTTTTTATCCAATTCATTCCTGCCTTTTCGGTAATTCAAAAATATTCGGTAAAGAAGAGCCGGGAATTCAACCTCTGTCTAGGCGCTTTACTAAACGCGGATTTTCACCTAAAATTCAGACAGGACGATGAACCTGAAAATCGTTGAGAAAATCGGGGACGTAAAAATTTTCGGTGACGGATCTCCGGGCGGAAAGGGGCTCGGCTTGGCCCGAATCAATGAATGCCCGATCCCCAAAGCCAACAAGCTGAAAACCCGGATCCTCACCACAACATTCTACGACCGTTTTATGGACCGCGGCGGAAAATTTGAACAAGAAGAACTGGAGACGATTCAATCGATTGTCGACGAGTTGAGGGATATCCCGCTCGGCGTCCGCTCCTCGGCGACGAATGAAGCCGCAACCTCCGCCAGGGGAGCCGCCCTCATTCACGCCGGAGAATACACGTCCTATATGCTGCCCAATAATCATCCGGACCCTCAAACGCGCATTCATCAAGTCCGGCAAGCGATTGAACACATCTATCTTGATTTTACCAAGAAACAGCCTCCTTCCAGCCGGGAAAAAATGGCCATCATCTTGAATCCGATCCCCGGAATCTTCGACGACACGCTGGCCGGCCCTTGTTATTATCCTTATATCTCCGGCGTGGCCAATTCCTATTTTCCCCATGCCTTGAAAACGCAGGATCCAAAGGAAGGGTTTGCAAGAATCGCCTTCGGCCACGGCTATGCGACGGTTTTGGATGACTTTCCCGTGATTTCCATGGCCACCATCAAAAACCCGATTCCCCTCAAACTGCTCCAGATCGGGAAGGGTCAGCAATATTTTTATGCTTTGGACATGACCAAAAACAGGGAGCTCCGGGGAGAGGAACTGGAGACCATGAAAAAATTGCACGTCAACTTCGCCAACTTCCATAAAATCAAGTTGTTGGGAATCCATGACAACCTCATCACCATCGAAGAACTCATCCAGAACGATCATTTTCGTTTTAAAACGAGTCTCGTCGAGATCATGGAAATGATCGCGGCCAGAATTGCGGTCCATTTCCAGATCGAGTTCGTCTTTAACATCAACTTCGCCAAGAAGGATAAAGAGGACGGGACGTTTCATATCGTCCAGCTCACGCCGCTGCCGGAACTCAAGTTCGATTCCATCCAAATTCCCAAAAAGCCCCGCCATACATATCTCTCCATCCAAAATGCCCAAGGTCACGGCGTCATCAGGGGCCTCAAATTTGCCGTCGTCATATCTCCCTTCATTTACACCAAGGACATGCACGACGCCGTCCGCAACAAAATAGCCGCTATCAACCGCCAAATGCACAAAGGCCACGAGCGCTACATCTTGATCATTCCCGGACGGCTGGGAAGCAAAAATCCGGATTGGGGGATCGATGCCGACTATAAGGATGTCGACGGCGCAGCGGCCATTTTCGAATACGGTGTAGACATTGCCGGCCGGGCGGAACCGCTCCCGGAAGACAGTCATCTCACCGGTGGCATCTACGGCAGCCACTTCCTGTACATGATCCAGGGCGGCTACGATGAGGACCAGAAAAGGCTTCAAACCCGGATGTACGGGACCCAGGGAACGCATTTCTTGACCAACTTGATGGGCAATAACATCATCTACGGATATATCGCTCCCGGCCGCGACAGGTTGGATCCCTGGTTTTTCTCCTCAGCCAATACCGGTGAGGCCTTGTCTCTTTTGTCCTTTCCCAATCCGGCTACACTTTTTGCGGATTCGATCCATCAGCAGTGCAAGGTCATCCTCGAACATGGCAAATAAAAAGCCAGCCCGGGAATTTCCTTTCGTTCCCAGAGTCATCAACCCCGTCAAGGTCGAAAAAGCCGTCATTTTTTCCGCAGAAACTCGGATCCGGGAATCATCGCAGATCCTGGACGAAAACATGCCCTGGCTTCAAACCGAAATCCTGTACAGCCCCCAATCCGTCTCCCAGGCTAAATCCGACCGCGCCACCGTCTTCCTTTTCGACGATACCGCCCTGCCCCTCGTAGACGTCGATAAAATCCGCAGGAATAATCCAGATGCGGTGCTGGTCCTGCTTTCGGCCAATGCCTATATTCATTGCTCCCCCCCGCAGCTGGCAAGGGCAAAATATCCTTATACGGCCGGCGCCGACCTTGTTTTTGCCTACAGCACAACAAGCCTGGTTCCCCCCTTGATTATCACCTCTGTCGTCAGGGCCGCCGAAGATCTGATCAACATCCGAAAGTCTTCGAAAGTCCGGCGATTTATATTTTTGGTCGTGGACGACGAACCCCGCTGGCTGTCTCAATTTCTGCCGACTCTTTACAATATCATTGGACAGCGCGCTGATGTGATGATCACCCGGACCTATGAAGAGACATTGAGGTTTCTTTTCGGCGTGGAGGACGAATCCCAAATCGACGGCCGCGACTACCGGTGCCAGGGCCATGGCGACGACGTCGTCTGCCTCATCGCCGACATTTTCTTTCCCAAAGGCAATCTCCTCAACAGCGATGCCGGCCGCGAGCTCGTTCGATTAACATCCCGCTATTACCCCCGGATTCCCGTCATCATCGCCTCCAAGGCTCAAGAAGCCAAAGATTTTAAAAATACCGCCTTCCTTCTGCCCAAGGGAGATCCAGGGAGCCTGCAAAAACTCAAGGATTACATCCATGATCACTCCGGAATGGGCGACTTTCTCGTCTGCGACAAAAACGGCCAGGAGCTGTATCGGATCAAAAATATCCAAGGTCTGTACCGGGTCCTGTTCACCGCGGAAAAAAATACCAGGCAAGGTCGGGAGCTCCGAGAAATCATGGAAAGCTACGGGCAAAAAGATAAATTTTCGACCTGGCTCCATATGCATAGCTACCGAGAACTCGGGGACATCTTGCGCCCCAAGCGGAGTCAAGGCCGGCGACTGATCGCCTTATTGAAAAAACACCTGAAAGAAGAAATCCTCCGCCTGAATGCCACTCCCCTCGCGATTGACGGCATCAAAGTCTTCACCCTCGATGACCTTCTCCGTGCGCTCCGGACGATTCCCTCGGACATCATCCAGCCGTTCTCCGACAACGATATCATTTCTTCCTGGCTGGATCGAAAGGGCTTTTCGGAGCTTGCCGAAGAGCTGCGGCCAATCCATGGCAGCGGAGAGAAATTGAGCGAGACCCTGATGGCGATCATTGAAAAATGGCAGAAAGCCTGCCCCCGAAGGGATCCAATCCTGTAGTCGCCCCGGGTGGCGAAGCCGGTCATTCGATGAGCCCGGATTTTGTTTGGAGCGTTTATTAGGATTGTGTTTGATTTTTGTTAGGACAAGATTAAAATAGTCCCGGGGCCGGGCTCTGCCAGACATCTAAAAGTAGCGATTCGGACGGCCGGCTGGAGCAAGGGCGCGATTTATGAGCGAAACTCAGTCCAAAGTCAAAATCCTCCTCGTGGAAGATGATGTGAGCCTTCAAAAAAGCCTCGCCTTTATTCTGGAAAAAGAAGAGTTCAAAGTCCTGTCTACGCAGACGGGTGAAGAAGCCATTATCATCGCCCGGAAAGAAAAGCCCGACTTGATGCTCTTGGATGTCGTCCTCCCCGGTATCGACGGATACAAGGTCTGCCATATCCTGAAAAAAGATCCTCACACGGCCAACATTTTTATCATCATGCTTACTGGAAAAAGAAAGCTCGAGGACATCGTCCTCGGCTTGAAAGAATACGCGGACGATTATGTCATCAAACCCTTCGAGCCCCAAATCCTGATCGCCCGCATCCATGCCTTGCTCCGCAGAAAGAGCAGACGAGAAAACAGCGACCGGAATGTCCTGGCATTCGATGGATTGACGATTAATCTTGACGCCTACGAGGTCATCGTCGACGGAGCAAAAGTCGACCTCACCAAAACAGAATTCGACATTCTCTCCCTACTGGCGGGAAAGCCGAACCAGGTCTTCACCCGGTCCCGGATTCTCGACCACGTCCGCGAGGACAACTACTCGATCACCGAAAGGGTTGTCGATTACCAGATCACGGGCATCCGGAAAAAACTCGGCAAAGCCAGAAAATATATTCAAACGGTTCGCGGGGTCGGATACAAGTTCGAAACAGAAGCCGCGTCCTAACCTTCGTTCCTCCAAGCTTAACTCCGGGCAAAAAAACCAGTTCCGGGGATTGTTTCCCTCCGTTATTTTCATTATCATCGGAAGGGTTAGTTTTGTATCTCACGAACGACAGGGCTACGGTTTTTTAGAGGGCTGGCATGACGAACTGCTTTTTCGTCTCCGATCTACATGGACACACCGATCGGTATCAAAAGCTTTTTCAGTCGATCAGGACCGAACAACCGGAAGCCGTATTCTGGGGGGGCGATTTTCTGCCGCTGCCGTCCTCCCGGCCTCGGTCACCCAATATCGCCCCCCAGGATTTTATCAACAAGTATCTGACGAAACAGTTGGGCCGTTTACGCCATGAGCTCAAGAACGCCTATCCAAGGATTTTTCTGATCCTGGGCAATGATGACCCGCGCTTTGAAGAGGCCGCCGTCCTGGACGTCGCATCCCAAGGAATCTGGGAATATATCCACAACAGGAAGGTTGACTTCCATCGTTTTCGGGTCTGTGGCTATGCCTATGTTCCGCCGACGCCCTTCCGGCTTAAGGATTGGGAACGATATGACGTATCGCGCTTTGTCGATCCCGGCTGTATTTCCCCCGAGGAGGGAATCCGCTCCTTCCCGGCCACAGATCAAGAAAAAAAATATGCCTGCATCCAAGACGATCTGGTCCGCCTGGCTGGAACTGAAAATATGAATCAGACGATTTTTCTCCTTCACGCCCCTCCCTATAAAACAAACCTCGATCTCGCCGCGCTCGGGGGCAAGATGATCGATCATGTCCCTCTAGACCCCCACGTGGGAAGCATCGCCATCCGCCGATTTATAGAAAGCCGCCAGCCCCTGCTCACCCTCCACGGTCATATCCACGAATCCGCCAGGCTATCTGCCTCCTGGCGAGACCGTATCGGGTACACCCATTGTTTTTCAGCAGCCCATGATGGCCCGGAACTCGCTCTGATTCGATTTGATCCCGATCACTTAGAAGTCTCTACCCGGCAGCTCATTTAGACCGGCGTTTCGGCCTTCTTTAAAGCGAGAGGTCTGGCGGCATCGGTCACCGCGCCGATTTTCGACGCGTAGCTGTCCTTCCTGGCAATGTCTTCATCTGTGACGATATGGATATCAAGAAGGCCTCCCGACTTGTGGCCGGTTTTCTGGTAGTTGATCTCATCCAATGCCAGGCTCCAGCCCTCGAGCCAGATCAGGAGTTCCTGGCGCTGTTTCTTTGTCCCCTGAAAATGAACCAGGATATCGATGTCGCTCTGAGGGCCGGCGTTGGCGTTTTTCGTGCTGCCGAAAACATAAAATCCCTTGACGCCAAAACGAGCGGGGTCAAGCTGGGATGACACATGCTCAGCCATTTGCAGCCGCCAAGCCCAAAAATTTTCTGACCTTATCTCAACGTGCTCTTGACTGACAAGCGGAGCCTGGGCCGGGGGGGACGGCTTGGCTAGGATGCCGACGGCTTCATCCCGTTCCGCGTTCAACAGGACTTTCAGGACCAGGCCATCCTCGCTCTTGGGAATATCGATGACTTTGAGGGTATCGGCCAGGAAGGCGAACTCGGGCAGGACTTCGGGAAGGATATTCGGCGACGTCTCGAAAAATTTCTCGTTGAAGACCGTGTCTTTTTCTCCAGGATAAAGTGGCAGATAGCGGATTTCGGCCTCGACCAGATCTTGAAAAAAATGGGTGCCGAAGGAAAGGTCCGGCCGGATATGCCCTTTTTTCCGGGCGATTTCAATGAGCACGGCCGTGTTGGAGATATCCGAATAGGTGACCTTCACGCCCAGCTTAATATCCCCCCGGCTTCCCCAGCGTCCGGGCCCCATGAGGATGAACCGGCGGCGGGGCAAGAGCTTATTGAGCTTTCCGACGGCGGGTCCGACGGCTAGCAGAGAGGGTTCGTCGTGAAGCTCATCGTATTTTTGAGGATGGACATAGATTATATGGGTAATATCGGGCACCAGGCCGTTGGAAACGAAACGCTTGCTCAAAAACAATATCTTGTCCCTGGGAATATCCTTGGGAATCGGGGTCGGCTGGCACCCTTCCAAATAGCTTTGAGGCCGGCATTGGAGGAGGTAGAAATCCCTGCCATCAGAGGCGAATTCTATATCCACGGGAGTCTTGAGTTTATCTTCAAGAACGTGAAGCACGGCTTTGAGTTGGGGCATGAACCTCCGGTCCGCGATGAGTCCTTCAAAGGTCACGATTAGATCATCTTTTTCAAAATCGATGTTCTTCCCGATAGGCTTCGAGATGCGCTGGCCGTCATGGATGGAGACCATCTTCTCAAGGGCAGGGATGGCCCTGCCGAATTTCCTCAAGAGATCCTTGATCTCCACGGTCTCGAACGTGTTAGTACTCATGTTGATCACATCGACTTTCTTGGGCGCATACCGGAAAATTTCGTCCACGGAGACATTCACCCGTATACCAACCTGGCCCGGAGCAATCAAAACAGGGTAATCATCGCTGGTCCGATCGACGGCGCGGGTTCCCAACCCCAGGACCAACCGGAGCAGGCCATCCTCGCGTTTAATCCTCGGCGACCAGCGGAACTCGTTCCGGCTGAAGGCGACCCCGGCAAAAGCCGGCATGAAATAATCGCCCACCCTCGTCCCGACGACCTCTTGGATCATGACCCCCATTTCCTCGGCGAAATCAAGCAATCCGCGCTCGGCGCGATAGCCGATCGGATCAGGGCCGAATGTCGAGGCATAGACTTCGGCAATGGCATCCGTGAGCGCTTCCAGGCGCTCCCGCTTGCCGCCCTGGTTCGCCAGAAACAGGCTCTTGTATTTCCCGCTAAACGACGACCCCATCCGGTCTTCGAGCAGGCTCGAGCTTCTGACGATCAGGGGTTGATCCTTGAAATCATCCAGGACCATCGACAGCCCCTGGATGATCTCCATCGGAAAGCTGGAATTCTTGAAGGTTTGAACGATATGGGGATATTCCAGCCTGACCTGGTTGATATCCTTGTATTTTTGCTCGACGACCTCGTTGATGTTATTGTAGCTCAGAAAACTCAGCAACCCATCCGAGGTGATATACCACGTTTTGGGGACTTTGATGCCTTTGAGATGATCGGACCAAGGGGAACATTTCTGGATGATATGCTTGGCCAAGAACAAGCCGGTGCTTTTCCCCCCCAACCGCCCGTGGCTCTCCGGCGAAAAGACGATGTGATCCAAAACCTCATAAAAATCATCGATATCGATATATTCCACGGCCGTGTTGACGAACTCCTGCCTGGCCGAAAGAAAACGCTGGATGAGAGAGACCTGAACCCCTCTCTTGCTGGCCGGGGGCAACTCAATGCCCTCCGCGGCAATATGATGGTGGCGCCGGATGGCATCCACAACTTTGGCCAGGGGCAGATTGCGATTGGTGATTTGGACCAAAAAGCTGAGCCGATCCTCCTGGATCCATTTTTGAATGTTGGCCAGGATCTGGTCATTCGTGAGGTGCTGAGACGCAAGCTTGAAGGTTTCTTCGATGAGCTCGTCGGAAAATGCCGCGCGACCCTTGTGGTCGGGACGGTTTTCGTCCGCCAGCTCCCTCTCGTCCGTAGCTCTCGGGCCGCCGCCCGACTTCTGCAAGAGTTGTTCGGCTTCACGGATGCCTCTCCAGGACAAAAAATTCAGCATCCGGCGGGAAATATCCAAATAGAGATTTTTATTTGTCTCGCGGAGAAAGTTAAGCGCCATTCGCCATTCTTCGGCCTTGGGGCCGGCGAGATCCCCCCTGGCCGTCTGATATTCCTGGAAGATTTGTTTCATTCTCGCATACAAGATGTAATGACCCAGGCGTTCGACGATCGTTCCCAGCAGCTTGGTCTCTTCCTTCAGAAACGGGCCGTCAACCATATGGGGCATTTCGGCGGTGTAATAGACGCTCAGCCGTCCGATCTGCAGATCCTGGACTTTGATGTCCGCAAACTGGACCCAGGGCGTCTCCTTGAAGTTCGGAGATTGGCAGGTGTGGCCTTCCAGGCTGATCTTCGCCACGCAGATATCCGGATACTGCCAGCCGGGCGGGATGGCCTCGATAACGCCTTGGCAAATATCGTCCAGGTTCGTGTCCGGCTTGTTGAGAAGCCCCTCGATTTTGTACAGGCAGCTCAGTTCTTTGGCCCGTTCGGACAAAAACCAAATGAGGTTGTCGATATTTCGAGGTGGATCAGGCATGGGTGATAACTCCTCGGCTCGTGGTTCCATCGACTTTAATTTTCAAAGGGGCGGGGAGTTTGACATGACGGACAAGCTCCGTCTCCGCGACCGCCCGTTGCCGTCCCAGCCAAGGCCAATCAATTGTATATTTTTCCCAATGAGGTACGGAAAAGTAGAGAACGCGGAAGCTCGTGATATTATGGAAAAAATGCGATCCCTGGCTGAGCATGAAATTCATCTCCGGCAGTGTTGACTCGACGATGGCTTTGGCCCCGCAGATTTGGCCAAAGTTGACCGGGATGCCGCCGAGAGGATCGGTCGAGCCCCAGCGGCCGAAACCGATGAGAAGATAGGACACATGCGAAGCCGCCAGTTTTTGGTTCAGCTCTTCCAATTGGCCGGCGATCGTCTGCGTCCGATGGGGGCTGAATTTTTCGGGCTTGACATAGACGATGTCCTCAATATCGTCGAGGATGCCGTTGCCTAAAACAGATTCGGAGGCGACAAGGACATGCTCTCCGACGAGCTCCGCGACCGAGACGTCCACTTTCGCTTCCGAAACAACCATCGGCCTGACCTGCAAAAAGCCGAACCGCGCCGGCGTTCCCCGTTTCTCGTCCAAGGTCATGGCAAATTCAATCTCGACCATTCTTTCCAGCCTCTCTTCGCAGACTTCGAGGAGGGCCCGGAGCAGGCTGTTCAAAGGGAGGAGCTCAAATTTCAAGAGGGGGGCAAAATCGATGATCCTCGGGCCGGGCTCGGCCACGCCGAAGACGATCTTGTCATCCTCCGGCCGATACGTCGAGGCGATAAAGCGCAAGGTGCCGTCTCGTTCGGCATCGGCCAAGTTGAATTTCAGCATGTATTCGGTTTCCTGAATAGGATTATATTCCCTCGGCGGCCCCATGGTGATGGCCCAGAACGAGGTTTGAGATTGGTCCAAAAGATCACGGATGGAAACATAGGGAGGGTTGGCTTGGGGATAGGCTGGTGAAAAAGTCCAGCCGACTCCATCATCGACGATACTCTTGCCCAAGCCAAGAGCCAGGTCAACCACGCCTTGGCCGGGCTTGGCATGGCCGAGCGGATAAAAATTGTGCGAGCGCGCGACGCCCGAGATAGGGGGATAAAAACGATCGCCATAGCGGGCCCCAACCACCTCTTGGATGATGACCGCCATTTTCTCGTCGGCGGCCGTATGCTTGGTGGCCCGCATATAATTCCTGGCCTCTTTAAAAAACGTCGAAGCATAAACGTATTTAACGGCCTCCGCCAATTTTCTAAAACGCGTATCCGCATCCCATTGGTTGTTGGGAATCATCTTCGTGGCATAGACGCTGGCAAAGGGCTCGAACATGGCATCTTCAAGCAGGCTCGAGGACCTGATGGCCAGGGGCGTATGGACCTGGCTGATGAGCGCCCGCAGGTCGCCGACCAACGGGGCGGGCAATTCCGCCTTCTGAAAGGCTTGGGCGATCAGGTCATCACGAGCCTCAGATAAGGCGATGTCATAAAGATGATTGTCCTTCATGAAAAAATTGAAAAAATCCGTGGTGATGACTGTCAAAGTGGGGATGACAACCTGAATGTCGGGCGCAAACCGGCCGCTGAGCTGTTGTTCAAGGAGGCCCTCCATGACGGCCAGCCCATGGGCTTTTCCGCCCAGCGCTCCCCTGCCGATGAGAGTGAATTTTTCCCGGCCCGTGAAAAACTGACGATCGAATTGTGCCAGCCTCTTAGAGAGGGACTGGTCCATTTTTTTTGCCATCTTCATCTAGCATCGGAAGCGGTTTGAGGCTTTCGGCAGCGGTCCGCCGTCGCTCGTCAAATCCAGCATCGGTCTCTGCAGGCCTGAGCGACACGAGCGATGGCGATGTAAAAAGCAGCGTCGCGCATCGACAGGCCTTTCTCCTTGGCCATCTCGAGAACGGAATGAAAAGCCGCGGTCATTTTCACGTCGAGCTTGCCCAGGACTTCGTCTTTTTCCCAATAATAGTTCATGCTGCTTTGGACCTGTTCGAAGTAGCTGCAGGTCACGCCGCCCGCGTTCGCCAGAATGTCGGGAATCAGAAAAATATTGCGCCCGGCCAAGACTGTGTCGGCCTCAGACGTCAGCGGTCTATTCGCGCCTTCGGCCACGATTTTCACCTTCGGAGGGATGTTCTTCACATTGTCGACCGTTATTTGGTTTTCGATCGCTGCCGGAATCAAGATATCGACGTCTTGCTCAAGCCAGGCGCTTCCTGGAAGCACATCGTAGCCGAGAGCCGCGGCTTTTTTCTTATCAATCTCGCCAAAGCGATTCGTGATGCTCACAAGGCTCTGAAAATCGACGCCCGACTCTTTTTTGAATGAATAAGAGGTTCCTTCTTTTTGATCCCAACAGGCGACGCAAACGACCTTGCCCCCCATCTGTTGGAAAAGCCGAATCGCATATTGGCCGACATTGCCGAAGCCCTGGACGCTGGCGGTTGTTTCTTCGGGCGGAATCCCCAGCTCTTTAAGGGCCTCGCGCAAAACAAAGACCAGGCCGAAACCCGCCGCTTCGAGCCTGCCGAGAGAGCCGCCCATTCCGACCGGTTTGCCGGTGATAAATCCCGGAGTTCTCTCCCCTAGGATCGCCTCGAATTCATCGAGCATCCACAGCATATGCTCGGCGTTGGTCATGATCTCCGGAGCAGGCACGTCAATGCGGGGCCCCAAGTCTCTGGATAATTGCCGCACCCAACCGCGGCAAAGCTGTTCTTGTTCCCTTAAGCTAAGGTTGTGAGGATCGCAGACCACTCCGCCGTGGCTGCCCCCCAAAGGAATATCCATGAGCGCGCATTTCCAGGTCATCCACATGGCCAGGGCGCGAATCGTATCGATCGTTTCCTGGGGGTGAAAGCGAACGCCTCCTTTTCCGGGGCCCCTGGCATCATTATGGAGGACGCGAAAACCCTTGAAGATCTTGACGGGTCCATCATCCGTGCGGATGGGGATCAAAAACTGAGTTTCTCTCATCGGCCAGCGGAGCAATCCTCTGGCCGGATCGTCGAGGCCGAGCCGATCGGCTATCCGATCAAACTGGGACTGGGCCAAATCAAACGGGTTAAGCAGCTTGTTGTTCATGACATTGTTCCTTTCCCCATAAAAAAATGACGGCCGATCGATGGATTCGGGTTTTCGATAATCCCTCTTTTAGAGAAATACCTCGAGCGATTTCAAATGTCAAGGCAGCTTTCATGATGCAGAAATGTTTATACCATGGGCGGCCTCCCCGTACAATGAGGCCGAAGCTTTTTTATTAAAATCAAAACAAAATCCAAATAAATCCATAACATTTCCGGTATAGCGTGAAACGCAATGAAGTTTTACATACTTCAAATAAAGTTCAATTCTTAAAAGGAGTCGTGTCTATGGGTAGCTATGTTTCCGACTTTATGTCCGAAGTTATCGCCAAGAATCCCGCCCAGCCCGAATTCCATCAAGCGGTCCAGGAAGTGATAAGCTCCGTGGCGCTGGTCCTGGAGCGCCATCCGGAGTACCGCAAAGCCAAGATCATGGAACGCATCGTCGAGCCCGAGCGGGTCATCATGTTCCGGGTGCCTTGGCTGGACGACGCCGGAGAAATCCATGTCAACCGGGGCTATAGGATTCAGATGAACAGCGCCATCGGCCCCTATAAGGGCGGGCTTCGCTTCCACCCCACCGTGACTTTGGGAATTTTGAAGTTCCTCGCCTTTGAGCAGGTCTTCAAAAACAGTTTGACGACCCTGCCCATGGGCGGCGGCAAGGGCGGCTGCGATTTTGACCCCAAAGGAAAAAGCGACAACGAAGTGATGCATCTTTGCCAGAGCTTCATGAATGAGCTGTATCGGTACATCGGCCCGGATACCGATGTCCCCGCAGGAGATATCGGAGTCGGCGGACGGGAAATCGGATTCCTCTACGGACAATACCGAAAGCTGAAAAACGAGGTGACGGGAGTCCTGACCGGGAAAGGACTGGACTGGGGAGGTTCTCTCATCCGGCCGGAAGCCACGGGATATGGAGCCGTGTATTTTGCTTCGGAAATGCTGGCGACCAGAAAACAGACGTTTGAAGGGAAGGCCTGTTTGGTCTCCGGCAGCGGCAACGTGGCCCAATATACGGTTGAAAAGATCAATCAGCTCGGCGGCAAGGTCGTCACGCTCTCCGATTCCAACGGATATATTTATGACCCGGCCGGCATCGACAGCCAAAAGCTGGCCTTTATCATGGACCTCAAGAACATCCGACGCGGCCGCATCAAGGAATATGCCGATAAATTCAAAGGCACGACCTATACCCCCTTCGCGGGAGAGTCGGATCACAACCCGCTCTGGAACCACAAAGCCGACTGCGCCTTCCCGAGCGCCACGCAAAACGAGATCAACGGCAAAGACGCCAAAAACCTGGTCAAGAACGGTGTTTATGTTGTCGCGGAGGGCGCCAATATGCCCACGACGGCCCAGGGAGTCGATGTCTTTATAGAGGCTAAGATCCTGTTCGGACCCGGCAAAGCCGCCAATGCTGGAGGCGTGGCGACGTCCGGACTTGAGATGTGCCAGAACAGCGCGCGCCTGAGCTGGACGAGAGACGAAGTGGACAAGCGCCTCTATCAGATCATGAAGAGCATCCATAAAACCTGTGTCGAAGCATCTGAAGCTTATGGAACACCGGGTAATTACGTCAACGGCGCCAACATCGGAGGCTTTCTGAAAGTTGCCCGGGCAATGATGGAGCAGGGATTGGTCTGAAATTCATCTTTTCTCTCTTCTTAACTTAAGCAGAATGCGGGAGGACCTGACGTCCTTCCGCAGTCTCGCCGCGTAAAAATCCAGAAATTAAACCGGTTAAAATTTTTTATTTCTATTTCTCGAGAAAAAAACCTATTATTATATGCGAGACGTTCTATTCGGGACGATGCGAGGAGGGCGGCCCAAGATGAAAGTCACCATCGCCCAATTGAACCCCACTGTCGGGGATATCAACGGCAATATATCAAAAATCATCGAAACCCTGGCGCGATGTCGCGACCAAGAGCCCGATCTGGTTGTCTTCCCGGAGCTTTTTCTTGTCGGGTACCCGCCCAAGGACCTATTGGAAAGGCCATGGTTCATAGAAAAGGCCCAACAGGCTATCCAAGAATTAGCCCAAACCTCGCTCAAGTATCCTCAGACCGGCATCCTGTTCGGGGCACCGCTGCCTTCCGGAAAAGACATTGGAAAGCGTCTCTATAACTCGGCCGTTTTAATCTTTCAAGGACGGATTCATTCCGTTCACCACAAGTCGTTGCTTCCCACCTATGACGTTTTTGATGAGAGGAGACATTTTGACCCTGCTCCGGCGATCAATACCGTCGACTTCAAGGGTGAAAGGCTTGGCCTATCGATCTGCGAAGATGCCTGGAACGACCCGGAATTATGGCCCACAGGAACACTTTATCCCTTTGATCCGATCGAAACAATGGCCAGACAAGGGGCGACTCTCTTCGTCAATATTTCCGCATCCCCGTTCTTCGTCGGAAAAGAAGAGATCCGATTCCGGCTCATCCGCCGCCATGCCCAGAAACACCGGACTCCGTTTGTCTTCGTCAACCAAATCGGGGGGAATGATGAGCTGGTCTTTGACGGCCGAAGCCTGAGTCTGGATTCCGCAGGAGAGCCGGTAGCGGTCTGCCCGTCTTTTTCTGAGCACGTTTACACGATTGAGACAACGCTCCCCGGAAGGCCGGGATCGTATATTCCCCAGGAAAAAATCGAGTCCATCCACGAAGCCCTGGTATTGGGCGTCCGCGACTATATGAGAAAGTGCGGATTTTCCAAAGCGATCATTGGGCTGTCGGGTGGAATTGACTCGGCCGTCACCTGCTGCTTGGCCAAGGAGGCCGGGGGAGCAGAAAATGTCCTCGGGATTTCAATGCCGTCTCCGTTCTCTTCGAAAGGCAGCCTCGAAGATTCCGAAAAGCTGGCCGCAAACCTCGGCATCCGATTTCAAGTGATACCGATCTCGACGATCTATCAATCCTACTTGGACACGCTCAAAGACTCCTTCGCCGGAAAAAACCCCGATACCACTGAAGAAAACATCCAGGCCCGAATCCGGGGAAATATTCTTATGGCTTTTTCCAACAAGTTCGGCCACCTCGTCCTTTCGACCGGCAACAAGAGCGAGTTGGCCGTCGGTTACTGCACCCTTTACGGAGACATGAGCGGCGGGCTGTCCGTTATTTCTGACGTGCCCAAGACAATGGTTTACGATTTGGCTAACTATATAAATAGAAGCACTGAAATTATCCCGAGGGCGATTCTGGAAAAACCGCCGTCGGCCGAACTCAAGCCCGGCCAGGTTGACCTGGACACGCTCCCGCCCTATCCTATCCTCGACAAGATCCTCCAGTCCTATATAGAGGAGCTTTACTCCGTTGAAGAAATCATCCGTATGGGTTTTGAGCGGGAAACTGTCAAGTGGGTGGTTCGAATGGTTGAAAAAAACGAATACAAAAGGAAGCAAGCGGCCCTGGGGCTTAAGGTTACGACCAAGGCGTTCGGGGTCGGGAGAAGGATCCCGATCGCCGCAAAGCTAGATTTCTAGGTCATGAAAAACAATGTTTTTCGAAAATCTTCAAAAGGAGGACTCCCATGAAAATGAAACTCTTCGTCGTCTCGCTCGTAGGTCTTCTCATCCTTTCTAGACAAGCCCAGACATCGGGAAATCCAACCGGCTCCGATGAAAATAAAAAATCCAGCCAGTTTGTCCAAGACCATTTTGCCAAAGCGAAGTTGCCGCCGTTTTCTTTTGTCTATGATGGAAAGGCGTCCTCCTCTTTCCTGGTCCAATGGGCATTCGGCGAAGAAACCAAAAAAATCGATGACCAGAAGACGCAGCGGATATTGACCTACGCCGATCGAAAAACAGGTCTCGAGGTTCGCGCCTTTTGCACCATCTACAGCGATTTCCCCGCCGTCGAATGGGTGGTGAAATTTAAGAATTCGTCCCGATCGAACACGCCCATGATCGAGAATATCCAGGCTGCGGATACAGGCTTTCCCTTCCCCGCAAAGGGGAATTCTATTCTCCATCGCGCCATGGGCAGCAATGCCGAGCGGACTGATTTTGCGCCTGTCGATGAACCGCTGAACCCTGGCGGTGAAGCGAAGTTCGGACCGCGGGAAGGCCGCTCCTCGGGAAATGGAGCCCTGCCTTTTTTCAATATCGAAGCGCCCGGCGAAGGAGCCATGGTCGGAATCGGCTGGTCGGGAAAGTGGAAGGCTTCCGTCCGGCGCGACGCCGGAGGGGGCATCCGGCTTTTGGCCGGAATGGAGAAGACCCACTTTTCACTTCGTCCCGGGGAAGAAGTCCGGACACCGAGCGTAGCTTTTCTTTTTTGGTCCGGCAACGATCGTCTGCGCGGCCACAATCTGTTCCGCCGGTTTATTCTCAGGCATCACACACCTCAAAGAAATGGCCGGCCGGTGACGCTGCCTCTGGCCAGCGGGTTGGGCTTCGGCGGTCCGCGTCCCTGCAATGAATATAGCTGCGCCACCGAAACCTACGCCATCGCCATGGCCTACCGGCTGGAGCAGTTTGGCATCGTACCCGAAGCCGGTTGGATCGACGCGGGATGGTATGAAGGATCAGAGCAAGGATGGTGGATGGGTGTCGGCAACTGGGTCATTAACAAGAAGAACTTCCCCAACGGGATTCGGCCTGTCTCCGACGTGGCTAAAAAATTGGGAATGGGCTTCGTGCTGTGGTTCGAGCCGGAACGCGTCTACCAGGGAACCCGGCTGGACCGCGAGCATCCGGAATGGCTGGTCAAGCTCCCGCAAAATTCCAACAGCCTGCTCGATCTCGGCAATCCCCAAGCTCGGCGCTGGCTGACGGATCATATCTCGGGGATGATCGAGCGCGAAGGGATTACGGTTTACCGCCAGGATTTCAATTTCGATCCGCAGGAGTATTGGCGTGCCGCAGATGCCGCGGACCGGCAGGGCATCGCCGAAATCAAGCACATCGAGGGCCTCTACGAATTTTGGGACGAGCTCCTCAAACGCCACCCCGGCCTCCTCATCGACAACTGCGCCAGCGGAGGCCGCCGCCTGGACCTGGAGACGGTTTCCCGGAGCGCGCCCCTCTGGCGGACGGATTATCAATACTACGAACCCAATGGATACCAGTGCCATACGTACGGCCTCAACCTTTATCTTCCCTGCAGCGGCACCGGAAACAGCAACCCGGAGACATATTTCTGGCGCAGTTCCTTGAGCAGCGCCCTGGTTTTTGGCTGGGACATCAACCAGCCGAGCTTTCCCCTGCCCCAGGCAAAAAAATCCATGGAAGAGTTCAAAAAATTGCGGCCCTATTTTTACGGCGATTTTTATCCGCTCACGGAATACAATTCATCGGACGACGGCTGGATGGCCTATCAGTTTGACCGTCCCGAATTCGATGACGGCATCATCCTGGCCTTCCGGCGCAATCTCAGCACTGTTCCCGCGTGCACGGTCAAGCTTCACGGACTCGTCCCGGCCGGCGTGTATGCGGTGAATTTCGAGGATTACGGCATCAAGGTATCCGATATCGGCCAAAGACTTCTCGTTGAAGGCCTGGATATCAAGATCCCGGCTGCACCCGCCTCGCTGCTCGTCACATATAAGCGTATCGTTAAGGATTAGGAAGTTGAGACTGCCTCCGGTCTGTTCTCCGGGATCCGGCCGGCTTCTTTTCGCAGGATCGATCTTGCTCGTCGCCGCCTTAACCGAACCGACGTTCTCCGGCCAAAAAGTATTCCTCAACGAATCCGATTTCAGGGACCGCATCTATGCCTGCTGGCTGGGCAAAAATATCGGGGGCACTCTGGGCATGCCCTTCGAAGGCAAGAAGGAGATGAATAACATTTCTTTCTATACAAGCCTAAAAAAGGGAGAGCCCGCCGCCAACGACGACCTCGACCTTCAGATCCTCTGGCTGAAGGCGATGGAAGAAAACAGCGGCGTTGTCGATGCCCGCATTTTAGGCGAATACTGGCTGAAATACGTCCCGGTCGACTGGAACGAATACGGAGTCGGAAAGGCCAACATGAAGCTGGGCTGGTTGCCTCCGCTTTCCGGAGAATACAACAATGACAAGTGGAAACACAGCAACGGAGCCTGGATTCGTTCGGAGATCTGGGCCTGCCTCGCTCCGGGATGTCCTGCCCTGGCCGCCAAAATGGCGCGGGAGGACGCCTGCGTCGACCACGGAGCGGCCGAGGGGACATTGGCCGAGATTTTCACCGCCTCACTCGAAAGCGCGGCATTCCTTGAATCAGACCGCGAGAAGCTCATCGCCTACGGACTTTCCATGATTCCGGAGGACTGCCGCGTCGCCAAGGCCGTCCGCGCCGCGGTCCAGGCTAAAAAAGAAGGCAAAGACTGGCAAAATGCTCGGCTCGCCGTCATCCGTGTGACCGAAGATACCGGTTGGTTTCAGGCGCCCCGCAATGTCGCCTTCATGATGATCGGCTGGTTATACGGCGACGGCGATTTCGGCAAATCCATCTCCACGGCCGTCAACTGCGGAGACGACACGGATTGCACACCCGCGACACTGGGTTCCATTTTGGGGATCATCGGCGGCACGAAAGCGATCCCGGCCCGGTGGCGCGAGCCGATAGGAGTCAAGATCAGGACAATCGCTGTTTCCGGCTTCCCCATCCCGGAAGACCTCAATGCCTTAACCGACCGTACCCTGGCCATGGCGAAAAAGGTGCTGGCGCTTCACAACGCTCCGGTGGAAGTCACGACGGCCCCTTCCGATTTGAGCGGAGGAGCGGCTCTTCTCGCTTCCGGCCCCAAAGAGGTGCGTCCGCTCTGGAGCCTTTCGCCCTACCAGCTTGTTTGGAAAGAAACAGACCTTGCGGTGACACTCGATTATGTCTCCGATCCGGTGATCCGCCCCGGATTGTTGCGCTCGATCCGGGTGGCGGTGGGAAACGAGACCGATTCAGAAAAATCGGTCCGACTGGAAATTCAAAGCCTTCCGAAAGAATGGAAAATTCAGGGATTGCCGTCGGGAACAATCAAATTAGGAAAGAAGGCTGCCCAATCGTTCCAACTGACATTTACGGCGCCGAAGCTTGAGCCGGGAACTTACGCTATGAAACTCCGCGTCACGGGAGCGCAAAAACCTTTCGCCATCCCATTAACCTTCATCAGCCCTAAACCATAAAACGCAAAAAGGAGGATGTTCGATGAATGCCAAACCCGTTTCACGAAGATGTTTCCTTTCTCAAACGGCCGCCGGCGGATGGGCCGGGGCGGCCATCCTGTTGAGGCCCGCGAGCACTCGGGCGAACCGCAATGATCCGTCGATCTCCTCTGCTCAGCCTGAAAAGGGAGACCAACGGCTGAGTCTGTCTGAGTTGCGGGAATGGGAATCCTGGCGGTATGGCATGTTCATCCATTTTGGCATGAGCACATTTGTCGGTCAGGAATTGCCGGACGGAAAAGCGCCGGCCTCAACCTACAATCCGGACAAGCTCGATGTCGATTCCTGGATGCAGATCGCTAGGGACGCCGGCATGACATACGCCGTCTTGACGGCGAAACATGTGGCCGGGCACTGTCTATGGCCGACGCGCTTCACGGATTACAGCGTCGCCGCGAGCGGCAATAAAACCAATGTCGTCGAAGCGT
>Ga0315268_10001634_pt1 | contig 25866 bp, 25 predicted proteins | sample C1_top_MG_FD_204535 | JGI IMG/M metagenome (GOLD analysis project Ga0315268, IMG submission 204535) | Sediment microbial communities from Yellowstone Lake, YNP, Wyoming, USA - C1_top | ecosystem: Environmental > Aquatic > Freshwater > Lake > Sediment | place: USA: Wyoming | collected 2017-08-01
CCTTGATGATTCTGCTTCCCCAAAATGGCGGCGTTGGAGTGCCAACATCGGTGGCGACATCACTTCTTCTAGTGTCAATCTCTTGAACTACATCGCTGGCAGGTACGGCGCGAACTCTTCTCTCTCGCAAAGGAGGTAGGGCTGCGCCGGGTTCGCCGCGTTTGATGGCCATAATTGTGTCCATCAGGCGAAGTCCTTCGAAGGCATCCCTTGCATATCGAACCTGGCCAGGAAATTGGCTAGCAAGATCCTGTTCAACGTAGGCCCGCGTCAGCGCAGCACCTCCGAGAACAATCGGCCATTTCTGGTCAAGACCACGTGAAGTGATCTCCTGCAGGTTTTCTTTCATAATTACCGTAGATTTCACGAGCAAACCACTCATACCAATTGCATCTGCGTTGGAGTCGCTGGCCGCGTCGATAATCTGATTGATTGTCTGCTTAATGCCAATGTTGACGACCTTGTACCCGTTGTTCGAAAGAATAATGTCGACGAGATTCTTTCCAATGTCGTGAACATCTCCACGGACCGTGGCAAGAACCATGACCCCTCGCCCATCAGCTCCGGACTTTTCCATGAAAGGCTCGAGATAGGCCACAGCCGTTTTCATTACCTCAGCGCTTTGAAGAACAAAGGGAAGTTGCATCTCTCCCTTACCGAAAAGTTCGCCAACAACCTTCATGCCTTCAAGAAGGAAGGTGTTGATGATTTCGAGTGGCTTCATACCTTCATCGAGAGCTGTCTGCAGGTCGGCTTCGAGGCCAACCTTCTCTCCGTCGACGATCCGCCTCGTAAGACGCTCGGTCAGAGGCAACGCGGAGAGTTCGGCAGCGCGGGTAAGGCGCGATGAGGTGACCTCTACTCCTTCGAAAAGTTCGAGAAAAAGTGAGAGTGGATCGTAGACACATTGTCCATCTTCAAAGCGGCGGCGATCATAGATTAAGTCCAGTGCCACTTCGCGTTGGCGCTCATCGATTCGAGCCATCGGCGTGATCTTCGAGGGATGAACAATTGCAGAGTCCATCCCAGCGCCAACTGCTTCATGTAAGAAAACAGAATTGAGCACAATTCGCGCAGCAGGATTAAGACCAAATGAAACGTTGCTCACGCCTAAAGTGGTATTAACTTCTGGAAACTCTGCCTTTATCGCGCGAATTGCATTGAGGGTTTCAATACCATCTCTGCGAGTCTCCTCTTGTCCGGTTGCGATAGGAAAGGTCAGGCAATCGATCAGGATGTCGCTTGTCTTCATGTCCCACTTTTGAGTGAGCTCATTTATGAGACGCCTGGCCACACGTACTTTCCATTCTGCGTCACGAGCTTGACCAGTCTCATCAATGGTCAAAGCGACTACAGCGGCGCCGTGCTCCTTCACTAATGGCATCACTCTTGCAAATCGAGAATTGGGTCCGTCTCCATCTTCAAAGTTGACGGAGTTGATAACGCTTCGACCCCCGAGTTGTTCCAGGCCGGCTTTTATCACCAACGATTCTGTAGAATCCAAGACGATGGGAAGAGTTGAAGCCGTAGCAAATCGGCTCGCAAGTTCGCGCATGTCGATGGCACCATCCCGACCTACATAGTCGACGGACAAGTCAAGCATGTGCGCGCCATCGCGGATCTGGTCGCGCGCGATCTCAACGCAGGCTTGCCAATCCTCGGCAAGCAGCGCGTCGCGAAAGGCCCTCGAACCGTTGGAATTTGTTCTCTCACCAATTGCTAGGTAAGTCAGATCCTGTCTGAAGGGAACGAATTGATACAGGGAGGAGGCTCCGTTTTCAGATTTGGGATTTCGCCTGGCCGGTATGACACCCTTGAGTGACGCCACTACTTTCTTTAGGTGTTCTGGCGTCGTGCCACAACATCCTCCAATTAAGGAAACACCGTACTCCTGAACGAAAACGGAGAGAGCTGCGGCGAGTTCTTTCGGGGAGAGCGGATAGGTCGCACCATCAGGACCAAGTATGGGAAGGCCCGCATTGGGCATCACTGATACGCCGATCTGCGCAGTCTTACTTAGGTAGCGCAGATGTTCGGACATCTCTGCAGGGCCGGTAGCGCAGTTCAGGCCAATAAGGTCGATCCCCAATGGCTCTAATGCGTTCAAGGCGGCACCGATCTCAGAGCCAAGAAGCATCGTGCCGGTCGTCTCCACAGTTACTTGGGCGATGAGTACGACGTCGACTTCTGCCTCTTTTATTGCTGCTCGGGCGCCATTAATTGCGGCCTTCGCCTGAAGGAGATCTTGAGCGGTTTCAATAAGGATTGCGTCAACTTTTGCATCAACCAAGCCTTTCGAAGCGACGTAGTAAGCCTCGCGCAATTTCTCGTATGTCGTGTGACCAAGACTTGGCAGTTTGGTACCCGGTCCGAGGGATCCGATGACGAATCGTGGCCGTTCAGTCGTGCTGAACTTGTCGGCACTCGCTCTGGCCAGAACTCCTCCGGCGTATGCCAACTCATAAATACGATCTTCGATTCCGTACTCAGCAAGGTTTGCCCAATTCGCGCCGAAGGTATTCGTCTCGATCGCATCGACCCCAACCGCCAGGTATTCCTCGTGCACGGCACGGACGATGTCGGGTCGACTTACGTTCAGGATTTCATTGCAACCTTCATGGCCTTGGAAATCTTCTAATGTGGGATTGGCAGCCTGGAGCATTGTGCCCATCGCGCCATCTGCGATCACAGTGCGCTCTGCCAGAGCTTGGCGTAGGGACTGCTGCGAGGTGATCATCAGTCGAAGGTTACCGTAAGGTGACATCATGGAGATTCTCCAAATACCGCCCCTGCGCTCACCCATAATGATATTTGCATTTGGCGGCTGGAATGATGCAGGAGAAGCTGCGACCAGAACGGTATCTCATCTACTGAACAGTTGGGACCACTCTTTAATCGGACGATTTGATCCCGAAGAATTCTATGATTTTCAAGTCAATCGTCCCATGGTCGTCGTCGATGAATCGAAAGTTCGTAAAATTACATGGCCGACAACGGAAGTTTTCGGAATTCTAACGCCGCAATTTGAATTTGATCTTGTGATCGTTAAGGGCCTTGAGCCATCCATGCGCTGGAAAAAGTTCACGGACGAATTGCTGGACCTGGCCGATGATCTGGAAGTCTCAATGATACTTACGACCGGGTCTCTACTTGCCGATACTCCGCACTCGCGCCCGATGTCCGTGAGTGGGAGTGGCACGCATCCGGAGATTGCCAAGCGACTAGGTGTTGAAGTGAGTCGCTACGAAGGTCCCACGGGGATCCTCGGAATCTTGCAGGAGGCTGCTCAGCGAAGAGGAATTGACGCGATCTCGTTGTGGGCCGCGATTCCTCACTATGCCTCAAGCCCGCCGTCTCCAAAGGCAACGCTTGCGCTGATAAATGCCCTGGAGGATTTCCTGAATATTTCGATTCCGCTTGGGGATCTGGCAGAGCAGGCCAGAATGTGGGAATCTGGAATAGATGAGATGGCTCAAGAAGATACCGAACTCGGAGAATATGTCCGACAACTTGAAGCATCGAAGGACGAAGCCGATTTACCTGAAGCAACTGGTGAGTCGATTGCTAAAGAGTTTGAACGTTACTTACGTCGTAGAAATATCGAATAGTTCCTGCTAAAGAGCCAGACCCAACAACAAATCGATAGCGCGCGAGAGCTCTCCCGCCGAACCGCCCGTAGAACCTCTTTCGGTCTGATCGCACCACGACTTCAGAATTTCTAGCACCCGAGGAGTGTCTAGATTGTTCGACATTGCATCAATGATTTCCTGCACCACTCCATTGGTGGGTGCCACCTCGGGACGTGATAACAGCAGTCTCAACCGGTCGATAAATTGGGTCGCTTTGCCGAGCTGGTCGGTGGTCCACATGCGGTCCACCGAATAATGTTGGGACATCAGGGCCAGTCGCACTGCGATCGGATCTGCACCGTCGTCAACTAACTTGGAGAGAAAAGCCAAGTTTCCTCGGCTCTTGCTCATTTTTTCGCCATCAAGACCAATCAGCCCAGCGTGCATATAGACGCGGGCATAATCCTTTCCAGTCATGACGGCAGCTTGTGCGGCCCCCATTTCGTGGTGTGGAAAGAGCAAGTCGCTCCCGCCACCTTGAATATCGATTAAGAATTCCTCATCGTGATCCACGGGCAAATAATTAAGCGCGATAGCGCAACACTCGATATGCCATCCCGGTCTCCCGTTGCCCAATGATGACGGCCAACTCGGTTCGCCGGCTCGTTCATGGAGCCAGACAAGTGCATCTAACGGATCGCGTTTGCCAATTCTTGCAGGATCACCGCCGCGCTCGGCAAATAGGGCGAGCATCTCACTCTGGGATAGATGAGCCCTAGTGCCGAACTTCTTATCCGACTTGACTGAGAAATAGAGATCATCATCGACTTTGTAAATGGTGTTCTTGTCCTGTAATTGTTCGACAGCTTCAACAACCAGCGGAATAGATTCGACTGCCCCGATGTAATGCGCGGGCGGGATGATATGGAGATCGCTCATATCTGCACGGAAAAGGTTTATCTGAGACTGGGCAAGATCTCTCCAATCCACCTTGTCACGATTTGCACGCTCCAACAGGGGGTCATCAATGTCGGTGACGTTCTCGACGAAGTGCACAATTTTGCCCATCGCTCTGAGATATCTGTTAACTAGGTCGAAGGTTATATACGTTGCCGCATGCCCCAAATGCGTCGCGTCATACGGAGTAATGCCACAGACATACATTCGGTATTCGTTTTTAATCGGAAGGGCGATGAGTTCCTCCGTAGAAGAATCCTTCAGCGAAAGCGCCGGAAATTTGAATTGCGAATCAATCGGTGGCAAGTAAAGGTCGGCCCATGAATTCATTTCTTCATCCTAAAGTAGATTCGTTGCTTAGTACGGCGGCCACGGAACAGCTGGCCAATCCTTGCTTGGAAGGGGAAAGACGCCCGAATCCTTAAGGCGGGCGACTCTCTGACCCAGCGCTGCGATCTCCTCTTCGGTGAGAAGGTCCTTTAGTTCAGCCGGCGCCTCTAAATACTGAGAGACTGCTTCAAGCCGTGATATTTCCTGCTCATTGAACGGACTTCCAGCCCATCGCCAAAGTACTGTTCGCAATTTGTCTTCGAAATGGAAGGTTACTCCGTGATCGCAACCGAAAACCTTCCCGGCAACATCGGGCAATATGTGCCCTATCTTCCGATCCGTATTATTTATCACCGCGTCGAAAAGGGCCATGTTTCGCAGTTCTAAACTATCTCGTTGAAAGAACTCAATCATGTCGATTTCTTCATCGATATCTACCCATAACTGAACCGCTCCTTCACCGAAGGGGCCTTCGCGAAGGAGCGTCAACGGCACTACATGAAAAGCACACAGATTGCTTAGGAGATAAGCGGCGTATTCGCGATAGGCCAGAGTGCCATCTGAGAAATCCCATAGTGGTCGCTCCCCCGCAATCGGTTTGTAAATGCAAGTCAACGAGAGGCCGTCGTGGATGATTTTGGCCAACATTGTTGCGTTAGAAGCATCCACCAAACGTCCGGTCACCTTCATTTCACCGTGGCGCAGTGCGTTCTCCAAGGAGGAACTAGCGTCGATAACCATTTGCCCTCGGACAGACATGGCCTTGCGGATCTATTGCGAGGCCACAGAAAGGGCAGGGCGGACGACCAGCGCTTACAACCGCCGATGCACGTTTAACGAATGCCTCGGTCTGCGATGGAGTGAGTATCACTCGCAAAAGATCAGGAGCCTCCGAATCATCATCTACGAAGATTTCCTGACTTTCAGGGGCATTCTCGTTTACGGCTTGGAGTTCGATCGAAACCATTTCGCGATCGCTGAGCCAAGAAAGAGAGACGATCCCAACTCGAAATTCCTCCACGATCGGGGCTTCAAGAGCTTGGTCATCGCGTGGAAGTCGCTCGATGACAAGGGAGGGGTCGATGCGTCGAAGTTCACGCATCAAGATTTCCAGACGATCTGCAATGGCGATGACTTGAGATTTCTCAAGCAGGACCGAGGTGAGGCGATTGCCCGCACGTGCCTGCAGAAAGAAGCTCCTCTCTCCTGGCTCACCGACCGTCCCGACAACAAAGCGATCAGCCGGATCAAAGATATTTACGAGGCGCGCCATTTACGATTTTCTCCCAACCGCCGGATGACCAGCACCGCCACCAACAAGTAAACGCTTGCTCCGGTGGAGAAACATTTCTGGATTTAATCGAGAACGCGTGTCGTTCATGAGGATGAGCCTGGGTTTTGATGACGAATAATCAAGAATCGAAATGGATGCAGGGTCGACGACGATTCTTTGGAATTCATCCAGATGCATGTTGAGGGCTGAAGCGATGATTGACTTCAAGACATCCCCGTGTGAAACAAGAATCACGTGCCCCTTTCCGCGCTTCTCCAGTCCACGATGGACGGCCCTCATTGCGCGTTCTTGCATTGCGGGCAGGCTCTCCCCTTCAGGGAAAGTCACCTGAGATGGTTCTTCCTGAACCATTTTCCAGAGCACCTCCTTGGAGAGTGCGCGGAGTTTTCGCCCAGTCCATTTTCCATAATCCACTTCAGTCAGATCATGATCCAATTGCACAGCCAATTTGGGATTTGATCCTGAAATCAACTTCAACCATGGTGAAATTGTCTGCTCGCATCGTTCCAGGGGGCTAGAACGCAATGATTTGATCGGGATATCGCCGAGCCTTTTTGCCAATCCTTGGGCCTGCCTCTTGCCCGCGGGAGACAGGAAAACCCCTTCACTTCTCCCGGCAAGAATTCCGGACCCATTGGCAACCGAATGTGCATGTCGGACGAGGAGAACGAGCGTCACAGTTACGTCCTCGCCTTCTTCTATCTTTATCGCTTGAAAATTTATCAGGGCAGACCAGAAGATTATCGGGGAAATCCTCTTCCTGCCTTGCTAGGGTCGCATCATGGAATTTCGTCGCGCGGGTAAGAGTGGACTCCTAATCTCAAGGCTGGGACTTGGCACCATGACCTGGGGGCGAGATACAGATGAGCATGAGGCAGCAGATCAGGCGCGGGCCTACCTTGATGCGGGTGGAAATTTCCTGGATACGGCCGCACTCTATGGAGATGGTGACAGTGAGAGAGTAATTGGCGGGCTCATTGGCACGCTTTTCCAGCGAGAAGAGGTTCTCATTTCGACCAAAGCCGGGATCTCATTCCAGGAGGGCGAACGTGTTGTAAGCACCTCACGGCGATCCTTGATTGCCGAACTCGATAATTCTCTCAATCGTTTGGGAACGGACTTCGTCGATCTTTGGCAGGTGCATGCTTGGGATCCATTCAATCCTTTGGATGACACCCTTTCAGCATTGGACTACGCCTACTCAAGTGGTCGAGCCAGATATGTAGGTGTTTCGAACTTTGGCGGATGGCAGAGTGCGCGAGCGATAACTCGTCAAGAGTCTTTCCCCACCAAAGCACCCATTGCCACACTTCAAAACGAGTACTCACTGCTCAATCGAAATGTTGAAAAAGAAATTCTTCCGTGTGCCAACGAACTTGAGGTCGGATTTTTGGCGTGGTCACCCCTTGGGCGCGGCGTGCTCACAGGCAAATACCGAATGGGAACCCCCAGCGATTCGCGCGGCGCCAGTCCCCACTTCGCAGGTTTCGTCGAGCCTTACTTAGACGAAAGAGGAATGCGCATTGTTGAGGCAGTGAACGTGGCAGCAGAAGGACTTGGTTACTCACCCTTGGAAGTGGCTCTTGCTTGGGTTCGTGACCAAATTGGCGTGACAAGTGCAATCGTTGGTGCCCGAACAGGCGCACAACTGCGAGGCATACTCTTGTCAGAGGAAATCTCCCTGCCGCACATTGTTCGCGGCGCATTGGATGACGCATCTGCGATTTAGCAATTCTCGAGGAAATTCTCCAGAACCCTTACCCCGAAGGCAATACCATCCACTGGTACGCGCTCATCAACCCCGTGGAATAAAGACATAAAATCCAAATCCGGTGGAAGGCGCAGCGGTGAAAATCCATAGCCAACGATTCCCAGATCTGACAGGGCTTTGTTGTCGGTACCGCCACTCATGCAATATGGAATCGGGATTCCTTCAGGATCTTGGGATTTGAGCGCATTGCACATTGCATCAACGAGATCTCCTTCGAAACCAACTTCTAGGGCAATATCTCGACTGACCGTCTCTATCTCAATATCAGGTCCGATCAAATCACGAATAGTTTGGTTGAGCTCCTCCTCAAATCCGGGAAGAAAGCGACCGTCGATTACAGCCGAGGCGCTCTGTGGGATGACATTGGCTTTGTAGCCCGCTTCCAGCATCGTCGGGTTGGCAGAATTCTGCAAGGTCGCGCTAATCATTCGCGCGGTTGAACCTAGTTCGGTCAATAGAGGTCGTAAATCGGAAAGATCAAATGGTTTATTGGTTGCCTTAGCAACTTGTTCGAAAAATACCTTCACTGTCTTGGTATACCGCCGCGGCCATGTGTGATTACCGATTTTCTCTACGGCCGCCGCGATGGCGGTCACTGCATTGCGGTCATTCATCATGGAGCCGTGGCCCGCACGACCACGGGCCGTGAGTCTCATCCAATGAATTCCCTTTTGAGCACTTTCGACTAAGTAGAGACGTTTGCCATCTCCGACAGTAACTGAAAAACCGCCGACTTCGGAAATTGCCTCGGTACATCCGGCGAAAACTTCCGGATGTTCCTTTGCCATCCAACGAGAGCCATAAGTCATTCCCGCTTCCTCATCAGCAAAGAAAACAAGAACAATTCTGCGCCGAGGTTTGTACCCAACCCGCGCCCATTTGCGAACGATTGCCATGATCATTGCATCCATGTTCTTCATATCAAGTGCGCCTCGGCCCCAGATCATTCCGTCACGGATTTCGCCGCTGAAAGGGTCCACTGACCAATCTTCTGCATTTGCGGGTACAACATCCATATGTCCGTGAACCACCAATCCAGGACGTGATGCATTCGCACCTTCGATGTTGGCAACTACGTTGCACCGACCAGGTGCTGATTCATATATACGAGATTGGATTCCGACCTCGGCAAGCTTGGCGACAACGTATTCCGCCATTGCTCTCTCATCGCCCTTACCCTCGCCAAAATTGACACTGGGAATTCTGATCATCTCCTGGCACATTGTGACCGCATCTTGCTCAAGTTCGGAGAGTTCTGAATGGTTTACAGCGTCCTTCGCAAATATGGTCATGGGTATATTCTCTCTGAAAAGGCCTCCTTTTGTCTCTGACAGTCCGCATTGATATCCTTGCCCTTCACTCGTCCGGGTGGCGGAATTGGCAGACGCGCTAGCTTGAGGTGCTAGTGCCCGCAAGGGCTTCGGGGTTCAAGTCCCCGTTCGGACACAGAGATAGGGACTGCGCTCAAATCTAATTGAACGTCAAAGAACCCTTGGCCTAAGCCAAGGGTTCCTCTCCGATTAATGGATGAGATTAGTGCTTATCTATTTGCCAGATTTATGTGACTTATCTGATTTCTCCGAATGACCTGGCTTAACCGGCTTGACTGGTTGAACTGGTCGGTCGGCCTTGAAACTATTGTCACCTAAGCTTGAGTTAATCTGCACTTTGGCAGGTTTGACCAACTTGGCACCTAGAGCGTCAATAGCTGCTTTACGGGCCGAAACAGCTGTAACAACCGCAGCTTGACGTGCGTCGGTAGCTGCAGTCTTGAGTGCAGCAGTTGTTGCGGTTGACATGGCGGTTGCGAATGCAACATTTGCATTCTGGATCGCCGTATTGAAGGCAACACTGATGGACTTCTTTAACTGTTCACGCATTTCTTCAAGAACCTTGTAGCCCGAAGAAACGGCTTGGTATGACGTGTTGTAGGTTAACGCTGCAGTTTGGTAAACGCTCAATTGAGCCTTATAGGTCACCGTAGCGGTGTTATACGCAGTCATTGCCGTGTTGTAGGCGGCCACCAATACGGCGTATTGGTCCGCAGTAGTAGCAGGGGAATTCGCCTTCAGAATTGCGTTGTATGTCTGAAGAGCTGTGTTATATGAAGTTTTGTACACCTGAACCGCGGTTGCATATGCGGTTACTTGAATCTTGAATGTGGCTGTCGCACTGTCAAATGCAATCAGCGAGGTGTTGTAAAGGGCTACCTGAGAATTGTATGTAGCCGTGGTTACAGTTGCAGTAGGTGTCGGATCCACGGCGAATGCCGCGCTCGTTGTACCTAAGATCAAGCCAGCACTCAAAAGTGTGGCAGTAATGATCTTCTTTGTTTTCATTTGGGACCTCCCCGCAAGTGCAAAGCAAATGTGCTTTACGACTAAAGACTGGGGGGTCATTCTGTGAGAGTCCTGCGCAAATCGACCCAGCACTTGGTGGATGTGCTCCCCTTTCCGCCTATCCGCGCGGGAATGCCTGTAATCTTCGCGCATGAAGAACTCTCTGGAAGAAGCGCGAAGCCTCATCCGAGAAATTCCTGATTATCCACTTCCAGGGATTCGATTTCAGGATGTGACTCCCCTATTAGCCAATGGCTCTGCGTTTGGTTCAGTCATCGAAGCGCTGAAACCAATGGCCAGCCAATGCGATGCTATTGCAGGGATAGAGGCACGCGGTTTTATTTTTGCTTCAGCACTGGCGCAGTCCCTAGGCATGGGCTTCGTCCCGATTCGCAAAGCAGGCAAGTTGCCTTTTCATACTTTCGAAGAGGGGTATGGGCTCGAATATGGTTCAGATGTATTACAGATGCACCAAGATGCACTGAATGTCGGAGACAGGGTTCTCCTGTTGGATGACGTTCTCGCAACAGGAGGAACCGCAATTGCGGCTAGCAAACTCATCGAACGCTTGGGGGCGTCCCTTCACGGACTTGCATTTGTTATCGAAATCGCCGGACTCGAAGGACGCAATAACGTGAAAAATGCATTCCCCTATCTCCCTCTTAATTCGCTCTTCACGATTTGAAATCACCAATGCTCAACTGGTTACGAGAACGACGCAGAGAAAAGGCGCGAATCAAAAAATTCGAAGACTCTGCGCTGCAATCTGATGCCCAAGTAGTCAGGGCAGGGCTCACCACCGAGGGAAAGCGGCCCTTCTCCATTCTTATCGGCCCTACGAACTCCGCCGGACAAGCCACACTGTGGGCCCGAGCCCTTACCCGTCAAGATTTCCCAGCTCAATCTCTACGAATCTCCAATGACCCCTCGGCCGAATGGTTTGACGCCGATCTGGAGATACCCAGACTGGAGTGGACAACGATGGAAGGGCGGTTGGCTCTGGCGAAAAAGATCGCCTCTGGATATGACTCGATACTCTTTGAATCGATGCGCCCGTTGTTCTCTCTTCACTCAAAGAGGGATTACGCCGCAGATCGCACCTTCGAAGACATCCGACTTCTAAAAAAAGCCAAGGTGAAGAGCGCGATTGTTTTTCACGGCAGCGATATAAGAGACACCAGCGCGCATGCGCGACGAGAACCATTCTCGCCTTATCGAATTGCCTCCACAGAATTGGATCAACTCCAAGTACGTGCGGCCGAATTCAGAAAGGCGGGAAGAAAAGCGATCTGGCGCCGAATTCCGGTCTTTGTCACCACACCTGATCTTCTCCTCGACATTCCGAGAGCACATTGGCTGCCAATCACCATCGATGTGGAAGTTTTTTCGCACGCGGGCCGAAGTAGACCTTGTTGGAGTTCGTCCGGTGCACCCAGAGTCCTATTTCAACCAAGTAAAGGGTGGTTGAAATCTGCCGACCTTGTCTCCCCTATTCTTGAAAAATTGCACCAAGAAGGTGTGATCAATCTTCTCGAAAGTCAGAGCGTTCCTCATGGGGAGATGCCAGCAAGGATTGCAGAGGCAGATATTGTTATTGATAGATTTGACGGAGTTGCCGGTGTTGCCAGCGTGGAGGCCCTTGCGGCGAAACGGATAGTCATTGCCAACATCGCACCTTGGGCCTACAAGAAAGCCGAAGTGACCCCTCCGATCATCCACGGGACGCCCCCAACTCTCGAGAACATCTTGAGAGAAATGGCTTCGCAGAGATCGTCCTACCAGCACGATTTTGATGCTGGCCTTCTGTACGCTCAAAGATGGCACGATGGCAGTGAAAGTGCACGTAGGATCGTGAAATACCTTAAGGTTTCGAAACATTCTAACTAATATGGAAAGATCACCTTCGTGGCTGAATTAATCTATTACTGCGGAACGATGGACAGCGGAAAGTCGACCCTCGCACTGCAGACCGCCCACAATCATCAGAGCCGAGGACGGACAGGGGTGATGTTCACGAGCAAGGACCGCGCCGGCAGTGGCGTCATCTCATCTCGCCTTGGACTCCAACGTCAGGCAATCGAAGTCGATTCAGACCTTGATCTCCACCGTTTCGTGGTCGACCAGCTCTCTATGGGCGAACGGATCGATTATGTGATCTGTGACGAGGCGCAATTTTATCAACCTGCGCAAATTGAGCAGTTAGCCAAGATTGTCGATGGCTTGAGCATTGATGTCTTCGCATTTGGAATCCTCACCGATTTTCGCACCTCGCTCTTCCCTGGCTCCGCTCGGCTCGTCGAATTGGCCGACCGAGTGAATACCCTTCAGGTTGAGGCACTGTGTTGGTGTGGTGCTCGGGCTACGCACAATGCTCGGACGCTCGGGGGTGTCATGATCACCGAAGGCGAACAAGTTGTCGTCGGTGACGTCTCCGCAGGCCAAGAAGTCGGCTATGAAGTCCTCTGTCGCAGGCACCACATGCGACAGGTCACCGCTCGGGCTTCAAGGGCTGCTCACACATCAACTGATCCCCTACCGTTCAGAAGTTAACATCCCCAACCATCTCGGAAGGTTCCAATGAAATCTCGTGGACTAGTAGTCAAGAACTCCAAATCCCTTCTCGAATCATTTGAATTCGAACGAAGGGAATTGCGGCCTAACGATGTAGCCCTTGATATTGCATACGCAGGTATCTGCCACTCAGACATTCATCAGGCCCGCGAGGAGTGGGGGCCATCCACTTATCCGATGGTTCCCGGTCACGAGATTGTGGGAACAGTTCGGGATATCGGCACATCCGTCACCAAGTTCAAAGTTGGAGAGCGCATCGGAATCGGCGTTTTCATCGATTCTTGTCGCACATGTTCGAGTTGCCTGTCAGGTCTTCAGCAATATTGCGAAAATGGCAATACTGCCACCTATAACGGATACGAACGCGACGGTAAGACAATCGCATTTGGCGGATACTCGAACAACTTCGTAATCGATGCCGATTACGCGGTGCATGTTCCGGGAAATCTTGACATGGCAGGCGTCGCTCCGCTTCTATGTGCAGGCATCACCTTGTACTCTCCATTGAAGCATTGGAAGGCGGGGCCTGGCACCAAGGTCGGAGTTATGGGGTTAGGCGGGCTGGGTCATATGGGAGTGAAATTTGCCAAGGCCCTCGGAGCCCATGTGACAGTCTTTTCGCACTCGCCAAATAAGGAAGCCGATGCCCGTGCAATGGGCGCCGATGAATTTGTTATAACAAAAGATCTAGCTACTCTGAAACCGCTTGTGAGGAAATTTGACCTGATCCTGAATACTGTTTCAGCCGAACTCGATATCGAGGTTTACCTGAACCTACTGAACTTGGACGGCACCCTCGTTGTCATTGGACTACCGGGGAAACCGTATGCGGTGAATGCGGGCACGCTTTTGACCGTGCGTCGATCAATGGCAGGCTCAATGGTTGGCGGCATTCCTGAAATTCAAGAAATGCTGAATTTCTGCGGCGAACACAACATTGTCAGTGATGTTGAAGTTATCAATGCGGATTATGCGAACATCGCTTACGAACGGACGATCGCAAGCGATGTTAAATACCGGTTCGTCATTGACGCACAAAGTTTCTAAAGGTCAAAGGTTTCTAAGAGATCAACGCGTAAAGGCGTGTAGCCCCCAGACAAATAGCGGGGCTACCGCCAGTGCTGGTAATAGGTTTCCGACGGCAACTTCTTTGATTTTGAGAAGTTTGAGGCCAATTCCGACTAGCAGTACCCCGCCCGTGGCGGTCATCGCATCCACTTGATATCCGGTCAGCACGCTTCCAAGGCCAACGCCTATCAAAGTCCAAAATCCTTGATAGAGGCCCACCGGCAATGCAGATACCGCTACTCCCCATCCCAGGGATGCCGCAAATGCCATGGATGCAAAGAAGTCGAGGGTGCTTTTCAAAACGAGTTGATCGATTCCAGTCGACATTCCGTCGCTGATACTCCCCAATATTGCAAGTGGGCCAATTGCGAAAATCAGCGATGCTGAGACAAAACCTTCCACGAAATGACTTTCACTTGATGCGCGAAAACGGATTCTCAATTTTTCGCCCAGACCGTCAAGGCGATCTTCCAAACGAGCAGCAGAGCCGATGAGACCGCCGATCAAAAGCGCCGCAAGAATCGACAGCAATGTCCAGCCAGTTGGAAGAGACTGAACAAAACGCTTGGACCACAGACTAACTAGCGCCCCGACAGCGCCCAAGATGACGGTCAGCCCGAGAACATCAGTAAGTAAGTTTCTGGTCCTTTGGGGCATTTTGCCGCCGACGAGTACACCTAGCGTCGACCCAGCAATGATTGCAAGCACATTTATTATGGTGCCGATACCTGGAAACATTGCAAACTTCATGGTGGCGGCAATGCTATACGAGACATATTCGTGAGCACGACTCATCTTCGATGATGTAGCCTCCCTCAATGTCTTCAGATTTCTCTCGGCGCATCATCGAATGGTTTAGACCCCACCGTACGATTCCAGTGACACCATGGAGGGCGAAGAATCGTTGGGATCTTGCTCCTAAAAGAGTGGTTATTCTGACTGGCGCACTCATTCTCTTCGGAATCGGAGAGTCTCTCTTGGTCCAATCTCATTTGGGTAATTCCCCCTGGGTCGTTCTGGCGCAGGGAATATCCATCAAAACGGGAATGAATCTTGGTTGGGCCACACTCATCATTAGTGCAGTTGTGTTACTGCTCTGGATTCCCTTACGTGAAAAACCCGGTTTTGGCACTTTGCTCAACATGATCGTAATCGCGTGGGCTTTGCAAATCGGAGTGGATTTCTTCCCAATGCAAGATAATTTCTTCGAAGGTCTGGCTTTTGCCATCACCGGAATCCTCCTCGTGGGAATTGCTTCAGCCCTATACATCAGTACCGGTCTTGGCCCCGGGCCACGAGACGGATGGATGACAGGCATCCATCGCCGAACCGGGGTTCGAGTAGGGCGGGTAAGGCTTGGAATTGAGGCTCTCGTTCTGACGGCAGGCTTTGCCCTCGGTGGCCGTGTGGGCCTGGGTACAGCCCTTTTCGCCCTCTTTATCGGTCAATCCATAGCGATTTCCTGTGGAGTCTTGGCTCGCCTTACTGATCAGTAACATAGCCCCCGCGATAGCGTCTCTCCTATCTTCCTCCGGCTTGCGGGTCGTGAAACTGCACGGGGAAACCCCCGATACCAAAACAGCAAAGGGGAAGAGCGTGCTCGATACTTATTTCAAAATTTCCGAAAGAGGTTCAACTGTGGGCCGCGAAGTCCGCGGTGGTGTTGTCACCTTTTTTACCATGGCCTATATCGTCGCCCTCAATCCTTTAATCATCGGACTTACCAAGGATGGCGACGGTAAATATTTGGGCGGTGACGGTTCACATCCCAACCTCGCAATGATTGCAGCTGCTACTGCCCTAGTCGCAGGCGTTATCACCATCTTGATGGGTTTGGTCGGCAATTTCCCGATCGCCTTAGCTACTGGCCTTGGGCTAAATACATTTGTCGCAGTTGGCATTGCTACCAAAATGTCTTGGGCAGATGCGATGGGCCTGATTGTTATCGAAGGTTTGATAATCACGATCCTCGTTCTGACAGGATTTAGAACCGCGGTATTTCGCGCCGTACCTCAACAACTCAAGATCGCAATCTCTGTGGGCATCGGACTCTTTATCGCCTTGATCGGATTGGTTGATTCCGGCTTTGTACGTCGCACGGGAACCGGACCTGTTCCCGTGACATTGGGCGACAACGGAACCCTCGTTGGTTGGCCAATCGTCGTATTTGCCTTCGGTCTCTTCTTGATGATCGGCCTCATGGTGAAAAAGATAAAAGGAGCTCTATTAATTGGTATCGCTCTTGGCACTCTGGCTGCGGTGCTCATTGAGAAGGCTTTCAAGATCGGGCCAAGCTTCATTTCTCCCACCCAATTCAATCCAAAAGGTTGGGGTTTGAACGTTCCATCGGTTCCATCAAAGATTGTGGCCAAACCAGATTTCGGTCTGCTGGGACACTTCAGCTTGCTGGGTTCATTTAGCAGAATCTCCGTTATTTCGGCAGTGTTGCTGATATTCACGCTTCTGTTGTCAGACTTTTTCGACACTGTTGGAACTGTCACTGCTATTGCCACAGAGGCTGGATTGGTTGATTCGCAAGGTTACATTCCAAAAACTGAACAAATTTTACTAGTTGATTCACTTGCCGCTGTCGCAGGTGGTGCCGCAAGCATCTCCTCTAACACCTCCTACATTGAATCTGCATCCGGTGTGGGTGAAGGCGCGCGCACGGGTCTGGCATCGGTGGTTACGGGGATCTGTTTCTTGTTTGCCACTTTCCTGGCTCCTCTTGTAGCGGTCATTCCTTACGAGGCGGCCACACCCGCTTTGGTCATTGTCGGCTTCTTGATGATGACACAGATCAAGCAGGTGGATTGGGAAGATCTCGGGATTGCTATTCCCGCTTTCCTTACGATCATCTTGATGCCCTTCACTTACAGCATCTCCGTTGGTATTGGTGCGGGCTTCATCTCCCACGTTTTAATTCGACTCATTCAGAAACGACACAGAGAAATACATCCACTTCTCCTACTCGTATCAGTTCTGTTTGTGATCTATTTCTTCACGGCACTGATCAACGTTTGGGTCGGTTGAACTTAGGTTAAGGACCAATCAATTGCTCGTCTTGATTTTCTGACGAGTAGTTGATTGGTCCTACTAAAAGGCTTAGAGCCGAAAAATCCACGATAAGCGGATAGAGGACTTGGGTGCGCAGAGGAGATAATTGACTCTGTTTTAAAGTACGGATCTAGTTGTTGAGCGTAGTTGCCCCAAAGTATCGCAACTACTTCGCGCTCTCCCAACACTCTAGCAATCTCATTTGTCACCACTTGCCAATTCAATTTCACGTGACCACCACTCTTGCCCTGGGGAACTGTCAGGATTCGATTGACAAGAGCCACACCTTGATCGGCCCACGGTGTCAGATCGCCCGATGATGGAATGTCACAGCCAATGTCATCGTGAAGTTCGCGAAAAATGTTGGCCAAAGTTTTCGGAAGCGGTGCAATATTTTCTGGAACCGAAAAGGCCAAACCCATTGCATGGCTCGGAGTGGGATAAGGATCTTGGCCGAAGATGACGACCGATACTTGGGAAAGAGGTCTATGCAGGGCCTTGAAGATGTTTTCCGGAGCTGGATTAAAGGCGGTGCCCTCTAGCGTGGTCTCTATCCTCTCGATCTCACTGAGCACATTCTCAAGCGCCTGGATCCATTCGGGATGAACTCCTTCAAGAATTTTCATAATGCTTTAGCGAAAAACCGTGAACCTTCCTTCTGAACTGCGATGGGAAGACCGAAGACGGCACTGATGTGTTCAGATGTGATCACGTCATCGATCGGTCCCGATACAGCGATAAGGCCATCCTTCATCAACAGTGCGTGAGTGGTTCCTTCTGGAATCTCCTCAATATGGTGGGTCACCAAGATTGTGGCCGGAGCTGCCGGATCGCGCGAGAAATATGCGAACCTGCTAAGCAAATCTTCTCTGCCACCAAGATCTAATCCTGCAGCTGGTTCATCCAGCAACAAGATCTCAGGATCGGCCATGAGCGCACGGCAAATTTGAACACGTTTGCGTTCACCTTCGCTCAGAGTTCCAAACTCGCGATCGCCAAGATTGCGAACACCGAAAGTAGTGAGAAGCGCGATAGCGCGCGACTCATCCCACAGGTCGTAAGCCTCGTTCCAGCGGCCCAAGATTGCATATGCGGCGGTGAGAACTACATCTCTCACAAGTTCGTCATCCGGAATATTCTCAGCCATGACTGAACTGCAAAATCCGATCCGTGGTCGCAATTCAAATACGTCCACTCGACCAAGAGAATTTCCTAAGATCTCAACATGACCCATGGTGGGGAAACTCATTGCCGCTAATAACTTAATGAGGGTGGATTTGCCGGCTCCATTTGGGCCAAGGATGACCCATCGCTCCCCCTCGGTGACCGAGAAATTGACCGGACCCAAGATGATCCGGTCGCCCTTGCGGACGCTGACCTCAGAAAGGGCAAGAATTGTTCGTGGATTCATAGAGATAGAAAGATAGCGCCTCTCTGGCACGTCGTAGTCCGCGGACGCGATAACCTCACCCCATGTCCGTCACACTTCCCAACCCTTACACGGGACTAATCCTGCTTTCAGGACAGGATTCTCCCGGAATCACCCAAGCCCTCTTCAGCGCCCTCTCTCCCTTTGCCGTGACCATTCTGGATATTGAACAGGTCGTTATAAGGGAAAGGCTCATTCTTACAGTTCTCATTTCCTTAAATCCCAAACATGCCGAAGCCGTTGAATCTGACCTTACAGAGTGCGCGGCAAGCCTCGACGTGGATATTGCGGTCTCCTTCTCCCATTCAAATCCAGAGTCCATCGCAGCCAAAACAGGACTGCTGCACGTAACTGCTCTTGGTAATCCTTTGAAGCCATCGGCCATTGCGGCCATCGCCGGCGAAATGGCCGAGCGAGGCGCCAACATCGAAAGGATTTATCGGACCGCCTCGTATCCGATTTCTGCATTCGAATTTGTCGTTTCGGGCTCTTCACAGCAAGAGATCCAATCAGCGCTAGCAACCATTTCCGTTGATCAAGGAGTCGATATCGCCGTCCAGCGAGGTGGGCTGATGCGATGGGCCAAGAAACTCATCTTGATGGACGTTGATTCAACCTTGATCCAGCAAGAGGTGATCGAACTCTTGGCTGCGAAGGCGGGTGTAGAGCCTCAAGTTCGGGAAATCACCCAGGCAGCCATGCGGGGTGAGTTGGATTTTGCCCAATCTCTCAAAGCTCGTGTGCTGCTGCTCAAGGGATTGCCTGAATCGGTGATTGGCGAAGTAAGAAGTGAAATTTCTCTTACGCCCGGAGCTCGAACTCTTGTCCGCACTTTGCAACGCCTTGGCCACATCGTTGCAATTGTAACTGGCGGATTCATCGAAGTAATCGAACCGCTTCTTAAAGAGCTCGGAATCGAGCATTATCGGGCCAACAGTCTGGAAATTTCCAATGGCGTACTCACCGGCCATACGACAGGGACCGTGATTGACCGTCAAGCCAAAGCCGTCGCATTGAGGGATTTTGCCGCACTGGCCGGTGTGGGAATTGACCAGACGATTGCTATTGGCGATGGCGCAAATGATCTAGACATGATCACGGCTGCGGGATTAGGGATTGCTTTCAATGCAAAACCTGCAGTGCGCGCAGCTGCAGATAGTGCTGTAAATCAGCCCTACTTGGACAGCGTTCTGTACTTAATGGGGATTGCTAGAGAAGACGTTGAAGCCGATCAGAGCCGACAGGCGTGAATGTCGGTGACGAGAATCCCTCGTGCACCAAGTGCCCATAGCGCATCCATGACTTGATTGGTCTCCTTCTTCGGGACCATAGCGCGCACTGCAACCCAGTCCGATTTCTGTAATGGAGAAATGGTCGGTGATTCAAGGCCAGGTGTGATTGCACAAGCCTTCTCGACCAATTCTTTTGGAACGTCGTAATCGAGAAGTACGTAACGCCTTGCGATGATGACTCCTTGCAGGCGTCGGATAAGAATCTCGAGTCCAGGGGCAAGAACAGCACCCTTGCGCTGGATGAGTACCGCTTCGCTGGTGAGGATGGGCTCGCCAAAAGTTGCCAACCCAGCTTGGCGCAGAGTGTTTCCCGTGCTGACTACATCTGCAATTACATCTGCAACTCCGAGACGAACGCTGCTTTCAACGGCGCCATCGAGACGCACAACAGTTGCTTTGATTCCTGCTTTAGAAAGATAGTTGTCGACCAAACCTGGATAGGCCGTCGCCACGCGTTTGCCGTTGATATCGGCAAGGGACCAATCTCGTCCGGCACCACCGGCAAAGCGAAAAGTGGATCCTCCAAAGCCCAGCTCAAGGACTTCTTGCGCCGCAGCACCTGAATCGATGAGTAGGTCTCGGCCAGTTATTCCGGCTTCGAGTTCGCCTGACCCCACATAGACAGCAATGTCTCGCGGTCGTAAGTAGTAGAACTCCACTCCATTATCGGGATCGGCGAGCACCAGATCACGCGAGTCCGAACGTTGGCGGTATCCCGCTTCGCGTAAAACTTCAGCGGCGGCTTCAGAGAGGGATCCTTTGTTTGGAACTGCAATTCTCAGCACGGCAATCCCCTTAGAGGTATCGGTAAACGTCTTCGAGGGTGATCCCTCGCGCCAGCATCATTGTTTGAAGGTGATAAAGCAGTTGGCTTATCTCTTCAGCCAACTGCTCATCTCCTTCATGTTCGGCAGCAAGCCAGACTTCGCCTGCTTCCTCAAGAATTTTCTTTCCGATGGAATGAACTCCTGCGTCAATAGCAGCTAGGGTTCCAGAGTTTGCGGGTCGTTCAATCTGGATCAATTGCAACTCAGCCCAGAGTTCATCGAAGGATTTCATGCCCATAGGTTACTGGACGATCCTTCGCTCAAGCTCAAGCATTTGTAGAGCAGCATTCGCGGCTTCAAATCCCTTATCCTCAACACTGCCTGGTAATCCTGCTCTCGCTGCAGCTTGTTCGAGGGTATTGCACATTAAAACACCGAATCCAATGGGTTTTCTCAGTGACACCATCAAATTCATGAGGCCGTTCGTAACCCCGTCGCATACAAAATCAAAATGTGGAGTCTCACCCCGTAGGACTAGGCCCAGAGCAATGACCGCGTCGTAGCCGTTATTGAGCAACAACGCGGATGCCAAGGGAAGTTCGAAGGAACCCGGTACCCATTCGACACGAACGTCAGTTAACTCGGCCTGCTCGCAGGCGCGGCGCGCTCCCTCGACTAAGGCCTCGCAGATCTCCATGTGCCATTGAGAACTGACGATAGCAACTCGGGCATGACCTAATTTTGGAACTGGAATAACCGGGGCCCCTTCACCGCTCATTTTGCCTTCTCCTTTCCAAATAGTTCACTATCACTGGGAATTATGTGACCGAGGCGATCACGTTTGCTCGCTAAATAGCGAGCGTTGAGTTCTCCCTGTCCAACAATTAACGGAATTATGTTCACTTCAATACCTGACTCTTCGAGCGCTGCAACCTTTGCCGGATTATTGGTCAGGAGGCGGATCTTTTTCAATTTCAGCATCTGAAGCAATTCGACCGCATCATGCCATTTCCGTTCATCAATCTCATGCCCCAATGCCAAATTGGCATCAACGGTGTCGAGACCTTCGTCTTGAAGCGCATAGGCCCGTATCTTCTCGATTAACCCTATTCCACGCCCCTCGTGCCCTCGCAAATAAATGAGCACACCGCGCCCTTCTGTCTCGATCAAGGAAAGCGCACTGTGCAATTGTGGACCGCACTCACACCTTGTTGATCCTAGAACATCCCCAGTAAAACACTCAGAGTGAATTCGAACCAGTGGCGCGAAGTCAGGATTGCCTGACTCGATCTCTCCAAGAGTGAGAAGAACATTCTCATCACCTTCAATTCCCGTGACTACCTTTATCGACCATGTCGATTGCTTTCGGGGCAGAACCGACTGCGCCGCAACGTCGGTGAAATCAATATGTTCATTTTCTGGGTATTCCAACAGCGCCAGTTCAGCAATCGAAATCATCGGGATGTGGTGATCTTCTGCAAATTTACGCAGTTGCGAACCTCGCATCATGGATCCGTCATCATTGACAAGCTCAGAAAGAACTGCAGCGATAGGCAGTCCAGTCAATTGGCAGAGTGCGACCCCGGCTTCGGTATGCCCTCTCCGGGCAGAAAGGCCTCCACCACTGGCAATTAACGGAAAGACGTGGCCGGGTCGCAAGAAATCGGAGGCGACGGCATCATCATCTGACAGAGCTTTCACCGTTCTCGCTCTTTCGCTCGCAGAGATACCGGTAGTTATACCCGCCTTTAAATCAACCGAGAGCGTAAAAGCGGTTCCTTTTGAATCTTGGTTATGGGTCACCATCGGGGGCAGGGCCAAATGACGGGCGCGATCAGCATCAATGGCTACGCAAACCACACCAGATGTATGTCGAACCATGAACCCCATCTTTTGATCATCCATTAGGGCTGCAGGTGCGATGAGATCACCTTCGTTCTCCCGATCAAAATCATCGGTCACGATGATGAAGCTACCTGATTTAAAGGCCGATAGTGCCTGGTTCATCATGAAGTCACCTCTTTCGTCATTAAACGTTCGACATATTTGCCGAGCACATCGACTTCGAGGTTCACAAGATCTCCCATTTTGATGGCACCGAATGTCGTCTTCGAGGAAGTTTCAGGAATGATCCATAGTTCCACTTGAGACAATGCGTCATCAATGCTTCCCACTGTCAACGAGACACCGTTGACAGTGATTGAGCCTTGTGGAACTACGTATTTCATCAAATGCAAGGGAACAGAGATTACAAATCGTTCCCACCGCTGCCCTGGTTCTCGAATGACGACGGCCCCGACGCCATCAATGTGACCCTGAACTAGGTGACCTCCTAATCGCTGTGTAGGCAAGACGGCTAGCTCCAAATTCACTAGATCTGAGACCTGCAATTGCTTCAAATTCGTGAGCAGAAGGGTTTGTTTCATAACATCCAAGCAGACCTTGTCAGATGCGATCTTAGTTACCGTCAGGCAGGCGCCATCGATACTGATCGAATCTCCTATTGACACCTCTTTAACAAGTGCGCCTATCGCGATCTCTAGTTCGGTGGAGCTTTCATGTTCGGTGATCTTCGATACAGACCCAATTCCTTGTACTAGGCCAGTGAACATTAGATTCGCACCTCCAATTTCGGAATAAGCAATGTATAAAGATCCGGACCGATCATTTCGCTTCTTACAATCACATAATTTCGTCGCTCTGAGAGGGTTTCGACATGAAGATCTCCTATCGCCTTCTTGCCTGCTCCCAGAAGAGTCGGCGCTTGGAACCAATGCATTTCGTCAATCAAGCCCGCATTTAAAAGCGCAGTCCCTAACGTGGCTCCGGCCTCGACGAGAATTGAATTGATCCCCCTCGCGTTAACTTCTTCAATAAGCATTTCAATCGATCGCGATGGCAGAATCAAGGTCTTCGCTTGATTATCACGAAGCTTGGAATTGGCAGAAATCTCCCTTTCTCCCATGACAATGCGTAGCGGTCGATGTTCATATCCATGCGGAATAAGAGAAGGATTATCAGCTAAAGCCGTACCCGTACCTACAAGAATCGCATCTGATTCAGAACGAAGTTTCTGCACGGCTTCTCGCGATCGCTCAGAAGTAATCCACTTGGATGTCCCGTCAAAGGCGGCGGTGAAACCGTCAAATGAGGACGCAATCTTCCAGGTGAAATAGGGCCGTCTCTCAATAATTTTATGCAACCACGCGCGATTCACAAAAGCTGACTCACTCTTCAGAGTGCCAGAAACTACTTCGATACCTTGTGATTGCAGATATTCGGCCCCGCCCATAGCAATTGGATTCGGATCAGAGACCGCGTAAACAACTCTTGCGATGCCAGCGTCCAAGATGGCCTTCGTGCAAGGTGGCCTCTTGCCAACGTGATTGCATGGCTCAAGACTCACGAAGATTGTCGAACCTAATGTGATCTTTCCGCGATGAACGGAGTCCAAAAGGGCAACCACTTCAGCATGGTCGCCACCCGCATGGAATCCTTCGCCGATAACTTCTCCGACAGGTGAGACGACGACCGCACCGACAATAGGGTTCGGGGAAGTGAGTCCAAGGCCTTGCTTGGAGAGTTCAATGGCTCGAGCCATAAAGAGCTGGTAGTCCATGACACCCCCTTGAGACGGCCGGGGGCTTTCGATGAACGCAAATAAAGCACCGCTACAACAGCGGCGTTCGCACGTTTCCCTTTATCCAGACTTTAACTGTCGGTTTTGGAGTTTCACCAAATCAACCGACCACTGGATGCGGTCGGGTCGCGGACTATAACCGCCGGTTCGGATTTACACCGACCCCCGGAACAACGTGGGATCATTCTGGCACAGACTCCGCCAATTCTCGCAATTTGACGACCATCTGGGCCGGATCCTGAGATCTAAAGACCGCGCTCCCAGCGACAAATGTGTCCGCACCTGCGGCAGCGGCAATCTCGATGGTCTCCTCCGAAATGCCTCCGTCAACTTGGAGCCAAATGGGTCGGGAGCCGATGATTTTTCTGGCTCTCTGAATCTTCTCGACCATGTCGAACATGAAACGTTGACCGCCGAAACCGGGTTCAACGGTCATTATCAAAAACATGTCGGCCAGATCAAGATACTCTGCATATTCAGTGATATCAGTGTTGGGTTTCACTGCTAGACCTGATCTAGCGCCTTCACTTCTGATCGCCTTTAGTGTCTTGGCGATGTCTTTGGTTGCCTCCACATGCAAAGTCACACTTGCGCAACCAATCTGCGCATATTGCGGGGCAATTCGATCCGCATCTAGAACCATCAGGTGCGCGTCGACCGGCAGAACGCTCTCCTTGACGATTTTGCGGGCAGATTCAAAATCAAAAGTGAAATTGGGTACAAATTGGTTATCCATGATGTCGAGATGGACGAGGTCGGAGACATCGGCTATCCGTTTGATCTCGCCTGCAAGGTCGTCGAGATCCGCGTTGAGAATACTAGGAGTAATACGTACCTCTCGAGACATGGGCGAATGCTACCTGACCCTATGAAATACGTTCAAAGAGGGTCAAAAACATGGCATCAGTTCCGTGCCTATGAGTCCACAACTGCATGGATCCGTTCACGACTGCATCTTTCAAATTCGCAGGCAAAAATGGCTCTACTGAGATCTGTCGAATATTCAAATGGCGTTTCAAGGCACTGCTGACTTGCACTTTCGTTTCAGCCAGATGCGGCGAACAAGTCGCGTACCCGACTATGCCTCCAATATTCACCAAAGAAATCGCGCTATCGAGTAATTCTGCCTGCAACTTGGTAAGGCCAGACAGATCTGAAGGCTTGCGACGCCACCGAACCTCTGGCCTTCGTCGAAGAGCGCCAATTCCGGTACACGGGACATCGGCGATCACTGCGCCGAAACTTCTACCTCTCTCGGAAAGGGATCGTCCATCTCCTGCCCAGACTTCGCCTCCGGCAATAACTTGTTCTACGAGGCGGGCACGGGCTGGAGAAATCTCATTAGCAAAGAACTCTTTCCCATTCTGCATGGCAATACTTGAAATCAGTGCTGCCTTTCCACCAGGGCCGGCACAGAGGTCCAACCAATTGGCCTGATTCATAGCTGCTTTCGAAAATACATGCGCGACCAATTGGGAACCCTCATCTTGGACTCCCGCCAGCCTCTTTCGAATCAGATCAATTTCAGAGGGAATCTCGACAGAGGTGGAACCAAAAGGCGAATAGACGGTCGCGGTTCCGCCAAGGGCGACAAGTTCGGCTTGAGTTGAACGACCTGGCCAGGCTACTAACGTCGGCGAGGCGGGCACATTATTCGCTTGCAGCGCCTTCAGTACTTCGGACTCCTCTTTCAGCAGATCAAAGTACGCCGACACGATCCACTCAGGGTGTGAATACCTGATTGAAAGTCGCTCTATCTGGTCGGGAATCTCATCGACAAAA
>Ga0315268_10001635_pt1 | contig 25856 bp, 27 predicted proteins | sample C1_top_MG_FD_204535 | JGI IMG/M metagenome (GOLD analysis project Ga0315268, IMG submission 204535) | Sediment microbial communities from Yellowstone Lake, YNP, Wyoming, USA - C1_top | ecosystem: Environmental > Aquatic > Freshwater > Lake > Sediment | place: USA: Wyoming | collected 2017-08-01
AACCGCTCAAGATACTCTTAGACTGATCGGTTGGATGAGATGGGAGGTGTTGAAACACGCGTCTACCTAACGCGTCCGTCCCAAGTCTTCGCGTCGACTGGCACATTGTCCTCAAAAAAGTTGAATCCTTGGATGACAAGGCCGTCGATTCCAGCAAGTACATAGATATGATACCGTCTCTCAGAAAGGAGCTTCTCAAACTCTAGCACAACCTTGTCCTCAGAGAGGTATCTTGCACTCTTCACATTCCAACCGTACACTGAAGAGTTCTGTATTAGTTCTCCTACTTTCATTTTTTCACCTTCCCTTAGATTGTTTTAATAGTGGTTCTGATGCGTTTGAAAAAAGTCACGGACGCTGGGTTCCTGAAGAACTAGCTTAGCGACTATCTATCTGCGCGGACAGAACACTTTTTCTACTATAGGGAATGGACAGACAGTAATAAATCTTCTTACACAGTCAAAGGTTAACCGATAAGTTCTTACAGCCTCCTTAGGAGATGAGCGTGGATCTCTTTTGACAGTAGATCTGATAGACGTAGAATCTCAACCTCTTTGGCCCGTGCTAGTAGAGACTGTTCATGCGCTTACAATGTATAAGTACCATAAAAGATACATCTCCACCGTCGTTCTGAACGAAAAACCAGAGATAACGCCAAAGCGACTGTCGCTTGAACTTAGAATCCCGTTGGGAGAAGCTTTGGTCGTCCTCCATGAACTTGAGGCTGAACAGAAGGCTAAACAGCCCACCTGACGTTGAAAGGTTTCAATTCATCACCAAAAGTAGTTGACTGCTTACAATGGCTGACCAAGAGATGCTTCTAGTTGCTTCCTCCGAAACAACTCTGAAAAGCAGCCCCGTACGTAATCTCCTAGAAAGAAGAGTCATGAAACATCTACGAATCATTCTTTCTAGGCATGGAGAGAAGCCTTCAATCACTAGAAAGCACGGTAGAATCGTGGTAATGAATATCGTAGACATGTCTGGCAGTGCGGTATTGGCTTCGAAGGTCTTTGGAGTCGCTTCTGTAATGCAAGCGATCCAAACAACCATGGATATGAACACGATTGTAGATCAAGCCGTTGAACTTGGACTTGGGAAGATCAAACCTGACAGTACTTTCGCTGTGAAGGCTCGAAGGCTTGGGGTTCATTCGTTCACCAGCAAGGATCTGGAGAACATGATTGGCTCTAAGATCCTAGAAGTGTCTGCCGGGCGAGGAGTACGTGTAGATCTGAAAAAACCTGAGACAACGATCTATGTCGAGGTCAAGGAGGATTGCACCTATGTTTTCACCGAAAGGATTGAGGGTCCCGGTGGGCTCCCGTACGGTTGTCAGGGAAGCGTTCTCTCCCTCTTTTCAGAAAGCCTGAACAGCCGACTCTCGACATGGCTGTTAATGAAACGCGGAGCGAGAATTATTCCCCTTTACTGCGATGGAGAGAGTCTTGACCGTGGAACTTCTAGAGAGAATGTTCTTCGATGGCTGAGGCAGATCTATTCGACCCTACCTGTTAGAAAATCAACTTTGATCATTGTACCTTTCAAGGATGTTTTGAAACGCTTGGAAGACGCTCAGCGACCGGATCTTGTGCCGATTCTTAAGATGCATGCGATGCTGATGATAGCGGGCAGTGTGGTCAAGGAGATGAGTGCGTTAGGAATCGTCACTGGCGAGACTCTTACCGACTTGGCCTATGACATAGAAAGGTTTGTGCAAGTATCCTCAGGCGTAAACACGCCAATTTACAGACCTGTCATAGGACTTGAAAAGGATGAGATCAAAGAACTTGCAAAGAGAGCTTCACTTTACGATGAATCATGCGCCTATTATGGTTCGGGGATCCAAGTTTTGTCTGCGAAAATCACGTTTGGCGTCATTCACGACATAGAGTCATCTTTAGGGATGAGTTCCATTTTGGAGACGGCTCTGGCAATGAGAGAGATAGTTCCTATCGTGCCACAGGAGCAGTCCGAAGAGTTGCAAGAGTCGCAGGGCGAATACGGGTCAAGATTAGTTCAGTAACGTCATTAACCGTATCCAAATTCTCTGAGAAGAGTGATATTTCGTGGGCAGTGCTTAGAAACTTCTTCGACTCTAACACTTCCGTTATGGCTTCTCCTAGGCTACGTGAGTCAATCTTATCCTGATCAAGAATCCTTGCGAATCCAAGTAGTGCGGATCGCTTCGCGTTCCCATACTGTTCAGTGTGATCTGGTATGGGAACTAGTATCATAGGTTTGCCGAAAGTCATCGCTTTCATTATTATCCCGTGTCCAGCCCTGCTTATTACGAGGTCGCAGGCTTTCAGTATCTGGTATTGGACTCTTTCATCGATCCAATCGAAACTAAGAAGCTCTCCTTTCTTTGTTGCCTCTTCTGAGCCGGAAGCTTCGCCTCTCGACATTATGAATTGGATATTGAACCTGGAGCCGTCCATCGCCTCTTCTAGCACATGTGCCAAGTATCGTCTTTCTATCATAGGGCCGCTGACGGCAATGTAAACGAGTGGCTTCGAGGCTTCAAGCTCGTGTTGTCTTCTAATCTCGTTTGGCGTGTAAGGAATCTGACTGGGTCTTTCAGTGACTACAGGTCCTACGAGTCTAACCTTCATGCTATACCGCTTCGGTATTGCAAGGTTTCCGAGGGAGACTGTGTATGGAGATGGAAAGTCAGGGATTAGGATTTGGTCACTTATGGACCATATCCCCTGTAGTAATGTTCTGAAGAATGTCCAGCTTAGGTTGGCTATGAAGAAGAAGATATGATCGCCTATTGAGAGCTTGGTTGATGATGGTCTGCGAATTATGTTAACCCTGTACTGGTTTAGCATCAAGATTGTTGGGATTCCCAGCATTTTCGCGGCTAGAAGCGTTGAGGCTCTAGAATCTGAAAAGACGAGGTCCGGCTTGAAACTTTTCAGGTTTCTTATTTCTGCGAGAACTTGTCTGATGAAGGTTCTTACGCCGAGTGATAAGCCGCTTCTGGTAGCCGTCGACTTGAAGTCGACTGAGCCATCTTGTCTGACTCGGAGATAGATTGGAACGGTTTCAAGAAGTTTGAGTTTCATCTTTTCGGCGTAGCCTATGCCGTCACCGTATGTTGAGAATACGACTTCTCCGCCGCGCTTGACGAGTTCTCTTGCTATAGGTTCACATCTTGTAATGTGTCCTAAACCAACCCCGCAGGGTGCCATGTAAATCCTCACGGTCAGTCATCTCAGCACTTTCTGTATTATCTGACCGTTGGGAGCTGTTTCGTGGAAGATAATCGCTTGGAACTTTTGTACCTTGGTACCCTTAACCAGCCAAGCATCTGGAGACAGACCAGCCTTCATGCAACAGTTGCTCAAGAATTCTTCTTCGTTCATTTTCCATTCGGTTGCCACTTGAGGTAAAAGAAGACCTTTGTACCAGCCTCTCTCGATAATCAGCCCATCCACTCCGATCTCTATCCTTTTTGGATAATCCTTTGGATCATCCACCACAACCTGTTCGGGTGGCGTTAGGGTGCTGACCTCAACCTTTACGGTCGACTTGAATTCATCGAGTGGAACCGGTTCAAACCTCGGGTCTCCAGTAGCTGCTTCTATCGCTGAATCAACAGTCGCCTCCACAAGCGCTTTAGTCGGGAGCGGGTATCCAATGCAACCTCTTAGCGCATTGTCACGTGACGCGTCGGTCAACGTTACAAAGACACCACGTTTCTGACATAATTTAGATGGAGTATCGTCTGGAACAGGCATCCTCCTCCCCGTGGTAAGGTATTCCTCGATCGCTTTTCTTGCAAGTCTTACTAGGAACTTGCCAGTTTCATTGTTCAGCTCATGAGTCATGAGAGGTCATTCCGTTCTAGGTTGCCTGTTCTTGAAGTAGTCTGTTTGTGTTCGCGAGAACTTCCATGATGTTTTTCCAGTGGCTTCCACGCCAGTAGACCTTGCTGCAGTATGGGTTTGAACACATCCAGAACTTGTCATAGGCTTCATAGGTAGAAGGTGGGACTTCGTTCTTCACTGACTCTTTCGGCACGTCTTCTATTCTTGCGCCGCATTTGGGGCATCTGGATGATGAGGGCTCGAATTTGAGTGGAAGATTGAACCGTTTAACTATTCTAGCCAGTCTCTCCGGTTCACTTTTTCCTTTCACCAAATATGAGACTACCCCCCGTGTGGCGGCCATCCGGTAGAGGTTGACATCGCTTGTTAGGAGTATCATGTTTCCACCAGACGCTTTGCGGATAAGCTCTCTGTCACTTAGGTCTTTTGCGTACTCCGCATCATTTCCAATGAGTCTAAGCCACCTCGCAAGTTTGCCAAGCATCCCATCGATCACGAATCTCGTTGTGTTCTCGCTCCGACTGTGTTTCCCAACCCCTTCTCACCAACTATCTCTCCGCGGTCCATAGCTAGTTTTCCCATCACAAATGTTTTGGCGGCTTTTCGGGCGGAAGCACATGGAAGCTTTTTTTCCGACCTTGACAATCTTCGCATTGCTGATCGCGATGCAACCCTGCAGCAGACGCGAGCCTACGAGTATTTTCGCATCTAGTATGTTTAGAGAATCGTCCATTACAGATCGCTCAGCATCTAGAACCTTGAATAGATGACTTCGCTTTCAATGTGATCAATGAGGCTCAAGAGGCCTGGAATACAAATCTAAAGTGTATCTCTGACGTGGGGTTTGTTAAGTTCTCCTTCCTCTTCCTTCGAGTCGGCGATGCAGTCTTCACATAAGAAAAGACCATCGCGTTCCCTTAAGTTGTCCGACCAACCATTGCATTTGTCACAATGCCCAGCCAGTGTCGATTTTTCTCTTGTTACAAAACCACTAATTCTCGATTTCTCCGTTATGATGTCTATGAGTGCAGGTGTAATCCTAACTATGTCTTTGCCTGCTATTATCCCTGTAAGTTTTCCTTTATCTACAACTGCGAGTCTCCTGATCTTAAGTTGGTTCATCTTTCTGGCCGCGTCCGTCACGTCTGTTTCCGAATCGATTGTCACTAAGGGTTTCGTCATGACGTCTTTCGCTGAGATCTTACTTGATAGAAGGTTCTTTGCAGCTACTCGCTTAACAAGATCCATATCCGTTACTATCCCTACGGGCTTGCCATTCTTATCTACAACTACGATACTGCCGATATCACTCTTCGCCATGAGTTTCGCAATCTTATCGACTTTGTCAATCATTCCAACTGTAACTACTGGGCTTGTCATTACATCTTCTACTTTGATCTCAGTCTCGCCTTCCTTCGTTCCCACGATTAACCCCTCACATGTCAGCTGACTTAAGGCGCTGTTATAAATGGTTTACTTGATCTATCTTATTCAACGATGTCTCCAGTTCCTGCGGGAATCATTCTTTGAATCTCTTCCAGCCTGAGAGTTTTCGTCATCTTGGCTGCATCTTCTGAAACTTTCTTCGAGAGCTTGTACAGTATCTTCTTCGCAAGTGCGGCCGAACGCGTCTTACCTGGAATCAGCTCCACGAAAGAACGCGTCTTACTCTCAATGGCCGTTCGTGGACCACTTATGAACTTCAGTTCGCCTTCGTTCTCGATAATCCCAATCGCAACTCGTAATGGTACGCCTTTCACGTAGTTCCGCTGTCCGTACACCATGAACATTCCCCTGCCCAGATATTGGCCTGAGGGAGGCTTCTTACTAAGTTGCTCAGGTTTAACCCAGTACACATCGGCTGAAGAGAAACCGCTAGACCAAGCTCTACTATAACTCGCTGCCGCAGCACCTGCTTCTGATAGAGTTTTATCGCCAGGAACCTTGCCTCCAGTTTTGATAGTGACGAAAGGAGCGCCCTGGACTTCCGCGTGGAAGACGACATCATCTTTGTCGGTGTGTCGGTTGATGAGAACCTCATTTGTGGAGGCATCTCTGCCGGCTAGTACAAGGAAGCCTTCAGAAGACTCGAACCAATGAAATCTCTCATACCATTCTCGTTCTTTTTTCTTGATGAGTGGTGTGCTTTTACGAGCTTCTTCTTCAGCTTTAATCCTAAATGACTCTAACTCAGATCTTGTATTGGCAATAAACTTGCTGACGTTCTCAAGCTTCTGTTTCAAGCTCTTCGCTTTGTCAAAATAGTTTGATGCACTTCGGTGTGGGCTCTCCTCAAATCCCACCGTGAATTCTTCACCTTCTATCTGAACGGAGAAGGCTCGGTTTTTCGGGTTTAGGCCTTTGAAGCAGGATTCTGGGCTCAGAACTCTTTTCGCAGATTCCATCATTGATTTTGAAATGTCTGAGAAACTCTCACCATGAGATCTTCCAGCTTGGATCAGTTTTGCAAGATCGCCAATTTCTTGAGTGTGTCTCTTTATGATGTCGCCGATCCGTGTACAATGGGCAATTTCTTCCTGAAGAGTCTTCTCTTCTTTCATTTGCATGTCTAGAATTCTAGCGAGTTTTTCTCTTTCTTGCTCTCTGCTTTTGGCTTCCGTTGACTCTTTCAGTCCATGAGCCAGACTTGAGAAATATTCGTCTGCGGCCTGATTGAGCGTTGTATAGGGTACGGTCCGAATGCTCTCGTAGATTCTTAATGGAAATGGTAAGACCGTGAGGTATGTATTCGCGTCGTCAACGAGTATTTGTGGGCTTATTCGATCGCTTTGCAAATCTGAGGCTATGCTTCTAATCGTTTCATAAATCACGTCAAGCTGGGCATCTGATAAAAGGTTCGATGGCGTCGTGTCGGGTACTCTGGCTCTCAAGAGAATCTCTCGTGCGTATACTCCACCTGTTGCAAGTAGTTTGGTAAGTTTCCTTGCAGTTGGCATAGAATCGGAAGTTCTTAGCGATTCAACATTACTTCTGCTGACTTCTGAGGGGCTGAGGCCACTCGAAGGCGCGTGAACGAACTCTGCGCCACGTACTACGTCACGGTCTCTCATTTTCGCATATCTGAGAGCCAAGATTATCTTCTGGTGATCTCCTACGAGAATGAGGTTACCTCGACTGAATATTTCGGCAACAAGTTGGAACTTGCCTTCAGAGGATTCTATCTTCATCACTACAATCCGTTCAAAGTGATATTGCGTAAGGTCGGTCATTTTTCCATCGCGTAGATGCTTCCTAAGAACCATACAGAACTGTGATGGAGTTTCTGGAACCGTTATTGAGTAGTTTGTTAGATGGATTCGTCTTCCAACCTCCACGATTAGAGATATGTTTTCAGGTCTGAACTTGAGGAGGAAGGTCTCATCGTTAAGCTGGTAAATGTTGTCGACGTATTTTCCAATGAGGAACCCCCTTAACTCAGCGACGATAGCAGAAATGTCGAAACTTGACATGACCTTCTTTCGCTCTACATCTTGCAAGCAGATTCCTCTAGGATACGGTTGGCGTGGTACTCTATACGTTCGACAACGCTAATTAGATCCTTTCTGGAAGACTTCCAGTTCAGAAGCTTGTGGAGGGGGCCGCTATGAGGCATGTACCGAGGATTGTCAGGATAGAGAACAAAAGAAAAGAGACTCAGGATATTGTTTCGCTTGCCGTTAAAGATCAAGGATGCGCTGGAGCGAGACCTGGACAGTTTGCTATGATATGGATACCTGGTGTGGACGAGATTCCAATGAGTATACTTCCAATCGACAGAGAAACTGTGATCTTTGCAGTCAAGAATGTTGGAGAGGCTACTCAAGCTCTTGCGAGGAAAAAGGTCGGCGATGATATAGGCGTCCGCGGACCATACGGCACTTTCTTCAAACCTCGAAGAAAAGGGCCCCTGCTGGTGGTCGGTGGTGGAACAGGTATTGTACCCTTGACTCTCCTGATGAGAAGTCTTGGGAAGAGTGAGATAGGTGCCACATTTGTGATCGGGGCGAAGACGAGGTCTCAACTCATTTTCCTTGATCGGATCAGGAAACTATCTCATGAAGATTCGAAGATTGTTGTCACAACCGATGATGGAACCAGTGGAGTAAAGGGGTTAGCATCAAGGGTTGCAGTGGACCTTTGCGAGAAGAATCCCTATGGTGAGGTTTTTGCATGCGGCCCTGAACAGATGATCCGCACCTTGTACGACATGTGTGAGCAGAAGCATATTCCGCTTCAAGCTAGCTTGGAGAGAATAATGAAGTGCGGTCTTGGAATATGCGGAAGCTGTTCCATAGGAAAATATCGCGCGTGTGTAGATGGCCCCGTATTTCAGCATGCGCAGCTGCGGGAGGTAGTGGATGAATTGGGCCGATGGAAACGTGATCACTCAGGTAGGGTAGTTCGGGTCTAGCTGGTTATCTTTTTGATGAATAAAGAGTAGGACTTGATCTGGCGAGGAAAGACACCTCGGTCCTGACACCCAAAATGCTTATTATTGGTTGTGATACTTGTCACAGTGCTGTAGCGAATGAAGAGTTGAGAATATGCCAACGCATGGATCGATAACTAAAGCTGGAAAGGTACGGTCGCAGACCCCTAAGATTCAAGCTATGGAGAGAGTATCAGTCATGCCAAGAATTAGGGCCAGAAGAAACGCTGAGAAAAGGTTGGTGCTGGGTAGGCGACCAGGACAGAATTGGATGGGCGACAAGCAGCGACGCCGCCGCTAATCCTGATAATCATTCAGCTCTATTGTCCTTGGAACGAAACGTCTTAACCTTCTTAGTGCCATCAGTCTTTCGTTGCCTTCTACTGAGGACTCTATGGAAGCCTTCAGTATCTCGATAGCTTCGTCCATCGCTTTCTTATCAACTGGAAATGGTAAACCATCCTTTCCGCCAAATGCGTAAGAGAATTTTACAGGGTCTTTCCAACTTGGAGGGTTGCCGTACACTAGCTCTGAAACCAGCGCCAAACCACGGATAGTTGCTGGGCCTACGCCTCGAAAAGAGAGAAGCTCCTCGTAATTCTTCGGAGAAAAATTGTAGGCTGCTTCCAGAGCTTTCCAGTTGATTTGATGTGGTAAGAAACTAGCGTATGGCATTGTGGAAGTCCGTTTAAGATCTTTCCCGATCCAGTCGAAAAGCGATTTCTGATCGGACGGTCTTATCGAGTAGAATAATCTTCGAAAACTTTTCAGGTCAGCAACTAGGTCAAGTGATGTCTTTCTACACTCTTCACTGATTCGGGAAGTCATGTCCAAGACATTCCTGTGTCGCTTCTCTCCAACTATCGCATCATGTGGCTCGACAACAAAGCTGGCCACGTTTCTTGATAGCCAGTGATATCGTCTTGCGAGCCTAGACTCAATGTTCATGCCTTGCTGAATGACAGCCCAGTTGCCTGTCTCAGTGACAAAGAGAGAATGGTGATACAACGGGTAACCGGCTTGGATCGCTGCATTGTCGACTTTCGCTGCCATTCTGCTAGAGTATACCAAACTAGAGATCTTCGCATCAGTTAATCCAAACTTTTCTCCAAGCGCTCTTGCCTCGGCGGGCGTATGCTTGGAACGTTTTCCCTTTCCTCCCGCAACACCAAATCCATGCTCCTCGGGGACGATTGCGGACTTCAGCACAGCACATGTTACGGGGGTTACTCCACTCGAATCGAAATCAAACCCCAAGACGGCTGAGAGCGCTTGAAACCAGAATGGATCTGCAAGCCTAGTCAAGACGCCGTCCGGCCTGTATTGATTCACGAGAATGGTGAGCATGGATTTCGCTAGTTTTCTCATTCTCACCAAGAGCCAGTGTGGAGCCGGTCCTGTATGGAGCCCAAGATCCACAACGCCGGTTCTGCGCATCTTGATCCGCTGCGAAGACAAAGGCTGGAGTGATACTAAGTTCTTTCTAATACACGGTCCGACCGCCTTGTTTATCGGTAGCCGCCCCCAAAGAAAGTGCGGTCGTCTGGGAACATTCAATGTCATCGAAACCGAAGCGGAAGGATGTCTGCAGGGAGATACTGCAAGAGATCCTAGAGCGAACCCCAGATGACAATGTCGATTTGAATGATGTCAAGCTTCGATTTGCGAAACTACATAGTCTGAGTTGGATTCCAAGCAACGCGGAGATTCTGTCCTACGCTGACGAGGACAAGAAGGAAGAGGTACGTTCCACTCTTCTCTTGAAACGAGTTCGAAGTTTGTCAGGAGTAAACGTTGTAGCAGTAATGACGGAGCCTTCGAAGTGTCCCCATGGACGGTGCGGATACTGTCCGAGCGAGCCCGGTGCACCTGCAAGTTACACTGGCTATGAGCCGTCAACTATGAGAGGTATCCAGAACAACTTTGATCCCTACAAGCAGGTATCGAGTCGACTGCAGCAGCTCAGGGCGATCGGGCATAAAGTTGGAAAGGTAGAACTTGTTATTCAAGGAGGAACTTTCTTGGCGACGTCCAAATCCTACCAAGAGCACTTTGTTCAAAGGTGTCTGGAAGCTATCTCAGGGCAGACTTCATCTTCCTTGGAGGAAGCGATCGCAGTTGCTGAGGCTTCAGAGGTTAGGAATGTTGGGATCACCGTTGAAACGCGTCCTGACTGGTCGGGGGTGGATCACGTGGATCAAATGCTCTCTATGGGAGTCACGCGCGTTGAGCTGGGAGTTCAAAACCTGTACGATGACATCTATCGACTCGTTGGGCGCTGCCACACGGTCAGCGATGTTGTGCAAGCGTTCCGAATCTGCAAGGATTCCGGACTTAAGATCGTTGCCCACATGATGCCTGGACTTCCAGGATCGGATCGAGAAAGAGACTACTCGGCCTTCATAAGGCTATTCGAGGACCCTGCATTCAAACCGGATATGTTGAAGATTTACCCATGTCTTGTTCTGAAGGGGACTGAAGTGTATGAGCTGTGGAAATCTGGCATGTACCAGCCCTACTCGTCTGAGGAAGCGGCTGATCTTATTGGAGAGATAAAGGCGAAAGTCCCTTCATGGATCAGGATAATGCGCGTTCAGCGTGATATTCCTGCAAATCTCATAGTCGCTGGCGTTAAGAAGAGTAATCTCCGACAATTGGTCGAAAAAAGGATGGTTGAGATGGGCATGCGATGTAGGTGCATAAGGTGTAGAGAAGTTGGGCTTCGTATGTTGAAGACAGGGTGGAGACCTAATCCCGAGAACTTCAAGATCGTATCAGAGGAATATGAGGCGTCTAACGGAAAAGAAATCTTCATCTCGGCGGTGGAGGAAGAGAGCGACACCTTGGCTGGATATATTCGGTTGAGGATCCCCTCTTCCGATGCACATAGATCAGAGATCGGCGGTGGCGATACGGCAATCGTCAGAGAACTTCGCGTCTGTGGACCTATGATCCCAGTTGGTGGAGAAGACAGGGACGCCTATCAACATAAGGGTCTTGGAGGAAAACTTCTATTAGAAGCTGAAAGGAAGACTGTCGAACTCTACAATCGAAGAAAGATTCTAGTCACAAGCGCAATAGGAACTCGGGAGTATTATAGAATGCTAGGATATGGACGTGAGGGACCCTACATGTCAAAACTCTTAGTGGATTGAGTAATCGTCTCTGGAAGATGAACAGAGCAATCCTGAAAACAGATCTTGATAGATCAATGGTTCATTAATAGGAGCGGCAAAATTGACGACAGGTTATCGTGGAATAGCATTCGAGTTGTTGAAGAAGTCTGGAGCAGATATTGGAGATAGAATCAGAATCCAGGAGAACGAGAAAGTCTACGAGGGTATTCTAATACCTCGAACCGAGCTTGGTGACGAAAGGATCATAGTCATCAAATTAGGCAGCGGCTACAATGTCGGAGTCCAAGTCACGCTTGATACGAAGGTCGAAGTTACGGGGAGAGGTGGTAAACCATCTTTCTCGCGTCCTCCACTTCCTCCATCTAGAGAAGGCCTTCCCAAAGTAGCGGTGATAAGTACCGGTGGAACAATAGCGAGCCGAGTCGATTATAGAACAGGTTCTGTTGAGCCGGCACTGAACGCTGAGGATCTATACAGCGTTGTTCCAGAGCTCTCTGACATCGCTCAGGTGACCGCTGACGTCCTCTACACCGAATTCAGTGAGAACCTGACTGTGAACCACTGGAAAGAGATTGCGACTACAGTCTGGAAATACTATGAGAAGGCTATGCAGGGTGTCGTTATTTGTCACGGCACAGACACAATGGCGTATACAGGTGCTGCGCTAAGCTTCGCACTTCAAAACCTTCCAATTCCAGTTGTTCTTGTTGGTTCTCAGCGATCATCTGATAGGCCAAGTTCTGATGCGGCCACGAACCTGATTGGTGCAGTATCCATCGCCGCCACCTCACCATGCTCGGAAGTGGTTCTGGTGATGCATGAAAAAACCTCTGATGACTTCTTGGTAGTTCATAGGGCTACTCGGGCCCGAAAATGTCATACTAGTGCGAGGGATGCTTTCAGATCGATCAATTCACAGCCGTTGGCCAGATATGATCTGATTCAAAGAAGATTTGAATTTCTAGATGATTTTAGAAGACGTGGGCAAGATGACGCGCCTGTTCTAAAGCCTGACTTTGATGATAAGGTAGCTTTGATAAAATTCTATCCGAATATGAACCCTGCCTTAATTGATTGGCATGTGGATCGGGGTTATCGAGGTCTCATCTTCGAAGGTACAGGTCTTGGCCATGTAAGTCGATACTGCTACGACGCCATCAAACGAGCCGTTGACAAAGGGCTTCTCGTTGGGATGAGTTCTCAATGTATATGGGGTCGAGTTAACATGAACGTCTACTATACGGGGCGAGATCTTCTTTCGTTGGGAGTCCTTCCACTAGAAGACATGGTTCCGGAAACTGCTCTTGTCAAAATGATGTGGGCTTTTGGGCAGACCGACGATGTCGAGAGTGTCTCGAACCTGATGGTGTCAAACATAGCAGGTGAAATCTCTTCGAGGCGAACAGTAGCCGAAGGATTGGTTTAAGTTGCCTGAGATCTCGGATCTTGGATTGAAGGTTGGGATAGAAGTTCACTGTCAACTTGATACTAAGAGTAAACTGTTCTGTGCTTGTCCTACTCGTCTCTCGACAGGGGACCCCGAGATGGTCTTTCTAAGGAGGCTTCGTCCAACCCAGAGTGAGTTCGGTCAGGTTGATCCTGCGGCTATGTTCGAGTTTCAGAAGGGTAGGGTCATTGCGTACGAGGCGGACTCTGATACCACGTGTCTCGTGGAGATGGATGAGGAGCCCCCTCATAACTTGAATGATGAGGCGATAGATACCGTCCTGTTGATCAGCTTCATGATGAATCTGAAACCGGTTGATGAGATTCATGTGATGAGAAAGGTTGTGATCGACGGGTCGAACACAACTGGATTTCAACGTACAACCGCGATGGGACTGAACGGGTTCCTAGACATTTCCAACAAGAGAGTTCCCATTCAACATGTAAGCCTTGAGGAGGATGCTGCCAGAAAGACCGGAGAAGTTGGAATGACCGTCAACTATCGGATCGATAGACTTGGAATTCCGCTCGTAGAAGTGACCACAGGGCCGGTCATCAATTCACCAGAAGAGGCACAGGAGACCGCTCTTGCTATAGGTCGGCTTCTCAAAGCGACCGGAAAGGTGAAGCGAGGCTTGGGAACTATCCGACAAGACCTCAATATATCGACTCGTCAAGGAGCATTAGTCGAGATTAAAGGGGTTCAGAAACTCTATCTGATCTCTAAAGTTGTTGAGTTCGAGGTTCAAAGACAGATTGAATTAGTCAAACTAAAAAATGAGTTGCAGGATAGGGGCTTACGCGAAGACGATATCGTGGAAAACCTCGTTGATGTGACTGACATCTATTCCAAGACGCAATGTAAAGTAATAAAATCCGCCTTATCAAAAAGCGGAGTCGTATATGCCACTAAACTTCCAAAATTCTCGGGGTTACTGAAGAGAGAACTGTTACCGGGCCTAAGGTTAGGAACCGAATTTTCTCGTAGAGCCATGTTTGCGGGTAAGGTAGGTGGGATATTTCACTCGGATGAGTTGCCTGCATATGGAATTACCCAGGAAGAGTTGGAGGGAACGCGAGTCCGAGTAGGCGCAGGAGAGCTTGACGCAATCGCTTTGGTGGCAGACAATCTCGAGAATGTGAGGGATGCCTTGAAAGCTGTGGTCGAACGCGCCAAAGACGCGCTTAAGGGTGTACCCGAGGAGACAAGAGCCTCAAACCTAGATGGGACAACAGTGTACATGCGTCCGCGTCCAGGGGCGGCTCGAATGTATCCTGAAACTGATGTGCCCCCCATCGCCCTCTCAGCCGAAAGGATCGCACGAGCCAAAGCAAATCTGCCACCACTTCCAGATGTTGTCATGAAGCGACTGGCTCAGTCCTATGGTTTGAATGAAAAACTAGCGAGCCAACTATTAGACTCCGACTACATGGAACTCTTCGAGAAGGTAGCTTCAAGAACGAAAATTCAGCCTTCTTTCATCGCGACTATGCTGACGGAGATATTCAAGAGTCTTGAGAGGGACGGCGTACCTCTTGAGAACGTTAGCTCAGAGCAGATTGAGAGGGTCTTCGATCTTGTCGATGTGGGAGAGACTGCGAAGGAATCTATTGAGGAGATTATTACGTGGATTGCTAAGAACCCGGGAAAGACGCCGAACGAAGCCATGGAGAAACTGGGGCTCAAGATGCTTTCAGAGTCGGAGGTGGCGTCGATCGTGAACAAGGTAGTTTCCGAGAATACTTCATTAGTAAAAGATCAAGGTGAAAGAGCAACCGGCAAACTAATGGGTCTAGTTATGACGCAAGTTCGAGGCAAAGCGGATGCTAAACGAGTTGCTTCGCTGTTAAAGGAGAAGCTTAAGTCATCTATGTAACCAGGTTCGGGGCATAATCTGCTCCAGAACCATTGGGTCGCTTAAGAGATAGAGCGCAGTTTCAGTAGTCTGTTATCCAGAACTCTTCGTCTTTCATTGGGTTGTAACCGTTGGCTTGGAAGCGTTCAAAATCGTGCATCAAGAACGGGAGAAGAGCATCTTCCTTGCCTGCATATACAAGCCCGCAACCACACAAACTACATGCCTTAGTCTCCGCGGAGGCAATTACTCTTGGCATGTATGCATAGTTCGTTAACACAGCGATTCCCAAGGCATCGGGATGCCCAGGATAATTCGAACAGCTGAACATCAACCATACGTTCCAACGCTCTTCGTCCAATCAACTTCCTCCATTAGAATAGATTACTATATGATTCGAGCTGGACGTATAATCCTTGCGGAATTATTCATGGAACAGGACTTGTGATGATGGGTCTGCTACGTGGGACCATGTGATATAGAGCCCGGTTTGGTCTTCGCATAGTGGCGATTCTTCAGTTCCTTGAAACAGTCTCGAATATCCATCTTCTTCGCCGCGAAGAGAACCATTATATGAAAGAGTAGGTCTGAGGCTTCGGAAACTATCTCCCCTGCCCATTCATCTTTGGCCGCGAGCACAAGCTCGAAGGTTTCTTCGCCAATCTTCTGTAGGATCGAGTTCTCTCCTTGGCGTGTAAGCTTTGACACGTATGATTCTTCTTTTGGGTTTCTTACTCTCTCATTTACAACCTCGAAGATTCTCTCCAGAACTCTGCTATCTACACTCTCTGGAGCGGAGTCTGTCACTGATTGGTAGAAGCAACTGTCGTTTCCAGTGTGACAGCACGGTCCGATCTGCTGCACTGAAAAGAGTAGTGAATCAGAATCGCAGTCTAAAGCGATTTTCTGTACGATCGAGTAATTCCCAGACTGCTCACCTTTCATCCAGACTCTATTTCTCGTTCTACTCCAATAGTGCATCTTCCCGCTTTCTAACGTCAGTCTCAGAGTCTCCTTATTCATGAAAGCCTGCATTAGCACCTTGTCATTTGATGCGTCTTGAACCACCACTGGAACGAGTTCACCCATTTTCTGAAAGTTTACAGCCGCTATGAGTTTCTCTATCTCTGTTTCTGTCATCTTGAGAGCCAATTCTGATCTACCTTGAGGGAAGGCGGACAGCTACTCCTCTGTCGAGGAGATACTGTTTCACTTGCCCAACAGTATACTGTGACTCGTGAAATATGGAAGCGGCAAGAGCTGCATCCGCTTTGCCATGCTTCAGAACGTGAAGGATTTCTTCGGGACCACCTGCGCCACCACTCGCTATAACTGGGATATTCACATTTTCGCTGACTGTTCTCGTCAGTTCGATATCGTATCCAGATCTTGTTCCATCACAGTCCATACTTGTTAAGAGGATCTCTCCCGCTCCGAGTTTTTCAACTCGCTTAGCCCAGGAGATTGCGTCCAGTGGAATCGGAACTCTTCCGCCCTCGACATAGATATTCCACCAACATTTTCCCGCTGGCGTGTCCACAACGGTTCTCCTACCCTTAGGTGCGTCCACGTAGTTCCGTTTCGCGTCTATCGAAACAACCGTGCATTGGCTTCCAAATCTATCTGAAGAGTCCTTAATGGATTCTGGTCGTCTAACGGCTGTGGTATTCAACGCGATTTTGTCTGCACCAGCTAAGAGAATACGTTCAATGTCTTTGGTGTTTCTTATCCCGCCTCCAACAGTAAATGGTATGAAGACTGTGTCCGCGGTCCTCCTGACAACGTCCAAAAATATTTCGCGTCTCTCGTGAGAGGCTGTTATGTCCAAGAAGACAACTTCATCCGCTCCCTGTCGCTCGTACTCGGAGGAAAGCTCCGCGGGATCTCCTTCAACCCTAAGGTTCTTGAATCTGATGCCCTTGACAACTTTTCCACTTTCGACATCCAAGCAGGGTATGATCCTCTTCGCTAGCATTCTGACGCCACCTTCATAGCTTCCCCAAGATCGATCTTCTCTTCATAGAACGCTGTTCCAATTATGGCGCCATATGTTCCAGTCTCCACCAATCCTTTGATGTCTTCCAACGTGGAAACTCCACCTGAAGCTACCAAACGTGTAGTCACAATCTTGCGAAGTTTCATTACTCTTTCAAAGGATGGTTTGGTAAGGGTTCCATCCGCATCGACAGAGGTAAAGATAATGCTCCCAACACCGAGCTTATCGAGCGACTCAGCCAATTCGATGTAGTTCAATCCAGTAGGCTCGGTCCATCCCTTCACCACCACAAGGTCGCCCTTAGTATCCACAGCTGCGGCAACCCTGTCAGCCCCAAACTTTTTGACTGCCGCTCCAACGATGTCGATCTGGTTCACCGATGAAGTGCCAAAGATAACCCTCTTCACTCCTACGTCAAGTAGCTGCCGTGCTCTCTCTAAACTTCGGATACCGCCACCAACCTGCACTGGAAGACGTAATGTGGATACAATTCGTCTTATGCTTGACAAGTTCTGGCCGGTTCCAAGAGCTGCATCAAGATCTACCACATGTATGAGTTCTGCGCCTGCTTTGGCGAATTTCGTGGCTGGAACAAGTGGGTCATCGTAATAGATCTTCTTACGTGATGGGTCTCCATGAACGAGCCTGACTGATTTTCCGCCCATTATATCGACTGCTGGAATAATCAGCATTTCCTCTACCTCTTGGTGATTCCTACGAAATTCTCCAGAATTCTCAATCCACTTGTTCCACTCTTCTCGGGGTGAAACTGAGTGGCGAAGACATTACCTTGAGACACGATTGATGGAAACGTTTCTCCATAGTTGGTGTAGGCTACGATAATCTTCTTCTCTGAAGGTTTCGGGGAGTAGGAGTGAACGAAGTACATGTATGAACCGTCCTTGACGCCATCCACCAGCTCATCAGCCCTTGCGATAGACACGGTATTCCATCCGATATGCGGCAGTTTCACATTTCCAGAGAGTTTCACAACCTCTCCTTGAAGGAGGTCAAGACCTCTCCTGATGCCGCCTTCATGGCTTCTCGTGAAGAGAATCTGATAGCCCAAGCAGATACCCAAAATTGGTTTTCCCGCGTCTGCCTGCTTCAGTATCGGTTTGGAAAGTTTGGTTAGAGTTCTTAGAGCGCCTTTGAAAGCGCCAACACCTGGAAGAACCATAGCATCTGACCGGATTATATCACTGACTTTGTCAGTTATGGTTACGGTTGCATCGGATTGTTCAAGCCCTCTTTTTACACTCCTAAGGTTGCCGACGCCATAGTTGATGATGGCGATTGTGGGCATAGCTCACAAGACTCCTTTTGCGCTTGGGACGCTGTCCAATTTTGGATCCTGTGAAACTGCTTCTCTCAACGCCAGCGCCAACGCCTTGGTAGCCGATTCTATTTTGTGGTGGTCGTTCTTTCCATACAGCACAGCTATGTGAACGTTGGATTTTGATGCGTGAGCAAATGACATGAAAAAGTGTTCGATGTCTTCTGACATAACGTCCTCGACTTTATTCTGTTGGAGGTCTAGGTTGGCTACGAAATATGGTCTGCCCCCAAGATCGACCACTGTTCTTGATAGTGAATCATCCATGGTAACGTAGGCAAAGCCGAATCTCTTGATGCCTTTCTTCTCTCCCAATGCCGAAAGTAGGGCTTCGCCAAGCACGAGTCCTACATCTTCTATGAGGTGATGTCCAAGGTCTCCTGTCGCTTCAACTCTCAAGTCAAAAGAGGAACGCTTCGTAAGGGTGACAAGAAGATGGTCGAGGAATTTTATTCCTGTGTTTACGTTGGTTAATCCTTTTCCGTCTATGTTCAATTCCATTCTAACATGTGTTTCCCTTGTCTTTCTCTCTGTTGTGCATTTCCTCTCATTCATGGTGACTCAACTGTTCACTGATTTAGTATCTGTTTGAGAGCTTTAAGAAACTCTAGATTCATTTTGTGTGTTCCAACAGTGACACGGATGCAGTTTTGAAGGAGTGGATCCGAACCTTTATCTCGCACTAGAATCTTCATATGTCTAAGCGTCGTCCAGACCTGTGAAGATGTCAAATCCTCGCGCATTATTCTGAAGAGAACGAAGTTGGCGTCCGAGGGGTATGGTTTAACCCCATCCATCGTTTCAAGTTGTTTAATCAACCACGCTCTCTGTTCTAATACGCGTTGAATCTCTCGTTTGAATCTCGCAGATTTCTTGAGTGAAATCTCCACCAATTTCTGGGTGAATGCGTTTACATTGAATGGGGGCGTCGCTTTCTTCAACCATTCGATTACAGATGGGTTGGAAACGGCGTAGCCTGCCCTCAGCGCCGCCAATCCATAAGCCTTCGAGAACGATCGTAGAACCACAAGGTTCTCGAAGTTATCCGTCCACTTGGCGGTTGAGTATCTTCCGAAATCCGCATACGCTTCGTCAATAGCAACTAGACCGTCAAACTCTTCCAGAATTCTTTTCACATCTTCTTGTCTGAACTGATTTCCCGTTGGATTATTCGGAGAGCACAATATGAGGAGTGAGGTTGAAGGTTCCTTGGCTCCGAGTATCGCGTCCACATCGAGCTCGAATGATGGTCTGAGTCGCACCGATTTCCTACGAGCTCCACTGAGGCTTGCAAAATACCCATACATGAAAAAGCTTGGCTCAACGATGAGAACAGTGGAGTCTTTGTTGGCAAAACATCTAGCAAGTCTCTCTAACACATCATCAGAGCCGTTACCAACATACAATTTCGATTGGTCTATGTCAAGGTATTTTGAGAGAGCCGCAACGGCAACTCCTGCATGTGGTTCGGGATACTGATTAGGATCCACTTGTGAACAAACAGTCCTCATAATCGACCTAACTAATTGAGCGTCTATGCACAGGTTCTCATTCAGATCGAGTTTTGTCATTCCGACGCTGGCTTCTTGTTGTAAAAGGTCGCCGAGAGCGTAGCTGACTACCCCCCTCAACTCGGTTGATACTAGATCATTGATCCGCAACTGTCTCACCTATCATGTTTCGAAATCTTCAGCGCACTTCATGATCGCAGATGCCGTTACTATGTCGTAGCCCCATAAACTGAAAATGTCCTTCCTTTTATCATCGAAAACCCGTAGCTGGAGTCCATCTAGAAGAAGATCTTTCGTTTCACTGAGTACCTGCATTCCCGTGAAGTCGATACCCCTGTTTCATTCCTGTTGCCTCATGGGTAAATTGTGGGTAGTTTCCCACCATCTGCCCACACCTTATATAAACGTTTCCTGTAGAGGTAAAGCTGGACGAGGAGATCAGTACGAAGCTCTCTGAAATCGTCAGAGTAGACTCTAGAGGAAGGATAATTATTCCGTCAAGTCTGAGGAGCGGCCTCGGGCTTTCTGAAGGCACCTACGTCATGCTGGTGGCTGACATGGACAGGAAGGAAGCTCGTCTCCTACCGTTCGCACATCCAGGAGCGAAACTTGCTGAGTTTCAGATAGGCTTTGGAGACACGCTGGGCGCGCTTGCAAAGGCGGCAGCTCTACTAGCGGAGTTGGGAGTGGACCTACTTTCAAGTCAGTCAAGAACTCTACGGAGAGGTGAACTTGCGGAATGGTATGTAGTAGGAGATATCTCCACTTGCAAGCTTGGGATCGACGAACTTCGGAAGACCCTTGAGAAAGAGAACTCGATCAAGAGCGTCAAGGTCAGAACCCTCGAAACCCTCTGAAAAATCTTGAGATCATTTCACGGACGATCGGGACTCTGTATAGTCTTTAAGTCTGTGCATGATCACGCTAGTTTTTCGATAATAGCAAAGAATCGCTTAAATGCAACCCGACCGTAGAACCCACAATTCCTTAACCTTGCCAAAGGTTAATGATATCCGGAACAAGGTTCACATAATTTCGCGGAAAGATATGTTCGACAAGAATCAGGTGAAGAAATGAATGAAGCCTGCACATCGAACAGAGGTTCCTAGTTCCCCAACTATCGCCATGATTGCCAAAGTAAAAGAATTGAAGCGTAAAGGGATTGACGTTATAAGCCTCGGCGCGGGAGAGCCTGGATTTGTCACGCCGGAACACATACGAGAATTTGCCAAGAAGGCGTTGGATGAAGGAAATACTTTCTATTCGGACAGTGCGGGTATCCTTGAATTGAGAGCCGCTATAGCTGAGAAGACTGAGAGAGACAATGGAATTGAATTAGATCCAAATTCTGAAGTGCTTGTAACGGTTGGAGGAAAAGAAGCAATATTCGCCACGATGATGGCGATGCTGAATCCTGGGGATGAAGTGATTCTGACCGATCCGTGCTGGGTGAGCTACGAGCCATGCGTAACCTTCGCAGGTGGAATACCCGTTAAGATTCCTTTGTATGAAGATAAGGGGTTTACAGTAAACGTCACAGACTTGGAAAAATCGATCACTTCGAGAACCAAGATGATCATTGTAAATTCACCAAATAATCCGACGGGGTGTGTGTTAGAAAGGAAAGAGCTAGAAGATATTGCAGACGTCGCGATTGAAAATGATCTGCTGGTTCTCTCCGATGAACTCTACGAGTACTTAGTTTACGATGGAACAAAGCACTTGAGCATAGCCTCGTTCCCTGGAATGAAGGACCGAACTATTACAGTCAACGGGTTCTCGAAAGCTTTCGCCATGACGGGTTGGAGACTTGGATACATGACGGCAAACAGACAGATTACTGAACGCGTAAAGGTAATTCACGAACACTCGGTGACTGGCCCATCTACATTCGCCCAAAAAGCTGCAGCTCTCGCTCTGCGAGATGAGAGATCGTGGAAATTTGTGAAAGAGATGAACGCTCAGTATGAGAAGAGAAGAAACATAGTAATGGAAGAACTGGCTGAAATTGATGGAGTTACGTGTGTGAAGCCGAAGGGTGCCTTCTACGCTCTTCCAAATACCTCATCACTGAATAAGTCTTCAGTTGCAATGAGCGAACTTATTCTCGATAGAGCGAGGGTTGCCACTATCCCAGGAATTAGCTTCGGAAAAAATGGGGAAGGTCACATTCGAATCACATTTACAAATCCTGAGGGTGAGTTGAAGGAAGCTCTTCAGCGGATCAAAGAAACGCTGAAATCCTTGTAGTCTCGAACCGCTAAATCGAACTATTTCGGATCAACAGGCTTCATGTACCGTGTGCCTATGTTCAGTTCAGAGTACCTCTTCTATGGCGTTCCTTTTGAAGTTCTCTTGTAGAGGCCTATCAACTTCGCTTTGTCTAGAGTATGCTTCTCCATCAAATTGAAGAAGTTCTTTCTATTCACGCCTTCCAAATGCTCGACATCTAGAGCATAAACTGTGAAAAAGTATCTGTGGGTTCCTGATGGTGGGCACGGTCCTCCATAACTCTCTTTCCTGAAGTCGTTCGTAACCTGTTTGGAGCCGCGCACGATGCTCCCCTGATCGAAACCAGTAACACCTTTTGGGACATCATGAACTAGCCAATGGATGAAAGTTCCCATTGGAGCATCGGGATCCTCGATGCTGAGAGCAAAACTCTTGGTTTCGTCCGGCACATCTTCCCAAGACAACTGCGGAGATAAGTCATCGCCATCGCACGTAAACTTGCTGGGAATCATCCTATTATCCTCAAAGTCTTTACTCTTTAACCTCAAGGAAAACCCTCACATAATATCTTGGAAACCACATTTAGTGAATCGACTTCAAAACATAAGAACTTTCCCAATCAGATGTAAGCTATGAGAAAGGAGTCTCTATTATCTGATAAACGAGACCTATATAATCTGGAAATGGGATTTTGACGAATGGTATTCACACAATGAAACTGCTAATCATCGATAGATTACCTCCGGCAGACGTTGAAAAGTTGCGGCGCATTGCAAAGGAAGTTGAATACGCCCCGGACATTACAGCGGACAACCTATCCGACTACATGGCAGGAGTCAATATTCTTGTGGTCAGGGGTACCAAGGTTCTTGGAGACATTATCAACGCGACAGAAACATTGGCGCTCATTGTGCGATCTGGTGTTGGTACAGAGAACATCGATCTAGACGCGGCTTCGGCCCGAGCCATCTACGTTACAAATTGTCCAGACAAGAACGCTGCGGCTGTTGCGGAGTTAACGATGGGCCTACTGTTGGCGGTGGACCGACGTATTCCAGATGGAACTATTGCATTACGCAATGGTCGGTGGGATAAAGAAGGTTTTGCGAAGGCGGACGGCCTCAAAGACAAGGTGTTTGGGGTCATCGGAACGGGCGCAGTGGGAAAAGAAGTGATCAAACGCGCCAAAGCCTTCGATATGACTGTACTAGCCTGGTCAAGATCGCTTACGGATGAAAAGGCTGCGGAGCTAGGTGTTAATCGTGCTGCTACTATTGATGAACTCATTAGTCGATGCGATGTGGTTTCATTGCACGTGGCCTACAACCTTGAGACGAGGCATCTCCTCTCCGCGGAACGGATCGCCAAACTGAAACCTGGAGCCATCGTTCTAAATACGTCGCGCGGCCCAGTTGTGGACAATGCTGCACTCGCTGAGGCGCTTAAGACCGGTCGGGTCCGCGCGGGTCTTGACGTATATGAAAACGAACCTAAGGAGGGGAAGGGAGAATTCACTGACGTACTCGCAAACGTACCTAACTGGGTAGGCACTCACCATATTGGTGCTTCTACGGACCAAGCACAAAGGGCTACCGCTGATGAAGCAGTTCGGATCATCGAGACCTTTGTGAAAACGGGGAATGTGGAGAATTGTGTAAACTATGCCAAACGAACCCCCGCAGCATATGAACTAATTGTACGCCACTATGACAAGATGGGTGTTTTGACTGGAATTCTTAACGATCTCAGAGCATCCAAGATCAATGCGCAGGGAGTACACAATATCATATTCGAAGGTGCTAAGGCCGCGGTGGCCAAGATCCAACTTGACACACGCCCATCACAGGAAACACTGAACAAGATCTCTATGCGCAAGGACGAGATTATTCATGTAGAGTTGGTGAAACTCTGAACTTTTTTCATGTTCTATCATACAAGGACCGGATTGTACACGTAACTTGAAATCATGGCCCGAGGATGATCTCTAGCTAGTTAGCCTAAAGTTTTGGTTCCCAAAATAAGTAGTACATGAGATAGAAGGCAGCGATTCCACTGTATGGTGCGAATTTCATCAGAATTTTTCTAACATCCCCCGAAGAGATTCTTTTTCCCTTGAAATAGGCATCTGAAACCGCTCGTTGTATCCCCAAATCGTTGGCAGGCAGAGAATTCATTCGTCCCATTCCTCGAACGAGCACATATTCCGCACTCCATCTTCCAATTCCTTGGATTTTTGTTAGCTCGGCTAAGACTTTCTCATCATCCATTTCCCTTAGTCCTTCCGGGTCGAATTCTCCACTCGCGACTTTCTTAGAAAACTCATTTATGTATCGTGCCTTAATGATGCTGAGACCCACCTTCTTCATCTCCCCCGGCTGTGCCTTCGCAAGCGACTCCGGAGTAGGAAAAGCGTAGAAGATGTCTCCATCGAACATGACTCTGTCTCCATATTTCTCTATCAGTCGAGAACGGATTGCAATAGCAGCATTTAGCGAAATCTGCTGCTCAGTAATAGCAATTATTACCGCCTCGAAGATGGTTGGCGGCGGAACAGGTCTAAGACCTTTGACATTTTCTGCAACCATCTTCATCACTCGATCTCTCTTTGCCAGCCCGTAGAAACCGTTGAAGTCAAATGAAGATGCGAACAGAGAGTGTAGCAGTTTCCTCAGCATTCTATTTTCTGAACTCTTTCCTAGTTGCGGAGTGACTTCAACAAGCAGCTTCGGCTTTTCTATCGTCCCCTTGGATGATACAGAGACCAGAACCAGTTTCTTTCCAACGCGAAGAACTCTCCTATAGAACGCATTTTCGAAGACATCTGGAAGACTATTCTTGAACCTGCTATGTAGGCCTGCGCTTCTCTCAAAATCAAACGGAGGCTCTGGATATATGAAAAACCGCGTAGAAGATCTGCCTAACCTATGGACGGCTCGATTCACATAGTAACCCCTGTCAATTTCTGGCGTGAAACACCACAAAGAAATCTGACATATTCAATAAAGGTGTCGAGGGAGAGGTTGACATTTTGTTGAACTGACTGGTGACGTACTTCATTTCAAAGCCAGCAACATGTGGCTCTTCGTCGCCCGGTTTATCATTCCAAAGGCGCTGTTTTGCATATCAGTTTGTAGGCTTCATTATGCGCGTTCTCACTGCAAGTCTTTGCTTTGGAGCAGTCAACTACGTACTTCGAAAAAATGAATTCTATGAAAACAAATATTGTTTAAATGTGGCTACGGCCGAAGAAAGATGAACCATTGACAGCAGAGCGCATACCATAAATATGAAATTCTTGCATGGTTACGTCGGGAACAGTTTGCCGATCTGTCCAAAATGTCGTAAATTCATATCCGAAGAAAGACTACGACGCCATAAGAGTCGTTGTGGAAAAAAGCCTGTAATGAGAAAAGTGATTTCCAGTGAAAACGTAACTCCAGCTGCATTATAGCTTTCAGCCCCGAGAAGAAAGGGAACGCATATGGCGTCGAGGTTTCGTTACTGCATGGCCATGCTCACGTTTCACCGTCTAGACAACCGAGGGGACACTACTAGAACTGCGCCCTGAATTCAACGGACTAAGATAGCGGGTCGGGTTGCCCCATTGTCGGTTGCAAGAACTAGAATATAATCGATAAGGCGAAACTGTCTTCTTAACTCAAGCTTCCTCCCCAATCTGCGATAGATGCTTCTTACAATGTTAGACTCGATAAGCTTAGAAGAGGATCCAAAAATTTCATGAAGGCATCTTGAGAAATCATCCAGTCTGGTCGGAATCTCATCTCTTCTCATCATGAACCTTTTCTCAATCCAGTCAAAGACTTCAGATCTCGTACTTCGACCAACCATTTCCAGCGTTTCGTCAATTGCCTGCAGCAGTTGCGAGGCTAGTTCCGTCTGCAGGTATTTGGACGCAGGCTCCACTCTCAAGTCTTTCCGCATTGAATGGCGTTTGTCTGTCGTTACATTAAGGCGCGCTGTCACCGTTTTCTTGGCTGCGCAGTTACAGCCTTCAACCGGGCGCGTTTCCACCCCAAGGTTAGAGAGAAATACGGGCTAGAGAAGATGCCTATCGTC
>Ga0315268_10001636_pt1 | contig 25848 bp, 27 predicted proteins | sample C1_top_MG_FD_204535 | JGI IMG/M metagenome (GOLD analysis project Ga0315268, IMG submission 204535) | Sediment microbial communities from Yellowstone Lake, YNP, Wyoming, USA - C1_top | ecosystem: Environmental > Aquatic > Freshwater > Lake > Sediment | place: USA: Wyoming | collected 2017-08-01
TGCTATAAAAAGAAGATGACGCTAGGTAAACAATGAAAGATAGACCTCTTCTATCAGCTCCAGAAATCTTAAGCCATCTTTCGTCGTTTGGTAAACTTTCTATTTGAAAGCATCTTCTTCAGGATTAGCAGGTCTGGGTACTTCTTGGCGGTAGGCGTGTTCAAGTTGCATGAGCGCGCGCGCCAAAAGCTTGGTGCGGTTGACGACGATCTTTGCTGTAGTTTCAACCTTCATCCGTAACGCTCAAATTGACTTCTTTGCCCACAATAACCTACAAAAATGGTTCCAACTGGCAAAATGGCGCCGGGGAAGGGATTCGAACCCCTGCGAGCCAAAGGCCCACTGGCTGACCTGTCCTCTTCTGTTCTTAGGCCCCTTATTTCCAGAATACGATCTCGAGGCCAGCGCGATAACCACTCCGCCACCCCGGCCCTGCCTAGAATTTCTTGACGGTGCCTTTTAGCTTTATCCAAAGGAAAGAGTAAGGGTGTTCTGGCCCTCGCCCCGAAAGCAATTCAGTTTGTTTGGCGTCCAGGGAGGCACGCAACTTCGAGCAAAGGTCCACCGCCCTTTCAAAGCCTATTGAGAGCCTCAATACAGCCATCTTACGACTCTTTTGAGACCATAATAGACGGGAACAACCACCGTTTCTTTCCCTTCCTTTTTATAGCGTCCCATTCGTTCAGAATTTTTACGGCTTGATTTGCAACTTTTATTGCGTCTTCTTCGCCTGCTCCGGGCTCGGACTCGTTCCTGACACGGTTATTAAAAACGGCACATATTGCTCCGGCTCTCAGTCCGTAGAGGCTTGCAAGAGTGAGCAACGTGGCCGCTTCCATTTCAAAATTCAACACCCCCGCCTTCTGCAATGCAGGAAGCAGATTCTCCGTCCAAGGTGAACAGCTTGCTCGCGTCGGGCGGCTTTGTTCTGCGTAGAAGTCAGCCGTGGTGGCAGTTATGCCGACGTGATAGTTATGTATGCCCAAAGTTTCAGCAGCTTCTATCAGAGCCAATAAGACCTCATAATTGGCCGCGGCCGGATACTCAGGCATGATGTAACAGTTGCTGGTGCAGTCAAGGCGGACGGCAGCGCTGGAGATTATGAGGTCGCCACAGTTTATGTTTCTTTGGATGGCGCCTGTGCTGCCTACCCGAATGAAAGTTTCTACTCCTATGCTTGCAGCCTCATTGACGGCAATAGCAATGCATGCTGGGCCGATCCCACTCGACAACACGGAGATTGGGACGCCCTCGTAGACTCCTGTGAAGCTGCGAAACTCACGGTGATAGGCGATTTCTTTAGCGGAATCCCACAATCCTGCGATTTTAGGAACACGTTCGGGATCGCCGGGTATTAGCAAGTACTTGGCCAAGTCGCCTTTTTTGCACGCTATGTGGTATTGTCTTCTATTGGAAGTTGTGGAGTGCATGTTGATCCACCACAATTAAGATTAAATTTGCAGCATTTAATAATAGTGGAGTTCGGGGAAGCCTAACCTTGTCCGCTGAACGAAGAAGGACCAAGTACGACATCTACGCTGACATAATAGAAATTGTCGCCCGTAAGGGGCTCTGCTCGCTGACTAGAGTGTCTTATGGAGCTAACATGCCGGTAGATCGAACGAAGAAAGAACTGAGTTTTCTGGTTGCGCATGGCTTTATCAACGAGATAACCTTGGAAGATTCGAAGAAGTATAGGGCGACAAAATGGGGTTTGGAATATCTGGAAACGTTCAAGAGGATGCGCAAGTTCTTCGCTGCGTTGGAACAGTAGGCCGATAACATTTTGTGACTACAAGGCGTGTTCTCGTTATGTGCGTCGCCTTTTAAGGATTCCAAGTGGTTACTGTTCCTCAATGGAAGAGGTGGTTGGAATGAAAAGTCAAAACAAGAGTAAAATGAATTCGACAAGCAAAAGAATGGATGAGGCCCTTTTTGGATCGAAACTCTTAAGCATGATCAAGAGCAGCCTCGGACTGCCACATGCGAGAGCCGAAGTGGACTCTCCAGCGCACTCGACGATAGCGGACGCCGAAGACTCTCGGGCAAGAGTTGAACGCGCAAGAATAGAAGCAGAAACAGCACTCAGGATGGTACAAACGTCGCTTTAGAGAGGCCCTAGTAACCAGTTGTGAGTACGCCTTTTAAAGTCATTTCAGAACGAGGTTATGGAGAGAATTGAGTGATGAGCGACGGGATGTCCATTCCCCCAAGAGGAAACGTGTCATTAGACACTGTGAATGGCGATTTAGAAATAGGCAGGCATGCAGTCATCAGAGGAACCGCTCCCCAATCCGCAGTGAAAGTTGCGGGCACGGTTTATTGTGAAGGAGATAACACCTTCGAATGCAGTCTGTCGGCGGAAGACCTGGAAGCTGAGGACGGCGTAACAGTTCGTGGAAACTTGGAAGTTGAGAATGCGGTTGAGGTTGAGGATGGTAGTCTGGAGGTTTATGGGAGCATGACTGCAAAAGACGTTGACGTGGATCATACTCTTTACGTAAGCAAGGATCTGAAGGTTGAGCGCGCTGATGTTGGGGGAAGGCTAAAGGTTGATGGAAACGTAAAAGCTGAAGAGATAGAGGTAGGCGGCACTTTTGAAGCGAACGGGGAAGTCACGGCGCAGAGCGTCGAAATTGGTGGAAGCCTCACAGCCAAATCCAAGGTAGACATCAAGGACCTGGAAGTGGGAGGCACCGCAAATGTTGCAGGCGGAAGAATCCGCGACATAGATGTCGGCGGGACCTTCGAGTCAAGCAGTGCACTTGAATTCGGAACAATAGACGTGGGGGGAACCGTAAGGCTTTCCGGTAAAGCCAGAGGCGAAGAAATAGACGTAGGAGGTTCATTCAGAGTTCAGGGCGATTTGGAGTTCAAAGAGATCGACGTAGGCGGCACAGTAGAGATAACAGGTTTCACTCAAGGCGACGAAATGGAAGTAGGAGGCAAAGTGGACATCGACGGATCTCTGAAGCTTTCAGGAAGACTGGAGGTGGGCGGCAGAGCGGATGTCAGTGGAGAGATCGCAGTGAAAGACATTGAAATCGGCGGCGTTCTTCGTGCAAGAAAGGCCACAGCAGAGGATCGAGTGGAAGTTGGAGGCTCAATAACGACTGGGGAAGGTGTTACTGCACGTTTCATTGAGATAGGGAAGAGGGGTGAGGCTCACGGGCCCTTAAGGGCAGACGAAGTCATAGTCGGCAAGGACGCACACGTAGAGAGTGTTTGGGGCAAAGAAATCCTCCTAAGAACTGGTGCGAATGCAGAGAACGTCTACGGTGAAAGCGTCACGATCGAATCTCACTGTCACATACACGGAGAAGTGCAGTACACTAGAGAATTAAGACTAGGAGAGAATGTTTCACTGACCAAAGCGCCTGAAAAGGTTGACAAACTCCCGTTCTGAAGGAAACCCTCAGCTCTTTTTTGGGACCGCCAAATCAGCTATGTCCACGCTGTGCTCGTAAATCTGTCGCAGAAACGAAGCCGCAGCAAGGATTTGGGGTACAACCTCAAGCGATTGGGCCCTGGCCATTTCCTCGATGTTTTCGAACTCTTTTTCAATCTTACCCCGCATCCCGCGCGCTTTCTCAGCCAGATCTATGTCACTGTTCAGAAAAGCTGTCAAAGCATCTTCATGAGCCTCAAAGCACATCCTGTGGAAGGTCAGAAACTGCTTACCAAGGTCCCTGTCCAGTTTCGCGCCCTTCAACTCGACCGTTTTCTGTGAAACCCGCACACACTCGTCACCAATAGCTTCTACAAGACTCGCAGCCAGACGGTAATCAAGGCATTCAATCGGACTGACTCCCAGTTTTTCACTCAAGCCCGGGTTCTGGATTATCGTTCGCAAAATACGAACGAGGAGAAAATACAGCCTGTTGCTTTCATCGTCGCGAGCCATAACGCTTTTCGCAAGCGAAATATCACCACTCACAAAGGCATTGGCGACATCCCGATGCATGCCAGCGGCAATGGAATACCCACGGCGAAGAATCTTCTCAGGCGGAAAACCAGAAGGCTCCAGCAAACATTGCAGCACAATTCCAGAATAATCCTCCTCGACAATTTCTAAGCCGATCAGGTGACTGACAGTGCTCTTAACAGTGTCTCGCACTTCAAAACTGATCCCCTCTTTTCCCTCTACACGCAAAATGTCAAATCCAAGAAGATAATTTCCTATGATTCCCCGTCCTATGTATGGTCCTGGCTTCAGCGTAACAGTACGCGGAGAAGGTTCAACACCATGCTTAGCATCGATAAGAAGCTTGCCATCACCGGTTTCACTAAGGGACACGACTTCCCCCTTCTCCAAACCATACCTTTCAGCCCAAGATTTCGGCAGACAGACAAAGAAGGTTCCACCCGGAGTGCGCTGTACCTTGCGTAATTCACTCATATGTCTAACATCCTCCTATCATGCAATATTCTTAATTTGGATGGCCAAAACATCTAGACAAGCGCCTCTCATATAAACTTGAATGCAGATGTTTGGATTGACAGGCAACGTTGTGATTGGTATAGATTCCAGCCGGCAACCCTGAAAACCCCACTGGCCTAGCGGCCTTAAAGAAGAGGACCGTGAAGACAAGTCTGATCCACACGGATGAAGAGCTTCTGGAGAGGATCGCCTACTGCAATCCAGCGGTTATAGCAATTGATGTGCCGTTCAACTTTCCAGAGAAGGGAACCCTCAGAAGAGCAGAGAAAGAGATGATAAGCAAAGGCTGCAGAGTCTTACGGCCAACTCTCTCAGAAATGTCAAAACTCACGATTTGAGCCATCAGACTAAACACGTTAATAGCAGAGAGACGATACAAGACAATAGAAGTGTATCCTACTTCAATATGAGAAGCACTGGGCATGTCAACCAAGGACCGGGAGGGAATTCAGACAATCCTGAAAACATGCGTTCAGAAGAGACCTTGAAACACGCGCCTTGAGGCCTCATGAAATCGACGCGTTAACAGCCGCCTTGACAGCATATCTTCACTTGCGAGACCAAACAGGGTCGTTAGGAGATGAAGAAGGATGCATCGTGGTCGCGAAGAAGCAAGATTGGAGTGCCATCAAAATATGGGCGAGACAGAGAAACTGCAAAAAGCGGTAGAATTGACAATTGCGGCAGGATACCAGCTCAACAAAGAGGCTTTCGAGTTTCTGAGCATGGTAGCGACCACGGAAGATCCGGCTGAAATCATGAGCAAAGCGATTCGACAGATAGAGAACCTCGAAGAGAAGCCCTTCTTCATCGAAAGGAGTTTTCTGGAACAGCTTCTAGGTACATCAGAACCAACCAAAGAGATTGCCCCAGAACCTCTTTCGGAGACCATTCAAGCATCGAAAGAACCTCGAACATTGCTGGCAATAGAGGGGAAGACCCATTTTCGCCCCTTCTCAAAGAGCGTTGATGCAAGCATAAACATCATCGAGAACCCTGGCACCGACTTGAGCTCAAACGGAACAATCGAAGATTACCTGGGCTACTTCCAAGACAGATTTCGGCAGCTAGAAAAGCTTCTGAGACAGAGGATAGACGTGCGGAGCGCAGCGTCAATCCTAGATGCTGTCAGAGCCCAAGCCAATACGAGACTCAAGATTATCGGAATGATAGCAGAAAAGAGAGAATCGAAACAGAAGATGGTACTGACCGTCGAAGACCTGAAGGCAAGCGCAACCGTGCTCGTACCGCAGAATGCTTCTCAAGAGCTTCAGAGGAAGGCACGTTTTCTTTTACTCGACCAGGTCATTTGTCTCAGCGTTTTGAAAACAAGAAGCAACCTCTTAATCGCTGAAGACATCATCTTGCCCGATGTAGCCCAAAGGGCTCAACACAAGGCTCCAGTACCGGTTTGCGCAGTTCTCACCTCAGACATGCACGTCGGAAGCAGCAAGTTCACGAGAGAAGCTTTCAACCGGTTCATTTTGTGGCTCAACGGCAAATTCGGCAATGAAAAAATGAGGGAAATCGCAGGCCACGTGAAGTATGTGCTGGTGGCGGGTGACATCGTTGACGGAGTAGGTGTCTACCCTAACCAGATAAAGGAGTTGGCTGTCAAGGACGTGCAGAAGCAGTATCGGCTTGCAGCGAAGTACATCGAGCAGATTCCAGACTACATAGAAGTTGTAATAATACCGGGAAACCATGATGCCCCTAGAAAGGCTCTACCGCAACCACCAATAGAAAACACTTTTCTGCAAACATTGCAGGAATCAAGGAAAGTGCACTCCTTGGGGGACCCGTGCACACTCAGCCTCCACGGCGTGGAAGTGCTAATGTACCACGGCCGGGCCCTAGATGACATAGTCTCAACAGTTCCGGACATGAGCCATAGCCACCCTGAAAAGGCAATGAGGCTACTTCTGCAGAGCCGCCACCTCGCTCCGTTGTACGGTGGAAAAACGCCACTGTCGCCGGAATGTAGAGATTCGCTCGTCATAGGACGTGTGCCGGACGTTTTCCACGCGGGTCACGTTCATGCGTTGGAGTACGGCAACTATCGCGGAGTTTTGGTTGTCAACTCAGGCTGTTGGCAAGATCAAACAGATTACATGCGTAGGAACGGTTTCATGCCAACGCCGGGCAAGGTGCCCGTTCTAAACCTTCAAACGCTAGAAGTTGATGTTGTTCCTTTTAACTAGATCGCGACGTTCCAATAGTGACAACGTGATGATCTCTGCAGATGTGGAGAAGGTGCAGCTTTAGCTTCCGGTTTCTGCGTGTTTTGAAAGGCACTTCGGGTCATGGTCGACCAGGGGGCCAAGTCTGGAATCACTCGTGAAGACGTCTTTTATGATGGCGCGAGCAATGTCCAACCTTATCTTCTTCGTTCGTCCGTACCTGCCCATACTTACGACTTTGGCGTTTATGAGTCCCATGGCATCAAGCTCGTTAACTAGCGTGCTTAAACGACGCTGCGTCAAGGGCGCAACGCCTAATTCCCCGCAAAGTTCGTTATAGACCTCTGAGATTTCACCTGTAATCGCCCCATGCGAATTTGCCTTATTCAGGTGGTAGACACTCAGTACGACAAGCTTAGAGTGCAGCGTTAGGTGTTGAAGAGTCTCCACCACCCGGTTATGCTCGATGTTCTTCTCAGCCTCACGGACGTGTTCTTCAACGACAACAGTGGCACCTGTACGTTCTGCCACCTCTCCAGCTACTCGCAGCAAATCTAGGGCTCGTCTAGCGTCCCCATGCTCTGCTGCAGCAAGCGCGGAACAAAGTCCAAGGGCACCTTCAGATAAGGAATTGTCACAAAAAGCCTCTTTCGCCCGCTCAAGAAGGATGGTCCTCAATTCGCTCGCATCATATGGTCTGAAAACGATCTCTTCCTCACTCAGCGAACTCAACACTCGTGGATCGAGAAAGTCTTTCAAACGAAGATCGTTAGAGATGCCGATGAGGCTTACCTTGCTTCTGCTTAAACCCTCGTTTATCCTTGTTAGTTCATAGAGAAGACCGTCTCCCCGGGACTTTATCAAGGCGTCAGCCTCATCCAATACTATCATAAAGATTACCCTTGAACAATCGACACCCGCCCTGAACCTGTCGAAGACTTCACCTACGGAGAGCCCTGTGAACGGGACGTTCACACCCATGCGTTGGCATAAGCTTGCGAAAACGCGATATTCGGATCCTGCCATGTGGCAGTTGACGTAGCAAAACTTCACCGGTGCGTTAAACTCTTTCGCTTTAAACTCGAGATGGCTCAGGACGTACTTTGTCACTGCTGTTTTTCCTGTCCCGGTCTTCCCATAAATGAGCACATTCGAGCTTCTCGCACCCTTGAGCGCAGGAGCCAAGGTCTGGCCAAGCTGCTTGATCTGCTCTTCCCTATGGGGCAACCGATCAGGCAGATAGTCATGGCGCAACACTTCTCGATCTCTGAATATCTTCGCATTGTTGACGAAATTGTCGAATACATCGTCTAATATGTTAACATCGTCCATTCTATCCCTCACCACACTTTAAAGGTAGCAGCCCATCTTCTTGTAGAGGAACATAAGGACTGCCGTACAGAAAACTAAATCCTCCACACGACAATCCTAAAAGAGAAGCGGCACTGCCATACCAAACGCCTCTGAAACCGTGGACACCCCCCAGGATTTCTTGTGGAACTCTGTTTCATCTGGAGTAAAAGATGCAGATTTCTTCTTTTAGAGGTAATATACTCTGAACGGTAAGCGTTCGTTAACCGTTATAATAATTGTCATTAAACATTTTAGAGTCACAAAACAAAATTTTGCCCGTCACACAACTCATGTGCTATTGCTCACCTTGCTCCAATGGAAATCTAGGGGTGTCCCTGTTTGCAGCATTGCCTGCAGTTGCTAGCTCCTCCTTCTACTGCCCTAACCGAGCCGACGCCTAACACTTACACGTGTTCATATTATGTACCTAGTGAGCGCCGCATAACATCGTAGTCACTGATTATTCTGTTTTTCCTTCACTTTTTGTGAAGACCTTGTGAAATTAACTCGATGATGTTTCTTCTTCTCTCTCCTTGGGCGCCCTATTGACCTTTTCGTGCTCCTTTTCTGTGAAGAGCCCACCCCTTTGCTTCTACTGGAGATCCGAGGCCAGCCTTGACATGGTGCCTTTTCACCGTTTGAAACTGCTGTGATACTTGTTACGGCAGAAACGCTGCAATCCTGGCTGTTTTCATGATCTGGTGTCCAAATCAAGCCCTTTGTGACTCACGTTTTCACCATAACGTCTATAACTTGTAAACTGTAAAGTTGTGAACACCACTTAAGGTGACCACCTTCAATGCCAGCAAGGAAAGTGCGCGTTGAGTTAGTCGATTCCGATGGTAATCGCTACTCAATAAGTTACGAAGGACAGGTGACAAGAGATAAGGCAATACGGCTCCTAGACCTTGTGGAGTTGTTAGGAGGAATGCCTAGCGGCTCCAGCAACCCGGGAGCCAATGCCTCAACCACACCAAGCGAACTTTCCAAGTACGGCAAAGTTCGAATGATCGTTCAAAGGCATTTTCCAGTGGTCTGGTTTTCATCCAGAGAAGTTCAGTCCGTTTACGAGCAGGAGCTCAAAGAGCCCATTGGCCTCAGCACGGTGGCTACGTACCTTTCTAGAATGGCAACAAAAGGAGTGGTTCTGAAAGCGGGGGCTTCTAACAATCTGAAATACAGGATAGCCCCCCATATGCCGCAACCGACTCTTGAACAGAAGCTGCCGTGAGAGGGTTGTCATAGGTTCTATTAGTTCGGTCCTATGCGGACAATGGCGCTTGACTGAAAATGTTTGATTTAAGGAAAGCTTTTGGTGTCTGAACCTAAGTTTCGCAGTACTAACCATTAAGAGGCGCCGATTACGGTGGGCATTTCAATGAAAGAACAATCGCCGGGCATGGACCTGCATAGTCCATGAAAGTGCTCCAAAGCAAAGGACTATCTCTCTGTGTCAAAGTCATGTGGCTTCATTTTCTGTCTTCTTCAAAAATTTTCCCATCTCTTTCTTGACGCTGTACTTGAATGGGATTTTGTTGGTTTCTCTCTCCAGATACCCTTCTTCATAAAGCTTCTTCATTAGTCTCGCGGTGTGCTCCCGACTTAGCCTGACCCTCTCCTTGATCTCCGGGGCTGTCCTCGCACCCTCTGAGGCCAGCATCTCCAGCACGGAGATCTCAGTTTCAGTCAGGTGAGCCATGGCCTTTTCTCTTTTTATGGGCATCACTCCCTCAAGGCTGACCTCCGGGGCTGCCGAAAGCTTCCGGACTTGTTCTTCTAGATTTGTGATTTGTGTCACAGTCTGCTCTTGTGATGCAACGGCATCACGCGCTTGCTTTCCAATCTCGTTCAATTGGTTCGCCAGCCTCTCCCTGTTTTGTAAGTCATTGCTCATCGTGGTTTCCAAGGAGGTTACTTTTCTGCCAATTTCCTCTACGCGTTTCTGGGCGTCATCGTCCCTTGTAGCAACGGCTTCAACTTTATATGCGATAGCCTCAAGTTTTTCGGCTTCATGTCTGAGTTGCCTGTTGAAACTCAAGACAATGTCTTCGACGGCTCCTTTTGCTTTCTCGTACTCTCTTTTGGCCTTCCGGAGTTGCCTGTAGTACTCGACCGCAGCAGTGACGGTTGCAACAAATAGAATGCTCAGGAGCACAAGCAGCACATCGGGCAAATCTGCCAACCCTGTGATTTGCATGTGATTGTTTGTGATATAGACGTGTTGCATCACAAATCACAGATTCCCCGTACAGGATTTAAAGCTTATGGTGTTTCCCATGGAATAAGCCTTCCATGACGTCACATGTCACAGTTAGCGGAGGCGGATGCCTTTTAGCAAGATGGCCCATAGGCATCCCTAGAGAAGCAGTTTTCTTGGCCGGTTTTGGATTTCCAGCCTTTCTATGAGTCCTAGTCCGGTCGATTCTCGGAGACTTTTTGTGTCTTAATTATCAGTGTGATTTGTGACGTCACGTTATGGTTCCTGATGGACTTGACAGCCTCTTTAGGCTGGTTTCGAGTTGTTCTCGGATGAGTTCGATGGCTTTTAGATGGTCGTCAGGTGCCCCGCTCTTGCTTGGCATTTCTTTGTAGGCCTCTACGTACTCGTGCAGTTTGTTCGCGATCTCTAGATAGGGGTCAAGAGTTGTGGTCTCAAAGACACCTAGGTACCCTAGAAGTAGCACTGTGTAGATCGATTTTGTGACATTTTCTTTTGCCTGTCTTAAGGTCCTGTTGAAGGATCCTCGGCTTATTTTGGCCTTCGTTAGTCTTAAACTCGCCTTTTCGTCGTATTTTAGTGATTTGCCGGAAATATTCTCGCTTAAAATGTCTATGAGCAGTGTTTCGAGCTGAGTTTTTGTCAAATGGCTGTTCTGTGCCACTATTTTGGCAATAGGGTCGTTTATGGAGGCTGTCAACCATGTTTGGACGCTTTCTTTTAGCTTCAAATTCCTGTCTCCAAGGGTTAGTTCGAATGGATACAGATGTGTATACGGGCTCGGCTTTTAAAACTGTCGAGAGCAATGGTTGCTTAGGGATGGGGGAAGCACAAGAATTTTATGTTGAGTGTGGCAATGGGTGGTGAGGAGAATATCATTTGGTTTCAGGCATTGGACCAGCAAAGCGTCTTAAATCAATAAAGCCTTCTGGGATACGCCGATTTTTCGCTTTGGGGCAAGAAATACCCGGATGTATTAATCTAACATTGGGCGAGCCCGATTTTTGTCCTCCAGAGCACGCTCTTGAGGCCGGCTCGCAGGCGGCTGAGGCAGGGATGACGCACTACGCTCCTACAAACGGAATGTCTGAATTGAGGGAAGGGCTCGCTCAGAAAGCCTATCGTGATTACGGTCTTAGCTATGACCCGAACTGTGAGGTTCTAATCACTGTAGGCGGAACCGAGGCGATTTTCACAGCGCTAATGGGCTTGCTGAATCCCGGCGATGAGGTGTTAATTCCTAACCCAGGATTTGTTGCCTACGAGCCCGGCGTCCTTTTGGCCGAAGGGATTCCCACTTACGTTCCACTGATAGAGGAGAAAGATTTTCTTCCATCGGTTGAAGATGTGACATCACTAGTCACAGACAGGTCACGTGTGATGATACTGAACTTCCCTAACAATCCAACAGGTGCGGTCCTTTCTTATGACGAAGCCGCCACGCTGGCAAAGATCGCCGTTGACCGTGACATGATTGTGATTTCTGACGAGGTTTACGAGAAAATAGTATACAATGGGACCCAACATTATTGCCTGGCAACTTTTCCGGGGATGCGTGAACGCACACTGGTCGTCAACTCCTTTTCCAAGACCTATGCGATGACTGGCCTTCGCGTCGGTTACGTCTATGGGCCTCGAGAACTCATTTCTTCACTTTGGCTGGTCCATCAATACGTTGTTGCATGTGTAGACAACCTTGCACAGTTCATCGCATTGGCCGCGCTGAAAGGGTCACAAGACTTCGTCAAAGATATGCTGCGGGAATTCGACAGACGCCGACATTTGGTTCACAAAAGGTTGAACAAGATTGACGGCTTCGAGTGTCAACTTCCGAGGGGCGCTTTCTATGTTTTCCCAAACATAAAAGCATTCGGCATGTCCTCAGAGGGGTTTGCAGAATTCATCGCAAAAGAAGCAGGCGTTTTGACCGTTCCTGGCTCTGCATTCGGCAGTTACGGTGAAGGTTACGTTAGGATTTCCTATGCCGCCGCATATGAGAAGTTGGAAGAAGCATTGGATAGGATAGACAAAGCCGTAAAGAAGCTCGCGTAGGCTTCTCATCACAGTTCTTCTGCGCTTTGCTTCAGCTTGTCGAACAACTCTGGACGTAGATCCCGCAATGTAGGAACAAACGTTTCAATAGGTCTAATGTCCGCATAGTTAACTTCGCTCACGACAAGATCTTCTTCGTCATATGTGGCTTGGGCAAGTATCTTCCCGTTAGGGCCAATAAGTCTGCTACCTCCCCAGAACTGTAATCCGTCTTCCACTCCTACCAAGTTTACGAAGGCCAGAAAAGCCGTGTTTTCAATCGCTCTTGCAGCCGTGAGTATTTCAAAGAATGTTCGTCTGACCCCTGGTGAAGCGGAGATGCAGACAATCATTTGGGCCCCTTTCAAACGTGTCAGTCTGGTTACTTCTGGGAAGTAAACGTCATAGCATATGATCAAACCTATTTTCCCAAGCTCAGTGTCTAACGCTGTGATCTGGTATCCCGGTCGGAAGTACCTCTTCTCTTCGAAGACGCTGTGGGTCGGCAGATACATTTTGTGATATTTCCCGACAAAACCATTCGGGCTGATGAACACTGCGGTATTGTAGAGCGTTGCTTGTGTCTTCTCACTTAGTTCGGGCATGCCGAAAATGATGTGTGTTCGGGTCTCTTTGGCTATTCTTTCCACTCTTCTTGTCGACGGTCCGGGTATTCTCTCGGCTAATTCGTAGATTTGGTCTCTGACAACATAGCCGGTCAATGAAAGTTCTGGGAAAATTACGAGGTCTGCGCCTTGTTTTCTGGCCTTTGCCGCAGTTCTTGCCATTTTCCTAAGGTTTTCTTTTTTTTCTCCTTGTATGCAGCTTATTTGTGCAAGCGCTATTTTGAAACTTTCTTTCATTTGCTTTTCTCTCCGAGTGACTTGTCATGGACTTCGTGGAAGTCTAAAGTCAGTTCCCACCGTTCGGTACTCAAGCTTTGCCGTTAGGAGCATCCGTCTTTTGTGCTCCGTTGAAAGCCATCTTTTCTTAACTTTATCCACCACTCGTCTGTCCACCTCGAGTTGGGCTGCTATTTCCTCGGTTTTCATGAAGCGTTCCAGTCCATAAAGAATAAGGTCGAGTTGTTCATATCCTATTCCAAGCTCTTTCTCTGCAAGTTGGCCTGGCCACAATCCCGGCGTAGGCGGTTTTCGCACGATTTCCCTTGGGACGCCAACATGCTGCGCTAGTTTGCGAACTTGTGTCTTGTACAAATCCATTATTGGCGAGATATCTGCCGCGACGTCTCCCCATTTTGTGAAGTAGCCCATCATCGTTTCCGACTTGTCTGAACTTCCGCAAACCAGCAGACTGCATCTGTTAGCGTAATAGTAGGTGTAGATCATGCGTGTCCGTGCTTTTATGTTGCCTTTGCTCAGCTTGTCTGCTTGGTCAAAAGTCGGGGTTGTAGTGTAGAAGGCTTCCAGAGTGGCTGTAATGTCAATCCTTTCTGTTTTGAACCCAAACTTTTCAGCGACGAGTTCCGCGTGTTTGATATCTTTTGCATTATATGTCTCCTTTTCCGGCAACATAAGCCCTAAGACTCTGTTTCCACCTAGGGCTCTGGCTGAAAGAGCTGCTGTGGTGCAGCTGTCGATGCCACCTGACAGACCCAAAACCACGCCTTTTGCGTTGGACTTTTCAACGTAATCTTTGATGAACCGTGATATTCTTCTCTCCACTTCTGACCAATCTGAATCCATGACAGCAGAGGTCAGTTTCAAACGAGTGCACTCTCGCTTTTCTATGGTTGTAGGCAACTATTTAAGGACAAACACAAATATGGGAGTAAGGTATCTGCCGGCGTAGAAGGATCTCAATATGGGAAGAAGAAGGAAGAAAGTCGTTCGCATCCCTAAGAAACACTTGCCAAAGCTTTTTGCCTGTCCTAAATGTGGAAAGGAGACTGTCAGAGTCGAAATCCTTAGGGATCAAGGGCGCGCGATCGTGGGCTGCGGAAGCTGCGGTCTCAAAGAAGAGTTTCCGATAAAGCCCGCGCAAGGCGAAATTGATGTTTACTGCATGTTTACTGACAAGATCTACGGAGCCTCCAGAAAACCCTCCACGCCAGAGATCAAGGGTCCTTAACTAGGCGGGTCCTTATGGTAGGCAATGTTGAGAAGTATCTCCTTGAAAAAATCGAATCTGAAGGCTCCATTCACATAACTCTTGTTGACCCTGAGAAGGTAACTCCCCCACAGGCTTCGAGAATCGTGAGCAAGGCAAGATCAGGCGAAACCTCAGCCATAATGATAGGCGGGTCAACGTTCGTCTCAGCAGCGCATCTGGACGATGTTGTCAGGGCGGTCAAGCGAACAGTGAAGATTCCGATAATCCTATTCCCCAACAATGTGACCGGAATAAGCCGTTATGCTGATGCCATATGGTTCATGTCCCTTTTGAACTCTGTTGATCCTTACTTTTTGATCGGTGCGCAAATATTGGGAGCACCGCTTGTTAAGAAGTACAATTTGGAACCTATTCCGCTTGGGTACATAATCGTTGGCGACGGTGGCACAGCCGGCGTTGTTGGTAAAGCCATTGCAGTCCCTTACAATAAACCCGAGCTTGCCGCTGCACATGCCTTAGCAGGACAATACTTGGGCATGCGCTTCATCTATCTCGAAGGCGGATCTGGAGCGAAAACTCCCGTACCACCAGAAATGATTCGCACCGTCAGACACTACATTAATGTTCCTCTAATCGTAGGGGGAGGCATAAAGTCCAGAGAACAAGCATTAGCTACCGCTTCAGCGGGTGCAGATATAATCGTCACTGGAAACGTCGTTGAAGATTCCATGGTAAGACGCAAGGTTTCCGAAATCATCGAGGGCATAAGACGCGGCAGAGCGTGAAAGACTACTTGACGGCTTTTGAGAACTACTTCAACGCATTAAAGAAACTTCTGGAAAATGAGAACGTTTATGATGTGTGGCCGGATTTCGAGCCCCAATACGATGAACGCGAGTATACATGGGCAAGTCTGCGTGGTTTAGGCGAAGTCTTGATGCTGAATTGCGGGGTCTGCGATGGTCCATCTGACATGAGACACGCTCGCTGTAACGATTGCGTTGAAAGAAGAGGGAACCTCGCGAAAGGTGCGTATGAGAAAGCAACTGGGCGCTCGAAAGAAAAGTGGACAACCCTATTTTTGTGTAGAATCCAAACGGAATGAAAGTCGGCAGTGATGACCCTTTTTACTTATCCGTGTCAAGGAACAGAGATAAACCGCTTTTGGACAAGAAGCTGTGGGAGGGGGGAAGCTTGAACGGTCAGATGAGCGAGGCGTATCGGCAATACGTTGAAACCTTGGAAAAAACGCTTGGGCAACTTTACGCCATCAGCGAAAAGGCCAGAGAAAAGGGACTTGACCCGTCGTTGAAGACCGAATGTATCCTCGCCAAGGATCTGGCCGACTTGGTGGAAGGGCTCGTAGGACCGAAAGGGGTTGCCGAGAGCATTAGGTTACTGAGTTCAAAGCTTCCACGAGAAGAACTGGCTTTCAAGATCACGGAAGAGATAGTTTACGGTAAGTTTGGACACATGGAACCCGAAGCCGCGGCTGACCAGGCGATTCGTACGGCACTTGCGATCTTTACAGAGGGGTTGACAGCGGCTCCAATACAGGGAGTGGCGAAAGTAAGAATCAAAACAAACAGTGATCGAACACGTTATCTGGCCATCTATTTCGCTGGGCCGATACGTTCTGCAGGTGGGACTGATCAGGCTCTGACATTGGTTGTAGGGGACTTCGTTCGCCGCCTTCTCGGTCTTGACCGTTACAAGCCCACCGAGGAAGAGATGTCACGTTTTGTTGAAGAATTGCGGATATACGAGCGTTCCGTGACGGGTTTCCAGTATCACATTTCGGATGAAGAGCTGCGAAAGGCTCTTCAATGGGTTCCAGTGGAGGTCACAGGCACAGAATCAGATCCTATCGAAGTCTCTTCTTTCCGAAATCTCCCCCGCGTTGAAACGAACCGTGTCAGGGGTGGGGCTCTTAGAGTCTTGAATGACGGTGTTGTTGGGCGGGCTCCTAAAGTTTTGAACATCATCGAGAAGCTTGGGTTTCAAGGATGGGATTGGCTTGGAGAATTTGGCAAGAAGTCTGAAAAGAAATCCACTGGTTTCATGGATGACATCATAGCTGGCCGTCCGGTGTTCTCATTCCCATCCCGGCGAGGCGGCTTCAGGTTAAGGTATGGTAGAGCCCGAAACACTGGCCTGTCTGCCGTAGGGATTCACCCGGCAACGATGCTTGTGCTTCAAAACTTCTTGGCCGGAGGAACGCAGTTGAGGATGGAGCTTCCCGGAAAGGGTGGCATCGTTGTTCCGGTTGATACAATAGAAAGCCCAATAGTCCGATTGAGCGACGGTTCGGTTGTTCGAGTTTCCGTCGACAGCTTCAATCAGGCAAAAGGCAGGATTGAAAAGATATTGTTCTTAGGCGACATTTTGATCAGCTTTGGAGATTTTTTGTACAATAGCAAGTCGCTGGCTCCATCCGGATATGTTGAGGAGTGGTGGGCCGAAGACCTGCGGAACGCGATAATGAAGAAGTTTGAAGGGAACTTTGACAAAGCGGCAGAGGGGCTCAGGTTTTCTGGAAAAGAGTTAAAGGCGTTCGTGGAGAACCCATTCTTCGACGAACCTACCATCAAGGAAGCCATAGCGCTATCGTCAGAGTTGCACGTGCCTCTTCATCCGGCCTACACCTATTTCTGGTCGTACCTTTCCTCAGTTGACGAACTCAAGTTGATCAGAAACTGGGTCCTCAACTCTGAAATACAGACCCAAGATGGCGTTGTTCAAAGGATTGTTGGAGAAATGGATCCACAGGTCAAGCGCGTGTTGGAGATTATGTGTTTGCCGCACAAAATCTTGGACCGCAAGATCGTTGTCGAGAATGATGATGCGCACGCGTTTGCATTCTGCCTGGGGTACGGAAACTCTTGCGATATGGATGCTTCCCCCGGCAAGACCGTTTTAGAGACCCTCAGCCTGCTGTCCGGTGCACATGTTAGAGAGAAGGCTCCGACGTCGGTGGGGGCTCGAATGGCCCGACCAGAGAAGGCAAAAAGACGTGAGATGAAACCACTTGTTCATGTGCTCTTTCCGGTCGGACTGGCAGGTGGCTCGCAAAGAGACATGGTTGACGCAGCAAAGCATGGGCCGACTTTTGTGGAGGTTGTCAAACGAAAGTGTCCAGACTGCAAGACCTACTCTTTTCGAGTCAAGTGTCCAGCTTGTGGTTCTGAAACTCTACTCGAGAGGAGTTGTCCACGATGTGGAAAGAGCCTGAAGGAAGGAGAGTGCCCAGTTTGCAGAACGCCGGCGAAGCATTTTCAGAAACAAGTAGTCAACTTCAAGGAATCACTTGAAAGCACGTGTGCTCATCTGGGCGTTTCCGCTCCCAAGATTCTGAAGGGCGTCAAAGGCTTAATGAATGAAACAAAGACGCCAGAGATAATCGACAAGGGAATTCTACGGGCAAAGCACGATCTGTCGGTTTACAAAGATGGGACAATACGGTTCGATGCTACCAATGCGCCCCTAACACATTTTAAACCTGTGGAGATCGGCGTTTCAGTTGAGAAGCTTAGGCAGCTCGGCTATGTTCATGATACATGTGGCGCACAGTTAACGGACGATAATCAGGTGTGCGAACTCAAGATTCAGGACGTCGTTATTCCGATTAAGGGCGCAGAATACTTCCTAGACGTCGCTGGCTTTACTGATGAGCTTCTAACGAAAGTATACGGACTTTCTCCCTACTACAATGTTAAGAGAACAGAGGACCTTGTCGGTCACGTGATCGTCGGCTTGGCGCCTCACACGTGCGTAGGCATACTGGGTCGTATTGTGGGGTTCACCAGCCTCAGCGTGTGTTATGCACATCCGATTTGGCATTCAGCCAAGCGTAGAGACTGCGACGGCGACGAAGACACGGTGATGCTGGCGTTAGACACGTTGCTCAACTTCTCCCGTGAATACCTGCCCGCGCAGATAGGGGGCATAATGGATGCGCCGCTCCTTCTGATTCCGGTTGTCAACACGAAAGAGGTGCAGAGGCAAGCGCATGACTTCGATGTGGCGAAAGGTTATCCTGTTGAGTTCTTTGAAAGAACATGGGAAAAGATGGAAGCCAGACAGGCCAGTTCATTGATTGACCTGGTGGGATACCGACTTGGAACCGAAGCACAGTTTGAGGGTTTTAACTATACCACACCAGTTTCTAACATCAACATGGGAAACCGGGAAAGTGCCTACAAGCAGTTCAAGACGATGATAGAGAAAATGGACAGCCAGCTTGAGTTGGCGGAGAAAATAATGGCCGTGGATGCGAGGAAAGTTGCCTTGAAAGTTTTAACCACGCATTTCATACGAGACATTGCTGGAAACTTGCGGGCTTTTTCAACGCAAAGCTTCAGATGCAAATCATGCAGCAAACGCTTCCGGCGTCTACCTCTTCGAGGCAAATGTCCAGCGTGCGGCGGACAATTAACCTTGACTGTGTACCGAGGCGGAATAGAAAAATACCTTGAGGCAGCCCAGAATCTCGTTGAGAAATACGAGTTGCCCAAGTATTACACTCAAAGAATATCTCTCTTGAAACAAGAGATCAACGCCTTGTTTGACAGCAAGAGACCAAAACAGATCTGTCTCACGGACTTCGCCTGACAAGACTTTTCTATTCAAGACGACAAGTTATCCAAAGGGTGTCAGAGTTAAGAGAAACTTACCATCCTAATGCCTATCTGGAAAACATAAGGAACACAAGACTGGGTTTGACGGCAAGAACCAGGATACTGGATTCTTTGGATAAGTTTTCAGGTGACGCGAAAACAGTCGGCAAAGGGGCCGGTATGCACTACGGGGTCGTCATGCACCACTTGAAGCTTCTCGAGGCGGAGAACATTGTTCAACGGAAGAGCGGCAAACCGTACGTTTGGGCTCTTACCGGCAAGGGACAAAAGCGGTTAGCGGTTTCGACTTAGAAGGTGCATTGGCAAGGCGAACACCCACACTTTGGACATTTATTATCATACTTGTCCAAAGCCGCCTTCTCGAGGTTCACATCAGTGACGTTGGCGAGCGAGGCCAACCAAGCGATGACGTCTGCAAATTCCCTTTCCAACGCTTGCTTGTCACACGTTTTCAGCGCCTCACCCAGCTCTTTCACCTCGTCCATCAGCCAATCGTACGTGCCGTCAATGCCACGTTTGTGATCTCTATGAAAATACAGTCGTCGCATCATTTCCTGAAATTCACAGATATGCAGCATGTCACCCCCATACTTGGATACAGCTAGGTGGACCATCAACTCTCCGAGACACTCGTGCGAGAATTCTGCCGGAACCTGATTAATACTGTTTTGATCGATGACAAAGTTGCCAGAGATGTTTAACGGATTTTTATGTATTTGTACGCTTCCGTTGCGTTCTCGAAGCAGTAACGGACTTTTTGGTGGTCTTTTCTGAATTCTAATATGTCTGACCTCACCTTTTCTAATGGTTGCTTGTCTATGATTACGCGCTTCACAAAATCTGCTATCCCTGCCATCTCAGCTTCTTTCATTCCCAGCCTTGTAACCTCTGAGACTCCCATTCTTATGCCGCCCGGATGCATGAAGTGTCTTCCTTCCTTGATGTCCCATGGCAACAGGTTTCTGTTTATGATTATGTTCGCCTTCTCCAAGGTTTCTTCGATCGTGCCGCCATCACCGTACTTTATTATGTCAATCAAGATCACGTGTGACTGAGTGAACCCCTTGTGCTCTGCTAAGACGTTGAACCCTCTTTCGTAGAGCGCTTGCCCCAATGCCTTGGCGTTCTTCACTACTTGGCTTGCATATTCTTTTCCGAATTCAAGCATTTCTGCGCATGCGATTGTAAGGCCTGCGACTGCGTGCAGATGATGGTTGCTCACCATTCCTGGAAACGTTGCCTTCTTTATCTTCTCGGCGTATTTTTCCCAGGATAGGATTCCGCCGTGTTGAGGGCCGAAGAATGTTTTGTGAGTGCTTAGACTGACGACGTCTGCACCTTCTTTCAGAGGGTCTTGAAATTGTCCTCCAGCGATTAAGCCGGCAACGTGTGCTGCATCGTATCCGACGGTCGCACCGACTGAATGAAACGATTCGACCAGTTCCTTAACCGGGTGCGGAAACGGAAAGACGCTCGCTCCAAACATAACGAATTTCGGCGATTTGCCCTTTGAAGCAAGTTCTTGTATCTTGTTTTTCGCCTTCTCCACGTCTATGTTCAGTTCCTTGTAATCGAGGGGCAAGTATTCAACGACTAAGCCCTTAACGGCGCCAGCCGTGCCGCCCAACTCCTTCTTGCCGGACGTGATGTGACCTCCGCATGGAATGGACAACGCCATGAGGGTGTCACCGGGTTCTGTGAAGGCTGTGTAGACGGCCAGATTTGCCACAACCCCTGAAATGGGTCTAACATCCACAAACTCTGCTTTGAAAAGCCTTTTCATGAGCTCGATGCATTTGAACTCTACTTGATCGATGTACCGGCAGCCAGCGTAGACGCGTTCTCCTGGCCATCCCTCAGCGTAGCGATTTCCAAAATCTGTTGCCAACGTTTCTCGCACGGCCGGACTTGGAATGTTCTCACTTGCTATGAGCGGAATACTCTGTTCAAACCACCTGTGATGTTGTTGAAGCAGATCCAGCACGTGATTGTACTCTTCTCTTGGAACCGACATTATGACCACTCTTCGCATCACAGTATCTTTCGTTCAAAAATAAAAACTCTTTGAGCCGACGCAACATTAATAATGCAGCGAATGATAAGAGCATATTGCCACAACATGAGGTTGACCGTAGATGAGCAAGAAAAAGAAGGAAAAGAAATCGCCGATGCCTGCTGCAAGCGCTGGTCTACTTAGGTTCTTCGAAGAGGAGACTGAGGGGATCAAGGTGAGACCTGAAATTCTCGTGGTGCTGGCGGTGGCATTGATCGTCGTGGCCGTCTTGGCTCGTGCATTCTTCTCAACATGATTCTAGTGTCGAGAAGGCGGATGCAAAACCTCTATTCTCTGAACCGAGTTAAGGTGTACGAATATTTCGCTTCTTTCTTCCCGGCTTGTAACTTGTGGGATGGGCTGGGCGATGGTTGCGCGCAGTGTAACTGCCTCTGCGTCCGAAAGCCATATGCCTGCAGGTTCACGGGTTACAGCGATTAGGGTTCCTTCAAAACCATAGGCCGGGTCCAATATCACCCGTATCTGTTTCCCCACGTTTTTCTCAAGCATGTGGAAAATGGTTGGAGGTAGACTCTGCTCTGGCATATTGTTCGCAAAACACTATAATTGGCGCCCTGGGAATAAAACACTTCCTCTTCTGAGTACACGTTCCCGCCGTTGAAGTAGAATGTTTGCCTTGAATGACGACTCTTCTGTTTTATCTTTTTGGCGTCAAGAATGATGGGTTCTCGTTTGCTTGAATTGTCTGAATGATGTTTGAAGTTCCAATCTATTTATGCTTGGCTTCACGACAGTTTAATATCTGTGAATTTCCATTCTAGGAAAGTCACTCTAGAGGAATGGGCGTGGCAGCTGAAGATTCGCTGAAACAATCGATGGATAAAGCGGTCAGCCGCTATCCGTCGCTGTTCAGGCTTCCCTCAATTCGGAGGGCGCTCTCACTGCTTCCGTTCCTCTGTCTTGGTTGTGGATTACTTTCCGCATTGGTCGTTTTTCCATCTCTTCTGGGCTTGTATGGTGGACTGCTTCTAGGAGGTGCATTGTTCGCTACAAGTCTGTTCGCTGATGACGTCACGAATAGATTGATATTGCCGCGAGGGACGATTTTCAATTTCAGGAGAACCGTTGGTTTTTCGCTTGTCTGTTGGGCTCTGTGGTTTTTCTTCGTTTTTGTTGGCGTTGTCCTTGCTGTAACGGCTGGTTTACAATGGTGGATCAGACTCTGTCTTCTAGGTTTCTCAGCGGTGATGATCCTTCGCTTGGTGGTTGTGGGTTCAATAGCTTCTGTGAGTTACAAACGGATTCTTGCCGTGTCTTTGATTCAACCATTCCTATGCGTGGTTCCTTTTCTGATTTTCTGGGTTTTCATAGGATACTCTTTCACATTCTACATCCCTGCATTCTTCCTCTTTTCGACACTGGTGGCTCTTGCTTCAACTCTGGGCTTTCTGCACCTTCTGGATCGCTTGGGCCAAAAAATGCTGAGGCTTCACTCATTGTCTCTTTTCAAAGCCTTTATGCTAAACTGGGTGCTGGGGTTGAATGCGCCGTTTGAAGATTTTCTTGAGAAGCTGGGAGAGGAAAGGAATGTTGAAGTCTCCCTGGTGAAGTTTGGCTCTTCCAGCTCTAAAGTAATCATGGTCATACCTTCAGTTCATCCTGGGCCATTCAAGAACATTGGAAGCAGCCTCCTGCCCTCTTTGCTCAAAGCGAATGTGGAAGAGAAGCTGAATTGCGTGGCCTGTGTACCTCATGGTTTGCTGGGACACGAGTTCGATTTGGCTTCTCAACTTCAGAACCAAAAAATCATCGCTGATGTCGTTCAGTCGCTTAAGAACTTCGAGTTGTCTGATGCCAGGGCGTCGCCGTTTGTTAAGGTTAGTAACGGTTTAGCCACCGCGTGTTGCCAGATATTCGGCAAATCTGCGTTTATTTCGTTCACTCTTGCGCCCAGAACAATCGAAGATTTGCCGGAGGAACTCGGCCAGTTCGTCAACAGAGAAGCTGAGAAGTACGGTTTGCAGGTTTGTGCGGTCATTAACGCCCATAACAGCATCAACGGTAAAGCAGATATGGAGGAGTCCTTGGGCTCCTTGAAAGACGTGGCTACCAAGTGCCTCAAGAAGGCGGCGTCGATGAAGCGGTTGCCGTTTCAGGTTGGCTCTGCCACGGTTCTGCCAAAGGGGTTCAGTCTCGAAGATGGCATGGGATCCGGCGGTATAACTGTCATTGTGCTCACGAGCGGCGGGCAGAAGGCTGCTTACGTTGTGATTGATGGCAACAACATGGTTTCCGGCCTGCGTGAAAGGATCCTTTCGTTGCTAAAGTCGATAGGTATTGATGACGGCGAGATTCTCACCACAGATACACATTCAGTGAGTGCTCTAGTGTTGAACGGGCTTGGGTATCACCCGGTTGGTGAGGTCATGGACAACGAAAAATTGTTAAGCTGCGTGAAGGAGCTGACGGTTGCTGCTTTGGCCAACTCAGAAGATGTGAAGGTTTCGTGTCGAAACATAGTTGTTCCAAACGTCAAGGTTATTGGGGCAAAACAGCTTGAAACATTGTGTATTCTCGTTGAAAAAGGCATCCAACTGGCAAAAAGGGCGATGGGCCCTATCTTTGTCTGTAGCGGCTTACTTCTAATGTTGTTTTTGTTGCTTGTGTGAGCTAACACTAATAAGTTTGAAGTTTTTCATGTTTACTTTCCCAGTGGAAGGGGAAGTTAGTGCTTAAAGAAATCAGAATCCACGGTCGTGGTGGACAAGGAAGCGTCACCGCCGCGGAGGTTTTGGCACACGCTGCTTTTTTCGAGGGCAAATGGGTGCAAGCCTTTCCGTACTTTGGAGCGGAACGTCGGGGGGCTCCAGTTAAAGCCTTCGCCAGAATAAGTAGTGAACCCTTACTTGTACACAGTCAGGTTTACAATCCTGACTACGTGATGGTGCTTGATCCCTACATTTACAAGGTCGTGGACGTGACGGAAGGAATGAAGAAGGACGGAGTCATTGTCTTGAATACGAAGAGAAAACCTGAGGAGATCGGGTTGAAAGGTTGGCATGTTGCCACCGTTGATGCAACTGGCATCGCTCTGGAATTGAACTTGCTTGTCGCCGGACTACCAGTGGTCAATACGTCGATTCTTGGAGCCTTTGCTAGGGCAACCGGAGAAATCAGGTTGGAGAGCGTCTTGAAGGCTGTCAACGAAACTTGGTCTGGTGGTGCGGGCGAGAAAAACTCGAAGGCAACAGAACTAGCCTATGAACGATTGACAAAATGGTGGGATGGTGAAACTCCGTGAGTACCCCTCCGAAATGTCGCAAGGAACTGCCGCTCACTCCTCTATCGTATCCAACGGTGGGCAGCATGGGGAAGACGGGTTCTTGGAGGACTTTTTGCCCCGAAGTCAACTATCCCAAATGCACACGTTGCACGCTTTGCTGGATTTACTGTCCGGACGCTGCTATAACTCGGCAAGAAGACGATTCGCCCAAGATAGATTATGATTATTGTAAGGGCTGTGGAATATGTGCCAACGAGTGTCCGACTAAAGCCATAACCATGAAGCGGGAGGAAGAATAGATGACGCAGATGACAATTGACACCGCCAACCATCTTGCTGGCTACGCAGCTCGGGCAGCGCGAGTCAAGGTTGTCGCGGCATACCCGATAACCCCCCAGACGACGGTAGTTGAAAAGATAGCTGATTTTGTTGAGAACAAACAGATGGACGCGGAGTACATTCGTGTAGAGTCTGAACACAGTGCCATGGTGGCTTGCATAAGCGCTGCGGCGGCTGGCGTCAGAACTTTCACGGCCACGTCCGCTCACGGTTTGGCTCTGATGCATGAAGCCTTGCACTGGGCTTCGGGTTCACGCCTGCCGATCGTCATGGTTGTCGTTAACCGTGCCATGGGTGCTCCTTGGAGCATTTGGCCGGACCTCAGCGATTCGCTTTCTCAGCGGGACACGGGGTGGATTCAGTTCTACTGTGCTGACAATCAGGAAGTTTTCGACACTATCATCCAAGCCTACAAACTGTGCGAGGATGAGCGAGTGTTCCTTCCCGCCATGGTTTGCCTTGAAGGATTCATCCTATCACACACCTATGCTCCAGCAAGAGTTCCAAATCAAGAAGAAATTGACGCCTTTCTGCCGGAGTACAAAGCAGGCTGGATTTTGGATGTCAATCATCCCTCCTCTCATGCAAACCTGGTTTCACCAGAGTGGTACATGGAATTCCGTTACATGATTCAGGAAGCCATGGAAAACGCCAAGCAACTGATCCCGAAGATAGACAAAGACTATGGCAAACGTTTCGGTCACGAATATGGCGGATTGATTGAGAAGTACAAGTGCGAAGATGCAGACTTGATAATGCTGACGATGGGCACCATGGGAAGCGACGCAAAACTGGCTGTGGACAAACTGCGGAAGGAAGGCCGAAAGGTCGGCTCCGCGCGAGTCCGTGTTTACAGACCGTTCCCGGTTGAGGAAGTAACGAAGCTTGCTGAACATGCTAGGATGCTGGCGACGATAGATCGGCACATATCTTTTGGGATGGAAGGCTTCCTTGCATCAGAAGCGAAGGCATCGCTTTTCAAGCTGAAGGGTCGTCCACTGTTCGCGAGTTTCATCGCGGGTCTGGGTGGAAGAGACGTGACTGCCGAAGCGATTGAGAAGATGGCCAAGAAATCGCTGAAATCGATGGGCACCGGCAAAGTCGAAAGAGAGATCGAATGGGTCGGCTTGAGGGAGTGAAAAGAATGGTGACAGTAAAGGAGTTGCCCAAGGAGGAGTATTTGCTCAAGGGGCACGCTGCTTGCGCGGGTTGCGGTCCGGCTATTTCGTTGCGGTTAATGTTGAAAGCGTTGGGAAACAAGATCATGCTGGTCGTTCCC
>Ga0315268_10001637_pt1 | contig 25847 bp, 34 predicted proteins | sample C1_top_MG_FD_204535 | JGI IMG/M metagenome (GOLD analysis project Ga0315268, IMG submission 204535) | Sediment microbial communities from Yellowstone Lake, YNP, Wyoming, USA - C1_top | ecosystem: Environmental > Aquatic > Freshwater > Lake > Sediment | place: USA: Wyoming | collected 2017-08-01
ATCTTCAGTTTGTATTTACGAAAAAATTCCCCCGCTGGTATGCTTGGTATTATGGGTGGCTTGGAGTTAGGGTTTCTCGCGTTTGTTAAAATAAATTTCATAGGTTCAACAGGTTTATTTACATACATAAATGAATTTTCCATAAGTGCACCAAAAGGCGTGTTTCCTTGGTTCATGTGTACGGTTTCCTCCTTTACGAATTCTAAAAACTCGGAAGGGTGACATAACATGACCTGAGTCTGACCTGTTGGGAAAAACCATCCGTTAAACTTGGTTCTTCCACAAAATCTCGAAGCTATAAGTCCATTAAAACTTCCATTGTATTTATAACTGGAAGAATAGCCTAGGCTCCAAGAAAGTTTTTGCATATTTGATCTATCATCAAGTCTCATAAGCGTCACGTCTTTCTTCACTCTATAAGTATAAACAACGGGTTTACGCCGTGAATTCATCTTTCTGATGGCCCAGTAGATTGCCTGTCTCTTGAGTCTTGCGAACCAGCTTCCACCATATGTACTGGGTATGTCATTCGGCATAGACAACCCTGAAACGGTACCGTGATATAACATCGTACCCTCTCGAAGTACCGTTGTTTTAAAATTGATCATGTTTAGTTTATTCGTCGTATTATTAGGAGTCTTGGGAGAATTTCTCCTTGGAGAATTGTTTGGCATTTTATATATACATTGAAAATTTAATTTGTCCTGATAAACTCCCACTGAAGCTCATTACAGATTTTGAACCATATTTGGTCCTGGATATAGAGTTTCTCACGGCTCTTGAGGAGTGGGAAGCATGGCAGGTACTGGTCCTCACCGAGCAATTCACACATTTTGAATAGACAATAACTATAGCTCAAAAAGTTCTTGCGGTTCGAAGGCTTGTGCCGTTCGAAAGGCTCTTGGATCTTGTGGAACATGAGCCGGAGCTTGTCCTCGAGAGTCTGGGGCATCGTCGGCGGCGTGATACCATTCAGGATCGTGGAGATGTACGCGACGTGTTCGTAATACTTTGCATAGTTGAGCTTTTTCAAGAGACCCTTGACCTTTTCGTGTGTAATCTCAGACAGGTCCTTGATCTTTTGCTTCTTGAATTCTGATCTTAATTTAGATATGACCTCGTCCGGAACGTTCGTGGACTCTTTCGCCTGGAACTGACTGATCCACTCGTTGAAATGGTTCTCACGCTTGTAGGAATACACGACGTTCTTCTCCATCTCTTGTTCCTCTTTGAAGCCGACCTCCTCTCCCAGAATCGTATCGGCACGACCGCACGCCTGACAAATCTCTTCGCTCGTCACGGACTCGGTGATCCGAGTATACATTTTCCCGCACCCCCTACATGGCAGGTCATGCGGGCTCGGGCACGAGTCCACCCTCTCGTTCCCGTCTTCGACTTCGTTGAGGTACTTTTTAAATATATCATTGCGCCGGACCCCCTTTCTTCCGGCCACCTTGAGCGATGCGACCTGCTGCGTCACGGGCGTTTGGTCGTCTGGCGCCATGGTATACTCTTTAATAACGGGAATACACGAAAGCAAATATTCAACCATTTCCTCTTGTGATTTGCATTCGTGTATTCGGGCGTTATACCTCGCCTCCATACTACTTGTCCCGGACTAAAGTTTTAACAGTCTAATTTAGGTGCCAAATAGAATCGCAGATCTCCCAAATTAGCAATTGTGTACCTGAAAATAATCGGCATGTTCTCATTCTCAGAATCCTGCATGAGCTGGACAGACGAGCACATGTTGGTCGCCTTGGTGAAGAGGTTGATGTATTTCAGGCTGAATATGTTACCGGTCTTTGATACGGCCTCGGGGAACTCGAGGATCGTCTCTTGGTCGGCCCAGTCTCCGCGGCAGCTCAGGATCAGATTGGTCCCCTCGCGTATGATACTCATATCGTTCGCCAGGTTACCCATGTCCCGAGTGATTCTTTGGAAATCGACCGACGGTAGGGTCGTTACGACGTTCATGTGAATGTCCGGGACCTCGAGGATGTCCTCGTTGATGTCGAGGAGCTTGAGCTTGAAGCTCGTCGCGGACTTTTTGACCGGGTTCTCGATCAGGACCTCCATGACGTCCCGACCCTCGACCTTCAGGGTCAGCGTGTCCTGATTCGTCACGGACTTGAGGAGCTTGTAGATGTTCCCCATGTTGAGCCCGGCGGCAATATCCGTCGGACAATCGTACTCCTCAAAGTTCTCGGCGCCGAGAGTCATGTGGACCAGGGTCACGCGGGCAGTGTCGAGCGTCAAGATGTGAACCCCCTTGGGTGTGAAGTAGACGTTCACATCGTTGATGATATCCTTCAGGACCTCAAAGACCGATTTGACGGCCGCGGCCTGAATGGTCTTCAGTTGCATTTGAGACTAAAATGTCTCTTTTCTCTAAGAGGATCCGCGGCGCTGATATGCGTCCGTGACACTCATGCTGATTCTCTGTTCCAACTCGGGCGTCATCACAGGTTGGAGGGACGCCCCGTAATTATCGAGATCGAACATCCCAGGCATGTCCGAGCCGTCCAGGTTGGTGCACATCTTGCCGCTCTCGTCCCAGGACTCAAAGTCGCAGGGGATCATCGAGACGAGCCAGGTCTTGACCTCGGCGCCAACCTTCATGTCGCCGTCGTTCGTGACGAGGGTCGGCACCCTGGTGATCTTCTTGGACGGGACGCCCTGGGTCGTGACGTTATGGAACCGGACAATCTCGATGAGGGCCGGTTGAGTCTTGATGAACGTGATTATCTCCTGAGACCATTTGCACTTGTCAGAGTAGACCAGTAAGGCCATTAAAATTGGATCGGTTTTTTTCAAGGTTACGGAGACGCGCCAACTTTTTTCACGAGCTAAAGTAATATGAAGGATATTGCGATCCTGATCCTCGTGGCTATCCTCGCGTTCCTCGTATGGAACAGCCGGGTCACCGGGACCTACACCGCGTCGCCCATGGGGATCCCGGTCGACACGTCCGCGGCCATCTCACCTGAGATCATCGGGGCCATCGTCGAGAAATTTCAGAGTGAAAATCCCGACCTGTACCCGATCGAGACCCTGTTCGTGAACCCCCAGAAGGACAATGTCTTCGACTCGCGCTTCATGTTCTTCAACACCAAGCACTTTTACGGCGCCCAGTACGACATTCAGGCGCGTGTCGACGAGGACGGCTCTGTCAAAATCCTGAAAAAGACCGAGACGGCCACGTCCGACCCGGGTTACGGGTACGTTCCGGACAAGTACCAGCCCTGGAGCGGCATCCAGGGGACCCTGGACGCCCAGCTCAAGAAGGAGTTGGAGACGCCCATTCCCGAGCCCAACCTGGAGAACCTCGCCCAGGCCTACTACCAGCAGAATATGACCGTGACTCGGCAGAACTTGCAGACGCGTGAGTAATTCCTATAACAAATTCAGGCCCATAATAGATGGACCAGTTTTCGGCCAAGGACCTCTCGGCCCGAGAAAAGGCCAAACAGTCCGCCAAGAAGGAAATGTACAAAGCTATGCTTACTCAATTTTGTCGTAAAATTAAGACTTCTTATGAACTCGGACACAAGGAATCCGTCTTGACCATTCCTCCGTTTATCATAGGGTACCCGAAGTATGATATGGCAAAGGCCGTCATGTATATGGCTCGCCAGCTCCAAAAGTTGGGATACCTGGTCGACATGGTCGGCCCCTTCAGCCTCAAGGTCTGGTGGACTAAATTTCCGGAACAAATTGAAGAAACAGGGGAAGAGATGCCTCTGGATATCCTTCCCGGTCTCGTCAATCTCCAGAAGACGGCCCAGAAGTTAAGGATTACGAAACGCAAGTAACATCAATCATGGGAGTCCGTCCAGGAAGTCAAGGACGTCCGGGTACAGTCCAAGCAATTTGAAAATGAAATTGAGCGACTCAAGAGGCGACTAAACCACAAGGAAGAGGTCGAGGTCGAACTTCTGAATAGGATCCATCAGCTCGAAGGGGAACTCGAGTATTGGAAAACCACCTACGCAGGTGTGTACGTTAATTAATCCGTAAATAAATGCTACGCATTTACCAAAGCATGGACCTTCTCAACGAGTCCGAGCGCCGATTCACTAATAAGCTATGCGATGCGATGATCCCCCATATGGTCGAGACGTTCTGGGAGATTTGGCTCGAGGCCAAGAAGCAGTCCCAGGGCAAGGCGACACCGCAGGTGTTCGATGAACTTCTCCGTGAAATTAAGTCGTGGAATTCATCAATCTCCCTCAAGCACACCGAGGCGATCATCAAGGCCGACCCTTTGTTTCCCAAGCTCCTGGCGGCCGTGTTCGTGACGCACGTCAAGATCCTGAGCTCGATCCGGACCGACAAAAAGTCCAAGAAGATTTGCATCAAGCTCCCTTCCAATGACGTGTTCGTCCAGCGGTGTTACGAGGCATGTGCCGAGGACGTGTACAAGCGCCCGGACGTCATCATCAACCCGTCGATCAACGAGGACACTCGCATGGAGCAACTTCACGAGAGATTTTGTGTCAAAATTAGAAAGGTCGTCGATAGTCTGATCCCGACGGCCGACATTCTGGACGCGTACCTTCCGATGGGCGACAACATGAACCTCGACGGTGACGACGAAGAGGAAGCGGACCTCATGAACGAGGACCCAGCCGAGGAGCCCGGGCCGGAGCCCGAGCCCGAGCCCGAGCCCATGAACGAGAACGCCGAGGTGGATGGCGTACCAATGAATACGGGCGAGTCGGGGGCGGCGGGAACCCCGGGCGGTATGGAGATGGGCGCGACTCCAGGGGGGACGAAGACGGTCGCCGTGACGCCGTCTCTGCAGCCGCCCAGAATTCCGGAACAGAACCTTTTCGACGATGCACGTGAAAAGTAGGCCCGTAAAAAACTTGGTAATAATTAATGGAACAGCACCTCCGTGAGCCGTTCAGCGCCGCCGTGATCGCAGCCGGAATCGCCATGGCGTACGTGTACGGCCGGGCCAAAATGAACGGCGAACACAAGCTCAAAAACTCGGATCTCGTCAAGCCGGCCTTCCTGGTCGGCCTCCTCGTCTATTTCATCGTGAGCCAGGGCCAGGGATATTCGCAAGATCCCACAGTCAAGGCGCCTTTTTAACTTAAGGATTTTCGTCCAATAAAATACTAAATGACGACTCTCGCTGCATTCAACGAGATGATGGGTCAGTTCATCGACGAACTCATTCAGGTGTTCCCCGATGAAAAGGCATTCCAGGACGCCAAGGCTAATCCCTGGACCAAGGATGACTTCATGAAGTGCATCAACCCGTGGGCGTCCCAGATGATGCAGAAGGACGAGGCGTTCTTTTGCGACGAGAACAAGTTCGCCCGGAAGCTCAATCTGATCGCCATCTGGAAGACGGACGAGTGCACCGAGAACACCAAGAACGCCATCTGGCAGTACCTGCACTCCCTGTACATGATCGCGACGACTATGAGTATGTTCCCGCCCGAGACGCTCGCTATGATCGAGTCGGCCGCCGAGAAGTGCGCGAAGAACTTCCAGGGCGGCGAGGCTCCGAATGAGGCGGCTCTCATGGCCGGTATGAATAACATGCTGGCCCAGATGCTCGGCTCGGGCGGCGGTGGTGGCAACCCCCTGGCGGCGCTCATGGGCGGCGGGGGAGGCGGGTCACAGCCCCGTCAACGCAAGAAAAAATCATCTAAGTAAGTAATAGAATGAATCCTCGGGAGGTATTTCAAACCGACAAGCTCCTCGAGTTTTGGCCGACCGCCAAGCAGTCGGCCCGCGAACGCGTCTCAGCCACGACTCGCTTCGTCATTTACAGCACGTGCGTCGTGTACCTCATTAACCGGGACCCGCGTGTGTTCGCCCTGGGCGTTTTGGTCCTCGCGATCCTTTATTACATGTACGTTTCCCGCATGATTTCTGACGGCAAGCTCCGCCCAGCTCAGGGCGACGCGCGCATCCCAGGCCCTCTCCGTGAACCCGTCACCCTCCCGACGCTCGACAACCCCATGGGGAACGTTCTCATGACGGACTACGTCGACAAGCCGGACCGCCCGGCGGCGGCGTGGTACCCCAGCATGCGCAACCAGGTCCAGTCGGTCTGGAGCCGTATTCACCCGTACGAGCGTCAGCGCGACGCCGAGCGCAACTTCTACACCGTCGCGTCCACGACGATCCCGAACGATCAGGCTGGGTTCGCACAGGCTGCGTACGGCAAGCCGTTCGCGCCCAAATGTCACGACCAGGGCGGCGCGGCCTGCGACCCGGATCGCTTCTACTCGTCCTTCCCCGAGACGACGCAGCTGCGCGGCGGCAACGGCGGTGGTTATGGAGCGGGGAGCAAATAAAAATGTGCCTAAACTAATAATGGGTCGCCAGGACACCAGCAAGAACATTCTTCAGCAAAACGTGTGGATCGGCCCTGCGCAGGTCGTCCTCGAGGATCAGGTCCAGGTCGAGAGTATGCTCCGTGAGGAGCCGACGACGGCCTGGAAGAAGGGCTGGTCCGAGCAGCCGTATGACTTTCCCAACAACTATGTGAACCTGCCGCTGCGCGTGCTGACATGGGACCCGATCAGCACTTTCGCCGATCAGCAGAATACTCGTTTCGTTCAGCGTTATTTTTCTAAGTAAATGATAATATGGACCCATTGGCCCTAGCAGCCGTCGTCGGTCTTGTGTTTGCCGGTAAGCGCCTCAGCGAGAACTCAGACGAGTCCGCCCGGGCGACTCTGTCAGCAACCACGAAACCAGTTCCGCCAATTACACGCCGAGACATCGATCTCATGGCGCATCCGGCCGATCACGCCGCGGACGCGTTTGACCTGTCCGTTACGACTCCCAATCTGGGTCGTCGGATCGGTGATTGGCGTCTCCGCCCCAAGGATGCCGTCCGGAATCTCCAGGACGTCTCGAAGACGGCGACCCGTTTTCCGCACGGCCAGCCCGTCTATGACATGGTGAACCGCGAGTACATCACGAACAAGATGAACAATCTGTCGCCGCTCGAGCAGCCGAAGAACGTCGGCCCCGGTCTCGGCCTCGGTCCGAACGTCGCGGCCGGTGGTGGCTTCCACGATTACTTCCGGGCTCTTCCGACGAACATCAACGAGGAGAAGCTCACGACGATCGAGGGCCGGGATGGCCCGCCCAACCCCGTCGTCAAGTCTGGCCTGCCTCTCATCGGCTCGATCACCAAGGAGGCTAAGGAGACGAAGACCTGGATGCGCGAGCCGGCTCAGGGCGGTGGCCAGGGTCAGGGTGGCGCCATCGTGGGCGCAGAGGGTCGCCCTGATTTCCTCAAGACTCGCCGCACGACGATCCGCCAAGAGACGGGCCTGCGCGCCGACACGCTCGCGGACGGCCCGCCGCAGTACAATGTGTACCAGCCGTACGCCTCGGGCACGACCGCCTACACCGACAAGTCCCTGACTCGCCTGTCGGGTTATCGTTCGCAGGAGGATCGGGCCGGAAACGGGCAGCGTATGAACGTTCGCAACGACCCCGTCAACCAGGTTGGCGCGGCCTCGCAACTGAGAACCGAGTCTGTACCATTCCCGGTCCCCGCGATGGGCCCGACTGGCGCGAACAATAGCAACGGGTACAAAGCGCCGCAGTACGACGATCCTCTTAACGAGCACAAGGCTGATGGGTTCAATCCATTGGCCCGATCGGCCGCACTTGACATTGCCATCCAGCAGCTCGAGAAAAATCCGATCGCGCTGCCGCCCCTTAAGGTTGTTTAAAAAAATCTAGACACATTATAAAATGAGCGGTGGTATCGTTCAGCTCGTCGCAACCGGACCTCAGGACGCGTGGCTGACCGGCAAGCCCGAAGTTTCTTTTTACCGTTCGAACTACAAGCGCTACACGCACTTCGCCAACTCGGTCGAGCGCCAGGTGATCCAGGGCACGCCCATCGCCGGCGGCATTTCGACCGTCCGTTTCGAGAAGAAGGGCGATCTACTGACGTACGTGTACCTGACGGCCAAGGATTCCAACGGCTCCTCGATCGCCGGTCTGAACTGGTCGAATGTGATTGACAAGATCGACCTGTACATCGGCGGCCAGATCGTCGATACGCAGGACATCGAGTACATGACCGACATCGAGCCCATCACGGGCGCCCAGAACTGGTCCCAGCGTTACCTGAATACGACCAGCACGACCATCAATAACCAGAAGGCTTCTTTCCTGCCCCTGAAGTTCTTCTTCTGCAAGGACTGGGCGGTCGCACTGCCCCTTATTGCCCTGCAGTTCCATGACGTCGAGCTCCGCATCACGTGGTCCGCTAACCTGGCAAGCACGTCCGGTATGCCTACCGGTATCCCGGCCGGCAGCCCGGCATACTCCAGCCTGCAGTACATCTGCTGGGCCAACTTCACGTACCTGGATCAGGGTGAGCGCGACTGGTTTGCCAAGACGAGCCACGACCTGCTGGTGACCCAGGTCCAGCGTGTCCTGATGGGCACCGCCCCGACTCAGGAGCTGGCTCTGGCCCAGCCCGTCAAGTTCATCGCCTTCCCGTGCATCAACTACAACCAGCTGTACGCCAAGGGCTCGGCCGGCGCCGTCGACACGACCCTGAAGACTCAGGTGAACGGCGTGGACGTTGGTGAGGCCCGCCACCTGTCCCACTGGATCGACGTGCCCCAGTACTACAACACCCAGTGGGGTTACGTGACGCCCAACACCACCGCCGCGGGTCTGGGTACTGCGAACGTCGCGATCATCTCGTACTGCCTCGACACGGCCAAGCTCCAGCCGACCGGCACGCTCAACTTCTCCCGCCTCGACACGTTCCGCATCGTCGTGCCCCCGGCTCTGACGGGCGGTCTGTCGAACCTGGCCCCGGTCATCAACTACCCGACGCCGTACCTGTACGCCGTCAACTACAACGTGCTGAGAATCCAGAACGGGCTCGGCTCGTTATTGTATGCAAATTAGATTTTTTCTGCATAAAGAATACACACAAGGAAAATTATGGACGGGTTCAAAAAATGCGGTTCATGTGAACGGGGTCGACAGAAACTCGATCAATTTTTGGACAAGTTCGGTCGAGATTGTTTAACTTGTCTCAAATGCCGAATAAGAACAAAAAGAAATCGCAAACCACGCCTAGAATCAGTTCGTCCGTGTGGGATGTGCACGAAGACTTCTTCGTTTAACTTCCCGGGACAAACTAATGCAATCAGATGCGTTGAACACAAAGAACCTGGAATGATCAATGTCGTTCAGAAGAACTGCGAGCACGCCGAGTGTATGAAACAACCTTGTTATAATTTACCAACCGAACACTTTGGTAAATTTTGCGCATCTCATAAAACACCTGATATGGTGAATGTCAGGGAACGGCGTTGTGAATTTGACGGGTGCATCAAGAAGCCATTTTATAATTTACACAATGAAACCAGAGGGCGTTTCTGCAAGGAGCACAAGGAAGATGGTATGATTGATGTTCTCAGTGATTCATGTCGGAGTGAAGATTGTAATAAAAGGGCGACTTTTAATCACTCGGGTCAGGGGGCAGTGTTTTGCACAACTCACAAAGAGGATGGAATGATTGACGTGAAGACGCGCCGCTGTGAATTCGAAGATTGTATGACCATTCCAGTGTTTAATATAGAGGGTAGTAAACGTGGTATAATGTGTTCGGAACACAAGAAAGACGGAATGATTGACGTGATAAATCCGCGTTGCAGGACGTTAATGTGTGACGTCATTCTCTCGCATTCCAAGGGTTATTGCGCTCGTTGCTATGCCTATATGTTTCCGGATGAAAAGCATGGACGTTTTAAAACCCGTGAGATGAAGCTCAAGGAATATCTCATAGCTCAGTATCCAGACAAGACGATCACACACGATAAACGCGTCGAATGTCATTTGTACCGCCCAGATTTTGTTTTTGATATGGGAAGTCATACGATCTTGATTGAATTGGATGAAAATCAACACAAGTCGTATGATACGTCGTGTGATAATAAACGGCTCGTGAGTATTTTTCAGGGTCTAGGGTCGAGACCAATGGTATTGTTACGCTTCAACCCAGACCGATACGAGTCGGCTAGGGGATGTTTCAAAAAGGACGGAAGCCTCGTGGATAATGGGAAGGAATGGAATACCAGGACGGCTATTCTCAAAACTAGAATAGACCATTGGCTCGCCAATCAGCCCGAACGTGAAATAACAACAGAACATCTTTTCTTCGATACTCTCAGGGGGTAACATGCAACTCTGGCACTGGCTTCTCTTGCTCGGTCTCGTCTTTCTGGTTTCGTACAATCCGCGCACGGGAAATCTCGGTAAATTTTTTGGTCCAGAAGTATCAGTAGAGGGCCATGTCGAGTCCTCGAGGGACTCGCGAGAGGCACAAAGCGATAGCAATCCCCGTGAGCGTAGTGAATGACGTCCAGCACTTTTTGATCGTCCATGACAGGCGGTACAAAGAGTGGACTTTTGTGACCGGCGGGTGTCGCCGACGCGAGGTCTATAACCCACTTCGGTGTGCGGTTCGAGAACTCGAAGAAGAAACACGTGGTGTCATAAACCTGAAGCGCGGTACCTATACCTACTTCAAGTTTTCGACGGACACTCCCGAACCTAGGGATATTGAAGATGGAGTCGACGTAGTGAATCATTATCACGTCTACGTCTTCGACCTTCCCATGACTTCGATCGAACATCGGCACATCGTCCGAAGGTTCACGGACGAAAAGGAGAAGATGGAGTGTTCCCAGGTTCCGTTCCGCAAGAATTACGATGAAAATGACGATTGTAAATTCGAGAACCTGGCCGAGATTAGCCGCCGGCCCAATCTCTGGCCCATGATTCGTCAGCACGTCATCGGGAACCCTGAATTTCTCCAGGCTCTCGGGTCGGCTCACAAGACGCCGTTCAATTTGCGTTGTTGACGGACCAGTCGCGCAGCGGCTGTGACGCGGCGGTAGAGAGATAAATAAGTTCTACGAACTTACCAGAGATGACTAAATCCAAACTGGAGTTTGCGACGGAACTCGCAGCCCTCCTCAATGATGGGTCCGACCCACAGAAGCTCGCACAGGATATGACGATGCGTAAATTGCTTTATGAAATTGAGCGTCTCGAACAGGAAGCCGAGGCGGTCAAGGCCGAGCCCGAGCCCGAGGCAGAACTGCCCGCCGCCCCGCCGCCGCGTCAGAAGCGCCCCAAGCCCTTTTGGGCCTGGCTTACGGTCGACTCTTCGGATGAAGATATTGAGTAATATAAATGGACCCAGTGGTAATCGTTAAGACGGTCCTCAAGAACGTGTCTCAGAATGCGACGGCCATAGATATTATAAGACAAATTACATACTTGACGGGTACGGATCACCCCAAGTCCCTTTATGTCCTCGGCGAGATTCTGCGTGTAAGCGAGCCAGTCCTCGATCCGGATGTTATCCGTCAGCTCAAGGGTTTGATGAATGAGGGGCTCGTCCACCTCATCGCCGAGGAGATTTACGCCGTCTCGAAACCTAGATGCTGCGGCCTACTTTAAGATCAGAGGCGCTGGAACCCTAATGGAAAAATGGCGGGTCCCGAACGGACCAGGAACCCACGTCCTCATGGATGGCGGGATCCTGTCCGTCCCACCCGAAGATACTCTCCAATTTTACGAGGCATGCATTTCTCTCGTGAATTCTGGAACTAAATTATACGTCGTCGAGCAAAAGACGGAGCTCTTCAAATTCTTTGTGGACTTTGACTACAAGGCCCCGGAGAAATTGGACGATGCTGAACTTTTGCAATTTTGTTCTATAATTCAAGGAGCCGTACCCGGTCGGTGCGTCATAGCCCGTGCCAGGGTCAGACCGATCGGCGAGGGCCTTTTGAAATCTGGGGTCCATATCCATTGGCCGGATCTCATCGTGACTCGGACCGAGGCTCTTAATTTGAGATCAAAAATCATCACGAGTCTCGGGGATGGACCCTGGGACCAAGTGATCGATGCGTCCGTCTATGGCGGTTCGGGTCTCCGTATGCTCTGGTCCCATAAGAAACCTGCAGGCGATCCTTATGTCCCATGGCGCGACCTCGACGGCCACGAGTTTTCCAAGGCGCCGAACGTCGAGACGCTCGCGCTCTTTGCGGTCCGGACGGACGAAACCACCCGACCGGCCGAACTTCTGCAGAATACGGCCGGGCTCGAGAGATTCGTCCAGAGATATCTCGAAGGCCAGGGGAGCGCCCGTATCAAAAAGGTGCAGAGAAACGAGCACGACGGATGGTTCGCCCAGACCGACTCGAAGTGGTGCGCGAACATCAAGCGCGAGCACACTTCGAATCACGTCTGGTTTTCGATTCATTCAGGACGGATCTCGCAAAAGTGCCTCGACGAAGAGTGTCGCGAGTTCCAAGGTCCAAAACTTATTCTTCCTCCATCAATAGTAGAGCAACTCGAAGATGTTGCTGTTGTGGGTAGTCCTTCTTCTGGCTTTGTTATGGATATTTTTCCCAATGGGTCAGGGTGTCAGATTCAAAAAGTACGAGGCGAAGGTCCATCCCTTCTCGGGCCTCGATCCGGAGAGTTGGGAGCGGTTCCAGACCAACATCCACACATTCGAACGATTGGTTTCGACGTCCGAACTTGAGGATGCGGCCGGGGCTTTGTACGGCGCGGTCGAAAACGTCCGGGACATAGGACTTGGGCTTCGCCGCGCCGACGACGCGCAGCACGCCGAAGAGATCAATCGCATCGCGGATGAACTCGGTTACGAAGGCGAATTCATAATCAATCAGAATGCTCTCAGCCGAGGGATTTACTTCTTCCCTAAGTACTTAAACGAATCGATTGTGGATTACCCAGAAAATGCCCCAGAATTGCGAGACCGACCCGTTAAATCCCACGGCCAGTGAGCCGGAGGCGCCGACGACGCGCACGCGTTCCGGCCGCGTCTCCAAGCCTCCTACTCGCTACGAGCCTGTAGAGCAGGTCGAGGACGATTACGCCCCTGAGGACTACGACAGCCACGAGTCCGATTGCGACACGGACGATTCTTTTGAGGACTCTGACGAGGAAGATGACGAAGATGATGCTGATGACGATGGCAACCTTGACGGGTTCGTCGTACCAGATAAAAGCGAGAGTGACTCAGATAGTACAGAAGATGACGGAGAATCTGCCGTTCCTGACCGGAAACGCGGAGCACCCATCAAGAAGCGGCCGACCCCAGTCGGAAAGCGAGTGGCCGGCAAGGGAGGACCAGCCGCCAAGTAACTTTCAGCTGATGCACGACGAGCCCAAAACGAAGGTGGACCTCGGCGACTTTTTCAAGAATACGAATCCGATGGCAATTCTTCTATTGGGAATTGTCATCGGCGTCATTGTGGTAAGTATGCGCCCTATTGTAATTCAGCCTAAGTAGCCAAGTCCGTAGGACTTGTGAGTCCCGGGACCCCGCAGGAGAGAGTCCCTTCGGGACTCTACTCAGGTTACCATATAAAGCGGCGCGCGACCCGAACTCGAGTCGGCGCCGACAAAATTGCCTATAGGCCCCGTGCGGTTCTTCTGCACGTCCTCTTGAAGGAAACCAAGCCACGGATTCTCGCGAGTCTGTGTCTTGGGCTCCATATCTCTAAAGACGTCATATTGATTGTCGAACGCAGCGACGGGCTGTGATATTCTGGCCGGCGGCTGTGGGAAGCGCATGTACGCCATAAAGAGTAAGAACATGACGATCAGAATCGCCAACAATTTAAAAAACATTATATTAATTAGCGGCGAAAATTACTGGTCCGGGATCTCCTCGTCCTCCTCCTTGACCTCCTCGAGCTTGGGGGTCTCGGCCGCGGCCGCAGCCGCCTCGCGGCGCTTCACGACCTCGGCCGCCACGCGGATGTCCGCCATGGAAACCAGCTCCTCCATCGTCTTGTCCGGGAACTCCTTCTTCAGATCCTCGAGCAGATCGGCCGGGTGAGGAATCGGCGGAACGTCCGGCTTGGTGTAGAACTTGCTGTTCTCATCGCCCGGCTCGATGTACGGGAACTCGCCACCCTGCGGCTTGGCCATCATGTCGCGCTTGCGCTTCTCGAACATGGCAGAGGCTGCGCTCTGGTTCTCGCGGTACTTGGTCATAATCTCCTCGAGCTTCTCGTTCTGGTAGTGGACGTTGTCGATCTCGTCGCGCTTCGGCGGGATCAGAAGCCACTTGTACATGTCGACCACGTAAATGTCGACCAGCGCGTCATCCTTCTGCAGACGCTTGGCGTGCTGGGCCGCCTCGTCACGGGACGGGAAGCACCCGCGGATCTTCATGCCCAGTTGCTCATTCTTCTGAGGCAGCTCGGGGCCGACGAAAGAGATGCATGCAAAAAGCTGTCCTGGCACGGTCAGATAATCCTGCTCGAGAGAACCCATTTAAAAGTAAAAGGAGCTTTTCTTTTAAGCCAAATGGACGCTCTCCGCAAACTTCACAACGATCACAAGCGCAAACTCATCCTGGATTGCGTCGAACCAGGATCGTTCGTCCTGGACTGCGGGTGCGGCCGGGGCGGCGACTGGTGGAAATGGAAGGCCGTCAAGGCCCGTGTTGCGGCCATAGATCCGGACGCCGAGTCGCTCAAGGAGGCCGAGGCTCGTGCGCTCGACATGAACTTCAAGGTGTGGTTCCTGGGGGAGGGCGACATTCGTCACGCAGCCTTTGCCGGTCCGTTCGACGTCGTATGTTACAACTTTTCTTTGCACTACATATTTGAGGATCAGACGACGTTCGACAATTCCATCAAAGCCCTGGGGGTGGCGGTCAAACCCGGTGGGTACCTCATCGGCATAACGCCCGAGAGGGCCCGGGCCGAGGCCATGGTCGACGACTCTTCACGATTCGTCGATGAATTGGGAAATGAAATTGAACTCGGCGACCGCCGACTCAAGGTCCGCCTGATAGACGGGCCCTTTTACTCCGACGGACCCAAGGAGGAACCCCTCCTAGATGCGGCCGTCCTCATCCAAAGTCTCGAGGAGGTCGGGTTTGCCATGATGGTATGGGAGCCCATGCTGCGCCAGCCGAACGGTCTCATTTCGGATTTGTATTCGAAATTTGTCTTCAGGAAAAAAACTCGGTAAATGACAGGATGGGGATCTTTTGGACGGCGGTGGTTCTCAAATTTTTTATGAGTTTGCTCCTCATCATCCATTTCAATAGCGAATCAGAAATGCTCGCCCAAATCAAGGCCAGGTACTGGGCCATACTTGACGTGTTGAGGGATTCTGGTGATCAGAGGTGGGTCCCTATTCTCAAACCGGCGATTATCACGGGAATCAAGGGGAAAAAGGACGGCGTCATAGGCTCGAACGTCAACAAGGGGTACGAAATTTACATCTGCCTGGATGGAGACGATGTAAATTCAGCCGTGTACGTGCTGATTCACGAACTGGCGCATATGTCTGTGACAGAGTACGATCACTCATCGAAATATTGGGATAATTTTAGGGACCTGAAGAAGCTGTGCATCGACAAGGGTCTTTACACGGCGGCGGGCGATCGCAAGTATTGCGGCGATTTGATTAAGGACTCTTAGACCAACCTGGGCGCTACGCGCCTAGGTTGTGATCCCGGGGCCCTTCGGGGAGGAAAAGACCAGCGCCGAAGGCGCTGACTTTACGCTTTGTCCTTCAAGAACTGCTTGGCGAAGTAGAAGATGATCGCAGCGAGGAGCGCCGTCACGGCCAGGCCGGTCGTCGAGACCTCGCCCGTCTCGCCCAGGAACTTGGGGACCATGGTGCTCAGCTTGCCCTGGACCGGCTTGGAGAAGGCGATCACACCGGCCACGCCGGCCAGCGCCGCCATGAACTGGTCGTCGGTCAGACCGAACGGGTTCTTGGACCGGCTACCCTTGGCGCCACCGTCGTCGCGCGGCGTCGGCTTGTTGCCCTGCATCATCGCCGAGGGGCCCATGGGCGGGCCCATCACTTCGTCCTGCATCATGCGACCTGGACCCGGCATGACCTCTTCGATCGCTGTAGAGAAGTCGGCCATTTGAGATTCGTCTAGGTTTTTTTCAGGCGCGACGAGCGCCTCAGGGGGAAGCAGGCCCGTCGGAATGAGATTCTTACGCTCGTTGGGCTTTTCTTCGTTGCGGGCGAGCGCCTGACGGGCGAGTTCCTCGTTCACAGAGGGTTCGGGCGCGAGGTTCTCGATCGGTGTTGACATGGAATCCACACCTGGATCGTATGTCAGCACCATTAACTTTCACTCGGAAAAGAAGAAGCGCGGCTCAGCGCGTCTTTTTGACGACGACCGTCGCGCCTTTACGTTTCGGTTCGCCACCAACCGCGCTTCGCTGAGCCGCGGCCCGGGCGCTATAGTGCTGCTGATGGTACTGCCAGAACGCCGGACCACCGACCCGGAACCCGCGACGGATAGGCGCCTTGTACCAGAAGACGCAATCCGTGATCCTGTTCGACTTGGATGTATTGTCGAGCACGAGGCACTCATAGTTCTCCGTACACGCGTCCATGACCTGTGAGAACGAATCAAAAGTCGGGAAGACGCCAAAGAACGCCTTGTAAAGATTCTCGCGGTTCTGACGAACATTGTCGCGCAGGGCGAACACGTAATCGACGTTCGTGCGGATCATGGGCGTCATGTCCATGCAGTACTGGGTCGTCATCATAAAGAAGATCTTCCAATGGCGACCGTTCATAAAGAGCTGGCGGATACACACGTCCCGCATGAATGACCGGTCGTACATGCAGTCGTCCATGAGAATGAATACGGGCGAGCACCTACCGGTCGCCAAGAGGCGCTTTTGCCGTTCTATGAGCTTCTCTATAGCCTCTTTGTTGTAGTCGCTGAAAACGAATATGTCCGGTATGAATTGCTTGTAGTACCCATTGCCTTCCTCGGTCCCGGACATGGCGATGCCAGCCGGCAAGTGCTTTTTGTGCCAAAGAATGTCCGTCACGAGGGTCGACTTGCCGGTGCCACGCTTTCCTATGAAAACGCAGACCTTGTCGTCCCCCATGGTGGCCGGATTGAATTTCTTCAATTGTAGAGCCATCGGTACCTTCAATTTCTTAACAAAATTAAGACCGGCCTGAAGCGCGCGGTCTCAGGGGCGCCCTACGGGCGCGAAATAAGTTCTGCGAACTTACTAGGAATGTCGGCTGGTTATATCCAGCTGGCCGCGATTGGACAACAGGACGCGTATCTCACAGGAAAGCCCGAGGTGACGTACTTCTCGGGCGTCTACAAACGTCACACGCCGTTCGTTCTCGAGGCGTACGACATCCCATTCCAAGACCAACAGGTCCTTTACGGGTCCTTGAATATTTGCAAGATTCCACCCAAGGGGGATCTCATACGAGGTTTAACTCTAAAAATGAATTTACCGGCTCTTGCGAATCCTGGAAACAACTGGACCTGGCCTCTTCCGTCTTCTGTAACGTACCTGCCTCATTTCATTGTAAGCAACCTGAATGGAGTCCGCTCGTACACCGAGGCCTCTTTGCTCGGTAACGTCACTTATTACAGCACGGTCAATTCGCCATCGTGGCTCATCCCACCACTCTCTTATTACGTCTCGTACAACTCATCCACGAACAAATTTTCATTCTCTAATTGTCAGAGTATCGAGGTCGATTCGTCTTTCGGAGTCTTTTGGGGGTTCGATCCGAAGGTCGGGACGAGCAACGTCTCGAACCTCGTGTACACGGTGACAGGATCGCGCCCGTCCGACTTTACGCTCGAGCAGGCTGGCTGGCTCCAGAGTCCGGGTATTATCGACCCGAAAACGGGGCTGTTTATCCAGGCCGTAGGGACTCAGGCCGTGACGGCGATACCGACCTATTTGTACCTCACGGACGGGACGAGCGTTCCAGCGGGTGTATGGAACAATTACTACCCAAAATCGACATCGTTCACCGTGACGAGTTCGGGCCGTGTACGCTTCGGCGGTCGGGGTTATTACATTTTGCGCGCCTCGATGACACTGGCCGTCGGCTCGCTCGCGACGATATCGTACGGCTCATCCAGCGTGGATGGCGTCCCGCCCTCGACCAACTTCACGTACACATACACGTTCCCAGTGTCCCCGGACCCATCGATGCCGGTCGTTCTACCGATCAACGTTTCGGATCAGACCCAGTACTATTACTTTTACGTGACGTCATCTACAGGTACGACCATTTCGGTCGGTTCGTGGATCTCGATCAATCCCGTCGAAGAATTTTACAAGTTCAACAACTCGGCGACTCTCACGGGTCAGTACGCGCGCATGCCGTTCGCCGGAAGCGTCACGCCGCAAAACACGACCGCGAATCTCGCGTCCGACTCGTCGTTCAGCTTCCCGGGTGGCCCCGGTATGTACCTCGCGTCCGGGACCATAGCGCTCGACAACCCGGCCGTCGGTCAGTACGTTTCGAACGTCTCAATTAGTAATGTGAATTCAATCTCGAACGTTCTTTTCACGTATGACATGTCATCCCAGGGTCGCGACCCGACCTTCTTCTTTTCGATGCCTATTCAGGTCAAAAGCACAAACGACAAGTTTGCGTTCAATGTCGGCCTCACGTCCGGGACGTCGGCTACCATCGAATCCAACACGTTCGTCACACTCAGTCAGTTTGGCGTGTTCCCGGGAACCCAGTCTGGGTACGTGCTTCCGTACGACGGCCTATTGCTGAATGCACCGGTCCCACAGATCCTGAACGGGAACGTCAACCTCAGTGCGAACTACACTGCCACCGGCAACTCTTATCTCGTTTCCGTCACGGGTCTGGGCGATCTGAGCTTCTCGAACACGGGTGTGTATATGATGACCGCGACCATATCAGGGACGAGCCCTATTTCACGCGTCTCGTTCGGTTCGACGAGCTACGACGTCGGCGTCGGCCTTTTGCCGCCTTATACCTTCACTTTGCCCCTTAATGTCACCACCCCATTTTCGACTGCGAACATTTCATTCTTCTCGACGTCCGGGGCGCCCCAGACCCTCGGCGCGAACAGCTTCATTTCCGTGTATCCGATCGCCTCGAACACAATTCAGAATATAAATTACAATTATAACGATTCGGTCGGGACGTGGGCCATCAAGTCCGCCGAGCTCAAGATTGGTGGTCAGTCTATCCAGACGCTTACGGGCGAGTACATAGAACTCTGGAACGATCTCAACGTGCCGTACGAGAACCAGTCGGGCCTGACCCTGCTGACCGGCAAGTACGACACGACGAACGTCTTTTCGACCCGGACGTACTACACAAACTTGCCCTTTTACTTCTACGGGAATCCAGAGCTCTCCATCCCGATCGTGGCACTCGATCGCCAGGACGTCGAAGTCTGGGTGACCTTCCGGAACTTCGTGGAACTCACTGCGACGCCCGTCGTGTCGCCTACGCTCGATGCGACTATCCTCGTCGAGTACGTCTATTTGTCCGACCCTGAAATCAATTGGTTCAAGTCTCACAGGCTCGAATATCTCATAACCCAGTGTCAGTACCAGAACTTCGACCTCTTGCCGTTGTTTACAAGTGCTATTTTTCAATTGAAATTACTTAACCCCGTCCGTGAGATGTTCTTCATAGTTCAACCGACCGGAAATAAGAATTACGACTACACGAACAATGGCCTCGCGAGCCTGGCCATGTCCCTCAACGGCGCCGAGGCCTTCACGGCCGACACGACCGATACCCTGTTCCTCGGATCCCTTCAACCTTTCGTTCATTATCCAAATTACCCGTCCCGTCGGTTCTACATGTACCCGTTCACGACCGAACCCGGAAGTCCCAGGCCCTTCGGACACATCAACATGAGTCGCATCCGCCAAATCCTCCTCGAACTCAAGACGGATCCATATTATCAGGCGAAACAGCTTCGGGTCACGGCCGTGAGTTACAACGTGCTCCGGATCGAGAACGGCATGGCCGGCCTCATGTTTAATTCAGGGACGCAGAGTGTCTAGAGACCGAGGGGCGGGGCGGCCAACGGCCGACCCCTCGTGATCCCCCTCGTCTTTTCTTTTCCCTCCAACTACTAGAGATGGCCGGTAGAGCCTCGTTGGCTTTTTTAGGCCAGGAAGATTTGGCCCTTTCGGCCGATCCCGAGGTGACATATTTCATTGAAAAATATAAAGGGTCGACGCAATTTTCGACCCGGCTCGACAAGGTCCAGTTTGATAATGGCGTCATCAATTTCGGCCAAGAAAGTATCATCTACGTCCCTAAATCTGGCGACCTCATCACGGCCATGTACCTCAAGGTTCTGTTCCCGAATATCGGGACGACCCAGGTGCTGGACTCGGTCGGGACGCTCATGATCGACTTTATCGAACTTTACATAGGGAACCTTCTCATCGAACGCATCTATGGCGAGTTCATCGAGATGAAGTTTGACCTCGAGGTTCCGACCGGGAAGCAGGCGAGTCTCCAGGGACTCATCGGCAAGACGCCTCTGTCGAACAAGACGACATATGGCCCGGCCGCCTCGACGTACACGATCCCGCTCCCATTTGCGTGTCTCGGGAATGGTCTGCCCCTGTGCGCCATCAAGGATCCCGTGTTCTTCCGCATTTCGTTCACGCCCTCGATCCTTTTCACGTACCCGAGCATCGTGTACACGCAACCGGTCACGTCGTACCTTCACGTCGAATACACGTACCTGTCGGACCCGGAGGTCCAATTCATAAAGTCCAAGCCCCAGTTGCACCCCATCGAACAGGTCCAGCGCCAGGCGTTCTTCACCCCGGTCGGAACATCGAACGTCCAGTGTCTCCTGCAATTCGTGAACCCAGTCAAGGAGCTCTTCTTTGTCATCCAGAACAACACGGCCCTAGGGTACGATTTCAGCAACGTCGCGAGCGGTACGCTCAACCAGACGGCCTTTGGGACCGGCGACCAACTGGCCCAGTTGAATTTATTCTTCAATTCTACCGAACGCATCTCGTCCGATGTGGGGTCGCCACTCTTCCTCAGCACGATCCAGGCCCTAGAGTACCATACTCGAAACCCGGACCGAATTTTCTACAGCTATTCGTTCAGTATAGACCCCGAGGGGGACGTCCCGACCGGTGCCGTCAACATGTCGATGATCAAGAACCAGATTCTCCAGCTCAACCTGGTATCGAGTCTAGCGGCCCGTGAGATCCGCATATATGCCGCGAGTTATAACTTTTTACACTTTGAAGACGGGGTGGTCCGCCTCGAGTTCCCTAACGCGGAAGTCTCGTAGGCGCGGTGGACCGAGCCTCTTAATTTATTCATAAAATTCAAAAGATGGACTTTGAAGGACCGGCCCTCGACATATTCCTGCCGGTCATGGAATCGGCCACCGTCCTGGCGGCCCACTACGCCAAGGCGTGCGGACGGGACATCGTCCTGGCCGAAGACATGAAATACGGACTCATGTATTCAGCCAGACACGTCGCCGGAAAACAGATCGGAACTCTGTTTCCCGAAATTTACGAGGACGACGAGGACGACGAATCGGTCGAGAGTGAATCTGACGAGCCCGACTGGATCCGGTACGCCGGTCAGGACGATGACACGGCCCTCAAGATGAACGAGTGTTACGACACGTGGTCTGCGTGGGAACCCGCGTCTCCAGCCGAGCGTGCGCTCAAGGCGGCCGTCGACAAAATGGGCGTCTAAGTAGGCATGAAGGTCACGACTTTCATTGTAGAAGATGAAGAGGACCCGGAAGAGTCCAAGGTTCACTACGCCGTCATACTCCAGGAGGAGGAGTATGAAGACGAGGATGTGCCTGGGTTCACGACCCACGAGTACGCCCCGGCCGGCTGGCAGACCAGGGTGGATGTCCAGCCATGGGACCCGAGCGAGTCTAATTTTTTTCGCATTCAATAATAAAATGGCCGGTATGCTCTCTTCGATCGCTCTCCAGCTGGAGGCTCAGTCCCTGAACTCGGTCGTGGCCGGCTTTTCTTTCGCCAGCGCCATCGCGTGGATGGACGTGGTCCGCTGGATCATCAGCCAGGTGGTGCTCGTCAGCAAGAACGGCGGTCAGTACTACGTGCTGTCTGCGCTGTTCACGACCCTGCTGGCCATCGTCGTGTACATGGTGATCAAGGCGGTCGCCGTGAACGTGAAGATCAACGACCCGCAGCAGCCGATCTACGCGGTGACCGCGCACTAAAACCCGGGAGCTCTCATCACGGGCGCGACGGGCGCCACAGGCACCTGCACGACCGCAGGCCTAGGCCATGATTTATAAGCCACTATGGCACCTAATAAAACAATCAAAATAAGCCACCACGGAATCTTACGCTTGGATTCCTTGGGTGCTGGCGGCGGCATGGCGATCGTCATAGCCTCGATGATCCGCTTGATTTCTATATCCTGGAGGGGCGGCGGGGGTGGGAGCACAATCTCATTCTGGTCCTCACGGACGTAAATTCTCAGGACAAATGCATTGGCGTTCCAGCCCTGGAAGTTCAGTGCGGCCCCGGACTTGTCGACCCACCGGACGGTCAGACGCTGGAGGGACGCTATGGGTTCAGGATAGACTACAGCTACGCTGTAGTCCCGATTTTCATGGAAATTCTTGATACATCCTGAATTTACATCTAAAATTACAGGCGCAAAGTTCCGATTGGCGTTCGACCCACTGATGGTCCCGGTCGTACCCTGGAGTGACCCCGTGTCGACGTGACTCGGCGTCCGCAGTTCGTCAATGTCGAGGAAGATATAGTCATTCAGGGAAAGGTCGACCAGGGTTGTCGACTTTTGGATGTACTTTGTGGCATAGGTTGGATCTGTAGTACCGGCCAAAGCTGACGTGTAGAGGATCCCACGGTCCAGACCCAAGAGCAAGGCCAGCTCTGAACTTTGAATTTTAAGAGTAAATTGAGTGACTGAAGAAAATATGAAGTGACCTTCGGCCGGGAGGTACTCAAGAGTCACAAGTCCTGTATTGGTCACGGCCTGTGCCAAGGTATAGACCGAGTAGAATCCTGGATTGATTGATGAATTTGTTCCTGAAATTACAAGAACGTTCGACCCGTCTGTCAGATTATACATGGTATTGGGAACTCGAGCACTGACCAGATCGACCCGTTCAATATTCTTGATCGGTCTGGTAAGGTGGAGGGTATAGGAAGACCCATCAGGATAAAGGGTCTTGTCTCGATTGTCTGAATCGGCGAAGAGCAGCCGAGTACTCATTAATTTTAGTATGGAATTTATTAGACCTGTGAAAGCATACCATCGGCTCGAGATCCCGATGGTGCGGTTACGGGTGCCGTCGTAGGATCGTCCGGCCACTGGACTTGCGTCGGATCCGTAAAGTCTTCGGGAATGTCGCGGAGTTCCTGGCGATAATCAGCCCACGCCTCTTTCTTCGCATCGGACAAGTGCGAATCTGCCAGCTGCGTCCAGTCGCATGCGCTGAGAAGCTGCTGACGGCGCTCACGGACCTGGGCCCATTGTCGCTCGCTGAGACGGACGGGATCCACGGCGATGCTGATCGCGCCGTCGTCCGCCTTGACCGCCTTGGCCAGTGTGTAATCCACGCCGTCTGGAACGGGCACGCGGACACAGTGATCATTGACGTCATTTGGAATACCACCGGACGTGTAGTAATAGTAATAGACAGCAAGGTTCTCGGAATCAACCAAGGCCATTAACGACATTTTTACTTTAAGATTGCGGGAGATTTTTAAGTAATGAAGTTCGTGATTGACGACTTGATCATAGAAGAGAGGCCGACGGGTAATGAATTTTATGGGGAATATGTTTGGCCAGCGGGTCTGGCAATGTGTGAATTTTTGAAACGAAATCCAGAACTCGTGAAGGGCAAGCGGGTTTTGGAACTCGGGTCGGGGACGGGGATCGTGGGGCTCTACGCCGCCAAGTTGGGTGCCAAGCACGTGACCCTCACAGACTTTATCGATTGGAATATTTTGAATATTAAAACAAATTTAAAAGAAAATGGACTCGAGGGGGTGGCCGAGCCAAGGTGGTTTAAGTGGGGAACTAATTTAGGAGAAAATTGGGACGTCATCATTGGCAGTGACATCACATACCCGACCATGGACTTTCCTGCACTCGTGAAAGCCATCAAGACCCATCTGAAACCAGGTGGGCGATGTATTCTGACTCACCAACAAAGAGAAAATTTTAATTTCAATTCAAAATTCAAAGAAATTGAGTCTCATGAGATGGGTGATATCAATTCATTTTCAAATTTGGTGAAGGATAATTGTAAATTTTCAAAAATCCAAATCATCGAAATGGAGGTCCGGTGATCCACGTGACCAGTGAACGTCGCGCACCCTTTGTGACGGGTGTGACCCGATGACGCAGATAGCTCGGGAAGATGATCATGGTTCCCTGTTCCTTTTCAGCAACGACCGTACGGTCACCATCCAGTGAAAACTGAAGTTCACCCCCTTCGTACTCACTCGGATCTGAAAGCTGGATGGAGATGCTCAATTTACGACCACAATTGAGAGGTCCCTCGCCTACGTCAAAGTGCCAATCGTACCGCCCCTGATACGACTCGTCGTACTCCGTGTACTGCAGGTTCTCCTGAAGGCTCGTGATGTCGAAATTGAAAAACTCCTTGTTGCATTGACCCACGAAGTTCATGATCTTCTGGTAGACCGGCTCCCAATACGTCGTTTTCGGAACCCAGAAGATTTGGCTCTTGCGAACCTCCGAATTCTTACCATCCTCCGTGAGACCTGGAGCCAGGTCAAAGTTGGCCTTGCGAAGCGCCGTACACTCATCGACCGTAAAGGCGTTCGCGAACCGGTAATACTTGATGAGGTTTGGGTTATGACGTGCGAAGATGAATTGGAGCGGCGCTTCTGGGGTGGATGTTTTGGTTCCAAAATCGTGTACGTAATCCCTGTAAGGCCCCTCGGCGTCCACGTAGTGCAGGAACACCTGAATGTACTCGTCGCCCTTGAACTCTTTTCGGCTGTGCTCGATATCACAGCCGCGGTACAGACACGCGTCGCCCGGGCGTAAATCCACAGACCTGACCCCCATGAAAATAGGCCATTTGTGCGTCTGGGAAAGGTTCAGGGTCACGGAGTATTCACAGGATGGCCGATCCTTATGAGGTGCCAACGTGTTGCCCTTGCGGTACACGCGGCAGTAGGAGTATGTAGGCTTGAGCTTCTTCCCTGCCGCCTCGGAAACCTTCTCACACAAGAGGCCGAGGAGGGTGTTACAAACTGGAAGACCGTAATGAGCGGCGCTATTCGGAACTTGCGGATCGGGTTTCCCCTCGGGCTCGTTTCGGATGCGCTCGGCAATCTTGGCAGACTCGACGGGATCGACGAGCCCCTTGAGAACTTTATAAAGTCCTCGCATTAGATATTTTGAGATTCAAAGCTTTAAAAGACGGTGACGCGGACTCGGCCGGATGCGCCACTCCCACCGCCACTGGGTACACCACCACCACCACCACCACCTGGTATGACCCCTGTGCCAGTCGGTCCCGTGCCACCCGATCCTCCATAAACGGATGTTCCGCCAGCGCCGGCCGGAGCGCCACCGCCACCTCCGCCTCCATACACGGACGTGCCACCCGCGACACTCGGGCTAGTACCTCCGCCTCCTCCTCCGTATATATTTCCGTTTATCAACGGAGAAGGTCCACCAGTGCCACCACCCTGAGCACCTGCGAAGCCGAACAGCCCTCCTTCTCCAGCCATTCCACCACCACCACCGCCGCCGGGTGTGCTTCCGGCTCCCCCCGCATATCCAGTGATGGTTCCCTTTCCATAAGGGCCGAATGTAGTATTTCCCCCTTGACCAGCAGGAGCCGATCCGCCTGCTCCAACAGAAACTGCAACGGTAGCAGAAACCGCAGAAAATGGTAATATGTTTGATGTGTATCCACCGCCACCCCCACCGCCTTTGTCGCTGCCACCCCCACCCCCTCCCCAACACTCGATTTG
>Ga0315268_10001638_pt1 | contig 25820 bp, 19 predicted proteins | sample C1_top_MG_FD_204535 | JGI IMG/M metagenome (GOLD analysis project Ga0315268, IMG submission 204535) | Sediment microbial communities from Yellowstone Lake, YNP, Wyoming, USA - C1_top | ecosystem: Environmental > Aquatic > Freshwater > Lake > Sediment | place: USA: Wyoming | collected 2017-08-01
TCTTGGTATCTGGACGGCAAATTACTGGGGGAGTCAAAAAAAACCCCTTTTAGCTATAGTTGGAAACCCACTGTCGGCAAACATATCCTCAAAGCCATCACCCACTCCGCCTCCGGTCAATCCGCTTCCGCCTCCGACGTCCCCTTTTCAGTAATAAATATATATACGGTCAATTGAACTGAATTACCTCAAATAACCAGGGAACTAGTAACTTTTATCCATCTCTGGTAGTACAATTATTATTGGTGTCTAAGCTTTCAGCCATTATTCAGTCTCTCAAAACCCGACTTACTCATATACTCCAAAAATTCCAAGCGATTTTGACCCCACTTCTTCACAATTCTGTTTCTTTTTGTAAAAAACACAAAACAATTTTACTTCGTTTAGCCCTTATTCTATTTATTCTTTTGTTACTCCTAAGATTTTTTGGCCGCAATTTTCTCCCCCCGAAAATTGTTTACACTTTTCCGGATAAATCGGGCACAGAAATCCCTTTAGATACCAAGATAGAGGTAGTCTTCGATCGTCCAGTGGTCAAAAGCCAAGTTGTCAGGGCTTTTGTGATTACTCCCAAAATTGATGGCCGGATTAGCTGGAGTGGCGACAATCGTCTTCAATTCTCTCCCACATCCACCCTGTCTCGAGGTTCCACTTATACAATCTCTTTCAAAAATCTAATTTTTTCTAAATTTTTTATTCCGGGAAAAATTACTTCCTTTAGTTTTAAATCCATTGGCGATCCTAGAGTAGTTTTGGCTTCTCCCCAAAACGAGCTTCCGGGAGATTTTGCCCCTATCACTGTTGTTTTTGATCGCCCCATGATTCCCTTAACTACCGCCACCAACAGTGCCGAAAAACTACCGGCTTTCACAATCATTCCCAAAGTCGAAGGATCCGGTCGTTGGCTGGGGACTACTTCATATCAATTTCAACCTGAGAAAAAATATCGTCGCGCTACTACTTACGCAATTAAATTTGTTCCAAATCTTAAGTCGCTGGATGGGGGAAATCTCCCCGACGATTTCAATTGGTCATTTAGCAGTCCTCGCCCCAAGGTGGAAAATATCTCTCCATTGCGCGATTATGCCTATGCTTCTCCTACTGCTTCTGTTTCTGCCGTCTTTTCCCAAAACATCGACCCGGACTCTATTACGTCGCGTTTTAAACTTTACGATGATAAAAATACCGAAATAATGGGACGGGTTGTTGTTTCCGGTCGTAAAGTCGGCTTTTATCCCGCCAAAGCCCTGACTCGCAGTAAAATATATAAAGCTGTTTTACATGCCGGTATTCAAAGCATAGAGGGTCCCAATGGTTTGGAATCAGATTATTCCTGGAATTTCACCACCGCTCCCGTACCGCAAGTTGTTAGCACCAATCCCGCTAATGGCACAACCGAAAAAGATTTTGACTCTTACTCCGCCAGTATCAATATCAATTTCAATTCTCATATGTCCGAAAAATCCCTTTCCGGGATCACTGTATCTCCGGCGCCCGAATCCAAATACACGGCTTATTTATCCTGGAACGAAACTGCTGCCAATATCTTTGTTAGCCTTTCTCCCAAAACAACATATACCGTAACTATTCCCACGACGGTCAAAGATCAATATGGTATTCCTCTAAGTAAAGCCTATGTTTTTAAATTTACGACAGGAGAGAAACCTCTATCGATTTCAGTTTATCCGGTCAATACTTATTTTGCCGCCTTCAATCAAACAGTAACCCCCAGGGTCATTGCACAGGTGTTTGGTGCCGCGAAAGTCGATTATTCCCTGCATAGTCTTTCAAAGGACGTTTTTTTGGATCTTTATCGTCGTCGTAACGGAACTGCTTGTTCCCCCCAAGATTATAATTGTTCCAACTGGCAAAACTACGATTTTGCCAAAAATCCTAAAATCAATTCTTGGTCAGAAGCTATTACCGAAGTCCCCAATGCCTCATATCGCATGATCACCAAAGTTACCAATTCCGATGGATCCAACCTTTCCTCCGGTTTTTATTATTTAGATATGCGTCTTCCTGATGGTAAACATGACGGCCTGGTTATGATTGTTAGCCAAAGTGTCTTGACCCTCAAAAAAAGTTCCAATCAGATTTTGGTCTGGGCAGTCGATCAATCAACAGGTCAAACTATCTCCGATATGGACTTGGAAATTCTTAATCAGTACGGAAACACTTTTGGTTCAGGTATTACCAACAAAGACGGTGTCTGGCTAAAAGAATTAGACAAGCTTCCGGAAAACGATATGTTTATCTTTGGACACAAAGGCAATGACTTGGTAGTTATTTCCGATGATTGGGGAAACGGAATCAATCGTTATGATTTTGGCTTGCCCTATTATTCTGCCGGTTATCGTTGGTCAGGATCTGCCACCGATCCTCATCAGCTCTTTGTTTATCCCGATCGCCCCATCTATCGTCCCGGTCAAAAAGTTTACTTCCAAGGTTTGGTTAGGAAGGATAATGATGGCATTTTTTCCCAGGTCAATACCGATTCCAAGGTTTCTGTCAGTATTGTCGATTCTCGCGGCCGCAACCTCTACTCTCAGTCTCTTGTTCTCAATAGTTTTGGTTCTTACTCCGGGGAAGTTTTACTTTCACCCGATGCCGATTTGGGTCAGTATCAAATAAATGCCGATTTTCAAAACAATTCCTTTTCTCAACCCTTCCAAGTGGAAGAATACAAAAAGCCGGAAGTATCAGTTTCTGTTACCTTAACCAAAGATCATTACTTAAATGGCGACACTTTGGATGCGACTGTTAATGCCGCCTATTATTTTGGTGCTCCGGTGGCAAATGCTCCGGTAACTTGGTCACTGCAAACCCAGGATATGAGTTTCACTTGGTCCAAAAATTGGCGTTATGAATTTGGCAGTCCGGACGATTATTGGTCCATGCCTTGGTGGGATTACGAAGGTAGTTACTATTATTCCGGGCAACAAATTACTTCAGGCAGGGGAGTGACGGATGCCAATGGTCAGTTGCAGGTTCGAATTCCGCTAAATATTTCTAAATACTCAGCCGCCCAAAAAATGGTGTTAGAAGCCGTAGTTAACGATGTCAGCAATCAATCAATAGCTGCCTCAAATACTTTCTCGGTTTACAAAGCCGGAATTTATGCCGGCCTTAGCCCCGAACGTTATGGAGGTAAAGCCTCTGAAGAGCAAAAAATTTCCGTTGTGACAGTCAATGTCGATGGTCAGGAAGTTCCACACCAAAAAGTCAATCTTACTTTTGCCAAACGCAATTGGGAATCAATTAGGGTTCAGGATCCCGATACTGGTGAGTTTCGCTACAAAAGCACTATGACCGATGTGGTTAAAAACACCCAATCTATTGAAACTGATGATCTGGGTTATGGTAAAGCCTCATTTACCCCGGATACAGGGGGGACTTATATTGTCACCGCTAAAGTTGCCGATGCTTTTGGTAATGTTAATATTAGCGGAACATATCTTTGGATTTCCGGTCCCGAATATTCCTCTCCCATGGAAAACAACGACCGTATTAAACTTATTCCCGACAAATCTCAATACCGGGTAGGAGAAAACGCTTCTCTATTTATCGATTCTCCCTATGCCACCGACTCTGCCAAAACGCTTCTCACCATGGAGCGTGGTAAAGTCTTAGACTACCGCGTGGTTGATACTTCCGAAACTTCCAACAATTTTTCTTTTCCCATCCCGGATAGCTATGCCCCCAATCTTTACCTGTCTGCACTTCTTGTCCGTCCCGGATCAAGTATCAACAAGCCTGCCGAGTTCAAAATGGGTCTGACCCAAATTTCCGTCATCAATCCCGCCAAACATTTAAATATCAAACTGACAAGCGACAAACCTCGTTATCAGCCGGGCAATACCATGAAATTAAATATTGATGTTACGGATGATCTAAACCGTCCTGTCAAAACCGAAGTTTCTCTTGGGGTTGTCGATCAGGCTGTTTGGGATCTGTCTACTGTCAATCTTTCGGATATTTATCAGGTTTTTTATCAACCTAGAAGTCTGGGGGTAGAAACCACTCAACTATTGACTATTTCTCTGGATCGGATCAATGCCAATACCAATTTGGGTTCAAAAGGAGGCAGCGGCGGCGGCGGTGAAGATGGTGGTTTTGATACTAGTCGAAAAAATTTCCCGGATACGGCTTTCTGGAAACCCGATCTGGTCACTAATGACCAGGGACACGCCGAGGTAACAATTACTTTGCCGGATAGTCTCACTACCTGGCGTATTGTGGCAGTAGGAAATACCCAATCCTCTGCTTTTGGCGGAAACTACGCCAAAATCATCGTTACCCGGGATGTTTTGGTTCGCCCCTTTCTCCCTCGCTTTTTAGCGGTTGCTGATAATGCTCTTCTGGGTACCATTGTTTCCAATACCACCGACAGTAGCCAAACTGTCACCGCCAAAATTTCCGCCAGTGGACTTAATATTTCTGGATCTAATACTCAAACAAAGACAGTCTCAGCAAATAGCAGTACCAAATTCACTTGGAATACAGTTGCTCAAGCTACTACTTCCGCTCAAATCAAACTTTCACTCAATTCTTTATCGAACTACACTGACTCAGCCGTCTATACATTGCCGGTCAACACCTATTTCACTCCGGAGGTGGTTTCCTCATCCGGTATCGCTGATCCGACAAGTGTCGAAGATCTCAAATTGCCTACCGATGTTATTTCGGATATGGGAGGATTGACTGTCAATTTGTCTTCCCGTTTAGGTAATCTCAATCCCCAAATTCTGGAATATCTGTTCAATTATTCTTACTACTGCGCCGAGCAGAGCAGTAGTAAGCTTTTGCCGTTTGTATATTACCACGACGTTTTAGGTAACCATCCGGAATTAGCCGATCATATCAATAGCTTGGTGCAAAGGCTTACCAATCTCCAGCATCCTGATGGTGGTTGGGGTTGGTGGATAGAAGGGGAGAGTCAGCCGTATTTGACTGCCATAGCCTATCAATCCCTCTCTTTTCAATCCCGTCATGCGGGTAAAACCACTACTCCGGTCGATCAAAAAATTCTTAATAAAGCGGCTAATTATCTGAAGCAAAAATTATCTCAAAATTCAGCTCTTCTGGATGACAATACTCGTGCTTTTGTTCTTTATGTCCTCAAAGATTCCCAAGAAAATCTCTCCGGTTTTGCTGCTAATCTTTATACTCATCTGGAAAACCTTTCCATTTCTTCCAAAGCTTATCTGGCTTTAGCCTCCAGGAATTTGTCAGGATTTAGTAATCGTTACCAAAAATTACTTTCTGAAATCGAAAGTTTGGCCATCAAAACTTCGACCACTACTCACTGGGAGGACAAAAAAGCCGGAACATATTTCGGCTCCAATACCACCACGACGGCCGCTGTTTTGGAATTATTACTTACGGAAAAACCCAAACATCCTTATGTTTCCCAAACCCTTCGTTATTTGAATTCCGCCCAATCCGACGGGCGTTATCAGACAACTAGAGAAAACGCCGCTGTTATCATTGCTCTTTCAGTTTTAAATGATAAAAACCCCAAATCCAAATCAGATTTGGGGTTTAGGTTAAATCTTTCCGGTGATACTCTCAAAACTGGCACTATAACAAAGGCCCAATCTCTGGCTACCCAAAATATTTTTATTCCTATGAAAGATTTGAAATTAAAAGCAGATAATCGTCTGGAAATCTCTAAATCCGGCTCCGGCACTCTCTACTACAATTTAAATCTCAAGTATTTTCTGCCGTTCGCGGAAAGAGAAGCTTTTGATCAAGGTATAGTAATTGTTCGCGATTTTGTCGATAAAAATGGCAAATTATTGTCCATCTCGAAAATCCGCGAAAATTCAGAAGTTTGGGTAAAACTAACCCTGGTTGCTCCCAGTGAACGCCGCCATGTGGTTATTGAAGATTTTCTTCCTGCCGGTCTTGAAGCCGTTAATACCAATCTTAAAAATGTCAGCAGCGATACTGCGGATATAACCATGGATGATTATTGGAATAATTCTTATTATTTTGGTCATACCGAATATCATGATGATAAAGTTAGTCTCTTTGCCGAATATTTACCAGCCGGTATGTACGAATTTACCTATCGTGCTCGTGCCACTACCCCGGGTACTTATCATTATCCGGCTGCCACAGCCTACGAAATGTACACCCCCGACGTTTCTGGCCACTCTTCCTCTGGTTTTCTAACCATCACCCCTAAGTAAAAGTCATTCTTTTATATATCGACCTTGTCGTCTCCACATCTCTCATGCAATATTTCACAATCTCATCTATTTTCCCTCGCTTAAAAAAATCATATACTTGCGATCCATCAATTCCGTCTTTAGGGGTCGGGAATCCCATGGCCAATGCAATATGTTCCAATCCGATTGATCCTCCCGCCCAGTGCGACCATTCCCGCATGGTGTCATACATCGGATTGTCCCGATATCTGGCAAAGGTTAGATTACGAGTGGGTTTGACTCCATGCACCATTGATCGCTGGTAAATAAACCTCATGTCAAAGTCAATAATATTGTGTCCTACAAACAGGTCCACATCAGAAGCCTTTGCCCAGAAATCAGCCAGCAATTTTGACTCATCTTCTACTTCACACAATGCTTCCACCGGGTTGTCATCAATCGCATACGCACACACCAATATTCGCCCAAAAGATCCATCAAAAGAAGTACCAAGTAAAAAATGTTCAAAATCTACCGGTTCCCCATTTTCTTTCTTTGCTTTTTTGGCTTGTCGTTTGGCATGCAAATATTTCAAAACTGCATGTTTATCTTCAGGAGCAGGTAACGTCTCCAAATCCAAATACATCTTTTTCATTGTTCCATTTTACACTACCTAAAAACCCAACAACTTATCCATCTCCTCGTTTACTTGATTATTTACCTTTTGCGCCCAACGTGCCGCTATCCAAAATCCAATCAGGATCGCAATTATCATTACCAGCAGTGATGCCCAACCAATTTGTTTAACCCGTGTATCAGGAGATTTAATATATTTCATAGTTAGACCTAAATTCAATGGTGGTAAGAGCGCACTCAAGCCAAACAGCCACGCCAAATGCCAAAAATCCATCGCTACCGGTTTTTCTTTTATCTTCTTTCCGCAAATCGGACAATAAAATACCTTCTCATCAATTTTATTCTTGCACTCCGGACATTCAATCAATACCATTTTTACTTCTTCCACAGACTTATTGTACATCGGAATTACCAAAACAATATTATTTTATTATGTGCTAAACTATTATTATGTCTGATGACAATATTTGTCCCAAGTGCGGAAGTCCCTTAGCAGATCCGACCGAGACTCAATCCGGCCGCAAACTTCAGCGCTGTAGTACCGGCAGTTGGAACCCTCAGACCAAAAAAAATGAGGGTTGTGACTATATTAAGTGGTTGCAGGTCGAACCAAAAATATTGGATGAGTCCTGTCCCAAATGCGGTGCACCCCTGGTTTTGGCTATTACTCGCTTTGGCAAGAAGATGAAAAAATGTTCAACCTCCAGTTGGGATGCCGTAGCCAAAAAAGCTATTGGTTGCGACTTTATCGAATGGATCAATGGCACTACCGAACCTTTGGATGAAATATGTCCCAAATGCGGCAGCAAATTAGTATTGTATACGACTGCCAACGGCAAAAAAATGAAAAAATGTTCGACCAGTGGTTGGGACAAGGAGAAAAAGGTCGCTACCGGGTGCCCCCATGTCGAATGGCTCCCCACCAATTATTCCAAGTCGACAACAGACGGCGAAGAGTTTTTACCACCGGAAGAATAATATTTTTTTCAAAAAACTTCTGCCTGAAAAATAAATATATCAGTCCCAGGATCTTTATAGCAATCTTTTGGCAGTCCGGCTTTTTGGCTGCATAATTGTTCCAAAAATTCTTGCCGGTTCCAGCCCGTTTCCGTCGCTACTTGTGGTAAAAAAGTTCCCGCTCGATTCCCATTTTGAATTACCACCCCATCAATTCCCAGTCTGATTTCTTCCCAGCTCTTAACTTTTTGTCTTGGAGTCATGACCGATATTTCCACCCTCAGATCAGGTAGTTCAGTTAGTTTTACAGGCGTAAACCTTTGGTCCCGGCTGGCTGCCGCTATCGTTTTTTCCGCAATGACTTGATATAGGGGTTTACTGGGTTCAAACTCACCTATGCATCCGCGTAATTCCTCTTTATTTTTTATTGTTATAAACGCTCCCAAGGGTGTGTACAACAGTGGACTTATAATTATAGTAGCTGTTGGCGTCGCACTCTTGTCCAGATATTCGGTCAAAGTCTTTTTTGCCAATTGCAGCGCTTCAGCTTTGGTTTTTTCATCTAGTTTTGGTACCTGTAAATTTAATTTGTCAGCGTCAATTACTATTGATCCGTACCCCACCACTCGAGATTTATCACCGGACGTATCCCCGCTATTTTGGTATTTAAGTAATTTCGGGGATTCCATTTGCAATAGTTTTGCCACATTTATTCCGATTTTAATTGCCTCTAATCCGCAGGCATTGGTTTCTATTCCAACCCCGGTAAATTTTTTCGGATCCATCTTAATAATTGACTCAATTGTTTGTTTATCCACCTCATTTGCAGTTTCATAATTCGGATAATGAGATAGATCAGAGCTAACAATCAGCAGTGTTTCTTCATCCATATTTTGGGCAATCCGAAACGCCAGTGCACTGGACAGTTCCGGCGATACCTGCCCCAGCATAATCGGTACTATTTTGGTTTTGGGAAAAAGCTTGCCAATCCAAATACTTTGCATTTCCAGATTATGATCTTTGGCATGAACTTCACTATCATTGACTATTTTTTGGGTCGGACTAAGTATTTTTTCCGCCAAATTTTTGTCAATTATCAAATTTCCCCACGGAGTTTTCCAGCCGTCATTATTATCAATAGCCGCATAATCAATTATTTTAGTGTGACTGACTCCCAGAAGAATAATTTTTTTATAATTCCATCCTTCCAGTTGTTTATAAGCAAACGCGGCCGTTGATCCCGAATAAATTGTACCCGCATGCGGAACAATAATTATTCTCGGCTTTTTTAAAGAACTTACTTTTTCCGCCTGACTTAAAAAACTATCCAGTTGTTTATTTAGAGTCTCCTTGTCGGCCGGATAAAATGATTCCGCTACCGCCATCGGTCTGATATTTATTAGTTTTTCCTCCCTCCTCCCCATCCACACTATTCCGAAAATAGTTATTCCTAAAATTAATCCCACAACAATTACCCAATTCACCATTCAATTATAACCAATCTGCCAACCTGTGTTACACTTTTGGTAATGTTTAAAAAACTTTTCAGCCCCATATTCGCCTTATTTTTCACCGTTATTACTGGTCTGATTTTTTTGCCCAAAGTAGTTCTTTCACCTCCTCCTACTCCGGCAGTTCATCTTTCCAATCCCTACCTAATCAATCAAATGCAGGCTCGTACTTATCAAAGTCTAATTACCATCGGACACCAGGTCAAAAAAACTTCCACCAGCACCTCTTACAAAGTTTCTTTCACATCAGACGAACTTAAAGAATACGCTTTAATGATCGTTCCCAACTCTTCTCTGCCTCCGGAAGGTTTCCCTGTTGTGATTGTCAATCACGGCCATATTGTTCCCAAGGATTACTCTACCGAAAATTCATATATCAATACTTCCAATTATTTTGCCAATAGTGGTTTTTTAGTCTTGAAACCGGATTTTCGCGGTCATGATAATTCCCAAGGTGAAGCCGATGCTTTAACTTCCCGTATTACATACGCCGTCGATGTATTAAACCTACTGGCTGGGATAAAATCACTTCCCCAAGCCAATTCTGAAAAGATATTCATGTATGGTCATTCCATGGGTGGAGATGTAACTCTCAGAGTGTTGGAAGTTTGTGGTACCTGTGTCCAAGCCGCTACTCTTTGGGCCCCGGCAGTTACTTCCTGGCCGGATTCATTCCTATACTTTGTCCACGGTAAAAATTCCAATCCCGACCGTTATGCATCCATGCTTCTTCAATTACATCAGCAGTTTACTCCGGACCAATATACTCAAGTTTCTACTCTCGACAATCTCTCTTTGGTCAAAGTTCCCGTCAATCTCCATCAAGGTACCGCTGATCAATCTGTCCCTTTTACTTGGGGGGAGAAACTTGCCGGGAAGTTAAAAGCAGTAGGTGTTAATTACCACTTTTATGTCTATGAGAACGACAATCATGATATTTCCAACCACTGGTCCGAAGCTCTGGCTCGGGACGTAGAATTATTCAATCAATACAAGTAATCTATTTAGGATAACAATTCGGCCACAGTTTGGTATATCCCAAAGATATTGTAAAAGCCGCAGTCTGTACTGCCGAACGTGCATCATATCGCAGGTCCGGGTCAGTATTTTCGCCCATTTTTTTCCGGAAAGTTTTCCAGGTTGCGGCATCAAATTGATATAGTCCGCCGTAAATATAGTTTTTAGCCTCTGGTTTAAATCCCGATTCACATATCGCCACATATCTCAGCACGTTTGCATCCACCCCATATTGGCCGCCAAAGCTATTAGTAAAATTATAAATTTCTTCAGCGGTATATTTTGGTTGGGGTTTCGGTGTGGAGGTTGGTTTGACAGTCGGTTTTGGTTTGAGGGTAGGTTTAGGAGTAGCCGAAGGTTTCGGAGTAGGAGAGGGGATGGGAAGTTGTCTCTCAATATTTTCTGCCAGAACTTGCTTTTTTGGATTCAGATTTGCAAAATACCATCTTCCTAAAATCACTCCCATAATTATTCCCCAAACAAACCCTTTAAATATCCGCCATTTCATTAGGCTATTATACAAACTCCTATTTGTGCTACTATTAATATGTCTTATGTCCAGTGAATTCTCGTCACTTCTGGACCTCGCCATCTCCCGCGGATCTTCCCATTCCCAAGTCGTCGAGGAAGTAAAATCCCGGGTTCTTGAGCTCCTTCGCGACAAATTTCCCAAAACCCCTATTGATTCAGAGGTGATGCTGGATAGCCTTACTGGTAAAGTCAGGATTTATAGTGATGGCAGTGATATTACTCCGCCCAAATTCGCTGACAAGGCTGAAAGTCTTGCCCGTCAGCACCTTATCAATCTATTAGCCGATTCACCCGGTCAATCGCCAAAAGCCCAGCTTTCCTCTAATTTGAAATTACCAAAATTCTCAGGTTTCTTCAGAATTATTACCAATTTATTTTACTGGGGTTACAATCTTATATTTGCATTTGGTGCCGCCATTTGGCTTTCTGGTCTCTTTGTTTCCAAAAACTATACTCTCATCAATCTTTTCGCCTCTTTTTTGCTTTTTTTCATTCCCGTCAGCAGTCTGGTTTTGGCGGTCACCCGCAAATTCTATAAAAGTGGGAGCCAATTACTGAGAGTTTTCTTTTTGATAGAAGTTCCCTTATTACTAATTTCTGTTTTAGCCGCTTCCTTGCCGGAAGGATCCAATCGTTTCTTGTGGTTTACCATATTTAATCTATTTTTGATTCCCTTAGTCATTTTCCGACCTCAAAAATCTTATTCCCAATCAAGGTTCACGTTGGTCGTTATTTTTATTAAGACTATGACCATCATGGTCTGGGGCTATCTATGTCTTTTATTTACTTTTGTAGTTCCTAATCTTATTTCAGAAGTTTTTCGTAGCACTTTTGGAAACATCGACTTTTTTTACCGTTATTCCCATCCAAATTATTATCGAGATTATTATTCACCCCCCGTCCAGATTTTTGACCCTGGTTCCATCATCTCCCTGCTTACACAACTAGGTTGGAGCATCGTTGTTTTCGCCTTTTGTCTTTCATTAATCCTCCTGCCTTACTTAATATTTGTATTACTCTATCGCAGTTTTCGAAAAGAACCTCTCACTAAATTTCATGCCCTTTTTGCCCTCGTGATTATATCTTTGTCCATAGGACTTTCTTTTCAACCCGGTTTTGGTAAATTGGTTAAACCCCTGGAAACCTTAGTTTCCAATACGGCATCTTTTACCGAAAAAGAATCCATGGCTAAACTTCTTATTCCCGAGCAGACCAAGCTCAAAAAATTAATTAAAGACATGAGCCTTTCCCGTAGTAGTTACCTCTTTACCCAAAATGATCATCCTTTCGATTCCGAACTGGTCAATACAGTGTTTATTAATCTGGCTTATCCTTTTGTTTACCAGGGATCGAACAATACTTATGACCTACAACGCGCCTACAATTTACTTTTTAGTACTTATACAACTTCATCTCCAACCCAAAATAAATCAGTTTTATTAAGTTATCGCAAAATAAGCTTTTTCCCCACCCCTTCCCAAGCCATAGCCGGGGTGACTATCGAAGAAGAATACGATAATCAAACCCAAACCAATCAGGAAATTATCTATGAATTTTCTCTTTACCCGGGATCGGTTATAACAGATCTCAAATTGGGTCCGGACTTGGAATTTCCCGGCCAAATTGCCCCCAAAGGTGCCGCTCAAAAAACCTACGAAAGTCAGTTGCGTATCAATCGTGATCCGGCTCTATTGGAACAAATCGGCACCGATACCTATCGCTTGCGGGTCTTTCCCATTCCTGGTAATCGGGATTTCACGACCTTAAAAGGTAAACACCAAAAAGTTCAATTTACCTATACCACAACTAGCACACCCAATGGTTTTCCCCTGCCGGTTTACACACGGTTAACCAATATTTATTCTTCGCCCGCCAGTACCTATCTTCTATCCAATAATGACCAATTAGTTAAATTCAATCCATCAGACAAATTCCTGCCATCTAACTTTAATCCTTGCACCGGCACACTATCTGATACTACTTTGATCCAAATTCCCTGTAATGTAAAACCCTCAGATTCTGTCAATAACCAAAAAATCGCTCTTGTTCTTGATGTTTCCCTCCAAAACAAAGGTTCTGTCAATCTTTCCCGATTAGTCGAATTTGCTAAAGCCAATCCGGAATTCTTTACCCAAAATTCTGTCGAGCTTTACAAATACAATACCGAAATTTCCAATTTTGAACCCATAAATACTCTCGACTCCTTGGTTTACTGGGGCGAACCAAATTTAGATCAAATCTTGGGCAAAATTGTCCGTTCTTATGACGCTGTATTTGTTCTTACCAGCAACACCACTGCTTTATCCACTACAGCTAAATACCCTTTTTCCTTAAATACGAAGGTTTACTTTATTCATAACAAAATTCCGGCTTATCCCTTGGAATTTGTTAGCAAAATTCTCCAAGGTGGTGGCCAAATTAGTGATAATTTTGATCAGTCAATTGCTCACTATCTGCTTACCAAATCATTACCCGTTAATTCCCAACTCATTAATAAATATTTCCGGGTTACTGTGGCAAACGATTTAGTCTCTGACTCAGGTATCCTGGCCAATCTGACCAATTCCGCCAAATTAAACCGATTTATCCAATCATCGCCCACCAATTTATTAAACAATATTACCAGACTTGACGAGCTCAACGCCTTCGCCAAAAAAACTTCCCTTGTAACTCCTTATTCATCACTAATTGCCTTGGTTAATGAACAGCAGCAGCAAATTTTGGAAAATTTTGAAAATCAATACAACCGCTATGAAGATCAAGCCATGCGGGAAAATATGGCCCCCCAACCCATTGCCTTTTCCCAACCTAGGTTTTCTGCACTTAATAATGTCGATCTGTTTGGAACATCAAAAATGATGATTGGGTCACCGGGAATGGCTGGAATTAGTGGCGGCGGCACTATAAATAGCGCCTTGTCTAATTCGGCTCCATCATTTTCAGGATACTCCGGCGGTTCCTCAAACTTTCTTGTTATCTTAATACTACCCCTAATTCTCATCTTGCCTCTTGGCTTCATCTACTTCATTATCAAATCCGTTCGCCAGAAAAAAGTATCTTCTCCCTAGCTTGATCATACCCCACTCTCTTAAGCTTACCTTCCAATATCGCATCATACTCTTTACAGTACCGACATCCTTTAAAAGGGCAGGGGATGCCTGTTGGATAGGCTTTCTTGGCATTTTTCATACTTTGCCCTATCTCTTTCAGTCTTTCCCAAACACCTTCCATATTTGGCATTGGTGCTTCAGTCGGTAGGTCGCTTTTATCCAAATACCAGTATGACAATTTTGTTACCGGCCGATTGGGATTAAATGCCGCCGCCAGAAGTAGATATATGGGTAATTGCAAAGAATCACTTTTCTCTTCATTTTTTCCGGTTTTAAAATCAATAATATGCAGCGATCCATCACCCAACACCTCTACCCAGTCCACATTCCCGCACAAAATTATATCTTCGGTCAGAGACATTGAAGACACCATCTCTCCCTTAGCCTTGAGTGCAATCGAAAGGCTTTTCAATGGTCCGGGATTTTCTTCCACTCTCTTGATCATTTTGTAACCTTTGGCTTTAAATTCTTTTTCCTCATCAGTATCTTTAAACCCGCCCGTTTTGCCTTCAAAATTTACCCACACCTCTTCAAAGATATGAGTCAGGGACTTTTCAAATCGCAAATCTCGAGGCAGATATCTAATTTTTTCGATACTGTCATGGACTGCGGTCCCCAAAGTCATATGAGGATTAACTATTTGTACCTTTTTTCCAACTTGAGGATCCTTATAAACATTTTTTAGCCAATATAGCCTTGGACATCGCTCAAAGTCGGAAATCGACGAATGCGATATCCACATCGCTCCGAAAGGATACTTATATTTTCCCATAAGCTATTGTAACAGTATATGAAAGTGGGGTATTGCAATTATATTTTCTTCAATCTATAATATCCCCCAGTAGGAGATATGAGCTTTACCCCCAAAAACACCAAAGAACGCATTTTACATCGTCTCAAAATTGCCCGTGGCCAGTTGAATAAAGTTATTTCCATGACCGAAAACAACGAATATTGTATCCATCTTATTCACCAATCCCAAGCTGTTCAGAAAGCCCTCAAAGAAGTTGATCTGGTTATTTTAGAAAACCACCTCCAAACTTGCGTAGCCGATTCTATATCTCAAGGTAATAGCACTGAAGCTATAAAGGAAGTTATGCAAGTCTTTCAAAAAAAAGTTTAAAATAATAATATGAATTTCTGGACAATTTTCATTACGGGTCTTTTTGCAGGGGGACTTACTTGTCTGGCTCTGCAGGGAGGCCTACTGGCCGCAGCCGCGCCTTTTTCGGTAACCGCTTTCTTACTGGCCCGACTAATTGGTTACACATTTTTGGGATTACTCTTAGGCAGTCTTGGTTCCGCTATTACCATCTCTTTAGGGGTTCGCATCACTATCCAGGTTTTAATTTCTATTTTTATGATTGGTACTGCCCTCAATCTATTGCAGGTTCATCCTATTTTTAGATATTTTGTCATCTCCCCGCCCAAATTTTTAGCCCGTTTTGTTAGAACAGAATCCAAATTACATAGATTATTTTCACCAGTCATCTTAGGACTTCTCACCGTTCTTATTCCTTGTGGTGCCACTCAGGCTATGATGGGTTATGCCGTTTCTACCGCATCTCCAATTCTGGGGGCAACAGTCATGTTTACCTTTATCCTGGGTACCACGCCCTTGTTTGTCTTGTTGGGTATTGTGACCAAGAAAATGACTTCCGGAATGTCCATTCGTTTCAATCAAGCCGCCGCCGCGATGCTTATCATTTTAGCCATTTATAGTCTGGATGGAGCAGTCGCTTTAAGTGGTCAACCCTATACTTTATCGCATTTAGCCAAAGCCGTTTCCTGCCAAATCAGTTTTTGCGAAGAAAAATCAGTCGATCCGGTAACTTCTGCTGAAATACTTTTTACTAGCTCCGGTTACCGTACCAACCCCGTTAATATTACTGTCAAAACTGGTTCTCAAGTCGATCTAAAATTAATCAATAACAATGCCAGCGGTTGTATTCAAGCTTTTACTATTCCCAGTCTCAAGTACCAAAAAATTGTTTCCCCTGGTTCCACCGCCGAATACACTTTTACGGCTCCATCTGAACCCGGCCAAATCTCTTTTATGTGCGGCATGGGTATGTATCGGGGGAGTATAAACGTTATATGAAAAAAATTCTGTTAACTATCTCCGGAATGCATTGTACTTCATGTTCAATGAATATTGATCTTGACCTCGAAGAAACCAAAGGGATAATTAGTTCCAAAACCAACTACGCTAAATCTGTCTCCGATATCACCTACGACCCCAAACTGATTTCCCCTGAAAAAATAATCCAAGTTATTCAAAATACCGGCTATACCGCCAAATGAGAATAAAACTCGACATCTCCGGCATGCATTGTGCCTCCTGTGCTCTGCTTATCCAAAAAAAACTCACCCGACTTGAAGGTGTCAAAACCGCAGTCATAAATTTTGCTACCCAAACAGGAGTAGTGGATTATGATCAGGATTTAATAAAAAATCAGGATATCATCACCGGTATTGAAAAATTAGGCTACAAAGCCAAATCCGCCAGTACTGAAAACTTTCAGGATCGTGAACTGGAATCTCAAAAAGAAATAAAACATCTATTCCGTCAATTTTTATTCTCCATTTCTCTGTCAATTCCTCTCATATTTCTTATGATGTCAACGGATTTTCCCTACAAAATGCCAATTAGTTTTTTCTTAGCTCTTCCCGTTCAATTTATTATTGGCTATGGATTTTTCCAAGGAGCTTGGTCGGCCCTGCGTGTTGGTTCGGCAAATATGGATTCTTTGGTGACTATCGGGACTTTAACCGCCTTCCTATTTGGCTATTTCGAAGTTTCCGCTTTTTTAATAACTTTTGTGTTATTGGGTAAATATTTAGAGAAAAAAGCTCTTTTTCAGGCCTCCCAATCCCTTTCAGAATTACATAATCTTTCTCCTAAAACTGCTCGTGTAAAAAGATTCGATAATATTTTAAATATTCCCTTATCGGAAATTTCTATCGGGGATATTGTGTTAGTTCGCCCCGGAGAAGCTATTCCCATTGATGGCAGAATAAAAGAGGGGGAGTCCAGTGTCAATCAAGCCTTGTTAACCGGTGAAAGTCTTCCGGTAGACAAAAAATCAGGTGATGAGGTCTTTGGCGGAACAATCAACGGCAATGGAAGCTTTGAATTTATTGTTGAAAAAATTGGTTCAGATACCGTCCTTTCAAAAATTATTAAATTAGTCGAAGACGCCACCGGTTCCCGCGCTCCTATCCAGGACTTAGCCGATCGTATTTCCGCTTACTTTGTTCCGGCGGTACTCACTATTGCCGTTATTACTTTTCTTTTTACCCACTCTTTGTTTTTTGCCATCAGCGTTATCGTTATCGCTTGCCCCTGTGCCCTTGGCCTTGCCACTCCCACCGCTCTCATGGTGGGTATAGGTCGTGGGGCTTCATTGGGTATATTAATCAAAGGCGGCGAAGCTTTAGAAAAATCTTCCCAGATTACCAGTGTGGTTTTGGACAAGACGGGGACAGTGACTACCGGTAAACCGGAAATTACTGATGTAGTTCCTACCTCCGGGTTTTCCCGGGAGCAAATCTTAAAAATTGCCGGCAGTCTGGAATCGCTCTCCGAACATCCACTAGCTTCGGCTTTTCATATTGACAAACCATTGCCTGTTAAGAATTTTGTAGCCCACTCTGGTCATGGAATCTCCGGCACTATCTCCGGAAAAAAATATTCACTTACTTCTACTAAAACTGCCCGGATTGCACTTTATCAAGGTAATACCCAACTAGGCCTTTTTGCCGTAGCCGACTCCATCAAACCCACTTCCAAACAAGCCATCGGGTTATTGCATAAAATGCACCTAAAAGTTTACCTGTTATCCGGAGATAACAGGCAAACTGCCCAAAATATTGGCCAGTCTTTAGGAATTACCAATATCCTGGCTGAGGTATTACCCGAAGGTAAATCTGCCGAAATTAAAAAACTTCAAACCCAAGGGGAAAAAGTTATGATGGTCGGGGACGGTATTAATGACGCCCCTGCTTTGGCTGTCGCCGATATAGGGGTCGCTATGGGGTCGGGGACTGGTGTAGCTATCGAGACCGGCAATATTGTGTTACTCAAAAATGATCTTTTAGATTTGGTGACTGCCATTCGCCTTTCCAAAGCCACTTTTAATAAAATCAAACAAAACCTCTTCTTTGCCATGATTTACAATATCTTAGGCATTCCCATCGCTGCCGGATTGTTTTCATCATACGGACTCACTCTTCGTCCCGAACTCGCCGGTCTCGCCATGGCCCTCTCTTCCGTCTCAGTCGTCACCAATTCTTTACTTCTAAAAGGCTTTAAACCAAATAATATCTAATAATTAACTACATCACTTTTTAACTTTATTTCTAATCACTTCCCACACCACCGGTAAGACCGACAGTCCAATTATTACCAGAATCACCACTGAGAAATTGTGTTTGACTGCAGCAATATTGCCAAAGAAATAACCTGCCAATGTAAAAAGCATCACCCACAAAGCTCCGCCTATAGCATTGTAAGTGACAAAATTACCATAATTCATTTTTCCCACTCCGGCTACAAATGGGGCAAAAGTCCGTACAATGGGTACAAATCGCGCTAAAATAATTGTCTTCCCTCCATACTTATCATAAAATTTTTGGGTTTTGTCGATATGCTCTTGGTTAATTGGGATCCTGGGGTTAGCTAATATTTTCTCTCCAAAAAAATGCCCAATCCAATAATTAGCCGTATCTCCCAAAAAAGCTGCCAGCCAGAGTATCATCAGTAGTGGCATAATCGAAAATGACCCCAGAGCCGCAAATGCACCGGCCGCAAACAGAAGAGAGTCCCCCGGTAAAAACGGGGTAAATACAAATCCGGTTTCAGCAAAGATAATCAAAAACAAAACCCCATAAGACCATGGTCCAAATTTCACAATTATTTCCCCTAAGTGGGTGTCTATATGTAAAATGAAAGATACAATGGCTTTCAATATCTCCATGACCACTAAATATACCACAGATTTACGGCTAATCGCTATCATCACCATGCTTATAGACCACATAGGTCTGATCTTTTTTCCCCATCTACTGATTTTTCGTGTCATCGGCCGGCTCTCTTTTCCGTTATTTGCCTGGGGAGTTGCCCTTGGGGCTAAATATACTCATGACATTAAAAAATACGCTTGGCGTTTGTTTCTATTTGCCCTCATTTCTCAATACCCCTTCAATCTTTTTGGTTCAATCACATCAGTAGGTAGTGCCAAACTAAATGTCATCTTTACTCTTCTCTCTGGCTTATTAGCAATTCAGGCCTACAAATCTCAACTTCCTCTTGTACTTAAAACCGCCTGTATCTACTTACTTATATATTTATCAATTATTCTTGATTCCGATTATCAGGCTATAGGTGTTCTTTCAGTATTGTTTTCTTATATATTCATGACTAATTTTTCTGCCCTCTTCGTTTCGCAATTAATTCTTTTTGCTTCACCTTTTATCTTAGTTCTGATATATCGCCTTTTAGGCTTTTCTGCTGGTACCACGGGTATATATTCACTTCTCGCTCCGTTTTCCTTCTTTTTTACCCGATTAAAAACTACTAAACCCAATCCTAAATTAAAATATTTATTATATTTCGTCTACCCTCTCCAATTCTTGATCATCTATCTTATTAAACGGGCATTTTAAGTTATATAATCATATCTAATGCCCGAGGAGATTACTATCAGTGGGTTGTCAGATACGGAAGCCGGAGATTTATTAAAAAAATTCGGCCCCAACGCTTTGCCGGAAAAACCCCCTCCTTCCGAGTTCTCCATCTTTGTCTCTCAGCTCAAAAGCCCACTGGTATATATTCTAATTATCTCCGGGGTAATTTCGGCTTTTACCGGTGAAATCGCCGATGCGGTGATCATTGGTGTGGCAGTGGTCATAAATACCTTTTTGGGTTATTTACAGGAAGGTCGTGCCAGTAAATCTCTGCAGGCCCTCAAAAGGCTGGTTGCTTCTACTACCGAGGTCATACGCGACTCTCAAAAACAATCTATCCCCACCATTGAATTAGTTCCTGGTGATGTAGTGCCCTTAAAACAAGGCTTAAAAATTCCCGCCGATGGCGTCATACTTTCCAATAATCGCCTCTTTGTCGCCGAAGCCATCATTACCGGCGAAAGTGTCCCTATCGAAAAAAATGACAATGATCCTGTCTATATGGGTACGGTAATTTCTTCAGGTCTTGGTTACATGCGGGTGGTAGTTACCGGCAGTCACACCAAGATGGGTGACATCGCCAGGCAAACCGAACAAGTCAAAAAAGACACCCCCATGCAAAAACAGCTTGGTAATTTCAGCCAAAAATTACTAATGGTGGTGTTGTCTTTGGCTGCAGCCGTATTTGTTTTTGGCATCGCCGTTGGTGTTGCCCTGAAGGACATGTTTATTTTGGCCGTCGCTGTCAGTGTTTCTGCCATCCCCGAAGGCTTATTAGTTTCTTTAACTGTCATTTTAGCCATCGGTATGCAGCGGATTTTACGAAGAAAAGGCTTAGTCAAAAATTTAGCTTCTGCCGAGACTTTAGGCGGGGTAACCGTCATTTGTACTGACAAAACAGGCACTTTGACCGAAGGTAAACTCCAAGTTGTCGATAGCCGGGGGGATCCCAAAGTTTTAGCCCTGCAAATTCTCATGTCTAAAGATGACCCCATGGTCTCAGCCGCGAGAGAGTGGGCGTTTTCTCAAATTAGCCCCAATTTGGCCAGCCAATACCCATTATTAGACAGTATCCCTTTCACCCCCAAAGAAAAAATCTTTAGTAGTCTCCATCAATACGACCCAACCCATCACCTGATTTTAGTCAATGGTGCCCCGGAAAATATTATTGCCTGGACCAATATGTCCGACATTGATAAAAACAATCTTAATAATCAAATTAATCTTATTACTGCAACCGGCAACCGTGTTTTGGGTCTGGCTCGTAAAGTCGTCTCCGACAAATTTATCAAACTCGATCTGGCCGATGTCAAAAGTGACTTGGAATGGCTCGGTATTTTAGTTTATTCCGATCCGGTCCGGTTGGGGGTCAAAGAAGTTTTGGAAGACGCCAAAAAAGCCGGTATTCGGGTAATTTTGATTACCGGTGATTATCCCCAGACGGCCAAATATGTTCTTTCCGAATTAGGAATTTCAGTTGCTGACGATCAATTTTTGTTAGGCGACCAAATTAAGGATTTATCATTGGAGGAGTTGTCAATTAAGTTAAAAAACGTCAGACTTCTAGCCCGCACTTCACCCGATCAAAAGCTCAAAATAGTTCAGGCTCTGAAACAAGCTGGGGAAGTGGTTGCCATGATGGGGGACGGGGTCAATGACGCCCCAGCCTTACACGAGTCCGATATTGGTATTGTGGTGGCGGAAGCCACTGATGTCGCTCGTGAATCAGCCGATCTGGTACTTCTGGATTCCAATTTCAAAACTGTGCTGGCCGCTATCGAGGAAGGCCGCTCCATTTTTGACAATATTAGAAAAGTAATTTTATACCTGCTTTCCGACGCCTTTGAAGAGATAGTGATGATTATCGGCAGCATCATTTTAAAGATTCCGATCCCTATTGCCGCCATGCAGATTCTCTGGATCAATCTTTTTTCCGATGGTTTTCCCAACCTCGCCTTAACTGCCGAATCTAAGCTTCCGGGTATTATGCTGGAGTATCCTCGGAAAAAATCCGAAAGTCTGGTTAACCGTTGGATGGTAACCGTTATCGGTTTGGTTTCTGGTATCTATGGTCTGGTGGCCTTATTTGTTTACTGGTGGATTATGAAAACCACCGGTGATGTTCTTCTCATGCAGTCAGCTGCCTTTGTCATTGTCGGTATCAATTCTCTTTTTTACGTATTTTCTGTCAGAAACTTGCGCACCCCCATTTTCAAAAGCAAACTATTTGACAATCATTGGCTCAATTTATCCATAGTAGTTGGTCTCCTTATGCAAAGTATGCCCTTTATGTTTGCAGCCAGCCGTCAGTTTTTTGGTCTCAAAATTATTCCTTATTACTATTGGTTGATTGCAATTGTCATGTCCCTGGGTGGTGTCGCCATTATCGAAGTTATGAAAATGTCGTACCATCACAGTAGAAAAGTTATCCTCGCAGAGTAAGGTATCCGAACACTCCGTAAAACAGGAAGGTAAAGATCAAAAAGATATTTCTGAACAGTGACGGCCGCAATTGTTTATCCAGTTTCATATTATTAAGAAATAGTAGCAAAGCAGTATAAATAAACATCGCAAACGCATTGATGCAGGCGGACAGGATTATCAAATCCTTGGGTTGGGCCCTGCCGGATAGAATTATCGTCACCCCAAAAGCAATCTGCACCCACAGTACAATATAGTAATACCTGGCTATCTTGGCGGCCGCATGTCCTTTAAGTAGCAGTATATTTTCGGTGATAATTCTGGAGGTCGAATCCAAAACCGTCAGTTGCGTCGCCGTCAGCATCAACCCTGCCGCCAGAAGAAACAGGGTGCCCATAAAAGGGGCTATCCTTTGCCCCACAAAAACCGCTTCATTAAGTACAAACTTAATCCCCTCCGGATTGCCCGGATGCCCGTAAGCCGTCACATAGGCCAGAAGTGACAGCATGATTATAGTAACCAGCCCCAACACCTCAAAGATCAAAAAGTGTTCCAGATTCACCATCTTCCACCACTGTTTGAAACGTTTGATGTTTTCGGAAGTTATGGGAAAGGTCCGCCCGGCCAGAGACATATCTTTATCCGCCGCTTTATTGGAAAACAGGCTTTTGATTTTATCGGCAAATTTTCCCATCCCATAGCCTTTGTCCCGGACGTAGAAAGATTGGGCCAGATTTAAGTTGCCGCCCGCTCCGGCGAAAGCCAAAGCTCCCAAAAATGTCGCCATTACCATTCCCGGAGCCAGCCAGCTGTAACCGTTGCCCTGCCCGACGAGGCCAAGTGCCAGTGCCTGCCAGTCAGTTGGTTTAGCCAGATAAAAAGCCAGTATGATAATTGCCGGCGAGCCAATGGAAATCAGCCACTTTTGTAATGTTTCCACAGTCGTATACAGAGTCTTGCCCAAAGTCAAAATCAATCCCGAAAAAACAAACATCCCGGCCGCCAGATAAGAGGTGTATTTGGCAAATCCTCCCGCATTAGAAAGCAGTGTGGCTCCCGCCATCCCGATTCCCGGCCAGCCAAATCCCAAAAAAGTGGAAATGATAAACCAGATTGGTAAAAATCTCAGCCATCTGGCAAAACCCACAAAGATGCTTTCCCCGTAAATTAGGGCATATCTTTCCACTTCCATATTAATGAAAAACTGCATCGTGAGTCCCACCACAATTGCCCATACCATTCCCAATCCAAAGTTAGAAGTTATGTACGGCCACAGGATTATTTCTCCTGATCCCAATCCCATTCCCAAAAGTACTAAAGACGGTCCCACCATGCCGGATAGTTTTTTCGGAGCCTCCGGCAAATCTACTTCTTCATTTAGTGGATATCGGGCAGTCTTATCCATTACTATACAATCATACACTAAATCAATTGATTTGGATTGGTTTATTATTTACTAATTGTTGATATATATATAAATTCTGTTGCGATTTTGAGATTTTCAAAGCCTCTTGTATCGCTTGTAAAGCCTGAGTAGTTTCTCCTTGCTTATATCGGACAATAGCTTCTAAAAACCAGAAGTTGTCGCTATTTGGAAACTTTTGCTGTCCGGCTGATATTATTTTTTCTGCCTCCGCCCACTTTTCCTGTGAGATCGAAATTCTCGCCAAATTATTAAAGCTTTGAAAATTATCTCCCAATGTAATGGATTTTCTAAACCACTTTTCCGCTTCCTTTAAATTATTTTCCCGGAAATATAGTACCCCCAAAGTATTAGTATTTACCGGATTGGGATAAATTGCTATTGATTTCAGGGTATGCTCTTTTGAGTTTTGCACATATCCTAACGCCTGCTCCAGTAAATAACTTTCAGTGACGGAGCTATCATGTGTCAGTAATCTCTCATAATTTTTAAAATCCGGTATTCTTATTACAGTTCTTATTGCCAGTAACATTATTATCGATATCCATACCCAATTCTTGAAATTCTTTCCCATTACCCCAATTACCCCGATTAACCCAATACCGGAGAAATAAAACCACCTATCGGCTACTGTCATTTCCAAAGGAATAATTTGTAAGTGGGGGAGTAATCCCAATACTGTCCACCCCGTAAAAAAAACCATTTTATAATTTCTTTTCCTGATCAAGACTGCAGTAATAATAAATATTATCAATAAAAATATTATGGTCTTGAATATATTATTTGTTGGCATCCACGTTTGCCCGATGGCCAAATTTACAGGTGCAAAAAAAGTTTTTAAGTAATACAGGATAATATCCGGTGAAAAGCCGGCATACCGGCTTATTCCGCCGCTCGTGCCTACCCCGGCCGCCAGCCTTATTACTATATATGTAGCCAAAATCCCCGAAATCCGTATCCAATTGGCCCTTTTCACTATTAGAGCCATCACCAAAAAAAGGATTCCGGTCTCTTTAGCCAAAAGGGCGAGAAGTAAAAACGGCCAATACCACAATATTCCCAACAGTCCGAAAGTCATCATCAGCACATCCTGCAAATTCGAAACATACAGTACTGTTTCAGCATTTATCGGATGCACCAGAAAAATTAACGCTAAAAACAAACTCAACTTTTTTTTAAAGAAATTTCTGAATAAAAAATATACCAAACTTGCGTTGGCGATATGCAAACTGATTTGAAAAAAATGATACCCGAAAGCTTGTTGATGAAATATTTGGTAAAGAGCAGACAGCATTATCAGCATCGCCGGCCGGTAAAAACTGCCCGTAATCGGAGACGACCCCCCGAGGTCTGAAGAACTTCCGGTAACCAATTTAATTAGTTGAAATTTTTGAATATACGGATGATTTATATAGCCCGAATCATCTCCGACAAAACCATTAAACAAAGCCATCCCAAAAATAAGTACTCCTAAAATCCAAATGTATTTCATTGGATTTCATTATACTCAAAATCTTTCCACCTCATGTTAAAATCTAAACATGGATCAGGGATCTGAACAGCCCAAACCAAGGCGCGAAATCGGCGGTCGGAATGTTTCCATAGACGGGGGTATTTTTCATCGCCAGGGTGTTCCACCCGTAGTTGTCGATTCTTCAAAAGACGGTATCCAGCCGGTAATCAGAGAGATTGCTGATTATACTAACGTGACAAATCTAAATTTGTTTGTTTCTAGAGCCCAAAAATGGATTCCCATAGATCCAAATTGGGAAATGGCCAAGTCTCAACAATTTAAACAATATAACGGAAGAAAAGTAGATTTGGGAATTTATTTAACCGACGGTAAAGAATTCGATAATCCCATACCCAAACCGGGTGCCGGACCGGACGATCAGGCACTCCTGCTTGCTCTAATGTTGGAATTAAAAATACAAAATAAAAATGCTGGTTTAAAAAAACAAATTAGTAATTTAATTTCAGGTAAATTACCAAGCGAAGTTTCCATCTTAAAAGACAAAATAGACGGCCATGCCAGTGTTTATTACCAGACGGAAAAAAGCATTTATAGATATGATCCCACCTCCGGCGACAAGAAATTTGTTTCTATTTCACCACCGGCAAACCCAGCGCCACCCAGGCCGTAATTCCCCCCGCTAAATCAGCCACGTTTTTAAACCCCTTATTTCTCATTATTTCCATAGCATTTCTTGAACGGTTTCCGCTTCGGCAGTAGATTAGATATTTAGCATTCTTATCCAGTGTATCCAAATAGTTTTTAAACACATCTGTCTTGTAATAATCGATTTGGGAAGCATTGACCAAATGTTCGACGGCATATTCTTCCTCGGTTCTTATATCAATTATTTTATAT
>Ga0315268_10001639_pt1 | contig 25820 bp, 25 predicted proteins | sample C1_top_MG_FD_204535 | JGI IMG/M metagenome (GOLD analysis project Ga0315268, IMG submission 204535) | Sediment microbial communities from Yellowstone Lake, YNP, Wyoming, USA - C1_top | ecosystem: Environmental > Aquatic > Freshwater > Lake > Sediment | place: USA: Wyoming | collected 2017-08-01
GGAGAAGTCTCGAGTCGGCTCTGGCTCCCACGCCCGCCACGGAGCAAAAGCTACGCTGTGGCGGAGGTGTGGCCCCCTCATCAGTGTACTGCGAACTGCCGCTCCCACAAGATTCATAATACTAGGAAATGAGATCGTGAGCGACACATCATCAGGCGAACAACAACCCGAAGCCGAAATCAGTCCGAATGCCTTGCAGGCGTATGCCACGCTGGGCAAGTATCTGGAACAGGACGGCTGGTATCCCCGGCCCGCCGAAGACAAACACGCTTATCGAATGTACTATCGCGGCAAGAGCGGCGAGCTGCGTTGCTTTGCCCAGATTCACATGAACCTGGAGCAGTTTACGTTCTACGCGATTGCCACCGTCAACGTGCCGGAAGAAGTTCGCCCTGCGGTGGCCGAGTTCCTCATGCGAGCCAACTATGGGATGCGCATCGGCAACTTTGAAATGGACTTTGCCGACGGCGAGGTGCGCTTCAAGACCAGCCTCGACTTTGAAGGCGAGGCGCTGACCGATAACTTGATCCGCCACGCGGTCTATCCCGCCGTGCAGACGATGGACAGGTATCTGCCCGGCCTGATGAAAGTCGCATTTGGCGCGATGACGCCGATTGAAGCGATTCAAGAGATTGAAGGGTAGGAATGAGCGTCCCACATCCGATACCCTATCAAGGCAGTAAGCGCGGCTTGGCGCGCGCTATTATCAGCTACTTTCCGCAAGACGCGGCAAGACTGGCCGAGCCATTTGCCGGTTCAGCCGCAGTCTCGTTGGCGGCGGCTTACTATGGCAAGGCCAACAGTTTTCTCCTCAACGACCTGAACTAAGCCCTCATGGCCCTTTGGGATGAGATCATCAACAGGCCTGCCAGCATTGCCGACGCATACGCAACATTGTGGAAGGCTCAAGCCGGGCGGGAGGTCGGTGTGGAGCAAATCCTCGCCGCTCATCCTCGGTTGACTGAGGATGCTATCCACGCTGCGCTTGCTTTCGCTGCAGAGGCTCTGCGAGTTGATGTGCTCTATCCGGTTGCCGAGGCAGTCGCATGATCTGTCTGGCAGATGCAAGTGTGGATGGGCAAGCGGCTATTTTGATCGAGTTCGACTTGCAGTGTGGCTGGCAAGCCACGAACGGTTCTCGGTTGCTGGCGACGTTCCGAGCACAGGTGTTGGAGGGGATGCGTTTGCCGCTCAAGCTGGCAACGCTCTCAGGGGAGATGCGTTATTTCTTCGAGTAAGACAAGTTGCCAACTTGTCTCACAAAAAATGCCAAGAGAGGAGTGTAAAGAATGGTAGCGAAAAGGATGGTCAAGAAGACAGCCAAGAAAGCTGTGACCAACAAGGTGGCAGCCAAACGAGCCGCGCCCAAGAAACTGGCGTTGAGCAAGATCACCTATGCCACGCTGGCGATGCCGCCCGACGATCCGCGCCACGACCGGTTCGACCAGGCTGTGGCCGAGGTCAAGGCGAACCTGGGCAAGTCGTATCCGATGATGATCGGCGGCAAGCCGCGCGTGGCGGCCGAGCAGTTCGCCGACACGAGTCCGGTCAACACGGATTGGACGCTAGGCCGTTTTCAAAAAGGGACGTTGCAGGACGCTCAGGATGCTATTGCCGCCGCACGCAAGGCTTTTCCTGTGTGGCGCGATATGGGTTGGAAGCAGCGTGTCAAGCTCATGCGCAAAGCAGCCGACGTTATCAGCAAGCGCAACTTTGAAATCAGCGCGATCATGACACTGGAGGTGGGCAAGAACCGCACCGAAGCGTTGGGCGACGTGGAAGAAACCGCCGACCTCATCCGCTATTACTGCGATCAGGTGGAAGCGCACAAGGGCTTTATTCTGCCTCTGGGGCGCGAGAGCAGCCAACATCACAACACGAGTATCCTCAAGCCCTATGGCGCGTGGGCAGTGGTGAGCCCGTTCAATTTTCCGTTTGCGCTGGCAGGCGGCCCGGCAGGCGCGGCGCTCGTCGCGGGCAACACGGTCGTCTTCAAGCCTGCCACCGATACGCCTTTCGTCGGCTACAAGCTGACCAAATGCCTGCTCGAAGCAGGCTTGCCTGAAGGCGCGTTCAACTTTGTCACCGGCCCTGGTTCGACAGTGGGCGAAGAGATCATCACGAACCCAGGCGTGGACGGTATCACGTTCACCGGTTCGTATAGCATCGGTATGCACATCTATCGCACGTTCCCGCAGACTAGGTGCGAGCATCCGCGCCCCTGCATCGTCGAGATGGGCGGCAAAAATCCTGCCATCATCTCCCGCCATGCCGACCTGGATGTGGCGGCCATGGGCGTCATGCGAAGCGCGTTCGGCCTGCAAGGTCAAAAGTGCTCGGCGGCCTCGCGCGTGTTTGTGGAAAAGCCGGTGGTCGAGGCGTTCATGGACAAACTCGTGGCGCTCACTGACAAGATCGCCATTGGCGATCCCAGCCAGCGCAACGTGTGGTTCGGTCCTGTCATCAACAAAAAGGCTTATGACGATTACATGCACTTTTGCCTCGACCTCGCACAGTCAAGCGTGATGGTCCGAGGCGGTGCTCATCTCACCGAAGGCGAGATGAGCAAAGGTTACTTTTGCGCGCCGACGATTTCCTTTGGCTTGCCGTTCGAGCATCACCTTTGGCAAGAAGAAATGTTCTTGCCCATCACAACCGTCGGCGCAGTGGACAGTCTCGATGAGGCGATGCAACATGCCAACGATGTGTGTTACGGGCTGACGGCAGGTTTTTATTCGAACGACTCGAAAGAGATCCAGTGGTTCTTTGACAATATTCAGGCCGGCGTGACGTACGTCAATCGCGCCGCCGGCGCGACAACTGGCGCGTGGCCCGGCTATCAGCCTTTCGGCGGATGGAAAGGCTCCGGTTCGACCGGCAAGAACGGCGGCGGGCCGTACTATATTCAACAGTACCAGCACGAGCAAAGCCAAACGGTGATTGATCTGTGATACCCTCCTTGCGGAGGTTCACCACGCTGCGCGCCTTCTCAAGGGCTAGAGGTGTACTGTGCCTGATTCGCCCGGTCTTGAAGGTCTTGTAATTACGAGCGCTTGCGCCACGTCCGCTCCTCATCGTGCATGGCACAGCGGATGAGGTCGTGCCACTGTCACAATCCATAGAGCTTAAACAGCAGGCCGGCGAAGCCGCTGCCCTGGCGTTGATCGAAGGCGCGGATCACGGCTTTAGCCAACATCGAAAGCAACTCGTCGAGACGGTCGTTGCGTGGCTCACGAATAGGTAGTAAACTGCAAAACAATTCATTCTTGAGCAATGCGCCCGTACAATTCGGGCCGCCGGTCGCCTACGGTATCCATTTCAAACACGCCCGGATTGACGATGAGGCGCTTTTGCCGCGCCAGCGTCGGATCGAACGTAGCGGTGATGATAGTTTCGTCGGTCGTCTGCGCCATCGCCAGTCTCCGGCCCGATGGATCAACGATCTGGCTCTTGCCGATAAATGACGCGCCGCGTTCGGTTCCCGCTCGATTCACAGCGACGACGAATACACGGTTTTCGATGGCGCGAGTGGGCGCAATGAAATCTGGCGCGATGTCGGCGCCTGTCGGCCAATTCGTCGGCACGGCGATGATGTCTGCCCCTTCCAGCGCCAAGCAGCGCGCCGCCTCCGGGAAGCGCAAGTCGTAGCAGATCAACATCCCGATGCGCCCGATGCCGGTCTCGTGCACACGGTACGGGTCGGGACCGAGCGCGGTGAGCTTGTCCACGCCCAGAAACGGCAGATGCGTCTTGCGATACACGCCGATCAGGCCTTCTGGCCCGCACAACACAGCCGTGTTGTAAATCTCCTCGCCCGCGTCTTCCAACATCCCGACGATGGCATACACGCCAAGTTCTTGGCACGTCCCGACGACAGCCTCGGTTGAAGGTCCGAGGACCGGCTCGGCCGCCAGGCGCGCTTCATCAATGTCTTCAAAGACGTAGCCGGAAAGTGCGCACTCGGGGAACACGACCAGTTTCGCTCCTTGCGCCGCGACCTCGTCAATCAAGCTCAAGATGCGAACTCGATTTTCCCGCACCAGCCCGACTTGGGGATTGAATTGGATTCCAGCAACGGCGATCTGATCCATAACCTTCTCCATTGGTTCGACCACCGACCGCAGACTACCGACCGCTGCTCACCGGCTGCGGTCCGCGGTCTGTCGTCGGCGGTCATCTAATGATATGCAAACGGGTTGCCTTGTGTGATGCAAGCCTGCAATGTGGCGGCAAGTTCGTCCAGTGCTTGGGCCTGTACTCGCTCGACCGTGACGTTGGACGGCGCCACCTGCCGCAAGAATTGTTCCAACTCTGCCGAGACGCCCCATGGCTGGCCGGCGCTGCCGAGAAGGGTGATGGTGTGCTTGTCGCCGTGGACGCGCAATGCGTCGTCGTGGCTGAATCCGCTCGTGACCCGAAATCGAAGTGCGTAAGGACTGAGCGTGTTCCACACGTCCGGCCCGGCCGTCTGCGACATCAAGACGTACTGGCTGTTATAGCCCAGCGCCGCCGGAGGAGCATCCACGCCCGCGATGGCCAACGTCACGCCTGTGTAATAATGATTCAAGATCATCTCGTAATCATAGCCGCGTTGAGCCATGAGCATCGCTCCATCCTGGCATAGGCCCACGCCATGATTGCCGGCCGGGCGCGGCGGCTTGCACAGACAGTCAACCGGCTGGCACCACGGCGCTTGTCCGGGCCAGCCGGCTTGCGCCGGGGTGTTCGTGCGCCCGCCGCAGTGACCAAAGTAGTACGCCGCAGCAACGCGAAGCGTGGCGTTGAACTGGAGATATCGCCCGGCGGTCGAAAGCACCGCAACGTCAGTGGATGGAAAAGTCTGCGCCGACCAGGCCTGGCAGTGATCGGTGGTGCAGACATCAGCGGTGTCGCCGTGGCGGGGATTCCCTTTCGGTCGGAGCGTCGCCAGCGAGTATGTGCGCGCGGCGACGGATTGCGCCTTGAGCGCTTCAAGGGGATCGCCGGGCGACATCTCGTGCGGCACGACGCCGCACAGATATTCTTCTAGATCCATCAGTTGAACCTGAGGCGCGGGTTGATCGCCCAATTTGGCATAGTTGGTCCAGACACGAATGGTTATCATCGGATGCCTCTTGTATTGCGGAATGACGAATGTCGAATGTCGAACTAGGTTCCAGATGAGGGCAAAATCGAAGCGCCGACCACACACTTTGCGCGAAATCTAAAATCAAAAGTCCAAAATCCTCAATAACATCGCCGGATCGGCATTGCCGCCCGACACGATAACACCCACGCGCTTGCCTTCAACGCCGGAGATTTTATGCGCCATGAGCGCAGCCACAGGGACCGCGCCAGTCGGCTCGGCCAGGAGTTTCATGCGAAGCAACATGAAGCGCATCGCTTCGATCACGTCAGTATCGGTAACGAGCGCTATGTCGTCCACCAGCTTGCGCATGATCTCAAACGTGATGACGCCGAGCGAAGTCGTGCGAATACCATCGGCGATGGTATCCGGCACAGGAATTGTAACACGGTTTCCCGTCCGCAGTGATTGCCAGGCATCGTTGGCGGGTTCAGTCTCGACGCCGATGACGCGCACGCTGGGCCGCATCGCCTTGGCTGCCGTTGCGCAGCCCGAAATCAGCCCACCCCCACCGACAGGCGTGAGCAGAAAATTAAGGTCGGGCATATCTTCAAATAGCTCCATCGCCGCAGTACCTTGACCGGCGATGATGTGCGGATGGTCAAACGGCGGGATGACGGTCAAGCCGCGCTCGTTGGCAAGTTGGCGTGTGATGGCTTCACGGTCGCCAGTGAGCCGGTCGTAAAGCACCACCTCTGCGCCATAGCCGCGCGTTGCGTCCATCTTGATCTGCGGCGCATCCGACGGCATGACGACGGTCGCCGGGACGCTCAGCACCTTGGCCGCGAGCGCCAGCCCTTGCGCGTGGTTGCCGGATGAAAACGCCACGACGCCGCGCTGATGTTGTTCGGACGTCAATTGCGAAAGCGCATTGTAAGCGCCGCGAAACTTGAACGCGCCCGCGCGCTGCAAGTTCTCGCATTTGAAAAATACTTGGCATCCCGCGATTCGGTCGAATGTGCGCGAGGTGACCACGGGCGTGTGGTGCGCTTGCCCGTGCAATCGCCCGGCGGCGGATTGAACGTCAGCGAAGGTAACGGTGTTGTTGGTCATGTAGTTCAGTCTCGATATGAAACGTGCCGCATCACTGGACGCGGCACACTCGATTATCCAAGAACCCTTGCGAAGGCTACCTGCTTTTCGCAAGGGTTCAAGTTCTTACTGTCTCGGCCTGCGATCGCCGCTGCCGGGACGCCCGCCTCCACGGCGGTCTCCGCCTCCGCGACGATCTCCACCCGGGCGGCGGTCTCCGCCGCGCCGGTCGCCACTGCCTCGATCACCGCCGCCACTTCGCGGCGCATCGTGCTCGCGCGCCTCTTCTGGCGTCCAGCCTTGCAGGACGGCCTGGCGGCTCAACCGAATCTTGCCTTGCGGGTCAATGTCCGTGATCATGACCATGATTTCGTCGCCCAGCTTGGCCACGTCCTCGACCTTGTTCACACGGTAATCGGCCAACTGCGAAATGTGTACCATGCCATCCACGCCGGGCATGATTTCGACGAACGCACCAAAGTCGGCCACGCGGACGACCTTGCCAGTGTAGACGCGCCCGATCTCGGGAGTCTCGGTGAGCGCCTCGACACGAGAGCGCGCCATGTCGGCGGCTGCGCCATCCGTCGCGGCGATGTACACTGTGCCGTCTTCTTCGATGTCAATCTTGACGCCGGTCTCGTCCTGAATGCCTCGAATGACCTTGCCGCCGGGACCGATGACCGCACCGATCTTGTCCACCGGAATGTGAATCGTCGTGATGCGCGGCGCGTAAGGCGAAAGTTCCGGGCGCGGTTCGGGAATGCACTCGCGAATGACGTTGAGAATCTGCATGCGAGCTTCGCGCGCCTGATCGAGCGCCTGCTCCAAGATTTCATAGCGCAGCCCCTTGACCTTGATGTCCATTTGGAGCGCCGTGATGCCTTGGTCGGTGCCCGCGACCTTGAAATCCATGTCGCCCAGGTGATCCTCCATCCCCTGGATGTCCGTGAGCACAGCGTAGCGGTCGCCATCGGTGATGAGGCCCATCGCGATGCCGCCCACTGGCGCTTTGATCGGCACACCCGCGTCGAGCAAAGCCAGCGTGCTGCCGCACACCGAAGCCATCGAGGTGCTGCCGTTCGACGACATCACTTCGCTCACCAGGCGGATCGTGTAAGGAAAGTCTTTTTCCGGCGGGATGACCGGTACGAGCGCGCGTTCGGCCAAGGCGCCATGTCCCACTTCGCGCCGGCTCTGGCCGCGCAGAACGCGCGTCTCGCCGGTCGAGTAGGGCGGAAAGTTATAGTGGTGGATGTAGCGCTTGGATTCTTCCGAAGAAACCAGGTCTTCGATCTCTTGCTGATCGCGCGGAGTGCCGAGCGTCGCAATCGTGAGCACTTGCGTTTCGCCGCGTGTGAACAGGCCCGAGCCATGCGCGCGAGGCGAAAGTCCCGTCTCGGCAGACAACGGGCGGATTTGTATCAGCTTGCGGCCATCGGGCCGGATACCCTCATTGAGGATGCGCCCGCGCACTTGGGCCTTTAGCTCGTCGTGGAAAACTTCTTTGATCTGCGCCAGGTCTAGTGCCACACCAGGCGCCTCGACCGCTTCACCGCTAGCCTGCTCAGTCAGTTCGGCGATGATTTCCTCTTCCAACTCTTCCAACGCGATGTTGCGGGCGTCCTTGTCGAACGTCGAGTTGAGGATCGCTGCGATGCGTCCGTTGAGCTTGCTTCGGACCGCCGTCACAACCGCTTCGGATACGGCAAAGGATTGGTAATCTGCTTTGGCCCTGCCTATCGCTTCGCGCATCTGGTTTTGCAGCGCAATGATCGGCTGCATTTGTTCGTGACCAAAGCGCAGCGCTTCGACCATCAGATGCTCCGGCAGTTCGCTCGCGCCGCATTCGACCATCAGGATCGCGTCCGCTGTGCCGGCCAGGCGCAAATCAAGTTTGCTTTCTGCCATTTGCGAAGCCGGCGGGTTGACGACGAACTGATCGCCGATGTAGCCAACGCGAACCGCGCCGACTGGCCCACCGAACGGGATGTCGCTGATCGTCAGCGCCGTCGAAGCGCCCACGATGCCCATGATGTCAATCTGGTGTTCCAGGTCGGTGGACAGGCTGGTGATGATGACCTGCACGTCGTTCCGCAAGTCTTTGGGGAACATCGGTCGAAGCGGGCGGTCAATCAAGCGGCAGACCAGGATCGCGCCCTCGGTGGGGCGGCCTTCGCGGCGAAAGTACGAACCGGGGATTTTGCCCGCTGCGTACAGTCGCTCCTCATAATCAACGCTCAGTGGGAAAAAGTCAATGCCCTCGCGCGGCTGGCGCGACATGGTGGCGGTGCACAGCAAGAGCGTATCGCCCTGGCGAATGGTGACGGCGCCGTTGGCCTGACCGGCCAGCTTGCCGGTCTCGATGATAATCTCGTCAAAGCCGACGACGGTCTTGAATACTTGACTTGGCATTGTGTAACCTCCGTGCTGCAAAGCAGACATGCCTATCTGCTCCAGCAAATGATGGATCACCAGCACGGAGATCAGGGACTGGCAACTGGCTCGCAAGGCGGTGTGTTGTCACCTTGAGCCGTCTTCGACGGTCTTTAGACCGCGAAGCGGCTCAGGGTCTCAGCTCTCTGTGACTGAGATTCTTCGCCGACCTGCCCTCTGCAAGAGGATGAGCGGTTTAAAGACCGTCTTTAGGCGGCTCAGGATAACATACCGGGCTGCGGGACACTTGCCAATTCCTGCTCTCTGCGTGCCGGGTGTCGTTAAGCACAAGCTTGACTTGTGACTAATCCAGAAACAACAAATGGCCTATGGATTCGCCTTTCAGCCATAGGCCATCAATGCTTATTGTGTGGTTCGCGACAAGCCAAAAAACAATTACTTGCGCAACCCCAACCGTGAAAGGATACCCTTGTAACGATCGGGAGCCTTGTGGCTCAGATAAGCCAGATGCCGGCGGCGCTGGCCTACGAGCTTGAGCAGGCCGCGCCGACTATGCTCATCATGCTTGTGCGCCTTGAGATGCTCGGTTAACTGATTGATACGAGTCGTCAAGATAGCAATCTGGACTTCTGGTGAGCCGGTATCGCCTTCATGGATATGATATTGGTTGATGATGGTGTCTTTCTCAGTTTTCGACAGCGCCACGTCACGCGCTCCTTCTTGTTGTGTTTGGATTGGATTGGACGCGATTCTACCATAGGAGCGGCAATCAGTCAACACTCGCGCCCGCGCGGCCTGCGCGGAGCCGAGGGCCCCTTCTGGGCAATGCGGGCGCCAACTCGTGGGAGACAATCGCCAGGCGCGCGCTGCCTTCAATGTACAATTGTGTTATAATTCGTCTCCACCACCTAGATCGAGGGTCACGATGCCCGGGGAAACCATCCTCATAGCAGACGACAGCGCCGAAATCCGCGATGCTCTGGCGGACTATCTCAAGAGTTTAGGCTATCGCGTGCAGGTTGCTGCCGATGGCCGCAAGGCGACTGCGCTGATTGATTCCCATCCGTTCGATCTGGTCATCACCGACATGCAGATGCCCTTTGCGGATGGACTGGGCGTTTTGCAGGCGGCCAAACATCGCGATGCCGACATGCCCGTCATCATCCTGACAGGCCATCCCACGGTCGAGTCCGCGATTGGCGCACTGCACGAAGGCGCGTACAGTTATCTGCTCAAGCCGGTCGAAAGCCTTGACGAGCTTGGTTTTGTCGTCGAAAAGGCACTTGCGCATCGCCATCTGACGCTGGAAAATCGCCGCCTGATGGAAGAACTGCGCGTGATCAACTCCAGCCTGGCCCAGCGTGTAGCTCAACAGACCGAGCAACTGCGTGAAGCTTACGAGCGGCTAAAGAGCCTCGACCAGATGAAGGCACAGTTTGTGTCCGTCTCCTCGCACGAGCTTCGCACGCCGCTGGCCCAGATGTTCATTACCGCCGACCTGGTGCAGGCGCAGCTTGACCGGGGTTCAGTCATGGTCGCCAAGCAGTACCTTGCAGAGCTGGTGGCGCAAGGCCAGCGGTTACAGCGATTGATTGACAACTTGCTCGACTTTAGCGCCATGGATCGCAACGAATTCGAGCTAGAGAAGGGCGAATGTGGTTTGATCGAGGTGGTCAGGGCCACGCTTGACCTGTGGCGTCTGCGCATAGATAAGAAACGGCTTCAGCTCAGTGTCCAATTGCCCGAACGCGACATTGTCCTCACCGCCGACATGGCCCGCCTGCAACACGCGCTTGGGCAGTTGCTCGATAACGCTATCAAGTTCACGCCGACGGGTGGACGCATGGCGGTGGGCGTTGCCGGGCCCACGCCGCCCCCGTGGACGCAGCCTCTACCGTCTGCCTTCGCCGTCGTCGCCGTGATGGATTCCGGCCCTGGCATCCCTTTCGATAAACAGCAGGCGATCTTTCAAGCGTTCACCCAGATGGATATGAGCGATTCGCGGCGATTTGGCGGGCTGGGCATGGGACTGGCGATTGCCTCGCGCATCGTGCTGGCACACGGTGGACGCCTCACGCTCAAGAGCGACCCGGGCAAAGGCAGCACCTTTGCGATGTGGCTGCCTATGCGCTCGGGGACTGCTCCCCTTTCAAGACCTCGATGATTTTGCGATCGGTCACCGCGAAGGCGAAATCGTCTAACTCCTCAAACCTCACCCAACGCCAATCGGATACTTCTATTGCCCGTGGGCGACCACGTACTAGTTTGCACTCAAACGCATGCAGCGTGATGCGAAAGTGAGTATAGGCGTGCTCGACCCGCGTCACGGGCCGACCCACCTCGATCTTGATCCCCACTTCCTCTTTGATCTCGCGCCGGAGACATTCTTCGAGTGATTCGCCGTGTTCTACCTTGCCGCCCGGAAATTCCCACAGCCCGCCCAGCATCCCGCCAAGTGGGCGCTGCGCGATGAGAATCAAGTCGCGCTTTCGGATGATGGCGGCGGTCACGTCATAGTGCGGTGTGCGCCTCTCGGCGGCACGTTTCGGCAGTTTCTCCTCAAGGCCCAATGCGTGAGCACGGCAGACCTTGGCAAAGGGACACTCGTTGCATCTCGGTGAGCGCGGCGTGCAGACGGTTGCGCCCAGTTCCATCAGCGCTTCGTTCCAGCGCCCAGCTTTGCCCTTGGGCAGATTCATCTCGGTCAGTGCCCACAGCTTTTTCTCGATCTTGGGTTGCCGCACCTCGCCGCGAATGGCATACAGGCGGCACAACACGCGCTTGACGTTGCCGTCCAAAACGGGTGCATGGCGCCCAAAGGCGAGGCTGGCAATCGCGCCGGCAGTGTAGCGGCCAATGCCGGGCAGTTGACCGAGTCCCTCGACGGTATCCGGCAGTTGACCGCCCAGCTCGTTCACGACCTTTTGCGCCGCGCGGTGAAGGTTGCGCGCACGCGAATAGTAGCCCAGTCCTTCCCATAGCTTGAGCACGTCGTCGAGCGGCGCTTCCGCGAGCGCCTGCACCGTTGGGAAGCGTTCCATAAATCTCTGAAAGTATGGTATAACTGTTGCCACTTGCGTCTGCTGGAGCATGATCTCGCTCACCCAGACGCGGTAAGGATCACGCGGCTCGACGCGCCAGGGCAACTCACGCAAGTTCCGCCAAGCCCAGCGAAGCAGTAGAGTTACAGGCAGTCGTTCGCGCGACGTTTTGTTGGTCAACTTTTCTCCTTGCCGAGTTGCTGATTTGCCGATTTTACACAGGAATGCACAAAACCCCAAATGCTGACTTTTGATCTCTGCATCGCCTGGACATGGGAATACGACGCCGACTTGGTTGCGTTGTTGCGCGCCGCGTGTGAGCGTCATGAAATGACCCTGCTCGAGGTGACGGCTTCTACACTGGCCGAGACGCTTATCTGCGTTTCCTCAGGTCAGTTGAGCTTTCGTGCGTTCTTTGATCGAGCTTCCGATGGCGACCCGGCGTTCTTACCTCTCGTCGAATGGGCTGCGACACATGTCCCGTGCCTGGTCAATCCCTTTGCTGCCGCGCGCCGCGCGTGGGACAAGGCCACGATGCATTTAGAGTTCATTACTGCCGGACTCTATACGCCGTATACCATCATTCTGCCGCCTTACCAGGACAAGCCCCATCTTTCTCCTTCTGATCTGGCCCCGCTCGGCGGGCACTTTTCCATCAAGCCTGCGCATGGCGGCGGCGGCGTCGGCGTTGTCAATGAGGCGCAAGTCTGGGCGCAAGTCACTGCGGCAAGAGAGAAATTCCCCGTCGACAAGTACCTGCTTCAGGAGTGGATTACGCCGGCGACCATCGCGGGTCATCGCGCGTGGTTTCGCGTGATTCATTGTTGCGGCCAGACCTTCCCGTGCTGGTGGGACGACCGGACTCATGTTTACACGCCAGTCACGTCGAACGAAGAAAAGCTCTACAATCTGATCCGGTTGCGCGAGATGGCCGAGATCATTGCGCGGGTGTGCGGCCTGCAATTGTTCTCGACCGAGATCGTCTGGGCCACCGATGCGCGATTGCTTTCGGTGGACTATGTGAACGATCCGCTCGACCTGCGTCTGCAATCCAAGACAGCCGAAGGGGTGCCGGATGAAATCGTCGCCGCGGTGGCCAGTAGCCTGGCGGGTTGGGTTGCGGTCCAGATTTGCCCTCGCGTGCGACTTGCGGCGGAGGCTGACATCCCCGTGATGATGCGGTTGCTTCAAGAGCTGGGCCGCCCGCAGGCCAATCCGGCCGATGTCCGCATGACCGAAGTGTATCGTGAGCACCTTGCCGACCCGAATAGGTTGCTGCTCGTGGTCGAGTTGGGCGGGCGAATCGTCGGCGTGCTCAGCGGCACATTTCGCCCTCGGCTTAACTGGCGAACGCGCGAACTGTGGATTGCCGATCTGATCGTGACCGAATCGGCGCGAGGCTATGGCGCTGGTCGAGCGTTGATGCACGACGCCCTCGCTCGGGCGCGTCAGGCGGGTTGCCATCGCATCGCGCTCGAATCGGGACACCAACGCAAGGCCGCGCATCAGCTTTACCAGTCGCTGGGTTTTGTGGATAATGGCGCCTTTTTTGTTCTCGATTTTTAGACCTTGTGGGCAGAATGCCAGGGATCGTGTGATTTGTCGGAGTGAAACGGGCTTAGCCTCTATGGCGGCGAATTTACTCGTTTTTCCACACAAGAGAGGAGATCACTCATGAGCAATCCAATGTTACCCAATGCCTCACTGCGGGTTCTGTTTCTTTCGATGGAAGACATCATGGGGCAGAACGGTGTCGGCGCCGTGCTCAACGCAGCCGGGCTGAGCCGCTTTGTCAAGAACTATCCTCCCAACAACCTGGAAGACTGCGTGCCGTTTGAAGATTACGCCTCGGTCGTCAAGGCCGTCGAGGATTTTTACGGCCTGCGCGCGGCCAAGGCGTCGCTCATGCGTGTGGGCCGCGCCACGTTCCAGTACGCGATGAAGGAACACCCGGCGACACTAGGACTGGCCGGGCTGGCGCTCAAGATGATGCCGCTCAACATGCAGATCAAGACTGTGCTGACCAACGTAGCAAACAGCATGACCAAAGAGCTCAACGAGCCGGCGCACGTGGAAGAGCAGGCCGATTGCTATATTTACGTCAAAGATATCTGTTGTGCATGCCACGGCCGCAAGGCCGACAAGCCTGTATGTTTCACGACAACAGGTGCGATACTCGAGTCGCTCAAATGGGCCACCGGCAAAAACTTTGATGTCGCTGAAATAGTTTGTCGCGCCACAGGCGGCCCTACTTGCAGTTTTCGCATCGCCAAGACGCCGTTAGAGTGATTCGCAAAGTAGGGGTCGGAAATCGAAAGTCAGAGATCAGACGATCAAGAACGTTGGGATGCTCGCTGGTCTGAACCCAAGACCGTGCACGTGCGTGAGCCTAATCCACTTCTCGTGCGCATTATCGCGGAACAGGTCTTGACTGGCGGACACGCATTGGACGTGGCGTGCGGCATAGGACAAAATGCAATCTGGTTGGCCCAGCACGGGTTCAGCGTGGATGCGGTGGACATCAGCCCGGTCGCGCTGGATCATGCGCGGCAGGCTGCCGTTCAAGCGGGCGTCACGGTGAATTTCATCCAGGCCGACCTGGATCGCTGGTCGCCACCCCTGGAAGCCTACGATCTGGTGATCGGCTTTCGCTTTCTCAATCGCCGATTGTGGCCGCGCATCAAAACGGCTTTGCGCCCCGGCGGGTGGCTGGTATATCAAACCTTCAACCTTCACAAGTTACGACCCGACAGCAATTTTCCCCGTGAGTATTTGCTTGATGTCGGCGAGTTGCCGCTCGCGTTTACGGGATGGAACATCCTGGAGGGCGGCGACGATGACGGGCCATCGCGCAACCAATCTTGGATTGTGTGCCAAAAGCCTTGACAGTTTTACAAGCGTGTGGTATCGTTACGCCCGAACAATTGAATAGTCGTTGAGACTCTTATCCAGAGAGGTGGAGGGACCGGCCCTGTGAAGCCTCGACAACCAACCGACATCGGTATGGTGCCAATTCCGGCAGAAGTAAAGTTCTGGAAGATGAGAGAGAATCAGAAATGTTTTCTTGTGTGCCTCTTCTTATCCAGAAGAGGCGATTTCGTTTAACGGGAAAGGAAAAGCCCATGGCCCAATGGACAATGCTCAAGCCTTTAGCGGCGAGTCATTGCTGCTAAAGGCAAAACGGGAGACGAGTAGCCGCCAAACGCTTTATTGGATTCCGGTCACTTTTTAAGGGAGAGCATTCCATGTCATCTCAAGATCATCAATTCGGCTTCACCACGCGCCAGCTTCATGCCGGGCAGCAGCCTGATCCGACGACCGGCTCGCGCGCCGTGCCGATTTATCAGACTTCGTCTTATGTGTTCAAAGACACCGATCACGCTGCTCAGTTGTTTGCGTTGCAAGAGTCGGGCAATATTTATACTCGCATCATGAACCCCACCAGCGATGTATTCGAACGGCGCATCGCCAGCCTCGAAGGCGGCGTGGGCGCTCTGGCCGCCAGTTCCGGCCATGCCGCGCAGACGATGGCGATCCTGGCTCTGTGCGGCGCAGGCGATCACATCGTGTCTGCCTCCACGCTCTACGGCGGCACGTATAATCAGTTCAACTATACCTTTCCGCGCATTGGCATCGAGGTGACGTTCGTTGACCCTGCCGATCCAGAAAACTTTCGCCGTGCGATCCGCCCCAACACCAAGATCATCTGGGGCGAGACGTTGGGCAATCCGCGCATCAACGTGTTCCCATTCGAAGAGGTAGCGGCCATCACGCGCGAGTATCGCATCCCGCTGGTGATTGATAACACCTTCGCCACACCCTACCTCTGCCGCCCATTCGGGTGGGGAACCAACATCGTCGTCCATTCGACCACCAAGTTCATCGGCGGGCACGGCACGAGCATTGGCGGCGTCATCGTGGACGGCGGCAATTTCGATTGGGCAGCCAGCGGGCGCTTTCCCAATTTCACCACGCCTGACGCCAGTTATCATGGCTTGGTCTATGCCAGTCTCGGCGCGCCCGCTTTCATCACCAAGGCCCGCGTGCAAATCCTGCGCGACATCGGCGCGTGCCAGTCGCCAATCAACTCGTGGCTATTCCTGCAAGGACTGGAGACGCTCAGCCTGCGCATCCAGCGGCACGTCAAGAACGCGCAGGCCGTGGCCGAGTTCCTCGAAGAGCATCCAAAGGTTTCCTGGGTCACGTATCCCGGTCTCAAGAGCCATCCCGATTACGCCGCCGCGCAAAAATATCTGCCGAAAGGTCCCGGCGCAATCCTGGGCTTTGGCATCAAGGGCGGGCGTGAAGCCGGAACCAAGTTCATTGACCACCTCAAGCTGTTCAGCCATCTTGCCAATGTGGGCGACGCCAAGAGCCTGGCGATTCACCCAGCCAGCACGACCCACAGCCAGCTCAGCCCGGAAGAACAAACCAGCGCAGGCGTCTCGCCGGATTTCATTCGATTGAGCGTCGGCATCGAAGACATCGAAGACATCCTTTGGGATTTGGGTCAAGCGTTGGAAAACACGTAATGAGTGATACGTGAAACGCGATGCGGCGCGCAAATCACGTATTACGTTTCACGTTTTACGGGAGCATAACCTATGGATAACACAAATTCTGTCGGTCTGGTTGAACGACAATACTTGACTTTTGCACAAGACGAACCGATGCCGCTCGACAGCGGTGAGAAGCTTGGCCCGATCACGCTGGCCTACGAAACTTATGGCAGCTTGAATCGAGACCAGAGCAACGCGGTTCTCATTCTGCACGCGCTCTCGGGCGACGCGCACGCCGGCGGCGTCAACGCGCAGGGCAAAATCGGCTGGTGGGATGATTGCATCGGGCCGGGCAAAGCTTTTGACACTAACAAATACTTTGTCATCTGTTCGAACGTGATCGGCGGGTGCCAAGGCTCGACCGGGCCTAGCTCGATCAATCCGGCGACGGACAAGCCTTACGGTCTGCAGTTTCCCGTTATCACGGTTGGCGATATGGTGCGCGCCCAACGTTACCTGATTGACTATCTCGGCATCGAAAAGCTTTTGGCCGTTGCCGGCGGCAGTATGGGCGGGATGGAGGCTTTGCAGTGGTGCGTTGGCTACCCCGAGCGAGTGCGCGCCGCATTGCCGCTGGCGACGACGGCACGCCACTCGCCGATGCTGATCGCCCTCAGCGAAGTCGGGCGGCAGGCGATCTATGCCGATCCAAACTGGAATCACGGCGATTACTATGATGGCCCGCGCCCCAACGCGGGGCTGGCGCTCGCCCGCATGATTGGCCACATCACCTACCTGAGCGAAGAATCCATGCACCACAAATTCGGGCGGCGGCTGGATCAGCGCGAGCGATTCGGCTATGACTTTGAAACCGACTTTGCCGTCGAAGGCTACCTGCGCTACAAGGGCAATCTGTTCACCGAACGCTTTGACGCGAACACGTACCTTTACGTGACCAAGGCATTGGACTATTTCGACCTTAGCAATGGTCACGGCAGTCTCGCCAAAGCGTTCGAGCACAGCGCCGACATCAAATACCTGGTCGTCTCGTTTACGTCCGACTGGCTGTACCCGACGTATCACTCGAAAGACCTGGTGAGCGCACTGACCGCCGTCGGCGCAGACGTGACGTTCTGCAATCTGCAATCTACCTGGGGGCACGATGCCTTTCTGCTCGAAGTGGATACGATGACGCGGCTCATTGCCGACTTTTTGGGCCGCATCGTGACGGAAGACGGCATCAGCTTGCCGGCTACGCCGGCGCCAACGCCTGTGTCGCTGCCTGTGACGATCTCGGTTGATTCGGACATTTTGCAATCATGAACGACACGAATCACTCTATACTACGCGCTGACTTGCGCGTAATCGCCGACCTGATCCGCTCCGGCGAAAAAGTGTTCGACCTGGGCTGCGGCGATGGAACCCTCCTGCGCTATCTCACTGACACACGCCAAATCGTTGGCCGAGGCGTCGAGATTTCCGAGCCGGGCGTGCTAGCCTGCGTGAGCAAGGGCTTGAGCGTGCGCCAGGGCAACCTGGAAGAAGGCTTGAGCGATTACCCGAATGGCTCATTCGACACCGTCATCCTGAGTCAGACGCTGCCGTACCTGAGCAAGCCCGACTTTATCATCTGCGAGATGTTGCGCGTGGGCCGCCGGGCGATCGTGAGCTTTCCGAACTGGGGACACTGGCGCTGCCGCCTGAGCCTGCTCTTTCACGGGCGCATGCCGATGGCGACTGATTTGCCTCAGCCCTGGCACGCCGCTCCGCGCGCCCGTCCGCTGACCGTGCATGATTTCAAAGACTTTTGCGTCGAGCAAAAGATACGCGTCGCGCACGAAATCTATCTGGCAGGGAAGCGTCAGTTGACCTCGCGCGGCAATCATAACCTCCAGGCGACGACAGCCATCTTTGAGCTGGCTTGATCGGCGGCCAAACTGCAAAAACAGACCTGCAGGCTCGTTCATTCCAGCCGATGCCAGAGCCGGAAACATCCACCCCTTCGCTCGATCCGACCCAGGTGAGCATCGCCGATTTGTCGCTGATGGTGTCGCGGGACACGCTCAAGCCCAACCTGGTCCAGTTTGGCGCGGCGATTCCCGATCCAAGCCTTTTGCCGACGGCCAAGTTGAACCGGATTCTCGCCTCAGCCGCGCGCCGGGATGACATTCCGCAAAACACCTGTGGCGGGCCCGAAGGATGGCAAGAACTGAGAGTCCAGGTAGCCCAACGAGCTTTCGCCGCTGGCTGCCATTCATCGCCTGATGAGGTCATCATCACATCGGGCTGCATGGAGGCCATCAGCCTTTCTTGGCGCGCTGTTTGCCGTCCGGGCGATGTGGTCGCAGTCGAGTCCCCGACATACTTTGGTTTGCTGCAGGCCCTCGAGTCGCAAGGCCTGGTAGCGCTCGAGATTCCCACTCATTGCCGTTATGGGATGAGCCTTGAGGCGCTCCGCTTTGCGTTAGACCATCACCCGGTGCGCGCATGGCTATCTCTTTTCGGCCACGTCTCAATATCGTAGCTTTGTTCGCCTCAATGCAGCCTACTGGTCATTCAACGCAGAAAAAGCTCTACGGCGATTAGGCGAGCTGGCCGGCCGCCAGGCACACCAGCGACAGTGACACGCTGTTTCCGATGAGCGACGCCGACGGCTTACGGCAATGAGTGGCAGAGCCGGATCTGGCCTTTGCAGGGCGCCATATCCGCCTGCATTGAGGTGATGAAGTATAATACCACTGCTGTTGGGGACGCGCTCAAGTAGCAACGATTAGCCCTTGTATGGCACTGCCTTCGCGCGAGGGCCGCCGCGTCCTACATCATGTCTGGAGAAGTGTAACTATGTGGCGCGGTACTTATCTTGGCTCGCGCTCGGCGCGGCTGTTGGTGCTGGCAGGACTTGTCACCGCAGCCTGTGCAAGCAACTCGGTCACATCTTCGCCCCTTGCCACAAGCAGCGCCCAAGGTCTTCCGATTCCAGTTACAAGCAGTTCGCTTCTGGCTTCGCCTTCCCCGGCGCCATCTCCTCTCAAGCTGGTTCTCGCTTCGCCCACTCCGCCCGTGTCGCCCGAAAAGCCGGCGCCTCCTCCCGTTTACGGTTATCAGATCATTCACACTTTTCCGCACGACCCGGCGGCTTACACAGAAGGCTTGGTGTTCGACAGTGGGTTCTTGTATGAGGGCACAGGGCTTGACGGCCAGTCCACTTTGAGAAAAACGCAATTGGAAACCGGCGAGGTATTGCAACGACACGACCTGTCACCTGACGTATTCGGTGAGGGTATCACCATATTTGGGGACAGGATCATCCAACTAACCTGGAAGTCTCAGCTGGGATACGTATACGATAAACGCACCTTCCGGCTGCTTCGAGAATTCACCTATCCGACGGAAGGTTGGGGCATCACGCAAGATGGGAAAAACCTCATTATGAGCGACGGCACGGCAACCCTTTACTTCCTCAATCCGGATACCTTCGAGAGAACCGGACGGGTCGAGGTGCACAGCGATACTGGACCGGTGACGCGACTCAATGAACTCGAGTATGTTGATGGAGAAATCTATGCGAATGTCTGGCAAACGGATCGCATCGCGAGAATCGCGCCGGACACCGGTCAGGTGCTCGGCTGGATAGATTTGAGCGGACTCTTGAACGCGCAAGAACGCCGCACGCCAGTGGATGTCCTCAACGGCATCGCCTACGACGCAGAGCACAACCGCTTGTTTGTGACCGGCAAGCTGTGGCCGAAACTGTTTGAAATCAAGCGTGTCGCGCCCAAGTGAAATCTCGAGCCTGACGTTCCCGACCAAGATACATTCTGCCACCATCCGCAGTTTTCCCTCCGCGAACCTTGACTGCCTTTCGTTTTCGTGTTAGAATTCCAATTGAAAACCGTTTTCAATTGAAGACTATGAGTCTAAACACCGATCAACTCGGTCACGAACTTGCCATACGGGGCTACAAGCTCACTGCCCCGCGCCGCGCCGTGCTCGACGTGATCGCCGGGATGTGCGAGTTGCTCTCTCCGGCAGAAATCTATGAGCGCGCGCGGCGACGCTACTCTCGGCTGGGGCTGGTGACGGTCTACCGCACGCTGGATATTCTGGTGGGAGCGGGCGTGGTGCGCCGGATGCACCGTGACGACGGCTGCCACAGCTACGCGCTGGCGCAGGCCGCGCATAGTCACCACCTGATCTGTTCCAAGTGCAATCAGGTGATCGAATTTGACGGGTGCGACCTGGACGGACTATTCAAGAGCGTTGCCCGCAAAACGGGCTTTCGCATCGAAGGTCACTGGCTGGAAGCATTCGGGTTGTGTCCCAAGTGCCAATGATGACCGCGGACTGCAGACCCCAGACGGCAGCCGATGACTTTCCTCAAGGCATCTACTGCGGTCCGTGGTCTGCGGTCAAAAAGCCAAGCAAGAGGGTTCGATGTCACACATTCACATTCCCGATGGCGTCTTGCCGCTCTGGCTGATCGCTGCCGGGTGGGTCGTCACGCTGGCGCTGTTGTTCTTGGCCGCGCGCCGCTTGAGCGAACCGGAGGCGGGCCGCAAGCTGCCGTTGCTGGGCGTGATGGCGGCGGTGATGCTCGTGGGCATGTCCACCGAGTTCGTGCCGATCGCGTACCACGTCAACCTGACGGTATTGGCAGGCATCATCGTCGGCCCGGCGATGGGGTTCGTGGTCGCGTTCATCGTGGACTTGATCCTGGCGCTCTTTGGTCACGGCGGCATCACCGTCGTCGGACTCAACACGCTCATCATCGGCGCCGAGTGCGCGCTGGGCTATTATTTCTTTCGTGCGCTGTATCGTTTGTTGCACCCACGCATCAAGTCAGTCGCAGTGCCGGCGGGAGTTGCAGTCGTCATCACGCTGTTTATCTCTACGATGCTCCTCATCGGCATCGTGGCGCTTTCGAACGTTGACCCTAGCAAAGCGCGCGACACCGGCTCGCTGGATGTTCAAACCTTCAGCTTCAAGAATCCGTTTGAAGAAGGCGTGATCAGCAATCGCGTGATCAATCCGGAAAAGGAAGCGATGGGCAATTTCTATCTCCACGATTCCGGCATTAACCTGGGGCGCTTTGCTACCGCCGTGTTGCTGCTCGGCAGCATCGGCTGGATTTTGGAGGCGATGATCACTGCCGTCATCGTGCAGTTCATCTATCGCGTTCGCCGCGAGTTGATTGTGCAATAGATGTCGGGTATTGAAAGCCCGCCCAATACCCAATATCTAATATCCAATCTCTGAAGAACATGGACATTGCTGCGCTCGACCGCTGGGCTGTTCAAGGCAGAAGCCGGATTCACCGCGCATCGCCGCTGGGCAAGCTGGCTGCGACGATGCTGTTTATCGCGTGCGTGACCGTCGCGCGCGACGTGCTGACGCTCATCACGCTGTACATCGCGCTGGCCGCGCTCGTCGTCGTCGCTCGGCTGCCGCTGCGCCGGACGCTGATGATTGCGGCATACCCGGCGATCTTTGCTTTGCTGTTTGCCTTCAGCCAGTGGGACGGGCAATGGGCCACGCCGGTGGTGATCGTGCTCAAGGCAATGGACGCGGGGCTGGCGATGGTGCTGCTTATCAGCTCGACGCCTTATCCGCAGTTGTTTGCCGTCATTGGCCGCGTGCTGCCGCGCGTGGTAGCCGATGCTTTGCTGCTGACGTATCGCTCGTTCTTTCTTCTGCTCGAGGAGATGGATCATCTTATCACTGCTTTGAGGTTGCGCGGCGGACTGCTGCGTGGGCGACCGATGCGGACGATTCGAAATCTATCCGTTGCGTTGGGAGTGCTCTTGGTGAGATCATTTGACCTGGGTCAGAGGTTGTACGAGGCGTTGACGCTGCGCGGCTATTCCGGGCGATTTCCATCGGGTGGAAGCTGGAAGCGAATCGCTCCAACTTACGATGGCTTGCCGGTGATGGTCGGGGCCATTCTTCTGGCGTTGGCAGTTGCTTCGCAGGCGGGACGCTTGCCGCTGGCGATTTCGCTGGCGGCTCCACTGCTGGCAGGCGTTGGATTTGTGGCGACCGTCTTTGGGCGGCACGGCGTGCGCGAACCCGCTCGTCCGCGTCACCCGGCGACGCAGATGCCGCCCGCGCCTGGGGTGTGGCAAAGCGATCACCACGTCGAAGACGATCAAGAGCCGTTTGATCACGTCCATCCTGAAGCGATGGGCAAGGAAATCATCGCGCACGTCTCGTGTGTCCGTCATACCTACAGCGACTCGACCATAGTGAGCCTGTGTGGGCTGGACTTTATCGTGACGGCGGCGCAGCGCGTCGTCATCCTCGGCCCGAACGGCTCGGGCAAGTCCACGCTGCTGTATCATTTGCTCGGTCTGCTACGACCGGACGAAGGCTTGGTGCGGCTGTTCGGACACGACCCGGCGCAACACTGGTCGGCCGTGCGGGAAAAAGTGGGCGTGGTCCTGCAGAACGTGGACGAGCAGATTCTCGCCCCGACCGTCTATGACGACATCGCCTTCAGCCCGCGCAATTATGCTCATTCGGAAGAAGAGGTCAAGACGCTGGTGGAAAAAGTGATGGGCGACTTGAACATCACTCACCTGCGCGATAAAGTGCCGCATTATCTCAGCGGCGGCGAAAAACGCAAGGTGGCATTGGCGGGCGCGCTGGTTCTAGAGCCAGAGTTACTCATCATGGACGAGCCGTTCGAGGGGCTGGACCCGAAGTCACGCGACGAGCTGATCGCTTTGCTCAACCGCCTGCACGAGAACAAGCACATCTCGTTCATGCTCACGACGCACGAGGTGGATATCGTTCCGCAGTTGGCCGACTCGGTGTACATGCTGGTGCAGGGGGGCGAGATCGTGGAGCACGGAACGCCGCGCCGGTTGTTCAGCCGCGCCGACGTGCTGGCTCGCAGCAACATCGAGCCGCCGGTGCTGGCAAGATTGTTTGAGACACTGCGCGACTGTGGGCTGGACGTAGGCGGCTCGCCGCTGACAGTAGACGAAGCCGCCGAGCGGCTGGTGGCATGGGCAAGTAGGGCGGTGCCGCAGCCAACTGATTGACAGAGTGCGTGCTACAATGTGCTCAACGGTTTGACCATTGGTTGAATTTGTAACCCTATATACCGACGCCGACGTGCACGGAGACCTGGCCGCGCAAATTCGCCGTAGCTGTCATAAAGAACCTTGCGAAGGCAAACCTTCGCAAGGTTCTTTTATTGCGCATGTTTCAACTGCCACAGTTGGTTCAGCACTCGTTCGAGCCGCCGCCCCAGCAAATCAGGCTTGCCGGTCGTCACGTCGTCGGCGTTTTCAAAGACGACGTAGGGCACACAGACGGAGCGCACGTTGACGAATTCCTGATCTCCAGCAGCGAATTCGAACCAGTCATCGTCACGATACAGCTTGGTCAGCTTGGCGTCGGGCAGCGCGTGCTCGAGGATGCTCTCAGGTTTGTTCGGGTTGAAGCGGCGGCGATTCTTGCGGAGCGATTCCTCGAACGGCACGTTGACATAGACGATGGCGGCCTGGCGCAATAGCTCATCCGAAAGATGGGGGAACGCTTCGGCGTAGCCGCCGTGATCAACGCCCCGAGCGAACTCGACGATGAGTGTGGTGTGGTCGTGATAGGCCGGGTCGTCGCGTAGCCTCTTTTGATATTCCAGGTTAAACCGCTCGATCAAAAGATGCCAGAGGTAAGGATACTTGAAGTATCCTTTCGCGTCTGTATACAGGCGCGGCTGGCCGAACTTTTCCGACAGCAGATGGTCTTCTTCGAACCACGTCCATAGCATGGGAAAGTCGTCGAGGATGTCGAGTTCGGCGATATGAAATTTTCTTTCGCGCACGTCAGGCGGCGTGTGTTGGAGATAATCAATGATCTCGCTTTTGCCGGAAGCGGGACGGCCAATCAAGAGGATGAGATCAAAAGTGTTGTTGCTCATAGCTTGTAGGGATCGTTCGCCTGCAAGTAGGCCAGCAGCATCGCCCGCTGAGGATGAAGCTTGAGCCAGTTCCCAATCTCTTGGATGCGGGCATAATCTTTTGCGCCAAACTTTTCCAGGTACAACTTGTCCAGCATGGCATGGGCCTCAGCTTGATGGACTTTGGCTTGCCACGGCTGGGTGAACAGCTCGTTGACTTTGTCGTGCAGGTTGTGGGCGACGAGCACCTCCCATTCGTTTTTGTCCAGCCACACGCCGTTGCAGTTGCCGCACCGATCGAGATAAAACCTGACATTGGGCAGCACGCGGTAGCGAGTGAGGATGTGTCCGCATTCGGGGCACAGCTTGAGTTCCTGCGTGTCCCAGGTGGGCGCGCTGGAATCATCCGCTGATTTTTCCGGCAGGTTGTCCCTGTGCGCCCTGTGCCAGCGCAAGTATTCGTTGGACGAGATCCAAATGCCTTCGCATTTTTGGCACTTGAAGGCCGGCACGTCCATTTCCAGCGTGACGTGTTGCAGAGCGTTGTCTTTGCAGATTGGGCATTGCATGTGAAAGGTCTCCTTGGAGTAGTTTAGCGTCGCTGAAGCGATGGCACAGTATCGCCTCTACGTGATTGCATCATCCCGGGGAATGTCGGGGCGCCTATAAGCTATTCCCCATCGCTTTCGCCGACACTCTCGCCTGCTTCGCCGCCGTCACTTTCGCCTCCGTCTGACCCGGCGGCTTCGCTGTCACTGCTTCCCTGGTCTGTGCCTCCTGCTATCTCTTCGCCAGCGATCCCGCTTTAGACCTTCCCCTAGTTTTGTGGACAGGGAGTTAAGCCAAGCTCGAGTTGTTGATAGTAACGTTGTTCATAGACTTCCGGGCTGAGATAGCCCAGTGCAGAATGACGGCGACGTCGGTTGTAAAACGCTTCAATGTAGGAGAACACACTCGTCCTTGCTTCGTTGCGGGTACGATAGACACACAGGTAGATCAACTCGCTTTTCAGCGTTCCGAAGAAGCTTTCCATGGGTGCGTTGTCGTACCAGGTGCCCACGCCATTCATGCTGGCCTGAAAGCCGCAGTCCTGGAGGAGCGTCTGATAGGTGCTGTCAGTGTACTGGCTGCCTTGGTCGGAATGGTGAATCAGGCCCGGGCATGGCTGGCATTGCTGGAGAGCCATGCGCAAGGCCGCGAGTGTCAGCTCGCCGTCGATCCGTTCGGACATGGCCCAGCCGACCAGGCGACGCGAGTACAAGTCGAGGACGGTGGCCAGGTAGAGCCAGCCTTCCTGGGTTGGGATGTAAGTGATATCGCTCAACCATTTCTGATTGGGCCGGTCGGCGACAAAGTCTCGTTGGAGCAAGTTGGGGGCTACCGGGTGACGCTTATCGCGTTTGGTCGTCACCTTGAAGCGTCGGACCTGCTTGGCGCGCAAGTGGCGCAAGCGCATCAGACGCGCCACACGGTTCTGGCTGCAACGTTTGCCGTGGGCTCTGAGTTCCGCATGAATACGCGGACTTCCGTACAGACCGTTGTTGTCGTTATACACAGTTTCGATGTCCTTGGACAGCGCTTGGTTCGCCATCTCCCGCGCACTGGGCGGTCGTTTGCGCCAGGCGTAGTAACCGCTCGGCGACACATTCAGCGCCGTGCACATCTGGCGGACCGCAAAGTCAGTCTGATGATCGGCGATGAATTGGAATCTCATCTGTTTGGGCGCGAGAAGATGGCCACTGCTTTTTTTAGAATGTCACGTTCTTAGCGCAAGAGTTCGTTCTCACGCTCCAATTGCCGGAGCCGCTCCTGCTCCGGCCTGACCC
>Ga0315268_10001640_pt1 | contig 25820 bp, 22 predicted proteins | sample C1_top_MG_FD_204535 | JGI IMG/M metagenome (GOLD analysis project Ga0315268, IMG submission 204535) | Sediment microbial communities from Yellowstone Lake, YNP, Wyoming, USA - C1_top | ecosystem: Environmental > Aquatic > Freshwater > Lake > Sediment | place: USA: Wyoming | collected 2017-08-01
CTATGTGTCCGGAGCGGTGTACCACGGCGACGAGACGCACATTGACTTTCTCAACCGCGTGTATGCCATCAACTCACAGAGCAACCCGCTCCATCCCGACGTCTGGCCCAGCGCGACCAAATTCGAGGCTGAGATCGTCTCGATGACGGCGGGCATGTTGGGAGCGGACAAGACCTCAGACGAGATCGTCGGGACGATTTCTTCGGGAGGGACGGAAAGCATCCTGCTGGCGATGAAGACGTACCGGGACTGGGCGCGAGCGACCAAAGGCATCACTGAGCCGGAAATCGTCGCGCCGACCACAGCCCACGCGGCCTTTGACAAGGCGGGTGAGTACTTTGGCATCAAGACCATCCGCATCCCTGTGGGGTCAGACTTCCGCGCCGACGTGGCCGCCACCGAAACGGCCATCACCAAGAATACGATTGCTCTCGTCGGATCAGCTCCGCCGTTTCCTCATGGCATCGTTGACCCCATCGCGGAGCTTTCGGAATTAGCGCGGCAGCACGACCTCGGCTTTCACACCGATGCCTGCCTGGGCGGATTTCTTTTGCCCTGGGCGGAAAAGCTGGGATACCCTGTACCGCCGTTTGACTTTCGCTTGCCCGGCGTGACCTCCATTTCCGCCGACACTCACAAGTACGGCTACGCCGCCAAAGGCACTTCGGTGATCCTTTATCGAGGCACAGACCTGCGGCACTATCAGTACTTTACGGTCGCCGATTGGCCGGGCGGATTGTATTTCTCGCCCACGTTTGCGGGCAGCCGTCCGGGCGCTTTGAGTGCCACGTGCTGGGCCGCCATGGTCTCAATGGGAGAGAGAGGCTACCTGGAATCGGCCAAGCGCATCTTGGAGACGACAGCCTGGCTCAAGCAAGAGATGAGGCAGATTCCAGAGATTCAAGTGATCGGAGACCCGCTTTTCCTGATCGCTTTCAGATCCGAGACGCTCAATGTCTACAAGATCATGGAATACATGACCCAGAGGAATTGGGGCTTGAACGGTCTATACCTGCCTGCGAGTGTTCATCTCTGCGTCACCCTCAGACATACCGAGGCTGGCGTCAAGGAAAGGTTCATCGCAGATTTGAAGGCTGCTATCAAGCATGTCAAACAGAACCCGGAAGCGCCCGAGGGGTTAGGCCCGCTCTACGGGATGGCCGCTGCCGTCGAGATGCGTGGGATGGTCAAAGAGGTCTTGAGCTGGTGCATGGACTTGCTGTTCCAGGTCTGACCCGTTAGCCTGATTCAATCGTCCTCCAACAGCCCTGGCACCTCGATGATGCTTTCGAGGATATGGTCAGGCTGCACCGGCGCGCGGTCCAGGTCTGCCCGTTGCGTCACACCAGTCAGCACCAGCGCGGTGGTCATGCTAGCCTGATGGCCCATCGCAATGTCGCTCGCAAGGCTGTCCCCGACGATGATGCATTCGCTGGCTGTCCGTTCCAGCCGTTCGAGCGCAGCCCGTATGACCAGGGGCGAAGGCTTGCCAGCGATCAACTCCACCTTGCGCTGGCTGCAGCCCTCCAGCGCGCCGATGATGGCGCCCGCATCGGGGATTTCGCCTCCCGGCATCGGCCAGGTTGCATCGGCATTAGTAGCCCAGAAACGCGCACCTCGCCGCAGGGCCTGAAAGCCAATGTTCAGCTTGCGATAGTCAAAACCGAGGTCGGTGCTGGCGATCACCACATCAATCTCATTCGGGTCTTGGCTGAGCCGGAAATACTCCGCCAGTTGTTCCAACAGCGGAGGATCGCTCATGGCAAACACTTTTGCACGTGGCATCTGTTCGCGGAGATGGCGGACAAGAACCAGCGGAGAGTTGATGATCTCGTCGGGGCTGACCGGCACGCCAAGTTGGGTGAGCTTGCCCGCGTGCTCGACCCGGGTCTCGATGGCGTTGGTCACAAAGACGAGGGGATGCGCCCCTCGACGCATCCCCTCGATGGTTTCACGAGCACCAGGGATTAACTGATCGCCCCGATAGACGGTTCCATCCAGGTCCAGAATGATCCCTCGTGGTCTGTTCACTGGGCAATTTACTTGGAGTAGAACTCTTTGATGGCTTCGACGACCTTTCGGTTTTCCTCTTTGGTCCCGATAGAGACGCGGAACCAACCCTCGCTATCGTACATGCGCGACTCGGGCCGAAGAATCAAGCCTTTCTTTAGGGCATACTCGACCATATCGGCACCCTTCTTGCCGGTGCGTCCACCGTCGAACAGGATATAGTTGGCTTCAGAGTGAAAGATGGTCAGCCCTGGAATGCTGCTGACCATTTCCTCGATGTATTCCACCTCGGCGTTGTTGAACTTGACCCTTTCTTCCAACCCTTCCTTGTCCTCCAATCCGGCCAGCGCGGCCCACATGATGATGGTGCCGACGTTCCACGGGATGAGGGTGGCCGAAATCCGAGTGGCCACATCCGTGTTCGACATCAAATAGCCGAACCTCAGGCCGGCCAGCCCGTAGGCTTTGGAAAGCGTCCGGGTAACGATCACGTTCTTGTACTTTTTGATCAACGGCGTCTTGGACTTGGTCAGCCCGGCGTACTCGACGTAGGCTTCGTCTATCACAAAGGGGATGCCGGTGTCGGCGATCCTGAGAATGTCCTTGTCATCCATAAAATTGCCAGTGGGGTTGTTGGGGTGGGTGACGATGATGAGCTTGGTCTTGGGCGTGATCGCCTTCAGAATCCCATCCGCATCGAACAGCAGCTTTTGATCTTTGTAGATCATCGGGACGGATACAAGCTTGCCGCCGATGACATTCGTGCGCAGCTTGTAGATGCCAAAGCAAGGCCATTGTTCGATGACCTCTTCGCCGGGCTGGACAAAGCTCCGAATGATCATGTCATAGATTTCGCATGACCCGTTGCCCAGGACGACATTTTCGGGACCATCCAGCCCATTGATCTCGGCGATCCTGCCCCGAACCACCAGGCCCTGGTCCGGGTATCGGTTTCCCAACTGGGCGTACTTGACGATCGCTTCCATGACCTTTTGCGAAGGCGGATGAGGATTCTCATTCGTCATCATCCGGTGGAGCGACGGGTCTTCCCAGGCCAGCTCGACAGGATCACAAATGTACATCTTGAGCGGCTTGAGCCACGGAACGAAATATTCATCAACATTCTTTGCCATGATAAAACTCCTTTGTTTTTGTTGTTGGCGGCCCATAGCGAGAGGGCCGGTTTTACCCTATCAAAACACGCGCCTGGCTGACCACATCTTCGGCTCTAAAGCCCAACTGCTCGAACAGGACCTTGTAGGGAGCCGAAGCGCCGAAGCGGTCCAGGCCGATAACCTTGCCCTTGTCGCCGACGTAGCGCGGCCAGGCCAGCGTGACACCTGCTTCGATCGCCAGGCGAGGCACGCCTTGCAGCAGCGTGGCATCTCGATATTCAGCGGGCTGTGCGTCGAACAACTCCCAACTGGGCATCGAGACGACGCGAGCGGCAATGCCCTGCTCGGCCAGCTTTTGACGCGCGGCCAACGCGATGCTCACTTCAGAGCCGCTTGCCATGAGAACGATGCCCGGTTGACTGCCATCCGTATCGGCCAAGACGTATGCTCCGCGTGCGAGGCCGTTGTTGGCCGGTGTGACGATGGGCAACGCTTGTCGGCTCAGGATCAAAGCCGTGGGGCCATCGTGCCGCTCCAGGGCTACCTTCCAGGCCAGGGCCGTTTCATTGCCATCGGCTGGACGGATCACCACCAGGTTGGGAATGGCCCGTAGAGCCGTCACGTGCTCCGTCGGCTGATGCGTGGGGCCGTCTTCGCCCAAACCGATGCTGTCGTGCGTAAAGACATAGATAACCGGCAGGCCCATCATCGCCGCCAGGCGGATGGTCGGGCGCATATAGTCGGAAAAGATCAGGAACGTGCCCCCATAAGGTCGCAAGCCGTGCAACGCCAGCCCGTTGAGGATTGTCCCCATGCCGTGCTCCCGCACACCAAAGTGAATGTACGAGCCGCTGAAATTGCCCCGGCGTATAGCCTCGCTTCCCTTGGGTCGAGTATTGTTGCTGGGAGTCAGGTCAGCCGAGCCGCCCAAGAGCGTGAACACGTGAGGTGCAATGGCCTCCAGCGTCTGGCCGGATGCAGCGCGCGTGGCGATGGGTTTATCGGCAAAGAACGTCGGCAGCGTTGCTTCCCATCCGGACGGTAGTTTGCCGGCGATGTACAAGTCCCATTGAGCAGCCAGGTCTGGATACGCTTCGCGATACCGGGCGAAAAGCGCCTTCCACTCCTCCGCACAGATAGCCCCGCCTTTTCGCATTTGATCTAAGCGGGCATGAATGCCCTCAGGCACGTAAAAACGTGGCTCTTGCGGCCAACCCATAGCTTCTTTGGTGGCACGCAGAGCTTCCTCACCCAAAGGCTCGCCGTGCGCCTTGGACGAGTCTTGCTTCGGGCTCCGATATCCGATGTGAGTGCGGCAGGCAATGATGGACGGTCGTTCGGTCTCGGCCTGCGCCGCGCGGATAGCCGCATCAACAGCATCCATGTTGTGGCCGTCTACCGGCTGCACGTGCCAGCCATAGGCGGCAAAGCGCTCCAACACATTGTCGCTGAGGGTCAATTCAGTCGGCCCATCAATGGAGATGTGGTTGTCGTCGTAGAGGACAATGAGCCGTCCCAGGCCCAGATGTCCGGCAAGAGACGCCGTCTCGTGCGAGACGCCTTCCATGAGATCGCCATCAGAGGCCAGGACGTAGGTGAAATGCTCCACCACGGGCAAGCCCGGCTGGTTGAAGCGAGCCGCCAGCCAACGCTCGGCTAGCGCGATGCCCACTGCATTCCCCAGGCCCTGTCCCAGAGGGCCGGTGGTGGTCTCGATCCCAAGTTCTGGCGCATACTCGGGGTGACCGGGCGTGCGGCTGGCCCACTGCCGGAAGCGCTTCAGCTCATCAAGCGGCATCGGATAGCCGCTGAGATAAAGGAGGGCATAGAGTAAAGTCGAGCCGTGACCAGCAGACAGGACAAAGCGATCTCGATTGGGCCAGGTCGGGTCGGCCGGATCATGCCGGAGAAACCGAGTCCAGAGCACCGTGGCGACGTCAGCCATGCCCAGGGGCAAACCGGGGTGACCCGAGTTAGCCTGCTGCACGGCATCAGCCGCCAGCATACGCAATGTGTCGGCGATGAGATGATCGGTTTCGTCATAGACAGACAGTCTTTGGTTTATCATCTGACATGCTCGCTGTGATTACCGCTTGGCAACCGCGGCCATGCGTTCGCCCACGTACTCTTCCAGGCCGGTCGACGCCTTGCTAAAGAGTTCTGCTGTGGCGATCGTTGAAGGGTGCAAGTTGAACTGGTCAATCTCCATGCCGTTCTCGTCCCAGGACTGTAGAACATATGGGATCTTGCACATCTTGCGCAGCACCTCTTCCGGCACGTCGTCGAACAAGATCTCTTCCCGGAAGGTGAGAGCCTCGCAGCGTTGAAAGAGCGGCTCGAGGACATACGGCGGCATCGTGTATACGATCTCGCCCGCGATCTTTTCGACGTCCCAGAAATGATACTTGCCGCCCACCATGGGACCATCCCGCATAGAGCACGCCAGCATCTTGCTCGGCATACTGTTGTCCTTCAACAGCTTGAAAGCCTTGCGGAAGATATGGATGCCCAACCAGTGTTTGTCGGTCCAGGTGAGGGTCATGCCGCGGCGGGCAGCCTGCTGGTCTAACACAGGGTGCTCGGTGAGGCGACCGATCATCATGGTGATGACGGCCCGCCACTTGCTCATATCCACTTTATTCTTGTCGGCAACCGCCAGGCCTTCTTTGGCCGCGTTGGCCACGGCCCAGATTTGAGGCAGGGTAAAGCAGGTGGTGACATTAGTGGGGATCGCCATTGAGGTCAAAGCCTTCACCACTTCGACGCCCTGCGTGCTGGCGGGCACCTTGATCATCAGGTTGGGAGCGATGGACCGGATTTCCTTTGCCTGCTCAATCATCTTGTCGGTCTCTGTGAGCAGGCGAGGGTCAAGCTGGCCGGAGATGTAGCCGAAACGTCCGCCCGAAGCTTCCCAGATAGGCAGCATCATTTCGGCGCCGCACCGTATGACCTCTCGGTACGTCTGCCAAAAGTAATCGTGCTGAGTGAGGCCTGGATTGGAGCGAATCAGGTTGTCAACCCATCCGTTCCAATAGGGGAGATCGTTTTTGACGGCGGCCAAAGACAGCGGCGGGTTGGTGGTGCAACCGCGGATCAGGCTTTTGGCCGGGTCATCAACGACATAGATGCGGTTGAGCTGCTCCGCCAAGGTAGCCTTTTTCGCAGGTGGAGCGGTATCAACCATCTTTTTGACCCATGATTTAAAGATCAGGGGGGATGAATCCCACCAGATTTCCATATCCGGATGGACCTGAGTCAGTCGTTCGACAACACTTTGTGCCATAGGAATTGCCTCCTTTGATTCTAGTTTCCTTTTCGTTTCTTGACTTCTGCTGTCAGCGCCGGCAGAATCTTGAACAGATCGCCGACGATGCCATAGTGCACGTTCCTAAAGATAGGAGCCTCGGCGTCTTTGTTGATGGCGACGATCACCTTGGCCGTGCGCATGCCGACTAGATGCTGGATCGCGCCCGAAATGCCGGATGCAACGTACAGGTCGGGCGAAACCACCTTGCCGGTTTGTCCCACCTGGTGCGCGTAAGGAATCCATCCAGCGTCCACAGCAGCGCGGCTCGCGCCGACGGCGGCACCGAGCGCCTGGGCTAACTGGCGGACCGGCTCAAAACCTTCCGGGCTGCCCACGCCGCGGCCGCCCGAAACAATGATCTTGGCGCTATCCAGGCTGACGCGGTTCGTCTCCACCAGGTAATCTACGACCTTGACGCCGATAGCGTCTTCGGTCATGACCGGGCTGACTTGAATGACCTCGCCCCTTCGGGCAGCATCCGGCTCAGGCGCGGGGAATGCACGCGCGCGTATCGTGATCATTTGCGGGCGGCGCTCCTTGCAGGTTACAATGCTCAACAGCTTGCCGGCATAGACCGGGCGAGTCACGCGCACCAGGCCATCCTGAAGCGCCAACCCTGTTGCATCTACAATCACGCCTGTCTCCAGGTCTATAGCGGACGTTGCGAACACATCTCGCGCGCGCGGCGAGGTTGGGCCGAGGATTATATCCGGTCTTTCTTCTGCAGCCAGCTTGACCAGGAGCGTGGCATAAGGCTCAACGCGGAAATCGGCCAACGTCGCATCGTCACACAACTTGACCACATCCACGCCGTAACCGAACGCCTGCTGGGCCAGCCCCTCGACGCCTTGACCAAAGATCAACGCCGTCACACCGGCGCTCATTTGACTGGCAAGATTTCTCGCTGCCCCCACCACCTCCCACGAGGTCGGCAGCACAGCACCTTTGAATTGATCAATATATACCCAAACGTTTGTCATATTGTCTCTCGCTCGTCGCTCATTACCTCTCGATTTACAGACGATAGGCGATACGACATACGCAATATGCGATGTGCTAAATGACTTGCTCCGCCATTAACTTGTCCACCAACTTGACCACGATCTCCTCCGGCGTGTCACCCACGATCATCTCGACCTTGACCGCGCGAGGTGGGATGGCGCGGATTTCGGGCCACGTCACGGCCGAGCCAGCCCGGCCGATCTTGGATGCCACCAGCCCCAGATCGGCGGCTGACCATACCGCGATAGGAGTCTTGCCGGCCCGGCGGATGCCCATGAACGAGGGATAGCGCGGCTCGTTGATGCCCTTGACCACGCTGATCACTGCCGGAAGTTGAGCGGTGCAGATTTGCTTGCCTTCATCCAACATGCGCTCGACCTTGATAGATTTGGCCGTGGGGTCCAGCTCGACGATTTTAGCAACGTAGGTGAGCGTCGTCCACTTGAGGTATCGCCCGAGTTGAGCGGGCACCAAGCCCGTGTCCCCGTCCACGGCCTGGCGGCCCAAAAGAACCATGTCTACGCTGCCTATTTTGGCAACCGCCTTCGAGAGCGCCAAAGATGTCGCGCGCGCATCAGAACCCTTAAGCGCTGGATCGGACACCAGGGTAGCTTCATCGCATCCCATCGCCAGGCAGTTTTTTAGCGCCTCCCGCGCATTCTCCGGCCCCATAAACAGCACAGTCGCCTTTCCGCCGTGCTTTTCCCGCAGTCGCAGCGCCTCTTCGACAGCGTATTCATCCCAGGGGTTAGTGATCATCGGCGAATCGCCCCAGGTGACATGCCCCTCTTTCACGTCCACCGTCGCAGCAGTGTCCGGCGTCTGCTTGACACAGACCACAATGTTCAAAATTCACCTCTTGCCCGTTTCCAGTTTCTCATCATGCCTTGATTCGTTCGCCCTTCGGGTCGTACAGTGGCTCGCGCTCCACCACAGCCTTGATCCGTTCACCAAAGATTTCTACGTCAAGCTGCGTGCCGACCACGGCGTGCTCGACCGGCAGGTAGCCGTAGGCGATGCTCTTGCGAACCGTATAACCATAGCCGCCGGACGTGACCCAACCGACAATCTTTTCGCCGGCGCGGATGGGCTCTTTGCCGATGGCAACGGCAGTGCTATCGGCCAGGATCAGGCAGCAGAGCTTTTGCTGGATGCCGGCTTGCTTCTGCTTGAGCAAGGCTTGGCGTCCGATGAAATCGCTCTTGTCCAGCGCAACCGCAAAACCGATACCACTTTCGAACGGTGAGTAGTCCGGCGAAATGTCCGCACTCCAATAGCGATAGGCTTTCTCCAACCGGAGCGAATCAATCGCGCGATAGCCCCCCGGAACGATGCCTTCTGATTGTCCGGCCTCTAGCAGCATGTCATACAACTTTAGGCCATACTCCATCGGGCAGTAAAACTCCCAACCGAGCTCGCCTACGTAGGTCACGCGCAGGACCATCGTCGGCACGTACCCAACGGCAACGTTCTTCATCGTCATGTAGGGAAAGCCCGCGTTAGAGATGTCGTCTTTGGTAACCTTTTGCAGGATCGAGCGAGCGCGTGGTCCCCACAAGCCAATGCAGGCGTATTGCGAAGTCACGTCTTCGAGAATGACCGAGCCGCCTTCCGGCATGTGCAGCCGAATCCACGAAATGTCATGCACGCCGAGCGCGGTGCCGGTGATGATCAAGAACCGATCCTCGGCCAGGCGTGTCACGGTGAAATCGCACTCCACTCCGCCGCGTGGGTTGAGCATCTGAGTATAAACTACCGTGCCGACAGGCCGGTCGATGTCGTTGGCGCACATGCGCTGCATAAAGGCCAACGCGCCCCGCCCGCGCACCTCAATCTTGTTGAACGATGTCTCGTCGAATAGCCCCGCCCGCTCACGCGTGCTGATATGCTCGTATTCAATCGCCGTCGACCAGTGCTTGCGCGCCCACCCTTTTGGCTCCAAAGTGTGCGGCGATTTGGCTTCATGCGGCGTGAACCAGTTCACGCGCTCCCAGCCAAACTTTTCGCCAAAGTATGCGCCCAGTTCTTTCTGGCGGAAGTAGGCTGGAGAGAGGCGCAGGTTGCGGCCCGACTCGCGCTCCTCATTCGGGTAATGGATGTCGTAATACTTGCCGTAGGTTTCCAGCGTCCGCGCCAGCATGTAATCCTGGCTGGCATAGTTGGGGCCAAAGCGCCGCACGTCCAAGTGCCACACGTCCCACTCCGGGTTGCCCTCGATGATCCATTCGGCTATCACCTTGCCGATGCCCCCTGCCCCGGCCAACCCGTGAGCGCAAAACGCACAAGCTACCCAGAATCCCTTGACCGCCGTCGGGCCGAGCAAAAACTCACCGTCGGGTGTAAAGCCTTCCGGGCCATTGAGCAATTGAATGATCTCGGCGCTTTCCACTGCCGGCACGCGCTTGATCGAGTTTTCCATGAGCGGCGTAAAGCGGTCCCAATCAGGCGGAAGCAACTTGTGAGCAAAATCCTTGGGGATGCCGTCGAGGCCGAACGGTGCAGGCTGGCGCTCGTAGCCGCCGGTGATGAATCCGCCGACCTCTTCGCGCCAATAGACCAGCAAATCGGGGTCGCGCAAAGTCGGGACACCGTGCTGTAGGCCCTCGACCGGCTTGGTGATAAGGTACAGGTGTGCCATCGGGATCACGGGCAAGTTGAGGCCCACCATCTTGCCGATTTCCCTGCCCCATTGCCCGGCCGCATTCACCACCACCTCGGTCTTGATGCGGCCCTGGTCGGTGATCACCTCGTCCACACGCCCGTTCTTGACGGTAATGCCCACAACGGTCGTGAAAGTGAGAAACTTGGCGCCACGCGACTTGGCTCCGGCTGCCAGAGCCATCGTCAAGCCGGTGGGATCAATCATGCCGTCTGTCGGTGTATACACCCCGCCCAGCACACCTTCAGAGTTCATCAGCGGGAACAGCTTGTGCGCTTCCTGGGTGCCGATCAGCTCCATCGGCAAGCCGAACGAGCGCGCAAGGGCCACCTGGCGCTTGAGCTCTTCCAGCCGTTCCGGCGACGACGCCAAGCGCAGGCCGCCCACTTCGCGCCAGCCGGTGTCTTGGCCGGTCTCGTCCTTCAGTTGCCGGTAGAGGTCTGTACTGTAGCGCATCATCTTGGTGAGGTTCACGTCCGAGCGCAATTGGCCAACCAAACCGGCCGAGTGCCAGGTCGAGCCGCTGGTCAGCTCGTTGCGCTCAAGCACGACGACGTCGGTCCAGCCCATCTTGGTAAGGTGGTAGGCGATGCTGCATCCGCCGACGCCGCCGCCGACGATAACGACTTGCGCATGTGATGGAAATTCAGACATGAGTCATCTCCTTGTCCATTAACCCCAGCGGGGAGCTTGAATGATATAGGCTTTACCCTGCCTTTTGCCAGACCGATTCTGGCCTGGCCATTTCGGCGACGATATCAAAGGACGAAATGATCCCCAGCGGCACAGCGTCGGGCTGGTCGGGGTCTATCACCACCAGTCGGTGATGATGATGCTCGATCATCTTGTTGGCCGCGTCACGCAGGCTGGCCGTCATCTCAATCGTGAGCGCGGGATGCATCACTTCCGAGACGATTCGGTTTCCGCAGTCCTCTTCCTCACAAGCCTCCAGCAAGTCCGGCCCACTAACCACGCCCAGCGGCTTGCCCAAATAATCTATGACGAGGACGGAACGATAGCCCGCGTCAGTCATTGCCCTGGCGGCAGCAGTGACCGGCGTCTTGTCCCGGCAGACGAGCATCGCATCGGACATCACGTCGGCGACGGTCTCGCGATTGGCCGGGATCGTTTTCGCCAGGTTGGCAACAAAGTCGGAGACGGAAATCACGCCGACCGGCTTGCTATGATCGGTGACCAGCAGCCGATTGATCTCTTCCACGCGCATCCGGTGAGCGGCTTGGGTGACGGGTACGTCAGCCTCGATAGTGCCGACCGGCGTGGTCATCAATTCTCCGGCCGTCATCTTGCGCATGGCTTCCAGACTCTCTGAACTGGCCGAAAGCCATTCTCCCGCCAATAGATCGAAATCTGAAATGATGCCGACTGGCCGGCCGTCACGGTCGGCGATGATGAGCGCATGAACATGATGCTGTGTCAACATCACTGCCACCTGGCCAAGTGTGGCCGTGGGCTGGCAAGTGATCAGGCCTGGATGCATGAGATCACGAACTCGCTGGGTCATTACATGGCCTCCTCACTGGACTTCTTCCACATCCTTGTACCACTTGACCCGGTCGCCCACCCGGGCCCGCATGCGCCAGGCCAGCGGCTTTGGCTCAGCTTCGATCCGCGCCAGGGCTGCATCCACCTGGGCGACGACTTTAGCCTTTTGAGTGCCGGTCAGTTGAGCATAGCCCGGCGCTAGCTTTTCGACCTTATCCAGATTCATCGTGATCGTCCGCCACAGACCCCAATCGGCAGCGCACAGTCGCGCGATCAGACCGATGTTGATCGTCTCTTGATCGCTGTCGCCCAGTGGATGTTCCAAGAGCAGCATGATCGTGTCAATCACATCTTTTTCATTGATTTTGACGATCTGCATTTTTTCCAGCAGCAGCTCGGCCAGCGGAATGGTCGGCGAGTCCACCTCCAGGCGACCGTTCCACCTGATTACATGGCAAAAGTCCAGTTTTTCGAAGAACACATCAATGTGCAAATGATCGGTTGGGTTTTCGAAAATCGCCCGGCTTCCCTCAGAGACCATAAAGACTTCGCGGTTTTCAATATAGCCCATGCCGGTGAGCAATGCTTTGATCTCCTTGGCCTGCAGCGAATAGGCAGCCAAGTCAATATCTGTGTACGCCCGCCCCATCTCGGCCTGCAAGTAACCGACATGCGGGCAATGTATGTGGAAAGCCAACGATCCCAAGGCACGCAGCAACACCCCGGCTTGGTTGCCAGCCTCGATGATGTGCCTGACTTCGCTTTCGAATTTTTCGCGCTCTGCGCTGTCTTGAGCACCCATGCCGACCGGAGTCGTTGACATGGCTTGCACCTTGAGAGGATGACCGATTAGAACTTGTGGGCGGGGCTGGCCTAATATCAGCCTGGCACCTTTGGGAGTACATTATAAGCAGAAAACCAAAAACTTGCAAATTCGTGCAAAAACAATTATAATATAGGTTACAAACGCTCAATTCGTGACATCCGTGAACAAACGCGTTACGACCTCAAGTGTGACCTTTAAACGCAACGAGTATCTCATCTGCGTTTACTCGGGCGGGCGCGAGGCCGACTGAATGAGTAAACAACTCATCCCCGCTCAACGACACGAGCGAATCCGAGAACGCCTGGAAGCTAACAAGATTGTCAGCAACTCGGAGCTGAGTGAATTGCTAGGCGTCTCGGAGGCCACGATTCGGCGCGACCTGAGATGGCTGGAAGAGCAAGGCCTCCTCGAGCGCACTCACGGTGGCGCCATCCTCAGCCAACAGATGAAGCTTGAGCCAGAGTATGCCGCCAGGGCTTTGGCTCATCCCGAAGAAAAGCGCAGTATTGGCGCTGCGGCGGCCGCATTGATCGAAGAAGGCGATACCATCTTTCTCAACAGCGGCACGACCGCCACCCAAGTGATCCGCCACATTCCCACCGGTCTTAAAGTCACGGTCATCACCAACAACCTGAGCGCGGCACTGGAAGTGCACGAGGCCGGCTTTGAGTTGATCCTGCTGGGCGGGACGTTTTACTCCCGGTCGAACGCCGTGATAGGCCATTTCGCCACTGAGAATCTGCGCCAGGTGTATGCCCACAAGACCTTTATCGGCGTGGATGGCATCAGTCTCAAGTATGGCTGCACGGTTCCCAGTAACTCTGAGGCAGAAATTGTCCGTCTGATGATCGAGCGCACACGCGGCCCGGTCATCGTGATGGCCGACCACAGCAAATGGGGGGTGGTCTCGAATTTCGAGATAGCCCGACTGGACCAGATTCACAGCCTGGTCACCGATGAGGGACTGGACGCAAGAGCGCGCGCGGAATTGGCGACGCGCAATGTTCGAGTTCTCGTCGCCGGCGCCGATGGCCGAGCGGGCGCTTGATAGGGAAGAGGACGCCGGCCACTCTTGAACTGCTCCCAAGAAACTGACCTGTCGCATAAATATCAGGAGGACACACAACCATGAAGAGCACTGAAAACACTTGGATCAAAGTGTTGTCGGATGCCGAGGTCGAAAAGGTCAATGAGCAATCGTTAAAGATCTTGGAGACGACTGGCATCATGGTGGATCACGAAGAGGGGTTGAAAACGCTCGAAAAGGCGGGAGCCAAAGTGGACCACCAGACCAAGCGAGCGCGCATCTCTCGCGAGTTGGTCGCCCAATGTCTCAAGACCGTGCCTGACCATTTCACCCTCGCGGCCCGCGATCCCAAGCAGGATTGCCCCTTGGTGCGCGGTGGCCGACCCTATTCCCGCAACGGCGGCGGCGCCGACTATACGCTCGACCTGGAAACGGGCGAGTTCAGGCCGATGATGCTGGCCGATTTGCGCGGCTATTACAGGTTGATGGACGGGCTGGACGGCATTGACTTTATCGCGCCAGTGTTCGGCCATGACATGCCGGTGCTCGGGCGCGACATCTTGATGCTCCGCGAGGCGTTTGCCGGCACCAGCAAAAACATTCACCTGCGCACCTTTAGCGGCAAAACGCTGAAAATCATGTTTGAGATGGCTACGATCGTGGCCGGTGGCAAAGGAGAGCTCAAGAAGCGCCCCCTTGTCAGCTTGCTCGAAGCGCCTGTCAGTCCACTCAAGTTCCTGGACGTCAGCGTGGATGCGCTGTTCCTATGTGGCGAGTACGGAATTCCGCTCGATGTCTGCGTCATGCCGATTGCGGGAGGCACCGGCCCGGTTACCATGGCCGGCAACGTGCAACTGCTCAACACCGAGTTCTTGGGCGGCGTGGTCATTTCCCAATTAGCTCACCCAGGCGCGCCGCTGCAATATGCGCCGCGGCCGATGGCGATGGATATGCGCACCGGATTTAGCCTGGCCGGTGCAATCGAGCTGGGCATGATGGCCGTGGCAGGCGCACAGATGGCGCACTTTTACAACGTCCCGGTGAGCTTGCACGGCCCGTGGACAGATTCGATGCTGCACGATGGACAATCCACCTTTGAGCGCACCTACATGACCTTTATGGCAGCTTATGCCGGAGCCAATGTGCTCGTCGGCGCGGGCATGATGCAACAGAGTCTGGTCACCAGCTACGAGCAACTGGTGATTGACAGCGAGGTCAACAAGACGGTCATCCGAGCGCTGCAAGGCTTTGAAGCGGACGACGGACACTTGGCCATGGATGCCATCGCCCGCGTCGGCCCTGGCGGCAATTTTGTGCAGGACCCACATACGCTCAGGTACCTCCGAGGTGAGCGCTACAAGCCCAGCCCATTGATCTTGCGCGATTCGCGCGACGCGTGGACGGCGGGCGGCGGCAAGACTTTCGAGCAGCGAGCGAAGGAAATCGCGCGGACCATCCTCAAGGAGCATGAGCCGCTTCCGTTGCCAGAGGATGTCAGCCAGGCGCTCGATAAGCTGGTCAGCGATGCCATGAAATCGCTCAAAAAGTAGACACTCACAGAGAGGCACAGAAACCATGTCGAATTTACTCGAACAAATGCAAAAGGACCTTTACGAGGGTGATGCGGATGCGGTCAAGGCGGGTGTCCAAAAAGCTCTCGCCGAGGGGATGTCGGCCGAGGATATTCTCAACAAGAGTTTGCTCGCCGGGATGGATCGCGTCGGCTGCGACTTTAAAGCTGGCGACCTCTATATCCCTGAGGTGCTGATGTGCGCCAACGCGATGCACGCCGGGCTTGGCGTGCTGCGCCCGCTCCTGGCCGAGTCGCGTGGGGTGAGCCAGTCACTGCTGGGCAAGGTCGTGATCGGCACGGTTCAGGGCGACATGCACGACATCGGCAAGAACCTGGTGAGCATGATGCTCGAAGGAGCCGGTTTTGAGGTCATGAACCTGGGCATTGATGTCGCACCGGAAAAGTTCATCGAAGCTGTCCGCACCCAGCGACCCAAGATCGTCGGCATGGCAGCCATGCTGACGACGACGATGCCGGTGATGAGAACCGTCATCGAGGCGCTGCAAGAGGCTGGGCTGCGCGACAAGGTCAAGGTCCTCATCGGCGGCGCGCCGGTGACATCGGCCTTTGCCAAGCAAATCGGAGCCGATGCTTACGCCCCCGATGCCGCCACGGCTGTAGATGTCGCTCGCGGGCTGGCGGCTTGATGATATAGTTGTAGAGACGTTGCATGCAACGTCTCTACCCACCAAGAGGTCAATATGCCTTCCCTTCCGCCGTTTAGACAGCCGGGCCGTTGGCTCAAGGGGAACTTGCACACCCATACCACGCAGTCAGATGGCAAGCCTACGCCCGCCGAAAACATGCAGTGGCATGCGGATCACGGTTATGATTTTCTTGGGATCACCGATCACAATGTTGTCACCGACCCGTTCAAGTTCGTAGGCAGCCCACCGCTCTTGGCGATCCCGAGCGTCGAGATTTCGGCGCGGCGCGGCGCGGTCGAATACCACGTCGTCAGCATTGGCGTGAACTCGATGCCCATCTCGCATGCCAAGGATGCGCAAGACACGATAGATGCCGTGAACGCAGCAGGTGGGCTCTGTTTTATCGCGCACCCCTACTGGCACGATCACACCATTGAAGACTTGCTTGTGCTCAAAGGTCACATCGGCATCGAGATATTCAACACCGGTTGTTGGTTAGAGATCAACAAAGGACATTCGCTGGTCCACTGGGATGGGATACTGCGGCGCGGCCAGAGCGTTTGGGGACTCGCCACCGACGATTCGCACTTTGCCTACCCGGATCACGGGCGAGGCTGGGTCGTCGTGCGTGCGGAAAATCTGGACACGCCTTCGATTCTCGACGCGCTTCGCCAGGGGCAGTTCTACTCGACGATGGGGCCGGAAATCTATGATGTGCAATTGGAGGGCCGCAAGGTAACGGTGCGCTGCTCGCCCGCCCGCTCCGTCTTTTTGATCGGCGACATCTGGCATTGCCCCTTTGCCGCCCAAGTCTGGGACGACCGCCCCATCACAGAAGCGACGTTTACCCTGCATCAGGGCCAGCGCTACTTGCGCGTCGAAGTGGTAGACATGGCTTTCCAGTCGGCCTGGACCAACGCATACTTTCTCCCGTAAAGCTTGGGCAAAGCGGTGGGTCACTCAAGCGTGACCTGCCATTGCCATTCGTCGTTCGTTTCTTGGAGGCACACGTTGAAGGAGACTGCCCGGCGTGCCATACCGGAGGTCGTCTGCTTTGGGATGATCACCCCGGTGGCGATCCTGGTGGTAGACCAATTGCCGGAACACAATACCGGTGCGCTCATCAAATGTGTGAGCGAGTTTGTCTTTGACGACGCTGCCATCGTCGCCTGCTTGCTCCGGCAATGGGATGTGCAAAGCGGTCTGATCGGAACCACCCTCGGAAACGACTCGCGCGGGCGCAGCATCGTCCGCCAACTCAAGGCGATGGGAGTCTTGGGCAAGGTGCGCCTCTCCAAGAACATTACCACGCCGCTGGAGGTGGACATCTCGGATCGAACCGGGGCGCGCACCTACTTTTGGCAGCGGGAGCCGCACGTTCTAGACACACTCGACACGGCTGATCTCTCCCTGATGCATGGCGCCCGATTGCTCTATGTGGATTGGTACGACGGCGATCACATTCTCCGCGCGATGGACGAGGCGATCCGGTTGGGCGTCCCCGTGTTTCTCAACCTGGAGTATGGGCATCAAGACCCAGACATCTTGGCGCGCTACGTTCGCCGGGCCACGATTTGTCAGGCAGTCACCGATGCAGCGCAGCGGCAAGAATGTGACCCTGTGTGTGTGGCCCAACAGTTGCTGGAGGCTGGCGCCAAGACTGCACTCGTCACGCTGGCAGGAGAGGGCTGCCTGGTGGCGCAGGGCAAACAAATTCTGCGCGCCTGCGCCCCACAGGTGGAGGTGGTAGATGGTTGCGGCGCTGGCGCGACTTTTTCGACCGGCTTTATCTATGGCTACCTGCGCGGTTGGAATCTGGAACAATCGGTGCGATTCGCCATCGCCGCGGCATCCCTCAAGGTCACGTGTGCAGGCTTGAATGTCGCACCTGTGGCGCAAGTCAAACAACTGGCATCTCAGATCAAGTGCTCGAATAGATAACTAGGAGGAAAAGAGTGTATAAGGAAATCAGGCGAAAAGATAGGGCACTGGATAACACGTCAGCTTATGCTGTTCTGAAGAATTCTGAATATGGCGTACTGTCAACGGTTGACAAGAATAATCAGCCCTATGGCACTCCTGTAAGCTACGTAGTTGTTGATCATTCGATATTCATTCATTCCGCAACTGAAGGCCACAAGTTGGACAATATCATGTCCAACAGCCGAGTTTCTTTCTGCGTAGTGGGTAAAACCGAATTGCTTCCTGGCAAGTTTTCCACCAGATACGAAAGCGCGATTGTTTTCGGAACAGCTTCAATAGTTGATGGCGAGAATCAGAAAAGAGAGGCATTAAAGGCCTTTTTAGCAAAATACTCTCCAGATTATTTGGAAGCTGGAGATGAATATATAAACAAACTCTTGAACAAAGTCCTAGTGATGAAGGTGTCAATAGATCATATTACTGGCAAATCGAGAAAATAGTATGATGCACCTAACAATTTTCTGGAGTGGACAGCACACATCTACGGAGGCACATTGGTCAACTTTGCGACGCTGCTCACACAGGAACAGGTCGAGCGCATCCATACAGCCTCACTCGAAATCCTAGAAAACGTCGGGCTGCTGGTGCGCAACGAAAAGGCGCGGGCAGTTTTTACCAAACACGGCTGCCGCGTGGACCCGGAGACGCAAGTCGTCAAGTTCCCACGCACCGTCGTCGAACAGTTCCGGAAGGCCATGCCGCCGAGTTTCACTTTCCACGGGCGCGACGCCAAATACGACAAGACCATCCCTGCCGATGGGCCGATTATTGTGACGGCCAGCTCTGCGCCCAATATCATGGACCCGGTGACGGGCCAGGAGCGGCGGGCGCGTTCGGATGACATCGCGCGCATCGCGCATCTCGTCAACGAATTGCCCGGTCACGACGTCTTTTCGACCTCGACGCTGGCCGACGATGCATCGCCCGGCCATTTCACTCTCGCGCGCGTCTATCCGGCGGTGAAAAATTGCCTCAAGCCCATACGAAGCACTTGCAAGGACGCTCAAGATGCCGAGACGGTCTTGCACTTTTGTTACCTCGCCGCGGGCGGTGAGCAAGCTTTCCGCGAGCACCCCTTTGTCACGTTCCACTTTTGCCCCGTCGTCTCTCCGCTGACGATGGACGTGGCTTCGACCGAGATGGTTATGTACTTTGCCGAAAAGGGGTTGCCCATTTACGGCAGCTATGTGCCGAACGCCGGCCTGACCTCGCCCATGACGCTGGCCGGGACCGTGGCGCAGTGTAACGCCGAGTTCCTGGCCGCGGCGGTGCTGATCGAAATGGTGCGTCCCGGCACGCCGCAGATTTACGCCACCTTGCCGACGGTGGCCGATATGCGCGCCGGCGCTTATGCTTCCGGCGGCATCGAGTGCAGCATCCTGCACATAGCCTGCGCGCAGATGGCGCGCTTTTACAACGTTCCCTACGGCGGATACATTGGATTGACCAACGCCAAAGTCAACGACGCGCAATCCGGCTTTGAGACGGGCATGTCCTCCGTCGCCGGTGTTCTTGCCGGTATGGATATGCTGAACATGGGTGGCTTGCTCGACGCGCTCAAGGCTTTCGACTTTGCCAAGCTAGTCATTGACGACGAAATTGCGCTGATGCTCAAACGCATCAGGCGTGGCATCGAGTTCAGCGAAGAAAACCTGGCGCTCGACATCATCGCTCAAGTGGGGCCGGGTGGCACGTTCATGACACATCGGCATACTCGCAAGTGGATGAAGACGGTCGCCTTGCTGCCCACGATTGCCGACCGAGAGCCGCGCGAGGGCTGGGAAAAGAAAGGCGCGCTCGACGCGCAGACTCGCGCGATGCAGCGTGTCCGCGAGATTCTGACGCGCGAAAATCCGGCAGTGTTCTCGCCCGATGCGGACGCGCAGATTCGCGCCGCGTTTGAAGGATTGGTCGCCGGGAATTCTATTCCGCCGGCTGGCTGGTAGCACGGCTCGGAGGAACCCGTTTTCTGGGAGAAAACGGGTTCCTGAATGAGAGAAAGGTAGAATGAAGATTTTCTACGCCACCGACGTGCACGGTTCCGAGATTTGCTGGAAAAAGTTTATCAGCGCGGCCAAGTTCTACGAAGCCGATACCATCATCCTGGGCGGCGACATGACGGGCAAGGCGATTGTGCCCATCATCGCTCAGGGCGGTGGCAAATACAAAGTGACTTTGTTGGAGCAGGAAACCATTCTGAATGGTCAGGACGAGGTTGACAAAATGGTCCAAACCATTCAGAATCGAGGCTACTATCCGTACATTACAGACCCCGACGAGGTGGCGGCGATTTCGAGCACGCCTGGCCGGTCAGATCAGCTCTTTGTCGAGCAGGTCATCAAGACCGCTCAGCGGTGGATGGGCTATGCCGACGCCAAGCTGGAGGGGACCGGCGTCCGCTGCTATGTCTGTCCGGGCAACGACGACATGTTTGAGATAGATCAAGTCATTGCCACTTCAAAGCACGTCAAGACGTGCGAGGGCCAGGTGATCCCGCTGGACGATCAGCACGACATGATCAGCTCCGGGTGGACGAATCCAACACCCTGGGATACTCCCCGCGAGGAAGACGAAGAATCGCTGCGGCGGCGGATCGAGGCTATCATTGCCCAGGCGCGGGACGTGCGCAACTCGATCTTTAACCTCCATGCGCCTCCTTTCGGTAGTGGCCTCGACGAAGCGCCAGAGCTGACCAAGGATTTGAGGCCCGCGTATGCCGGGCGCTCGTTGGTGAACGTGGGCAGCCACGCGGTGCTCGATCTCGTTGAAAAGCACCAGCCGCTGCTGGGCTTGCATGGCCACATCCACGAAGGCAAGGGGATGCGCAAGTACAAGCGGACGGTGTGCTTTAACCCTGGCAGCATGTACGAGCAGGGGATATTGCTCGGAGTGGTCCTCGAACTCAAGCGTGACAAGCTGGGCAGCTATATGCTGACCACGGGATAGCGGCCAGCGCATTGGCGTCTGCGCTTCAGCGCAAGCGCAGGTGCAGGGATGCCCGCCCTCCGCCCGGAAGGCAGGAAAGGAGGTGAAGCGGCGCTCAATTCAAGGAACGTGGAGATGACATGGAAGCTGGATTCCAGCTTCTCTCGACCGGGGGTGCTTTTTCCGAAAACTGACGAACAGTTTCCGGATGAGCGCCAAGCATATGCAGATAAAGGAGTTTCCAATGAGCGAGGTAGCCCTTTTCACCCGCAAGGCCAGCGGCCTGGTGCGGGCCTGGTCTGTCTTTGACGCGTTCGTGTACGCGCTGTTCTCCATCAACCTCATCACGCTGGGGTTGTTCATCTTCTCCTATTGCTGGTCCCTCGGCGGACACCTGGTGCCGGCGGTCATCATCAGCGGCGTGTTCACCATCTTTGAAGTGATCGTCTACGCCAGCCTGATCTCGGCGATGCCGCGCGCGGGCGGCGACTATGTGTGGCAGAGCCGGATTCTGGGACGCGGCACCGGGTTCATCCTGGCCGTGACCGGCTGGTGGTTCATCCTCTGGCTGTGGGTTCCCCTTTACGGTCAGATGCTGACGTACGAGGTGTTCACGCCCCTCCTGGCAATCGCGGGCGCCAAAGATGCAGCGCTATGGTTTACCAACGACCCCAATGGGTTGCTGACAGCCTGCATCGTCCTGTGCGTTCTCGTCACCTTCTACATCGCCATCGGCATGAAGTGGTACGCGCGAGTCCAGAAAGCCTGCTTCTGGGGCGGCGCGGTCGGCCTTCTGCTGACGTTCGTTCTGCTTCTGTTTGGCAACAACCAGACATTTGTAAACAACCTCAACAGCCTGGTTCCAACGCTGTTCGGCATGCAGCCGGGTGAGTTCTATCAGGCTACCCTCAAAGCCGGCGAAGCGGCGGGCACGGTGGCTCCTCCGTGGGGAAACCTGGCGTTAGGGGCAAGCCTGGTCTTGATCCCCATGCTCGTGTTCTGGAATCTGTGGCCGAACTGGGGCTCGACCCTCTATGGCGAAGTCCGAGGCGCGAACGACTATAAGCGCAACTTTTGGGGCATGGCCGCAGCGGTCATTGCTACCGCGGCGCTGGCGCTCATCTTCTTCGCTCTGATCGCCAAGACCTTGGGCTGGGATTTCTACAACAAGGCCAATGGGGCATTCTGGGCCTACAAGTGGGGTCTCGTTCAGGACGCACCGCCTCTACCCTTCTGGCCCTATCCGGGGCTGTTTGCGGCCTTTCTGACTACCAGCCCGGTGCTCCAGTTCCTGGTCATCCTGCTGATGAGCCTGTGGTGGTTCGGCTGGTCGGGCACGGTGTTCCTCAGCTCCACGCGCGTGATCTTTGCCGCCGCGTTCGACCGCTTGCTGCCCGACTGGGCGGCGTACGTAGAGCCTCGTACCCGTACCCCCATCGCCGCGCTGCTGCTGATGACCATCCCGTCCATCATCATCTCCATCCTCTACGCCTACAACATCTTTAGCTTCCAGACCCTGGCGTTGGATGCGACGTTGGTCATCGCCGTGACCTTCTTTGGAACCACCATCGCCGCAACCATCTTCCCCTGGCGCACAAAGGACGTGTTCCAAGGCTCACCGATTGCCAAGATCAAGGTACCCGCCTGGCTGGGATGGGTTGTCTTGATCCTGTACGCCATAGGGGCGATTTACCTGATCGTCCACTCTGTGCAGTATGGCATCACCGTCACGAGCGGCCTGCCCGCCGGCGGGGCCGATGCCTTGACCTGGATCATCGTGGTCCTGGTCTGGGTGCTAACCGTCGCCAACGCCGCAGCGTTGGCATGGGTGCTGTATATCGTCGCACCCAAGATCATGGGTAAGGAGCAAATGCCGCTAGTCACGCTGTCCGGGTTGGTTTTCTTGTTCTTCCTGGACTGGCTGCTGGTGGAATGGGTCTGGGACCCGAACAAGTTATACGCCATCGGCTGGTCGAATCCCAGCTCAATGGTGTTCATGATCGCCAACTATGTCGTGGCGGCGGCGATTTACTTTGGCTTTAGCGCCTACCGCCGCAGGCAAGGCGTTGACATTGACAAGGTCTACAAGCAGATTCCAGTCGAGTAGACGCTGGTCACAAAGGGGGCGTCGCCGCGGGCGTGGAGTCGCCCCCACATTCCAAAGAGGTGGTATCGAGTGCTGCTAGGCATCCCTTTTACTGTCTTACTGCTCATTGTGCTGGCGTTGATCTTTGATTTTCTGAACGGCTTTCACGACAGCTCCAACATCGTGGCGACCATGATCTTTTCCCGGGCGCTCACCGGGCGCCAGGCGCTTGGAATTACCGCCGTGGCCGAGTTCACTGGACCATTCTTGTTCGGTGTGGCGGTAGCCACCACGCTGGGCAGCGAAGTGCTGAACGACAGCCAGGTCAAGCTCTCCGTCACCGTGGCGGCGCTCATCGCCTCCATCGTCTGGAACCTGCTCACCTGGTGGCTGTGTATCCCGTCCAGCTCATCGCACGCGCTGGTGGGAGGCCTCATCGGCGCGGCGGTGGTGGAGAGTGGCTGGGGCGTGGTCAAGATGGCCGGGCTGGGCAAGGTGGTGTTGGCGCTGGCGATCTCACCACTGATTGGCCTGATCGCCGGGTATCTGGTGATGAAGGCGGTGTTGTTCCTGTCGCGCGGAGCCAGTCCCAAGGTCAACACGCTCTTCAAGCGGGGGCAGATCGTCACTGCGCTGGCGTTGGCGTTGTCGCACGGCACCAACGACGCACAAAAGACGATGGGCATCATCACGTTGGGGCTGGTCTCGACAGGCGTGCTCGAGACGTTCCACGTGCCGCTGTGGGTCATCGCGATGTGTGCGGCGGCCATCGCGTTGGGGACGGCCACGGGTGGCTGGCGGCTGATTCGGACGCTGGGCACCAAGTTCTTCAAGGTGCGGCCGGTGCACGGGTTCACAACCCAGGTGGCCTCGGCGAGCGTGATCCTGACCGCGGCGATCTTGGGCGGGCCGGTGAGCACGACCCAGGTCGTCAGCTCGGCGATCATGGGGGTGGGCTCGGCGGAGCGGCTGTCCAAGGTGCGGTGGGGAACCGCCAGGCAGATTGTCATGGCGTGGCTGACGACGATCCCCGTCTCGGCGCTGCTCTCGGCGGGCCTGGCGTTGATTCTGAGGCGATGGCTATGAGTTGGCTACGGGATTTCCTCAAACCGCGACAGGACGTCTTTGTGCGGCTGCTGATCGAGCAGGCCGAGTGGACGGACAAGGGGTTGGAAGCGTTGGTGGCGTATATGGACGACGGCAACCCGGCGTCGGCCAACGAGGTGCGCCGGTGTGAGAAGGAAGCCGACGAGGTGCGGCGCATCTTGATCGACGAGCTGAACCGGACGTTTGTGACGCCGATGGATCGGGAGGACATTTTTGCGCTGTCGCGGGCGATTGACGACATCCTGGACTATGCCTACTCGACGGTGGACGAGATGGCGGTGCTGCACGTGACGCCGAATCCATACTTGCAGCGGATGGTGTCGCTGTTGCGGGATGCGGCCAACGAGGTGCGCCTGGCGATCTTGCGGCTGAAGGATCACCCCGGCGTGGCAACGGACCATGCGCAGCGGGCCAAGGCGTTAGAGAACCGCGTGGAGAGCGTGTATCGGGAGGCAATCGGGGCGCTGTTCGGGGGGCCGACGGAGCCGGAGCACATTGTAGAGATGCTCAAGCTGCGGGAGATCTACCGTCATCTGTCGAACGCGGCGGACCGGGGGGACGAGGCGGCCAACATCATCAACGACGTAGTCGTCAAGATGACGTAGGGCAAGATGACATCTTGCCCAACATCTTGTGCCGACTTTGCGGTTGGGTAGACTCGCGCGCTGTTCTGTGCTATCATATCGGCCAAGATGCAGAACCGTGCCGGACTGAATACGTGCCATACTCTGATGGGTCTTGGCACTTATGCCCTCCTCATCGCGCTCGACCGCTCGAAAGAAATCGTCATTGGCCGGCTGGGAAGGTTTCGGTTCCCCGCCGGCTTTTATCTGTATGTGGGCAGCGCACTGGGCCCGGGCGGCCTGGCGGGGCGGTTGGTCCGCCACCTTCGCGCTGATAAGCGCCTCCACTGGCACGTGGACTATATGCTCAACACCAAGCGCACTCGCATCGCCGAAATATGGACAGTGGGTGGCGCAGCTCGCCGTGAGTGCCATTGGGCTCACAGGGCGATGCGACTTCCAGGCGCCAGCATCGTCGTCCCGCGATTCGGCGCCTCAGATTGCCGATGCACGGCGCATTTGATTTACACTGACAGACTGCCGGACTGGACGACCTTTGCTTCGCTCACGAGTGACCAGATACAGCGATGGGTGATGAAATGATGCTGGGGATAGACCATCTTTTGGAAGCGATTCTAAGCGGAGAAGACACGCGGGCGGAGCCGGCTGTTTCGGCGCTGGCCGCCACCGGTGGTGACGACGCCGTGTCTGTGTTCGCTCAGCGCCTGCCCGGCACGCATACGGATGGCCGGTGGTGGATCGCGCGGGCGCTGGCCGTGATCCAGACGCCAAAATCGGTCGAATTGCTCATCCGGCTGATGGATGACCCGGCTGGCGATGTGCGTGCGTGCGCGGCGATGGCGTTGGGCGAGCTCGGTGCCGCAGATGGAGTGGATGCGCTCGCCGCCCACCTGACCGACGAGAGCGCACACGTGGGCGAACTCTGTACCGTCGCCCTGTCTCGCATCGGCGCAGCCGCCGTCCCGGCCCTGTTGCGTGCGCTGCAGGAGGGGGGAGCGCTTGCACGCATCCGCGCCGCCAAAGCGCTCGTGCCCATCGAATCACAAGAAACAATCCCGGCGCTGTTTCACGCGCTCGACGACGAGAACGCCGTCGTGACATACTATGCCCAAGACGCGTTGGAGCGCATGGGCGTCGGCATGGTTCTGCTCAAGCCCTGAAAACGTGCTGCGTGTTGCGTATTGCGTCACGGAACGCGCGATACGCGATACGTCCCCAGGAGTCAACCATGAAGCACCAAGCCATCCTCACTGGTTTGCTTGTCCTTACACTAGTCGCTTTTCCCGGCGCGACGGCATTCGCTGGACAGGTCCCAACGTCCAAGTGGGGTGACTGCGTGGCCGTATTGCCTGGTCAGCGCGATGACGTTGGCGGGGTGCTGGCCAGCATGAACATCCCCTATCGCTCCATCACCAACGCCGAGGTGAAGGACGACGCGTTTCTCGACAAACTATGTGCGCTGTTCC
>Ga0315268_10001641_pt1 | contig 25819 bp, 14 predicted proteins | sample C1_top_MG_FD_204535 | JGI IMG/M metagenome (GOLD analysis project Ga0315268, IMG submission 204535) | Sediment microbial communities from Yellowstone Lake, YNP, Wyoming, USA - C1_top | ecosystem: Environmental > Aquatic > Freshwater > Lake > Sediment | place: USA: Wyoming | collected 2017-08-01
CCCGTTTCTTGTGCCTTGGCCCTCCGGCCAGGGCATTTTTGCGTGCGCACACAAAAGAAGGCGGGCGCAAGGCGTTCGCTTCAGCTAACATTCTGGAATTCCCCACCTAGAGGCCGGCCGTGAGAATGCGCTCGTCGCTTTCGCTCTTGATTGCCGCTTTGGCGCTGGTGCTCGGACTTTTGCCGGGCTGCTCGCGCGACCCCAACGTCCAAAAGCAGAGGCACTTGGCCAGCGGCAAACGGTACGCCGAACAAGGCAAGCATCGGGAAGCCGTCATCGAGTTTCTCAACGCCATCAAGCTTGACCCGAATCTGGTTGAGGCACACTACCGGCTGGCGCTGGAAGCCTGGAAACTGGGCGACATCAGCGCCACCCTCATGGAGTTGCAGCGGGTAGTGTTGCTGAACCCCAACCACCTGGACGCGCAGGCGGCCATCGGTAAAGTAGAAGTCGCGGCAGGCAACACTAAAACGGCAAAGGAAAAAGCGGATTTCGTGCTTGCCCGCAATCCCGACCACGTTGAAGGCCTGCTCTTGCGCGCTAAGCTCTTAGTGTCCAGCGGCCAATACCGGGCGGCGTTTCAGCCGCTGCATAAGGTCATAAGCCTGGAGCCTAAGCGGGTCGAGGCTCACGCCATGAAGGCAGACGTGCAATTGCTCACGGGTGAGGTTGCGGCGGCGGAAATGAGCTACAAGGAGGCGCTTGCCTTATCGCCCAAGAATGAAGCTGTTCTGCTTGGCCTGAGCGATATCTGTCAGCGTACCGGGCGAATGGCGGAAGCCGAACAATATCTCCGCCAGGCCGATGCCAACGCCGGCCAGAGCATGCAGCCCCGAGCGGCGCTGATCCTGTTTTATCTCGCCCAGCGGCAGCCCGACAAAGCGGAACAATTGGCGGTTGAGGCCAAGAAATCCAGGCCGAAAGAGCCCAATGCCTACCGCCTGCCCGGCAACTTCTACATCCAGGCCGGTCAATGGGACAGAGCACTGGAGGAATTCCGTTCTCTGGCCAAAGAGCACGGCAACGACCTTGGAGTTAAGCGGACCTACACCCAGTTGCTCATCCTGCGAGACCACCTGGACGAGGCCACTGCGGCGAACGAAGAAATGTTGAGGCTCTCTGGAAACGATCCGGAAGCGCTCACCCAGCGCGGCCAGATTCTCATACGCCGTGGCAAGCCGCGCGAGGCCGCCGAGGCGTTGCGTACGGCGTTGCGCTCCACCCAGGACTTTGCGGCCGCGCATTACTACCTGGGCGTCGCTCTCAACATGATGGCCGATAGCTCCGGGGCGCAGCGCGAGTGGCGCGAAGCCGCCCGTCTGAGGCCTGGCCGCCTGGAGCCGCAACTGGCCCTGGCTTCGCAGGCCCTGGCGAAGAACGATGCCAGCCTGCTGAACCAGGCCTCCCAGCGGATGATGCAGGCGCAACCCAATTCCGCCAGCGGCTACGTGATGCGGGCTGTAGCCAGTTTCGCGCGGGGCCGGCGCCAGGACGGGGAGAATGATCTTCGCAAAGCAACCGAGGTTGAGCCGCGCAATCCACTCGGCTTCGTCTGTTTAGGCGAGTACCGTTTATCGCAGCACGACTATGCCACCGCCGAAACTTCGCTGGAGCACGCCCTCGAACTGGATCCCAATTACCTGGACGCGTTGAAGGATTTGGTCAGGATGTACCTTGAGCAAAAGCAGATGGAGAAGGCGAAAGCGCGAGTTGCGCTCCAGATCACGAAAGCGCCCAACAACAGCATGCAACACGTGATGCTCTCCGCCCTGCGGGCGGAGGGAAAAGATTTCGCCGGGGCCGAAGCGGGATTGCAGAAGGCAATTGAGCTGGACAAGAAGAACTCGGAAGCATACCTGCTCCTTGGGCGAGTTCAGATGGCGCGTGGCGACCCTGGCCGGGCCATGGTCACGTACCAGCAATGGAGCAAAGAAAGGCCCTATGACGACCGCAGCTTATTCCTGTTGGGCGGCTTGCATGACCAGCGCGGCGAGTGGCAGCAGGCGCAGCAGTATTATCGGCAGGCGCTCAGCATCAATCCCGACAACGCGCTGGCCGCGAATAACCTGAGCTTTTCCCTGCTGGAGCATGGTGGAGACGTGGAGATCGCTTTGTCTCAAGCCTTGGCCGCGCGCACCGCCATACCCAACTCCGCGGAGACTGCGGACACTCTGGGCTGGGCCTACTACCACAAGGGCGAGTATGCGAAGGCTGTCCGCGTGCTGCAACAGGCGATTCGCGACCACCCCCACAGCGCCGCCATTCATTACCACCTGGGGCTTTCCTACCAGAAGCTGAACCAGGGTGAGCAGGCCAAGACGCACTTGCGGAAGGTTCTGGAACTCGATTCCAACTATGTCCACGCGGACCGGGTCCGCACCGCTCTGCAACAGCTCCACTGAACATTTCTAAGCGGCGCCGCGGCAGATTACGCGCGTTCCGAAGCCGGTTGCGCACAATGGTGGAAGCCCCGGCGGGGACACCGCCGGGGCTTCGCCGCTCAGTGAAACTCGTACGCGCCCATGTCCCACGCACTACCCTGGGGCCGGGCCGTACCATCGGCATCGACGTTGATGCTGATGCCGTAACGGTTCTGGAAGGCCGCGTACACGGCAGAGAGGATACCGGCATCGATGGCCGGCGATCCGCTCTGCACGTGCAGGTCAGGAGTGGAGGTGCTGACGAACAGCGGATTCTGGTTCTTGCAGTTCGCACAGGTGGACCACGGCGTCGTGGTGGCCAGCGATGCTCCATTGTTGTAGAAGACGTTGTTGCTGAGCGTCCAGGTGACGCCGCCTTCGTCATACCACTCATAGCCTCCGCTGTTGTTGCGGTACTGGAAGACATTGTTGACCGCAGTGACATAGGAGGCATTCGCCGGAGTGGCGATCCCGCCTACGTAGTCGTACACGGAGTTGTTCACCACGTAGGTATGGGTGGCGCTGCGGATGACGAACGCGCTGGCGTTGTACGGGTCAAAGCCGCCGGCCACGATGTGCCACAGCCGGTTTCCGATCATGTAGATGTTGTCCGCTGACCCGTTCGAGCTGGCCATGTCAAAACCAATGGTCGAGTTGTGGCAGGCGTTGAACAGGAACCAAACGTAGTCGTGGTCGTATTGCCCGCCGTAGCAGGTCCCGGGTCCGCCGGAATTGGATGCGAAGGTGTCGGCCTCGTTCTGCGAGAAGATCACATCCTGGGCGTTCTTGACCCAGCCCCCCGACTGCCGGTTACTGGTGGAGGTGTTCTTGCCGAAGTAAATGTGATGAATGTTCGTCTTATACCCGTCCTGCGCCTCCAACTGGATGGAGTCGCCGCTGCAACGCGCGAAACTGCTGTGCGTTACCCAGACGTGATTTGCCATTCCGTTGATGCTGACGCAGTGCCAGTCAACGTCGGCGGTTGGGTTCATCGGACCGATATCGTGGACGTTCACGTTGTCGACAACAATGTCGTGCACGACGTTACTGCCCGAGTTATAGCTCCAGTCGCCAATACCTATGGCGGAACCGTTGGAGGAGATGGAGTTGCTGGTGTTGCCGCCCGACACTTCGCTGTTGCGCAGCACCAGGTGATGGTTGTTGGCGCCCTGCTCAAAGCCAAGGCCATATTGGTTGTCGCTGGTGTTGCGCGCGGCGAAATTCACGTTCTCGATGATCACGTAGGTTGAGCTATTCGTGCCCCAGACGCGCAGCGTGGGCCGCGCCGAGTAGCTGGCGCCTCTGACCCAGACGGGGCCGCTGGTATTGGCCACCCAGGCGCTGCTGTTGCCGCTCCACGTGAAATACAGGTTGTAGTTCTGAGTACCGTGGACTTCCACGTAGCTGCCGGCGCCCAGAGTCGAAGGCACGGTGCAGCGGGCCTTGCCGGAAGCGGGATAGCCATTGGCATTGCCGTCGCTGCAGGAGCCGTAAGTGCCCGTCGTGTCTACGTAATAGTATCCCGGCACCGCCGAACTCCACGGACTCGGAGGAGTGGGCGCCACTTCGTTGACCCCGAAGGACGGCGTAGGAATGCCAATCGGCGCCTGCCAAGTACCGCCGGAGCCGCCGTTGCCGCTGGAGGCGGTGACGGTCACAGTTGCGGTAGCCGTGGACGACAGGCCGGCGTTGTCGGTGACCTTGGCCGTCACGGTAAACGTGCCCGCGGCGCTGTAGGTGTGGCTGGCCGAGGCGGCGTTGACCACTGTGCCGTCGCCGAAATCAATGCTGCTGGCGCTGATAGTGCCGTCGGGATCGCTGGAGCCGGAGGTGGAGGCGGTCACCGGCAGAGGCGCCACGCCGGAGGTCGGCGTGACCGCAAGCTGTGCCACCGGCGGTTGATCGCTGGTGCCGCCCGAGCCCGTGCCGCCGCTCGCGGAACTGCTGGCCGCCGTGGCTGTCACCGCTGCCGTCGCGCTGGACGACAGGCCGAGGCTATCGGTCACGATCGTGGTGACGGTGAAGCTGCCCGCGGCGCTGTAAGTGTGGCTGGCGGAGGCGGCGTTGACGATCGTGCCGTCGCCAAAATTAATGCTGGTGGCAACGATGGTGCCATCGGGATCACTGGAACCAGCGGTGGACGCAGTAACGGCCAGCGGCACGGTTCCGCTGCTCGGAGTGACGGCAACCATGGCGACGGGAGGTTGGTCTTTTTTCAGCCTGCCTTTGCCGTAGCCTCCGCACCCGGCCAAAGTAAGAACCAGAACAGCCAGCGCAACAACCTGCACACGAAACAGATTCATGATGTCCCCTGCCAGTACAAGTGTTGTTGAGCCGGCGCAGACACACTTCCACTTGCTGCTCTGGCATGCTTCGTGCGCCAGATTTATGCTGCGCCAGCTCAGTGATGAGTTTGGCGGTAGAGCAGCATCTCTGTTGCCAATGTTGCCAAACCAGCGCTCAGCAACTTAGCTGGGCAAAAAGGAACGCGGCATGTAAGTTTTTCTGTGGCTCGGAACTTTGTTCTGAGGTGGGACTGCGCTGGGTCTTAGGGAATGTAATCGCGAAGAGCGGGAGTGGCGCCACGCGCAAAGGCCAGCAGTTCAGCCACTGCGGCGTCCTGGGTGACCCCACGATCCAGCGGTTGGGCGAGGACGATGACCGCCGCGTTGTCGTGCCTGCGCAGGGTCGCGTGCAGCAATCCGATCAGCTTTGCCCGGTAACGGCCGCTTACCGCCCCTGAGGGGAACCGGTACCAGTACACAGCCGCGTAAGGAGTTCCCCTCAAAGTCGGAAAGGATACGTTGATGTTGCGCAGACCGAGAGCGTCACGGGTCCCGACATCCAGCGGTAAAGAACGCTGGGTCGCAGCGGCGCGCAACGGGTTGCCGGCACGGCTGTTGATCATCGTCCTGCCGGGCCGCTGCACCTCGAAGTAGCCGATGTACAGGTAAACCGGCTTGCCGGCCGCATTCCGGTAAACCCGACTGAGTTCGGCGCTGGCGCCAGGATAGGCCTCGTTGCCCGCGAACCATTGGCTGCTAGCGCCATACCAGGCGCCGATCTCGGCGGGAAAGTACGCCAGTGGGCGCTTCAGCGGTACCGGCGTGGTTGCCGCAAAGAACTGAAGCCATATACCGACGCCAAACAGGAACACCAAGATTAGGGCAACGCGCCGCCGCGAAGGTGCGGTGCGCCCTGGGGCGGTCGCACGCATTGCCAGGCGTTGATACAGCTTGGGTCTGCCATCGCTTTTTCGCGCCGCCAGCCAGTCAAAAATGAACAGGACAACAATTCCCACCTGTGACACAAACCAGCCTTGAAACATGTGCCACGGGCCATGGAGCATCTCCTCTCCGTAATAGGTGGCGCTAATGCCTGCCAGCGCGACTCGCAGCCCGTTGGCCAGGATCGCGATGGCAACGGCGGACAGGATCACTGCGATCGCCCGTTTCCATGTCCGCTGCGTCAGGTAAACCAGCGGAATACCCAGGGCGACGATCGCCATGAGGAAACGCAGACCGCTGCATTCGCGGGCAACCTCCAGCGTAATCGCGGGCAGGGCGATGTACTGGCCATTATGGAAGACCGGGTAACCGAAGGCGCGCAGCACACCCACCCCGATTTTCGCCGACAGCAACTGGAAGGGCCAATGGATGCGGTCAATGAATTCCTCCATCCACGGCACCATGAATTGCAGATACGCCAAGGGCAAGGCGACGGCTTTCAGGTGAGTCCAGCCCCACAGAAACAGAACGATCCCGGGCAGCACGAGAAGGAAGGAAACAGACTCCGCCAGGGTGAAGGCGCCGGCGTGTCCGGTGAACAGCAGGGCCGCGCTGAACAGTATTACCGCACCTCCCGCCAGTGGCGCTGGGCGCGCGGCCAAGCTGGCCAGGTAATCGCGCCTCACCCAGGCCAGATAGGCAGCGATGAAGGGGACGAGAAAGCCGTGAGAATATTCCTTGTCCCGCCACCAGACCTGGGTCACCAGCCACTTGAAGGTAGGGTAATAGAGCAACCCGAGCGCGACCCCCAAGCCTGCCAGGGGGAGGATGAGGCGCAGCTTGTCAGCTGGACTTCTTGCTGAAACCGCAGGTTGGAGCTCTGCGGTGGCTGACGTTTCTGTCATGCGGGTTCCCTGACCTCACTCTAGGCCTGCGTCGCCAAGGCGGATGCGGTGCTTTAGCCTAACCCTTTGCGGCGCTCCAAGCCACAACAAAAAGCCTTGCCGCAAGCGCCGGCGATGGTTGGTAACCTCCGGACGGACACCAACCTTCGGGGCATAACGCCACGACTTTGGCCTATAATGGGCCAGCAGACAGCAGCGCACCTCTGGATTTGAGCACAAAATGTGCGGTATAGCCGGAATCGTCAACACGGACGGCGGTGCCGCCGATGCCGCTATTTTGGCTGACATGATCGCCATGGTCGGCCACCGTGGCCCGGATGCTACAGGTGTGTTTACCGACGCTGAGGCCGGCTTCAGCCATGCGCGGCTCAGCATCATTGACCTGACGGGCGGGGCGCAACCCATGTCCAACCCGGAGCGCTCACTCTGGATCACCTTCAACGGCGAGATTTTCAACTACCTCGAACTGCGCGAGGAATTGCTGCGCAAAGGACACCGTTTCGCCACCCGGTCCGATACCGAGGTGTTACTCCACCTCTACCAGGAAGAAGGGCCCGACTGCGTTCGCAAGTTGAACGGACAGTGGGCTTTCGCGATTTGGGACTGCCAGGCGCGGCGTCTCTTTCTCTCCCGCGACCGGCTGGGAGTTCGCCCCCTGTTTTACGCCCAGCCGCGCGGCGCCTTCACGTTTGCGTCGGAAGTGAAGGCCCTGTTCGCACATCCGGCAGTGGAGCGCCGGCTGGATGCCATCGCCCTAGCGCAGATTTTCACTTTCTGGGTCACGCTGCCGCCGCGCACGGTCTTCGAAGGCGTCCACGAGTTACCCCCCGGTCACTCCCTGATCCTGCAAGATGGCCGGGCCGAGATCCGCCGCCATTGGCAGCTTGAGTTTTGTCCCGACGCCAAGGGCGCCCGCAGCGAACAGCAGTACGCCGACGAACTCTGGGAACTGCTGCTGGACGCCACGCGCCTGCGCTTGCGCGCCGACGTGCCGGTGGGAACGTATCTCAGCGGCGGGCTGGATTCCTCGCTCGTTACCGCCATTGTCGAGAGGTTCACAGACACGCCGGTGCGCAGCTTTTCCGTGCGCTTCGGCGACCCCGAATTTGACGAGGGCCGCTATCAGGACGAGGTCATCGCCCAACTGGGCACCGAGCACCAGCGGATTCATTGCACGCAGGAGGACATCGGCCGCGCCTTCCCCGACGTGATCTGGCACACCGAAAAGCCCATCCTGCGCACCGCGCCGGCGCCGCTGTTTATGCTCTCCAGGCTGGTGCGCGAGAGCGGCTACAAGGTGGTGGTGACCGGCGAGGGCGCCGACGAGATGCTGGGCGGCTACGACATCTTCAAGGAGGCGAAGATTCGCCGCTTCTGGGCCGCCCGTCCCGACTCGCGCCTCCGCCCGCTGCTGCTGCGCCGGCTCTATCCCTACCTTCAGAACATCCAAAATCAGTCGGACGCGTACCTGCGCGCCTTTTTCCGGGTGGATCAGGAAGACACCGGCAGCCCGTTTTTCTCCCACCTGCCGCGCTGGGAATTGACCTCCAAGCTGAACCTGTTTTTCGGCGACGCATTGAAAACCGCCACCGCCGGCTACGACGGCTACGGGGAACTTGAGGCCACGCTGCCGGCCGGATATGGCAGTTGGCCCGGCTTTTGTCAGGCGCAGTACCTGGAAGCCATGTACCTGCTTCCGGGTTACATTCTTTCTTCGCAGGGCGACCGCGTGGCTATGGCACACTCGGTCGAAATCAGGCTGCCCTTCCTCGATCACCGGGTGGTGGATTTCGCTTCGCGTGTCCCTCCGGCTCTCAAGATGAAAGTGCTGAACGAAAAATTCATTCTGAAACGGTGTGCCGGCGCCTTGCTGCCCTCATCGATCCGCACACGGCACAAGCAACCCTACCGCGCGCCCGAGGGGAAGAGCTTCTTTCACGCTGGCGCGCCAGATTACGTTGGTGACCTGTTAACCGCCTCCCGCCTGCGGGAAGATGGCCTCTTCAACCCGGTTACGGTGGAAAAACTGAAAGAGAAATTTGCGGCCGGGCGCGCTATCGGTATCAAGGACAACATGGCGCTGGTAGGAATATTGTCTGCTCAGCTGGTGATGGACCGATTCATCCATGGTTTCCAAAAGCGCCCCCGTAAGGAGCATCATGCAGCCCCTGACACAGCAGCTACGGCAGTTCGTAGTTGACAACTTCCTTTTCGGCCAGGACAACGGCTTTGCCGAGAACACGTCGTTCCTGGACCACGGAATGATCGATTCGACCGGCATGCTGGAGCTGCTTTCCTACCTGGAGAAGACGTTCGCCATCACGGTTGAAGATGCGGAACTAGTGCCCGAAAATCTAGACTCCATAGACAATCTGGTCGCCTTCATTAAGCGCAAGCAAAGGGCCGCCGGACAGGGGGGCACCGCCAGTGCAAGTTGAACAGTTTCTCGAGTTCAGTGCGGAGAGGTTTCCGAATAAGACGGCGCTGGTTTGCGGCACCCGCCGCCTGAGCTATGCCGAAGTCGAATCGCAGTGCAACCGCCTGGCCCATGGCCTGATCGAGGCGGGCGTCGAGCGGTACGATCGCATCGCGGTATTCCTGGACAACTCCGTCGAGGCGGCGGTCGCGATTTTTGCCATCCTCAAGGCAGGCGCCGTATTCCTGGTCGTCAACCCAACCACCAAAGCCGAGAAGCTCAGCTACATTCTGAATAACTGCCGCGCCAAGGCGCTCATCACCGCCGCCGGCAAGCTGGCCGCCATAAGGGATTGCTGGGCAAACACGCCCCACCTGGAGACGGTGGTCGTGACCGGCGCCGGCACTTTCCCGGAAGCCACCGGCAAGCAGTTCTGCCGATGGCAAGAGATCCTGGCCGCCGCGCCCGACGCACGACCGGTGAAACGCTGTATCGACATTGATCTGGCCGCATTGATCTACACTTCCGGCTCCACCGGCCGGCCCAAGGGCGTCATGATGACGCACCTCAACGTCGTCTCGGCGGCCACTTCCATCACCACCTACCTGGAGAACACTCCCGAGGACATCATCATTGCCCTCTTGCCGTTCTCGTTCGATTACGGGTTGTATCAGTTGCTGATGGCGTTCAAGATCGGCGCCACGCTGATCATCGAGCGCTCCTTCGCTTATCCCTACGTGGTGCTTGAAACCCTGATGCACGAGAAAGTCACCGGCCTGCCGATTGTGCCCACGATTTCCAGCATCCTGCTGCAACTCGACCTGGCGAAGTTCGCCTTCCCGCACCTGCGCTACATCACCAACACGGCCGCAGCGTTGCCCATCGAGCACATTCGCAAGCTGCGGCAGTTGTTTCCGCAGGTGAAAATCTATTCCATGTACGGCCTGACCGAATGCAAGCGGGTCAGCTATCTTCCGCCCGAACAGATTGACCTTCGCCCGGGCTCGGTGGGCAAGGGAATGCCGAATGAAGAGGTTTACATCGTTGACAACACGGGCGAGCGCGTCGGGGCAGGCGTGACTGGTGAATTGGTAGTGCGTGGCGCCAATGTCATGAAGGGATACTGGGAAATGCCGGAGGAAACGGCGAAATGCCTGAAGGACGGACCGTTCCCCTGGCCCGAAAAGGTGCTCTACACCGGCGATCTGTTCAGGAGCGATGAAGAGGGCTTTCTCTACTGGGTGGGGCGCAGAGACGACATGATCAAGACACGCGGCGAAAAAGTCAGCCCCAAAGAAGTCGAGGATGTGCTGTACTCGCATCCCGCCATCGCCGAAGCGGCCGTGGTGGGCATCCCTGACCCCGTGCTCGGCAGTGCCATCAAGGCGTTCATCACCCTGAAAGGCGGCGCCAGCATAGCCGAACAGGACGTGCTCCGGCATTGCAAGGACCGGCTGGAGGACTTCATGATTCCCAAAGTCGTCGAGATCTGCGAGTGCATGCCCAAGACCTCCAGCGGAAAGATCAGCAAGCGAGCGCTGGTTACGGGAGCGGGCGAATGAACGCGGGGACCACGCTGGCGTCCCTGCTGAGGATCGATGCGGCACAAGAGGCTGCGCACATCGAGGCGGCGATTCGCGATCAGGTGAACAGCCGGCTGCGCCGCAAGGGCGCGGTGGTCGGCGTTTCCGGCGGCATTGACAGCAGTGTGGTTGCGGCGCTGTGCGTGGGCGCGTTGGGCAAGGAGCGCGTCCTAGGGTTGTTCACGCCGGAACTGGATTCCTGCGAAGATAGCCTGCTCTACGGTGAACTGCTGGCGCGCTCCGTCGGGATCGAAACAGTATTGGAGGACATCAGTCCGATTCTGGCTGCGGCGGGTTGTTACCGCCGGCGCGACGACGCCATCCGCACCCTCGTACCGGAGTACGGGGCTGATTGGAAATGCAAGCTGGTCATGCCCGATGCCGGCAGCGGAGCGCAATATGCCGTGTCCTCGCTGGTGGTGCAGTCGCCCGAGGGCGCGCAGCGGAAGGTACGGCTGACCGCGCAGGCATACGCGGATATCGTTGCCGCCACCAACTTCAAGCAACGCACCCGCAAGATGCTGGAGTATTATCACGCCGACCGGCTGTACTACGCCGTCGCCGGCACTCCCAACCGGCTGGAGTACGACCAGGGATTTTTCGTGAAGAACGGCGACGGCGCCGCCGACCTGAAGCCCATCGCCCACTTGTACAAGACGCAGGTCTACCAGCTCGCCGCCTATTTGCAGATCCCGCAGGAAATCCAGCAGCGCCCTTCCACGACTGACACCTTCTCCCTGCCGCAATCGCAGGAGGAGTTCTATTTTTCGCTGCCGCTGGAGAAATTTGATCTTTGCCTTTTCGGCAGGAACCACGGCATGAGCGCAGAAGCGGTCGGCGCCGCCGCCGGCCTTAGCTCTCAGCAGGTGGAGCGGGTATTCGGGGCGATTGATGCCAAGCGCAAGGCCACCCGCTACCTCCATCTCCAACCACTCCTGGTCGAACCTGTGCGGGAAGTGGACGAACCCTGAGGAAACGATAGTCGATTACTTCTGCGCCGGGCCGGGCGCGCTGGCCTTCGCGGGCGCCGCAGATTGGTACGCGCCAATGTCCCAAGCACGGTTTGGCCCCCGCCTCACACCCTCGATGTCTCTGCGGATGTCAATGCCGTAGCGGGCCTGGAAGGCAGCGTATACCTCAGACTCGATGCCGGCGCCAATGGCCGCCGAGCGGCTCTGCAAGTGAAAATCTCGGTCCGCGGAAACGAAAGCCGGATCGCCGGTTGAGCATCCCTTCTGACATTTGGCGGAGGCGCCGCGAAATGCGCCCAGGCTGGTGAAATCCGTTGCTCCCCACGCAAAGCGGTACGCTCCCGAGCGAACGTAAAAGCGGTTGTGGCTGATCACGGCGGCCGCCGGCGTCTGCTCGTACCACAGTTCATGGTTCAACGCATTACTGCGCCCCGCAATGATGTTGTCGATAACGTCTACAGTGCCGTGCGGCACATTTACACCGGCATCCACGTCGTAGATCGTGTTGCCGACCACGTACGTGCGCGCGTCGTTGGTATTGATGATCGCACCCGCGTCCCATTTGCGGTTCACCACCCTGGCCGGCGCGTGAATGTGGTAGAGCAGATTGCCAATGATGTACACCGGGCCGGCGCCTGCCCCGGTATCGCCGCTGCCCCGGCGGATGCCCTGATCGCAGTTGTAGAGGGTATTGAAGAGGAACCAGATATTGCCGTGGTCGTACTGTGCGCCCAGGCAGGTGCCGAGATAGCCGGTGGGATTGTTGCGAATATCGTGCACCACGTTCTGGGAGAAGATCACGTCCGTGGCATGTTTGACCCAGCCGCCGGTCTGGCGATTGTTGTAGGCGACGTTCCGGCCATAGTAGATGTTGTGAATCTTATCGGCGCGGTTCCTTTGCGCTTCCATCTGGATGGCGTCACCGCTGCAATGGTGGAGCGTGCTGTTGGTGACCCAGACGTTGCGCACCGACCCGTTCAGCGTAATGCAGTGGGAGTCGTCGTCGCTTGCCAGGTTTCCCAGGTCGTGAATCAGAACGTGGTCGATGACAACGTTGTCGACCCACTCGGTCCCCTTGTAACTCCAGCTTCCGAGGCCTATTCCGCCGCCGCGGTTCAGGTTTCCGCTCAACTCCGAGTCGCGGATAACTATGTGGTCATTGCCTTCGGGCACGCCCATGCCGAAACCGGTGGCGTCGGGACCGGCCGGGCCCGAGTACAGATTTTCCACGATCACGTACGAGCCCGCGATGCCCACGCCTTGGGTGAACTTGGGACGGGAAGCGTAGTCCTCGCCGCGTACCCACACCGGGCGGGCCGGCGTGCCCTGCGCAACCACAAACTGCCTGGTGTTGATAGTGCCGTGTATCTCCACCACCGAGCCGGCGGCCAGCGGCGACGGAATGGTGCAGCGCGGATGCCCGGGGTAGCCATTAGCGTTGTTGTCGTCGGTGCAGTTGCCGTCGGCAATGTAATACCAGCCAGCGACCGCCTTCGACCAGGGATTCGGCCGCGCGGGCGCATCCTCGCTCACCCCGAACGGCGGCGCAGGAATGCCGACCGGCTGCCGCCAGTCGCGTCCCCAGGCTGTAGCCGATAAGAACAACAGCGTCAGTGCAAGTCTTCTCATATGCCAGAGGTCCTGCTGCTGGACTCTTCAGCCCCGATTGTGGAAAACTGCGGAATCTCGCGAGACTATAGCACAGGAATCCTGCCATGCCCGTGCTGGGACATGCCTTCGCCGGACTGGCGATTGGAATGACCGCCGAACGCGCGCAGAGGAAAGACCGCGCCGCCTCCTCCTGGTTCGTTCCGCTCGTGGTAACCCTTTCGTATCTGCCTGATCTCAGCACGCACCTGCTGAAACTGGCAGGCTGGAACGAGGCGCGGGTATTCAGCCATTCGTTGCTGTTCGCGGTCGCCGCCTCGCTCGCCGCCGTTCCCTTGTTGAGGAGGATGAGCGGCCTCTCCAGCGCGCGCGCGTTCCTCATTGCGGCTGCCTGCGTCGCCGGTCACGATTTGCTCGACCTGGCACAGGCAAGCGACCGCCAGCTTTGGTGGCCTTTCTCTGCGCGCCGGTCAGGCTTCGCGCTGCTGCCCACGGGCAGCGTTTCCGAGACGCTCATCTTCGGTTCGGCATTCGCGATTTTTGCGCTCGTGCATTACCTCAGGCGGGGTTCGCGCCAGGAAACGCCACCCACAAACAACCGTTGGCCGGCCAGGATGATGGTGCTGGCCCTCATGCTCGCCGCTGGCGCAACACAGTACGCCCGAAGCGTGCGGGAAAGTCAGTTCGAAAACGCGCACACCCTGCTGGAGGCGGGCAATTATCCTGCCGCGCTTGCTTACGCCGATGATGCGGACAAATGGCCATCCGTAGCCAAGCGCGGGCGAACCGACTACATCCGAGGGGCGGCCTACGCCGGCATGGGCGATGCCGCCCGGGCTGAGTATTACTACTTGCGTTCCTACGAGGCTGAACCGGGGTATTTCTGGCTGGTGGTCGATCTGGCGGATTTCTACTCGAGCTCGCCCCGCTCCCGGGTGGAACGGCAACGCGCTGCCGAACCCTATCTTCGCCAGTTGCGTACGGAATTCACATCCCAGGCGCAACAGAGCCAAGTGATCAGCAGAATTGAGCGCCAGCTCAGTGCTGGAAGCGACCAAACCCCTTCGCTGTCCAGTCCCAAAATGCTGTCACCTGCACCAAAAAAGTAGCAGCGTTGCCTCGCTCCACAACTGAAGCCAGCCGCCCCAAAGTGTGCGCTTTACGGCCAACATGTAGCCACACCTTAGTACTAGCGAAGCTTAGTACCAACGACATACTTAGACCTTTACCCTACTGATTCTCTGGGATTTAAATGAAAGTGTCCGTTTCTGGAACTCCGGTATACAATGTAGCCCGCTCCCCCGAATGAAATGTGCAGGTCAGGAGTTTGGCCATGACCCGTGGCAAATGCTGGGCCTTGTGTGGCGTAGTTGCTGTGCTCCTGCTCTTAATTCTAAGCGGTTGCGGCGGTGGGGGCGGCGGCGAAGGTGCCGCGCTTTCGCGAAGCTTCGCCGACGTGGTGCCGTTATTGAAGCTGTCTCCCAACAGCGCCACCATGGTGGCCGGCTCCACGCTGGTTGTAAATGCAGCAGCTAACAACTTCGATACCACGGGCATGACCTGGACGGCGACGGGCGGAACCATCACTGGCTCCGGCACCACCATCACCTACACTGCGCCCGAGGCCGCAGGGACGTACACGGTCACGGTAACCTCGGCGGACGGAAAATTCACTGACTCGGCCAGCATCACGGTTATCGCGGCTCCGCCCACCCCGAGCACTCAGGAATCAATTGCCATCGTGCCCAGTGTGGCCACTATTTCCACAGGTGCCACGCTGATTCTAAGCGCCAGCCTGGGTGGCACGACCAGCGGCACCGTGACCTGGACGGCGAGTAGCGGGACGATCTCTGGAACCGGTGCCACCGCCACCTATGTCGCTCCCGCCACGCCGGACACGGTCATGATCACCGCGACCACGGGCGGCGGCAGTGCGTCCGCTTCCGCTGCCATCACGGTGGCAGACCCGGCGGTGTCTGAAACCATTAATCTGTCGCCTTCCGTGGTCACCATGGTCGTCGGCAGCACGATTTCCTTTACCGCAGCCCTCGGCGGCACCACCAACACGGCTGTAATCTGGACCGCCGCCGCAGGCACCATCGCGGGCAGCGGAACCACCGCTACCTATACCGCTCCGAGCACCGTGGGCATGTACCTGGTGACAGCCAAGACCGCAGACGCCCAAGCCTCCGCCACTTCCATTGTCACCGTCACCTCGCCGCCTCCGCCGCCGGTTCTGATCACCGTCGCTCTGAGCCCGCCTACCGCCACTGTGTCCACCGGCGGGATGGTCACCCTCACGGCAACGGTCACGAACGCTTCCAATCCCGCCGTTGCCTGGAGCGCGAGCGCCGGCTCGATCACCGGGGCGGGGAGCACGGTCACGTACACCGCGCCTGCGACTGCGGGCACCTACACCGTAAGCGCTACATCGGTACAAGACGGAACAGCATCGGCTTCCGCCACCATTACCGTGACAGCTCCGCCGCCGCCGGAAACCATTTCAATTTCGCCCGGCGTGATAAGGATTAACACCGGAGCGAGCACGACGTTTACCGCCACCCTGGCGAACGCGCCGGACAACTCGGTGATCTGGACAGCCACGGCCGGAACCGTACTCGGCAGCGGCACGACTGTCATGTACACCGCGCCGGCTATCGAAGGAACTTATACGGTCAGGGCGACCACGGGTGATGGCAAGGCCTCCAACACGGCAACCGTCACCGTGACCGCACCACCGCCGCCGCCTCCGGTGGAAACCGTGAATGTCAGCCCGCCCACCGCCAGTGTCTTCACCGGCGGCACGGTTACTTTGAGTGCCACGGTAGAGAATGCTGCCGATACCTCCGTCAGTTGGATTGCCAGCGGGGGCTCGGTGCCCGCCACCGGCAATGTCGTCACCTATACCGCACCGGCGGTGGCAGGCACGTACACGGTGACCGCGACCTCGGGCGACGGGACCGCCTCAGCTTTTGCCACCATCACGGTTACGAATCCACCGCCCCCCGAGACCATCTCCATCTCGCCCGCGACCTTGAGCATTAATACGGGAGCCAGCACAACCTTTACGGCAACCATAGGCGGGACCTCGAACACGGGGGTCATTTGGACCGCCACAGCCGGTACCGTCACCGGCACCAGCACCACGGCAAGCTACACTGCCCCCGCCACCGCGGGAATTTATACGGTCACCGCCACCACAGTGGATGGCAAGGCTTCCAGTACGGCGACGGTTACCGTGACCGCGCCGCCACCGCCTCCGCCGCCGCCGGTCACCGTCACGTTGAGCCCGCCGACGGCAAGTGTTTACACCGGCGGTAGCGTTGGCTTAACGGCCACGGTGACGAATACTGCCAACACGGCGGTCGTCTGGCAGGCGAGCGGCGGCTCGGTTTCCGGCAGCGGAAACACTGTCACCTATACCGCACCAGCCACGTCCGGCACGTACACGGTGACCGCGACCTCGGTTGCGGATGGGTCTTCGTCATCCACCTCGAACATCACGGTCACGGCCCCTCCGCCACCGGAAACCATTTCCGTGTCGCCCTCCACGATCAGCATTACGACGGGGACGAGCACGAATTTCACCGCCACTCTGAGCAACGCGCCGAACAACACGGTGATCTGGACCGCCACGGGGGGCACCATCGTCGGCACCAGCACGAGCGCCACCTACACTGCGCCGAACACGGCGGGTACCTACACCATTACGGCGACCACGGGCGATGGCAAGGCCTCGACCACGGCGACCGTTACCGCCAAGGCACCACCGCCTCCGCCGCCGCCGATTACGGTTACCATTTCGCCGCAAACTGCCAATATCGACAACACGCAGACTCTTACCTTAAGCGCCACGGTAGACGGAACCACCAGCCCGAGCTATGTTTGGTCCACCACGGGCGGCACGATCACCGGGAGCGGCGCGCAGGTAACCTACAACCCGCCGCTGTCTGCCGGGACCTATACGGTTGTCGTCGCGGTGGGCACCGCCTCGGCCACCGCCACCATCACCGTCACCGCCCCGCCCATAATCCAGCGCGTCACCATTTCGCTGCAGACTCCAGCGTCTTCCACCATGCCGGGCGGAAGCAGTCAGTCGTTGACCGCCACGGTGAGCGGGTCGTCGGATACCACGGTTATTTGGAGCGTTAGCCCCACGCCGGGCGGCACCTTCAGCGGCGGCACGGCGGCTACCGTGACCTACACTTCGCCGGCAACGGCGGGCACGTACACCATTACAGCCGCGGCCCACGCCGACCCGAGCCAGACGGCGTCCACCACCATCACGGTCCCAGCGCCGGTGGTCACCATCACGCCGACGACCGCCACGGTCAATGGCGGCGGCACCAAGAGCTTCACCGCTTCGGTTACCAACACCAATATTACTGGCGTGACATGGACGGTCAGTGGAGGGTCCATCGCGCCGACTGGTACCACAGCCACGTTCACCGCGCCGCTCACGCCCGGCACCTACACGGTGCGAGCCACCAGCACAGCCGACAGTAATTACAGCGCCACGGCGACAGTGACCGTGCCCGCGCCCACCATTACCGTTAGCCCAACCACCGCCAACGTGGGCGCCGGCAACAGCGTCAGCCTGACCGCGACCGTCAGCAACACCACCAACAAGAATGTCACCTGGACCAGCAGCGGCGGCAGTTTGTCTTCGACCACCGGATCCACCATCAGCTTCACTGCGCCCAACAACTCCGGCACCTACACCGTAACCGCCCGCAGTGTGGCGGATCCCAGCCAGCAGGCCACCGCCACCATCACATCCACCTTGAGCATTACTGTGGCGCCGCATACCGCCACCCTGAACACGGGGGGTTCCGTGGCAATCACGGCGACCCTGGTTGGCGCCGGCAGCGTCACCTGGACCTCGACGGGGGGCAGCATCAGCGGCACCGGCCTGTCAGTTACGTACTTGGCCCCGGGCGGCGCGGGAAGTTATACCGTCACCGCGACCAGTACGCTGGACGGCGCCACCAGCGATTCGTCCACCATCACCGTGGTCATTCCGCCGGCAGACAGCACGGCGCCCAGCACGCCGACGAATTTGACGGCGGCAGCAATCTCATCCTCGCAAATCAATCTGTCCTGGAGCGCCTCAACCGACAACATTGGAGTTGCCGGCTACAAGATCTTCCGCAACGGCGCCCAAGTGGGCACCGCTCCCCTGCTCTCCTATTCCGACACCGGCCTTGCGGCGGCCACGCCTTACTCCTACACCGTGTCGGCGTATGACGCCGCCGGTAACGAATCGGGGCAGTCCAGTCCGGCCAATGCCACTACCTCTGCCACTGGTTGGGTGGCGCCGATCGGCATTCCCACGCCCTCGTTCGGGGTGAATGAAGTGGCGCCCAATCCGCCCAGTCCGTGGAGTTCGGCGGTCGCCGGATACTATTACGTGGACACCACGGGCACCTACGGCACCTGCAGCGACAGTAATACTTACGGCTATCCCGCCAGCGGCAAGGCCCGCTGCACCGTGCCATCGACTCTGGGTCCGGGCAGCTACGTGGAAGTGCACGGCTTGCAGAACTACGACCTGGGGTTTAACTGGAATGGCAACAGCAGCCCGTGGGTCGCCAACACCAGCGGCCCCGTCTGGGCCAGGGGTGCCAGCTACGCCACCCGGCCCACGCTGCGCACCTGGGGCACCTACAACTCCAGCTACGCCATCATCGAAAACGTCAATTTCGCAGCCCGCAACACGACGGACAACAATTACGGTATTGTCTTTGCCCAGGGCGCAACGGTCCACCACATTGCCCTGCGGAACAGCGAGATTGCGGGCGGCAACACGGATAACTCGATCAGCCAAAACAGCTCGGCCATCGGCATGGGTGAGTGGGGCTACCATACGGGCAGCAACATCGTCCACGATATCGTGATCGATAACGTGAACATCCACGATATCGGGCCTACGAACCCAACCCAGGACATCGACCAGCACTGCATAGCGATCAACGGAAAAGTGAACAACATTTGGATCACGCACAACACCATGGCCCATTGCAGTGGCGATTCCATGCAGGTCGAAGCCCAGGACGGCTACAAGACGAACATCCATCACATCTATTTCGGCATGAACCACTCCACCGGCAACCGCCAGTCGGGCGGCTGGGTCAAGAACGGTCAGGACGTGATCTTCTCCCAGAACGAAGCCGATACTTTCGTCGCCAACAGCGGCGGGCCGGGCGCCTGTTTCGGGTCCCAGTACGATCATGATTACGTGTGGTACCTCTTCAACACCTGCCACCACTCCACCATCGGTGTTGACCTGGCTGCCGATAACGGAGCGACCTCGAATGTTTACATGATCGGAAACGCTTTCTGGAACATAGGCTCCGGATTCAGCTTTGATCCCTACAACGTTTGCGCTTTCGTTCTGCGCCAGGGTACTCCTCTCTACCTGGTGAACAATTCGGTTTACAACTACGTTGCGGGGATCTGCGCCCCACCCGGCGCAGGACCCATAACGGCCGTCAACAATATCTTCCAATATCGCAACAGCAGCAGCGGCTATGAGTGGTACGACGAAGGCACCCTTACCTGGACCCTGAGCAACAACATCTTCTACCCGCAGACGACGTTGAAATCGACCACCGCCTGGAGCAGTTGCAGCAATTGCAAGAACGTGGACCCGCTGTTCGTCAGCACCATCACGCCGGACCTGCACCTGCAACTGGCGCCGACGCAGTCGCCGGCGGTCGACGCCGGCATCGCCTCCGGCGTCTACACCACGTTCCAGAACCGGTACGGAATCGACATCCGCAAGGACTTTGACGGGAACACTCGCCCGCTGGGTGCGGCGTGGGACATCGGCGCCCACGAGGCGAAATGAGCTGTGCGCGGCCGGGACCGTGCGGGGCAGACCGGCGGTCTTGACTGCTTGAGGGAGCAAGGGCGATGCCGGATCAGAAATCGGTATCGCCCTCTACAATGTACCAGTCTTCCTGCCCCGCCGGAATGAGTTCCGCCACAGCAGAGTTGGCGTGATACAGCATCTTCGCCGAGCAGGCGCGGGGGACAAAGCTGAATTGCCGGAATCTTTCCAGCACGGCGCTCGCGCCAAAAAACAGGAAGGCCACGGACAGCGTTCCCGTCCGCCTCTGTAGCAGCAGGAATTCTGAGAGCAGGGCATCCAGTTCAGCCAAGCCGGGGGCGAACACGTCGACGATGCGCACCCTGCCCTCTTCTTCCTTATAGGAGACGATGTACCCCAGTACCTGATCCGTTTTGCGGTCGCTCAAAGCGAAAATGGCAAAGCGCCGGTGCGGACAGGCGGCGAAACGCCAGTTCAGGTAAGCCGACGACCGCTCCCCGATGGCGGTGTATTGGTGCGCCGCATTTTTCCAGAGCAGGTCGAAGCGGTCGTCAAACCGGGACAGGGGTTCGAATCTGAAGATCGCATTCTTGCGGTACCAACTCTCTCTCGACCACCAGCGTTGCATTACGTCCACGCATCCGCTCGCGGCTGAAAGCAACAGCCGGTTGGCCCCCCGCAGCCGCTTTTCCAGGAAATAGTGGGACCTGAAGACCTTTACGAGAAGTGTCGCTTCGCCCAGCAGACGGTAACCGGCGCGCAATTGCACCGGCTGCGCCGCCTGGTTGGGAAATCCGTACACCAGGTCGAACTCTCTGCGGTTGCAGGCCGCCAAAGTTGCCCGCTGCAACATCAGTGCCGGGCCGAGTACCCGGTGCTCCTTGTTGACGGCGAAATTGACGGCCACCCCGGCCCTGCGGATCTCGCCGTTGATCAGGAAACGCCGCGGCGAGAGCGAGCAAGTGCCGATGGTTCTCCCGTCCTGGGTTGCCAGCCAGCAGGACACCGGACCGGAAGGGTTCTGCTCATAGATCCAGGTGTAGCGGTCTTCGTTGATGTGGAGAGCGCCATTGCGGAAAATGCCTAAGAGGTCCTGCTTGTGTCCGGCGAGTTCAGCGGGTTGGATGGAGTAAGCCAATTGCGGATCGCATTACTGCGCTGGGGTTGGTTGAGCCTCCACTTGCACCACCAGCGCTGCCGATTCTGATGTTCGAGGCAAGGGTCCTGTTTCCGTCAACCATGCCACGCGCGACGATGGTCGTAGCCGGGGCTTTGTGGTGGTAGCCGCGGCTGACCCACCCCGCGATGGGATTCTCGCTCCCGCTGTATGTTTCCACGCGCAACCCGGGATCGAGTTGCAGCGCCACGGCACCGTTACCGGCCAGAATGTGGCAGGTATTCTCCCCAACTGACAAGAGTTTACATCCCTCGGCCATGTGGAAGTAAATAGCTATTTCGTGCCGGCCGCGCGCCAGCACCTGGTCGGAAATCGTCAGCGTGCGGGAACTGCCGTCCAACTCCAGGGTGCGGCGGTGGAGCACGGGTTCGGGCAGGCGCAGGTAGCCGTCGTGCTCGCCGCTGACCTTCGCCCCCCGTGCCGTGGGTTCCCAGACGAGGCATTTGGCGCGGGCGCGCCCGCCCCAGAGAAATGCGCCCAGCATCTCCGACTGGTCCCGTCCATCCACCACCAGCGTGTTGTGTGCCCGGGTGCTGCGGAAATAGCCGCGCCACTGCGGGTAGGTGAAGTAATCGTAGGTCCCCGGGTCGACAAACACGTCCCTCCCGAACGCACGCAGCGTGAAGCTCAAGGCGTCCGCGTGGCCATGCGCGGCAATGCTGCCAAACCCCAGTTCGCCGCAATCGAAAATGATGCTGATGGCGTCTGCAGCGCCTCGGGCGCCGCACTGCAGGAGATAGTGGCCGGACTCGGGAAACGCGCGCGAAACCATCGAGCCTGGCGCACCCGGCGCAAGCTGGTCAAAACGGACACGCGCCGTGCGCCCCAGAAGCCATCGCGCAGGTTCTTCGAAGACGGGGGCTGCAGCTTTGAAGTCGCCGCGGCCGAATACAATCGCCGCCGCGGCCAGCCAGGCGCGCGCCTCGCGCGCTCCCAGGTCCAACACGTAGCCGTCATCGCAGTCGCCGAACATGGGAGGCGTGCTTCCGCCTTCAATCATGGCGGCTAGAAAATCGAACATCTTCTCCAGACGCTCCCAGTAGGTCGCGGAAAAGTCGCGCCCGGTGCTTCGGCCCACGAGAGCCGCGACCAAGAAGAACTGCGAAACAAACAGGTGATATCCCAGCGCCTGCTCGCGCGTGCAGCCGTCGGAATAGGTTTGCGCGAACAGCTCACGGGCCAGGATCTCTGCGCTTTCTTCGCGCCAGCGGCTGGCGTTGGGAAACTCGCGAAAATAGCTGCTGGCGATGAAAACTCCCGCGGCTTCCCCCACCAGATGGTTGTTGGCCGAGGAAGCGCGCGAGTATTTCCTGGTGATCTCCCAGAGGTGCAGGTACGCGGCATGAAGTACCCGGCGGCGCAGTTCGCCCGCGAAAAGCCCGGAGTCGCGGATCAGGTCCATCATCCACACCCAGTTGATCAAGCGAATGCCCAGTTCCAGCGGGCTGCGCCAGTTCATCCCCCGGCCAAAAGGACATTGCGCGAGCCAGGACTCGAGTTGGTCGACGGCCGCCGAGGCATAGCGCAGGTCGCCGGTCGCGCGGTACGCCCGGGCGAGCACCACCAGGTGGTGATGACGATTGGGTTCCCACACCAGCTTGCAGTCGCCGGTGAGCTGGAAATCACGGTAGTCGATGAAGGCCGAGAACCCCATGGGCGCGGCCTTGCCATGAGCGTGATCGCGGTTCCAATCGATGGGATCACCCAGGTGGCAGTCGCGAAGATCAAAGAAACTCAGCCGCCGCTGGGCAATGGCGTCGGCCTGGCGGGCCAAGCGGTCCCGCCAGGCGGCTTCCTGCGGCGTGGCGGTGGGCGCGGCCCATTCGCCGACGTTCATAGCGGCCACGCGAAAACCGGGCTCTCCGCTGCCACCGCCGATCACCGCCGCGGGGCCCGGCACCAATCCGATCGCGAAGCGGTAGCGGTCCACGCCGTCGCGCAGCAGGCAGCGAACCCTCCAGGCGAGTTCTTCGGCGGACATGCTGCGGAGGCGCCGGTACTTCCAGGCTAGAGATTGCACTCAGTCCTCAGATTTGTGTAGTTGTGGAGCTCCAGCTTTCGTTTGTTCCAGGACTGCACCCACACGGCGATCCTTCCCGCCCCGAGCCGCTTCCCTCGGCGTGGCGCCCGGTGTGCGAACTTCTGAAATGCACTAATGCCAGCGGTTTGCAGCAATATACCCGTTTGGTTGCGCAGGACCAAACAGACTTTGGTAACCGCCGGCGACACCCCCGTAATGGAAAATAAGTACGGATAGTACCCCACTTTCGTGTAGTATCCCGGCAGCTTTGAACCCCGAAGGTTAGTGCACTTCCTTCGGTGCAAATGCGGCTAGTGAAGGGGTGATTCCCGGACCGCGGCAGGCGTGCCAACAGGGAGAATGGGGAGGGATGTGTCGATCCTCTGTTAGCGGTGCACTGGAATCGTGATCGCCGAGATAAACCCCAAAGGGTACGCAGATGACGGCAACGAAACCGAAATCGGCAGAGATGTTCCCGGGCCCGGGTTTTCGGGTGAAACCGGACTTCAATCGCCTGGAAAGCACGTTTATGCAGCAGTTTGCGGAGTTTGCCACGCCCGACATCTCCGATCTGCTGAACCGGCTGTATGCGGTGGATCCGGCGATCAAGTGCCTTACCGGGGCGCATCACCGGCTGTGTGGGCCTGCCTGTACTGTGAAGGTGTTTCCGGGCGACAATCTCATGGTCCACAAAGCGCTGGACGTAGCCAGAGCGGGGGACATCATTGTAGTCGACGCCCATGGTTCGTCGATGAATGCCGTCTTGGGGGACCTGATCTCGACCAAGGCCAGGCATCGCAAGATTGCCGGTTTCGTGGTGGACGGATACATACGCGACCTGCCCGACATCGTGCATTTGGATTGGCCGGTGTTCGCGCGCGGCGCCACCCCCATCGGGCCGCTGCATCGCGGGCCCGGCGAGATTAACTATCCCGTTTGCTGCGGCGGCGTGGTGGTGAATCCGGGCGACATGCTGGTGGGCGACGGCGCCGGCGTGGTGGTGATCCCGCAGGAAATTGCAGCCGACTTGCTGCAGCGGCTGCGCAATCAGAAGGCCAGCATGGCCTCCTACTTGGCGGGCGTGAAGCGGGGTGACTTCTCCAATGAGTGGGTGGACCGAACCCTGCAGGAAGCCGGCTGCGTGGTTCCAGCGACGGCAGCCAAGGCCCAGGGCAGTTAGAGCAGAACGCAGAGCGTCAGCCGAGCTGCTGGGGGCGCGGCCGACGATGAGTTCCGAAGAGAGAACTTGGAGTGTCTCTTAATCTTTGGCGATATCCCGGCCTGCTGAAGTTGATTCGGCGCGCTTATCGTGTGCGTGGCTGGTATCGGGAACGGCAACCGGCATCAAGCGCAGCGGGCGAGCATCGTTCCCGCTTCTACGAGCAGGTGTGGCGCGAGGCCGCCGCCCAACTGGGAGCCAGCGTCACGGTGCTGGGCAATGACATCCTGGAGATCCGGCGGGGCGATGCCCGCACCCGGGTGCGCCGGAATACAACCCCGCTTGACGATCCCGTCACCGTGGCCGTTGCGCTCTATAAGCCGCTCGCGCACCGGCTCCTGGCGCAAAGGGAATTGAGAGTCCCTATCTACCTTGAGTTCACTCTTGCTGCGCTGGACAAAGCCAATGCGCTGATTGAGAGCATGGCAGGGGAATGGGTGGTGAAACCGGCCCGCAGCAGCGCCGGTACAGGTGTCACGACGGGCATACGCACGGCCACCGAACTGGCCTGCGCCGCCGCCGCCGCCGCGGCGCATGGTCCAAACCTGCTGCTCGAACAGCAGGTAGAAGGAGACGTTTTCCGGCTGCTTTACTTGGACGGTCAGTTGCTCGATGCCGTGATGCGCAAGCCTCCGGCGGTGACCGGCGACGGGCGATCCAGCATCCGAGAGCTTCTGCGCGCGGAGAACGAAGCCAGGCTCAAGGCCGGCCCCAATGTAGTAGAGACCCCGGTTTCCGTTGACCTGGATATGAGCCAGACTCTCCGCAAGCAGGGCTTGTCGCTCTCGTCCGTGCCGGCGGAGGGGACCTCCGTAACCCTCAAGAGGGTGATCAACGACAACTCGGCTGTCGGGAACATCCCTGCCGCGGGCCTGTTGTGCAAGTCCGTCATTGACGACGGCGCGGCGGCGGCGGCCGCGGTTGGAGTCCGCTTGGCTGGTGTGGATGTGGTCACACCCGACCCCGGTGTGCCACTGTCGGAATCCGGCGGCGTCATTCTGGAAGTCAACACACCCCCGGGGTTCCAGTACCACTATCAACGGCAGGGTGGAAGCTGTGCGATCGCCGCGCCGATTTTGCGCAGCCTTCTTCGCCCTCAGCCAAGTTTCGAGGCCTGGCCGCCGGAGATGAACCGGGTCACGCGCGATTAATTTAGGGCCACCGTGATGAATAGCAAGCACAAAGCTTCGCGTCCGCCGGCCATCATTCTTGGCGGCGCGGGTAATGCCCTCTCGATTGCACGCAGCCTGGGCAGGGCGGGGGTGGAAGTTTACGCTATCAATCATCCCCAAGCCCTGGTGAGGTACTCCTGCTTTTCCAAGTGGATTGACCTGGGCCATAGCGCCGCCGAGGGCGAGGAGGCATGGGCCGCATACCTGCTGGGGCGCCAGTCCGATCCTCTGCGAGGAGCCGTCCTGCTGGCCGCCAGCGATGAAGGACT
>Ga0315268_10001643_pt1 | contig 25810 bp, 26 predicted proteins | sample C1_top_MG_FD_204535 | JGI IMG/M metagenome (GOLD analysis project Ga0315268, IMG submission 204535) | Sediment microbial communities from Yellowstone Lake, YNP, Wyoming, USA - C1_top | ecosystem: Environmental > Aquatic > Freshwater > Lake > Sediment | place: USA: Wyoming | collected 2017-08-01
AAGAAGCTAGGACAGATAATAGTCCGAGGAGACAACGTAGTTCTAATTTCACCACCGCCTAGGTGACACTGTTGGGTAAAGGGACGCCTTCTTTTGGCAAACGTCAAGGACGAGTCGTGCACATAAAGTGCAGACGTTGCGGAAGAAGAGCCTACCACGTGCGCAAGAAACGGTGTGCAGCCTGCGGATACGGAGAATCACCTACACTCAGAAGCTATTCTTGGCAGACCAAAACCCTGCACAGAGACAGATTACGCTAAAAAACAGTTTTTGCTTAGTGTGTTGACTGATAGTAGCCTTTGTCGATTTTAACAAAAATCAGTGGTCCGCTGCTGTGAGCCAGTTCTCGAGCTTTTCTCAGCACATTGTTAACAACATACAACAATTGTTCTCCTTCGCCAGCATTTTCCTTCTTCTTTTCACCTAGCTCCATTTTCAGAAGATTTTCGGCAAGAATCGACGTGCCGCAGATTTCGCCGTTTCTGATCAGAGTTGCAGCAACGGCTTCTTCCATTTCTTTGCGGTTAGCCAAATTCTTCCATATGGGCGTACCGTTGTTGAGAAGCTTTGTCGCATTGTTCCACCGTTTAGAATTTTCGTTGCCAATGAGCAGCTTCACTCTTTCCTTCCATTTTCTAAACCATATTCCAGTCCAGACGTCTAAAAACGCTTCTAGCTCGCTTCGATCTTCGTTGAAGAACTTTTCCAGTCTTTCCACGACTTCACATTCGTTGGCTTCTCTTCCGATGAGTTCCCAGTGAACTTTGAGAAAATTGGTCAAATCTTGGCAGGCGATTTGGAGTACCTTGCGGTCTGAGCCCAGCACGTCCAGCATTGGGTTCTTGTCTTTGAGTTTCTCAGACAGCAGCAGCTCGATGAAGTTCATGGGTCTCTCGTCTCGAAGCCTTTCTCCCAATCAATAACAGTCATCAAAGATTTAATTAAGCTTTATTCGTGTTGGATTCTATAACATTGTTCACTAATTTCCAGTTATATAGCGGCTTTCGAAATATGCTAAAGCCTATTTCAGAAGCAAATCCAGAAAATCTGGCAATTGGCTGACGCTTTCCAGAATCAAGTCTGGATTCTCACGTTCAAGCTCCTCACGTGAGAAAATTCCAGTCAAAACCGCAACTGTTCTTGCTCCAGCATTTTTCCCAGCTCTTACATCCACCACTGAGTCACCTACAACGGCGGATTCAGACACGTCAATACCCAGTTTTCCAGCGCAGATTATCAATGCTTCTGGCGAAGGCTTCGAATTACACGTGTCAAGAGCAGTCACTATTATCTCGAAGTATTGAGCTATCCCTAAATCTTCAAGCTGTCTGGCGACTTGGCTTTTGGGAACGTGTCTCATGGTGACTAAGGCTAGCTTTGCGCTTTGCGAAAGTTCTCGAAGAGCGTCTGAGGCGTCTGGAATAAGTTTTGACTTTGTTGTGGTGGATTGATAGTAGGTGCGAAGATAAACGGTTAGAAATTTTTTCACGTTCATTCCTTCTAGCAGATCGTCTATGGGAAGATTCTGTTCCAGTCTTTTAGGAATCTCTGTGGCTATTCGGATGTCAACTATCTTCTGTCCTATGGCTGCAAAAGCGGTTTTCATGGCTTCGAGATAGGCTTCTCGTGAATCCACTAGGGTTCCGTCTAAATCTAGTATTATTCCTTTAATTCTGGGTTTGGCATTTCTCATCCTTTCACTTTGAACGGTTCTGTTCATTCTGGGCATCTGCTACGATAGGTTTTTATTTGCGGTTAATTGTCTATGGTAAATACCCGATAAATCTGTTGAGGCATTTTAGCCTTAAGGAATGATGGGTGAATGGTTCGAAAAGCGCGGATTCGGCTGACAAGCACCGACTACACGAAACTTGAAGAAGTATGTGAGGAACTGAAGGCCATCGCCGAGAAGACAGGCGTAAAAATGAACGGTCCTGTCCCGCTGCCGACTAAGAGGTTGAAGGTTCCTGTTTTGAAGACGCCTTGCGGTGAAGGCACGGCTACGTGGGACAGATGGGAAATGCGCATACATAAACGCTTAATTGACATTGACTCTGAAGAACGTGTCATGCGTCGAATCATGCGCATACGTGTTCCAGAGGAAGTCCACGTAACAATAGAACTTTTGTAGGGTGGCTAGCTGTCGGGATCGCCTTTTCCTGTTTTCCATGGAGATAGCATGCAGTGGCTGCACTTCTCTAGGGTTTCCAAGCCCTTACGCGTGGTTCTTATGCACCGATTCTTGTCGATTTCCAGCATTCCCTTCTCTGTGAGGTTTCTCAAGTACTGATTAGTTTGCTTGAACGAGAGACTGACTTCTTTCATAAGCTCTGTCTTTCTTTTTCCAGGCTTTGCCTTGGTAAGTATTGCCAGTATAATGTCGTGTCTATCTCTTCTTGCCATAGTTACCCGTAGCAAGATAACGCGGATGGTATCTAAATCTTTTTGTCAGAGCTTATTCCTTGGTAGCTCAATAAAAGATCAGTTTGAAGGAAATTGCTGTGAGTATTAGACTCAACGCAAAGGCCAAAACCCAAATTTTCTTGCTCCAAGCAAAAACTTTGAAACCGTCAAGTATGCCTAGCGGGATCAGGTTGAAGAAGGCGATCCAAGCGTTGAAGGCAGCTCCGAATAGAAGCAAGTAAGCATATTGAGTTAATGTAAACGCTGCTGTTAGAAATGCTGCTGATAGAACAATGTTTGTGGCAGGTCCGGCGATTGACGTTTTTCCAAGCTTCTTCTGATCTGGGAATCCGCTTATCATGACGGCTCCTGGAGAGATTATCTTGAACAGCGTTGGAAGTATGGATATGAGTGTTATGATTGCGCCTACGAGTGTCAATCGGAATTCTGCCCAGAATCCTTGTCTCTGGGCGACTATCTTGTGGGCTAATTCGTGTATGAAGAAAGATGCGGTTAGAATTAGCGTGAATGAGGTCAGCATGGCATAATCGTTTTGAAACTCAAATATCGCCGTAGACGCGCCAACAGCAGCAACAATCAATGCACCTGCTAGCAAGTGTTTAATTTCTGTAGGGCTGAAGCGCATTCTTCTGTCAACTGGTGTGAAAGTTACTGTGTATTCGTACGGTTTCTGTTTTTGAACTGTGAGAGGTTGAGCTTCTTGTTTTGGAACGCGAGCTTGTTCCATTTGTGGACATTCATGATTTTCTGGCAATCGATGTTCGGGGCAGAAGTAGCCTCCGCAGTATGGGCATTTGAATGGCAGGAAGGTTTCTCGCCCGCATTTCTCGCAGTTCATCGTTGGTACGCCTTTCCGATTAAGATAATGCGTCATCGTTTATACGTTTCTCCCTTAGAACTACCATCGGCAATATGCATTTTCCGCTATGCTAAACGCTTAAAACGGCTGGCAACAAGCTAGAAATAAGCCGAACCAGAACATGACAAAGCAAAAGTCGGGGAGAAAAAGCATTTGAGAGCTTTCAGTTTTGTCCATGCCGCAGATCTGCATCTTGGATATTCACAGTACGGACTGGAAACGAGGCGCGAAGACTTCGACAAAGCCTTTCGGGAATTAGTGGACAAAACCATCGAGTTGAAGGCAGATTTCATGATCATTGCTGGGGATTTGTTCCATCAAGCCCGACCGTCAAATGTTACATTGGAAAACACCATCAGAAACTTCGGTCGCCTCCGTGAAGCTGGGATTCCTGTTTTGACCGTTGATGGCTCGCATGATTCTGCACCCAATCTTGTCACCAGCACTATTCTGAATCCTCTGGACAGCGCAGGATTGATTTATCATCTGCCTAGACATAAAGGGGCTTGCTGGCGAAAACCAGAATGCTGCTACGTTTATGGCGTACCAAATTTCAGAACCAGAAGCAAGACCGAAGAGTTGCTTCCTGCTTTCATGGAACAGAACAAGCCGATTCCTGATCCAGACTTGTTCAGTATTTTTGTTTTTCACATGGCTCTTGACCTTCCAAGCGTCAAGCCTCCTTACATAGAGGCTGAGTGTCCTCCTGAGTTGATACCTGAAGGCTTTGATTATTATGCAGCTGGACACGTACACAAGCCATACATGGACAAGTTTAAAACCGGTCTCTTAGTGTACAGTGGATGCACTGAAAACGTTAGCTACGATGAAGTTAAGATTCAAAAAGGCTTCTACTACGTGAAGGTGGACGAAAAAGGCGTAGCTTCACCAGAATTTATCGAACTTCAGTCCCCACGCAAATTCGTTGTGCTGGAAGAAGACTTTACTGGACTAAGCCCATCAAAGATCACTGAACGGGCTATTCAGCTTGTCAAAGGCGCCGATGAAGAAGGTGCAGTTCTCATACCTGTGTTAAAAGGCACGTTGCCCGCTGAAGCAAGCCGTGCAGAGGTTGATATTGCTCAGATTAGAAGTGCTTCAGAAAAAGCGCTGCTTGTGCACCCTGTTGTATTGTTGCGTGAAAGTGAGGTTTCAGACGAGATAGTTCGTTCAATCTTCGAAAGCGAAATCAAGGATTTGAAAACGAAGGCTTTCGAATACTTCATGCAAATCTTCTCAGAACGCCACAGCCGAGAAGAAGCCGAAAAAATTGCGAAGACGGCAGTCACTTTGATTGATCCTTTGACCAAGAGAGAGGAAGAAAAAGTGAAACAGACTCTTGAGGAGCTTCTTAAATGAGAATCGAAATCGTTCAGCTCCAAAACATTCGTTCGCATGAAAAGTCAACGGTGCCTTTTGCAAAAGGCTTCAACTGCCTCGTAGGGGGCTTAGGCTGCGGAAAATCCAGCATCCTATACGCAATAGACTTTGCATTATTCGGCGATCCTGCAGGGGGAAGAAGTTTCGAATATCTGTTGCGGGAAGGTGCAAGCAGCGGCAGAGTGATTCTGCAATTTGTCCAAAGTGGCAAAACGTATAAGCTGTGCCGAGGTCTGAGAAAACGAGGAAAAGGAATAAACCAAGACCCCGACGAGCTCAAACTTTTCGAAGATGAGGCTCTAATCGCAAGCATGAAAGGCGACGCTGTAGCTGAACAGGTCAAAATCATAACTGGGCTGGATAAGGAACTTTTCCGTGAGATAGTCTGGGTGAGACAGGAACATTTGAAGGAGCTTTTAGATGCTGCACCCAGAGATAGGCAAAATCGTCTAGACGGATTGTTCGGATTATCAGATTACAACATTGCGTGGAGTAACATAGCGATCTATCAGCGCGACTACGAAACGGAGAAGAAAGTCTACGAAAGAGATGCTGATGTCGTTGGAATGGGAAAACTCAGCAGCGAATATGACAGAATGAATGAAGAGTTTTCAAAGATCGAAATCGAACTAGAAGAAACTGGCAAGAAAATGGGCGCAGCAAGGAAAGCTTTGGAAGAAGCAAACCTGAATCTTGAAAAACTTGAGAAAGTGAAAATCCAAGCAGAAGAACTTGGGCGAAGGGAAGCGCGAACCCTTGCAGACCTTGCGAATCTGGAAAGTGCATTGAAATCACTGCCTGAGAAGATTAATGCTAAGAAAACAAGCGTTGGAAATTTCGAAGAGCGTCTAGGCAATCTAGAAAAACAAATGGATTCGTGCAAGGCAGATTTAAGGCAGATTGGCATTTCGCCTGATCAGGCATTGGAGACGTTGAGGCAATATCTCGACACTTTTGCCAATCAGATTGCTAACTTGAAAGGTGAACAAGAAGCAACTTCTAGAACCATGCGCGAGAACCAGAAGCGTAACTCCCAGCTGACCACTGAAAGTCGCTGTCCGCTTTGTCTGCAATCGCTTTCAGATGATTACAAGACTGCATTAATGCAGAGAATTCTAGACGAAAACAGCGTGGGACAGAAGGAGATAAGTCGACTGCAACGTGAAATTGAGGAACTTCAACAACTGAAAAACAAGGCAAACGCCGCATTTTCGAACCTTCAAACGCTCATTCCAAGGGTTGATGATCTAAAAGCGCGCATAAGTGAAGAGTCTCAGGCATTGGCTGATTTATCCGCTGAGTTTGATGAAAAGAGGAAGACGGAGGCTGACGTGCGTGAGCAGCTGGAGAATATTCGAAGTGAAATTAGTACGTTTGATTCGTCAGAACTCGAGGCTGCGAGAACGTATAGAGAGCAGATGCTTGAACAGTACCACTCATTAAACTCTGAATTGCGAAGCAACGAAAATCACAAGAAGGATTTGGTTAAGCGGTTGGAGGAAATAAGGGAAAGGATTGATCTGGCTCAGCAGAAGATCGAGCGCATGCAAAAAATAGTGAAAATAGCAGAGATTATCGATGGGATACGTGATGCTTATCGGGGAATCCAGCCGAAACTGCGAAGCGAATTTGTCAAGGTTCTTAGGAACTTTGTTCAACAGGTTCTCGATGGCCTCGTAGGTGGGGAGGGTCCATTGCTGAATGTTTTGATTGATGAAACCTATACACCATACGTGTCAAGTGAAAGCGGCGCCGAAAGAGAAGCTTCAAATCTATCAGGTGGAGAAAGGACTCTGCTTGCTTTTGCATATCGTTTAGGGTTGGGTCAGCTTATCATGCAGTCGAGAACGGGGCATGGTTTGAGCATGCTTATGCTTGATGAACCAACTGAAAGCCTCGGCAGAGAAGATGGTTCGATTGACCGTTTGGCTGAAGCAATATCCAGATTCAGGGCTGTGGAGCAGATAATTGCGGTGACGCATAGTGAAGCTTTTGCGGAAAAAGCTGAGCATGTTATAAGATTAGAGAAAGAGGCTGGAGTCAGCAAAGTCTCAGTTGAGAGATAGCACTTGATTTGCTTTCATCGGCGATGACGCTTTCCAGAACGCCGATATTCTCGATTTCCACTTTCACTCTGTCGCCTGCCTGCAAGAACTTGGGAAACGGTTTCCATGCGAAGCCAACGCCTGCAGGCGTGCCTGTAGCAATGATATCACATGGTTCTAACGTCATCACTCGGCTGAGGTGATGTACTATTTCTTGTACGTTGAAAACCATGTTTGCTGTAGTCGAGTTTTGGCGGAGTTCACCATTCACCCATGTGCGAATGTACAAGTTGGATGTGTCTTGAAGCTGATTGCGTGTGAGTATGCATGGTCCGATGGGCGCGAATGTGTCGAAGCTTTTTCCTCTGGTCCATTGTTTGTCTTTGAATTGGATGTCTCTGGCTGAAACGTCGTTCATGATTGTGTAGCCGAAAATGCATGATTCTGCATCTGAAACTGAAACATTCCTGCAGTTCTTGCCCATTACGATTACAAGTTCAGCTTCGTAGTCAAGTTGATGGACAAAACTTGGTTTGATTATGCTTTCATTTGGACCGATTATCGCTGTGTGTGGCTTCATGAAAATTATCGGTTCATCTGATATAGTTGCATTTTGTTCCTTTGCATGGTCTCGGTAGTTTAAACCCAAGCAGATGATTTTTGGTGGAATAACTATTGGAGCTAGGAGCTTCGCACTCTTAAGAGGGATTGAGTGTGAGGCTGAGTCTTTTTCAGTCATTTCGGCGATAATCTGCTCAACTTTTTCGACTGCCGTATTTCCGAGAGCCACGAAGCCTTCGAGCTTTTCAGGCAGTTTTTGATTCGAACGTTTCGCTAGTTCAGGCAGGCATACGATTTTGTCCTTTTCTAAGATGCCGTAGTAGTTTTTCGCTTCCTTGCTGTAGCGAACAAATTTCACTATTGAACCCCATCCCTTAAGCTGGAATGACTCCTAGAGTAGTTACTTCGATGCCTTTTCTTTTCAGCTCGTGGATGAAGGGGTTTATGCCTACTGAATCGCTTGCGATGTGTCCTGTGACTATCAGGTTTCCGATGCCGTCGGCTCTCAGCTTCTCTAAGTCTCCGTAGCTTACGTGAATGTATATGACGGTGCCGATGCCATGTTTGAAGTATGCTTTGGCGATTTCGTAGCCGCCGTTTGTTCCAGCGCCATGCGACACGACAACTTTTCCAGCATGGCTCTTTGGGGTGCCCATTCTGATCTTGATTTTGGTAGTTGCGTTTTTGAATTCAGGCAACTCTTCCAATGCGGAAACCACTTGCTGGGCAGTTGAGTTCTTATTTGTCTTGCGGCTGATTTGCTCGGTCATAATTTTTCTGCCGATTTCATCCAGCGGTGTGTGAATATTCAGAAAGGGCATTTTCAACAGTTTTGCAGCGTCAATGGCGTGACTGTAGTTTCTTGTGTGATTTTCCAATTCAAGTTGCTCAAGCTTCTTCTGAACAGCCTGCTGCGCTTCTGTTTTGGGGATTCCAGCCGCGATCATTTGCTGGATATGTCGTTTAAAGACTTCATGAAAATCTGTGATTGCTGTTCCACCAATCGGGTGATGTGCGATTACAGCATTGCATCCAAGTTGTTTGGCAAGCAGAAGTTCCGAGACTCCAGCGTCGATGCCGAACAATACTTTTTTGATTTTTCCGCCGCTCACGTAGATGGAGCTGTCTTCAGGGACTGTTTTCAATCCAGCAAGTTCTAGAGACAATTTCATAATCTCTTTTGTGTTCATTGAGGTCAACCTTCAAGTTTGAGGAAGCTTCTGAGCTAGTTGCTTTTATGAACAAGTAGCGTATAAACTTGCACAAGGTCGTTTGATTGAAGGTTATTGAGGACAGTTCGCTACATGCTAAAGCTAGAAAGGTAGCTTTGTCAGAGGGCATAGTAGCTGGTACAGTGTTCGGAACCGCTGCAGTTCTGATCAGGTTCTTGCCGGACAGCGACGCTTTCTATATAGCTTTCTGGCGTTTGGTCTTTGCCTGTTTGGCTTTAGGTGGGATACTGGTTGTCGGTCGGAAACCTTTAGGCTTTCGTCTTTTGAGAAAAAATCTAAAAGAACTCTTGGTGTTGGGCTTCTTTCTAGGTCTTCATTTCATATTCTTCGTGTCTGCCGTAAAAGACACGACAATACTAAACGCGACAGTTTTTGTCAACACTAGCCCAATCTTCTCAGTTTTCGTTTCAAGTTTTCTGTTCAAGCTCAAGCCATCGCGTTTCGCAGTTTTGGGACTTGTGATAGCATTTGCCGGCATGTGCACTATTGCATATGCGGAAACTGCAACTAGCCAAGTTAATGTTGCTGCGAGTCTAAAGGGAGATCTTGAGGCTTTGATGGCGGCATTCGTTGAGTCGTTCTATTTGAGCTATGGCAAGAACGTGCGGAGCCGAATGAACATACTTCACATAATGTTACCCGTATACTTTTTTGCTGCGATTTTCATCGGGATCCTAAGTGTAGCAACACCTGCAAGGGTTTACGCATTACCTACAACAACTCAATCCTTGTTACCTTTGATCGGTTTGGGAGTGCTTCCAACAGCAACTGCACACACTTTGTACTTCTCATCATTGTCTGGTCTGAAATCGTTTGAAACCGCAACGATGGCATTGCTCGAACCGATCGGCGCAACAATATTGGGCATAGCATTGTTTCAAGAGATACCTAAACCGTTGTTTGCGTTTGGTGCTGGGCTGATATTGTTGGGGATAGTCTTTATTGTTGCGCGAGGAGAATAGCTGGTTTTGATGTTGACAGAAATAGCCGAGGTTATTCTTCTTCTTTTATTGGTTTCTTTCTTATGACGAGGGCGTTTTCTTTTCCGCCTATGATTCTGTAGTATTCTTTCAATTCTTGCTTGTGCAGGAATTTGCGTAGAAGTACGCGTAGGTATGTTCTTGAAATTGGTTTTTCCTCGCTTTTCACGATGATGTCGTCCGTCAATATGTTGGCTTCAACCTTTGTCTGTTCTTTCAGAAAGTCTGCTAATTCCTTGATTAGGTCGCTGCCTTCATCTTTGAGTTGGGCAATGTTTACTTTTGTTTCTGCCATGTTTTGTCACCTATTTTCTGATCATTATGATTCTGACTTGGTCAGATACGTCTTCGCATGAGTCTGCGATTTGCTCTATTGCTTCGAAAAGCTGGCTTATTAACACTGCTACGCCTGCTCTTGGCAGTTCTTCTTTTCCGATGAGGATTCGGGCTTTTTCATGTATGTCATCAACTTTCTCTTCGCTTCTTTCGACGACGTCGGCGGCTTGAAGTGCTTCTTCAGGTTTTGTCATCATTTTGTTGACGCATTTTTGAGCGAAGGCTGTGCATTCCTTGACGTTCTTAACCATCTCGATCAGTGTGTCTTTTATTGGTTTGGGCACGTGTTCGAGTGGGACGGCACCTAGCACTCGCGTGGATTCTCTGCCCCAGTCTGCTATCATATCCACTCTTTTTACCAGTTCCATCAAATCCTCTCTGTCTATTGGTGAAAGCTCACCTTTGGAAACGTCGTCCATGACTTTTCTGCGCAGTACATCTGCTTCTCTTTCGCTGCTTGTTATTCTGTCTATGCTTTGTTTCTTTTCTTTCTCATTCTGGTTTACGGCTGCGTTCACAGCTTTCTCCAAGTCCTCGATTATCCCTGTTGTCAGAGCGAGGTGCTGCTGCACTGTGGTTAATGCTTTAGTTTCTCTTCGTTTTTGAAACCATTTTATTAACTCACTCACTTGAGGTTGCCTCCTTTAGACCTTCATCTGGATACTTGAATATGTGGGTTTTCTCTGATGGAAAGCCAACATTTACTTTGTCACCCATATTAAACCATTTTCCAATCATGGAAGGCTTAACAATAACGATTAAATCCTGATTTTCCAGTCTGATCTCGTATCGTATGTTTGTTCCTTCAAAAGTCACTCTTTCCACTGAGCCTCGGATCAAGTTATCGTTTCTTTCTGCTTCTTTCTCGATCATCAAAGCTTCAGGCCTTACGGCTAGTATCACTTTTTCACCAGGTTTCGCTACTGCGTCGTGAGCTTCGATCTTCAGTCCGCCGCGGAGCTCTACAGAAGCCTCTTTGCCGCTGATGCTTGATACATAGCCCTCCAGAAAGTTTGATTCTCCGATGAAGTGAGCGACAAAAACATTCTCAGGATACATATAAAGCTCCTGCGGTGTTCCGACTTGTATGATTTTGCCTTTTTTCATCACTGCGATTCTGTCCGAGATCGCCATTGCTTCAGATTGATCATGGGTAACGTGAATCGCGGTCAGTCCGAGATCTTTTGCCATCTTCCTTATGTCATATCTCAATTCATTTCTCACTTTCGCGTCCAACTGTCCCAGTGGCTCGTCTAGGAGCAGCAGTTTGGCCCCTGCGGCCAGTGCTCTGGCGACGGCTATTCTCTGCATCATTCCGCCGCTGAGCTCGCTTGGATAGGCGTCCAATCGCTCGTGCAGTTTGACCATTTCCAGCACTTCGTGTCCGATTGTTTCTGCCTTTTTCATGTCGAAGCCTTTCACTCTTGGACCGTAAGTCACGTTGTTCCAGGCGTTCATGTGTGGGAAAAGGGCAAAAGTTTGGAAGACAAATCCTATGTCTCTGTCTTCTGGCGGGACGTCATTTACAAGTCTGTCTTCTATGTAGATTTCGCCTTCGTCCGGCATTATGAGTCCTGCGATTAGTCTCAGCAAAGTTGTTTTTCCACATCCGCTGGGACCCAGCAGGGAGAAGTATTCTTCGTCATGGATGTGAAGGCTTACGTTGTTGACGGCAACCAGTTTGCCGAAGCGTTTTGTCACGTTAACTATGCGAACGTCAGGCATTGGTCAGAACCCCCTACGTCTCGGAAAACGTTGTTGTGAAGCTAGTGCATAGCTGGTCGTGTGTATATTAAGCATGCTAGTATCTTCCTTTTCCCCTCACGATGAGTCTGAGGACAAGCAGTATTGCGAAAGAAAACAGTATCAGGAAGCCGCAGCCTAGCCCAATTTCCATCGGTGTGGCTGGTGGCGGTAAGATCGTAGGCTTGACCCAGTTGACGATGACGACTGGCGCTGTTTTCAGGGCGCTTGATACAGCCACGGTTGCCCCTGTCTCACTTATGCTTCTCGTAAAGACCATTATCGCACCTGAAAACACAGAGTACTTGGTTAATGGCAGAATTATGGTTCTGAAAACCCCTAACGGTTTGGCTCCAAGCGTTCTTGAGGCTTCCTCCATATCAACACTTATCCTTTCAATGGCTGCGGCTGTAGCTCTCACAAAATACGGATAAGTTATCGCCAAATGAGCAAAAATCAAAAGCCAAATTTCGGGTATGAAAGCAAAGTTCTGCTTCCAGAAAATGGCAAGAGAAACACCTAGAGCAATTGAGGGAACGATCAGCGGCACGTTGACAAGCAAATCCAATATTGCAGAGGGCATTTTTCCGAGCTTTCTTCTGGCGACAATAACAGCCATTGGTAGACCGATGATGACGTTAAGCACAGTGACTATGGCGCCTAAGGCATATGAGAGAGTGAGTCCTTGCCAGTACTGTCCCCATACTCCCGTTCCTGAGATAGCATTGGATAGGGTAGGAGTGAAGACTGCGCTGAATGCTGGCAATGCGACATAAAGCGATGGGATAAGCACGATCAGAAGAAAGATAACAAGCGTTGCTCCATTTCTCGTGGATGTCGCTTTTGAATAGCTCAGTTTTCTCTCGAAAGTGGGCCAGACTTGTTTTCCAGGCATTCTTAGCCTTGCTCCAATCACTCGGATTGCAAGAAAAATAGCCAATGAGACCACTATGAGTATGAAGCTGGCAAAGACTATTGCGCCTTCGTATGTTGCTTAAGGGATCAGTCCAGCTGTAAAGTCGGTTTTCATGTTTTGAATGAATACTGGTCCGTTTTCGAAGACTCCTGCGACCAAAAGTGTGGCGCCAGTTTCCGAAATTGATCTTGAAAATGCCAGCACGAAAGCAGCTATCAGCGAGGGCTTTATGATAGGAAATGTGACTGTTCTTCCTGCAGTTAATGGCGGCGCGCCGAGAGTTCTTGAAGCGTTTTCAAACTCTCTTTTGTAGTCAAGTAATGCTCCTACGACTACCCTGACAACCACAGGATAGGAAAAAGTGAAATGAAGTAGCATAACTAGAAGCCAGCCTTGCGACACTAGCGAGCTTCCGAAAAAAGAGGAAACGTCTTTTGATCCGCTCCAAAAAAGAAGCAGTGAATAGCCTAGTGCGGCTGTTGGCACGATGAATGGGATGTCAGCTAACGTGTCGAGCACGTTTAGCCATTTAGATTTTCCGCGCGCTATGAGCCACGCCATTGGGATTCCGGTTGCAACATCGAGAGCTGAGACGAGCAAGGCTATTATGAACGAGTTTCTGATGGCATCTAGTGCCCGGTTCATAAGGTCCGGTTGTTCTATAATCTGTTGCATTGTGTTCCATTTAATTATAATTCCAAGAATGGGTGGCAAGAGGATCAAGGAGAAAAACACGATTACGGCAGCAAGGTAGACGGAATATCTTATGGATTTTCTCGAAGAAAGTCTGTCTAAGGTTTCGCGGATTCCGAGTTTTGGCAACAATCTTTCCGCCTAAGCTCACTTTTGTCAGGTAATGTTCTCTTCTCCTTCGTGCTCTATGCTGATAAGTTTTCTTATGAAGAGTTGTCAGTTCGCCCGTCGAGTCATATCACTGCTTGTAGCTCTTGACTCTTTGCGTCATCATCCGAGCAAAATTGAGTCATTAAGAGGCTTAAGGCTTTTGCGATGCAGTTACTGTCTGCGCGCTAGATTGACACGAAATATGTGATAAGCAGAATTATCCCCGCCATTATCAGGATCAATGCAGTTCGTGTGAAGCCCTTCGGCTTCCAAGCGTCTCTTCTGAAGATCTCTGAGGGTCCAATGACATCATTGTCGAAGGCTTTGGCTGCTGATGCAAGAAGGGCTGCTTGTTGGCTTCTGCGGCTTATGCCTCCTGATCCTAGAAATATCAGAACACCAGCCAGAATTACCATGAGTCCTTCGAAGAAGATCATGTCTGTTGCGGAAATATCGGCGCGTGAAGTCAGGTAAGGCTGTGTGGAGAAAAGCCAGAAAGTGACCTCGTAGATGGCGAAGGCTACTATTAGAGAAGCTGCAACTAACAAGCTGATGGTTCGGATTGCTGTTGTGTTCATCTGCTTCAAATTATCAGGTGATACCTCGGGTGTAAAAAGTTTTCTTCTAACTGACGAGGGCAGCCGTCTTCACGATTTGTTTTAAAGCTTGAATGCTTTTGAAATAGAATAATGGTTGCTAAGGTGGTTCTTGTGGACGTGATTGAAGCCATTAAAGAGCGAAGAAGCATAAGAGCTTTCAAAACCCGAAAAGTCTCTGACGAGATTGTGGAAAAACTGCTCGATGCTGCTCGGTTTGCGCCTTCAGCGGGCAATATTCAACCATGGGAATTCGTGGTTATCAGAAATGCAGAAATGAAGAAGAGGCTTAGTGAAGCAGCTTTTGGGCAGTCACTTATTGAAGAGGCTTCGGTCGTGATTGTTGTCTGTGCAAATGAGGTCAGTTCTGCTAAAGGTTATGGTTTGCGAGGCAAATCGCTTTACTGCATACAAGACACTGCTGCCGCCACGCAAAACATCCTTCTCGCTGCTTATTCTCTGGGTTTAGGTACCTGTTGGATTGGAGCATTCAATGAGCAAGAAGTGGCAAGAGTTGTGAAGACTCCGGAAAGAGTGAGACCAACAGCGATAATTCTCGTAGGCTATCCTGATGAGACTCCTTCGCCACGAAATATGAGATCTGTGAGTCAGATAATTCATTATGAAACATTTTAATATCAACAGAAATGAACTCTATTCGTGAGGCTTTGATTATTGCTATATGCTGAGATTGCCGAAGCTTATGAAAAAATCGAGGCTACTACAAAACGACTGGAAATGACTGATCTGCTGGTGGGCCTTCTTAAGAGAACGCCAGAAGACGTAATTGACAAAGTTGTGTACTTGACTCAAGGTAAGTTATACCCTGATTTCTACGGCCTCGAAACAGGTTTTGCCGAAAAACTTGCATTGAAAGCGCTTGTCAGAGCCTCGGGCAGACAGGAAAACGAAATAGAAGAAGATCTGAAGAAGACAGGCGACATCGGTGAAGCGGCTCAAAACGCGCTCGGTAAGAAGAAGCAAGTCACGTTTGGCGGACAGGCACTGACGGTGGAAAAGGTTTATGAAAGATTAGACAAGATGGCAAGAGCTTCAGGTTCAGGGGCTGTAGAAGCCAAGAGCGCTTTATTGGCTGGGCTTTTGGCAGAGGCGACTCCGATGGAAGCAAAATACATTATGAGAACTGTCACGGGAAATTTGCGTTTGGGAATTGCAGACATGACTGTGCTTGATGCGTTGGCAATTGCTTATGGAGGTGGAAAGGACGCTCGTGAGCTTATAGAACGAGCGTACAACATTTCCTCGGATCTCGGCAGAGTTGCCAGAACTGTGGCTCAGAAGGGTCTGGAGGGAATTAAGAAGTTCCAAGTCTTGGTGGGAGAACCGATAAGGCCTATGCTGGCGGAACGACTGTCTACAGCGGAGGAAATTTTGGATAAACTTGGCGGGAAATGTATTGCGGAATACAAGTATGATGGCGAGAGAATAGAAGCTCACAAGAAAGGTGATGAAGTTACTCTTTTTTCAAGGCGTTTAGAGAATATTTCCCAGCAGTACCCTGATGCAATTGAACTTGTTAGGAATCACGTGAAGGCTAAAGATGCGATCGTTGAAGCAGAATGTGTTGCAATTGACGTTGACACTGGTGAAATGCGTCCGTTTCAGGAGCTGATGCATCGCAGAAGAAAATACGAAATCAAGAAGGCGATAGAAGACTATCCTATTTCGTTGCTCATGTTTGAAGCTCTATTCGTTGACGGCAGAGACTTGACTCTTGAGCCATATCCTGTGAGACGGAAAGCCCTTGAAAGAACGATAAAGCTAGGCAACCGAGTGCAAGTTGCTCAACACATTGTCACAGACAAACCTAAGGAGCTGGAGAAATTCTTTCTCCAAGCCATAGAAGATGGCTGCGAAGGATTAGTATGCAAGTCAATCGCAAAAGATTCTGTGTATCAAGCTGGAGCCCGCGGCTGGCTTTGGATAAAATACAAGCGAGACTACAAGAGCGAAATGACTGACACCGTCGACCTCGTTGTGGTTGGAGCTTTCTATGGAAGAGGAAAGCGAGCTGGAACCTATGGAGCGTTACTGTTGGCTTCTTACAACCCCGAAACAGACACTTTTGAGACGGTGACAAAATGCGGAACAGGCTTCACTGACGAAGACTTGGCGAAACTGCCTAAAATGTTGGAAAAGCAAGTAATTGCACACAGGCATGCGAGGGTGCGATCTTTGTTTGAGGCTGATATCTGGTTTGAACCAGCAGCCGTGCTTGAAATTTTGGGTGCAGAAATAACTTTAAGCCCGATTCACACCTGCGCCATGGATTCGATCAGAAAGGGCAGTGGCTTGGCAATTCGTTTTCCGCGCTTTACAGGAAATTACAGAGTTGACAAGGCTGCTGAGGACGCTACAACGGCAAACGAGATTGTAGAAATGTATCAGAAACAGTTGAAGAAGATCAGAGAGACCTGATTCTTCAGTTGCCGCCTACTTCTTTGGGTATAGGTGACAGGCTACATAGTGCCCTTCGCCAATGTCGATCAGCGGAGGTTCCTTTTGACGGCAAATGTCCCCTATGTAAGATGGACAGCGTGTGTGGAATCTGCATCCTGACGGTGGGTTTACTGGGCTTGGGATTTCCCCTTTGAGGACAGATTCACTGCGCTGGACTGACGGGTCGGGTACTGGCACAGCTATGAGCAAAGCGTTTGTATAGGGATGCAGGGGCTCGTTGATGACTTGATCGGCGTCGCCTTTTTCCATAATCTTGCCCAGATACATCACTGCAATTCTGTCGCAAAGGTGTCTTGCCAATGCCAAGTCATGCGTGATGTAAAGGAAAGCCGTGTTGTGTCTCTCTTTCAAAGCCAGCATTAAGTCTAATATTTCTGCTCTGATAGAAACATCCAGCATTGAAACTGGTTCGTCAGCAACCACGAATTCGGGATTCAACACGAAGGCTCTTGCAACAGCAACTCTCTGTCTCTGTCCACCACTCAATTCGTGTGGATATCGGAAAAAGAATTCGTCTGCTGGATGCAGTTCTACGTCTTCCAAAGCTTTCTTAACAAGTTCCTCGACTTCTTGGGGTCTTTTTTGCTCCAGTATTCTTACGGGTTCTGCTACGATATCGCCGACGGTCATTCTTGGGTTGAGAGATGAGTAGGGATCTTGAAATACAATCTGCATTTTGCGCCTAAGCGCTCTCATCTGGTTTTCGTCCAGCTTGGTTATTTCCTTGTCGTGGAAGAAGATTTTTCCGTCCGTAGGCTCTATTAATCTAATGAGTAATCTTCCTGTGGTTGTTTTGCCGCTTCCGCTTTCTCCTACGAGTCCTACGATTTCGCCTCTGTGTATGTCGATGTCTATTCCGTCAACGGCGTGGACAGCAAGCATTTCTTTGGATACGAGTGATTTGAAGAATCCTGTTTTCAGCAGGAACCATTTTTTCAGTTTTTCCCCTTTAACGAGTGGTTCTGTCATATCATCACCTTACTTGTTTACGAGGTGGCATGCTACATAACGTCCCTTTTTGTCTGGTATAAGTTCTGGGTCTTTCTTTGTGCAGATATCCATGGCATACTTACATCTTGGATGGAATCTGCAGCCAGACGGTGGGTTAAGCAGATCTGGTGGAAATCCGGGGATCGCTTTCATGCGAGTTTTCTGTGCCTTTATGTTTGGAAAAGCCGCGATCAAACCTATCGTGTAGGGATGCAATGGTTCACGAAAGATTTCGTAAACACTCCCATACTCAGCGATTTTTCCAGCGTACATAATTGCGGTTTTCTCACATGTCTCTGCAATGATTGACAGATCGTGCGTGATCATAATCATGGACAGATTCAGGTTCTTTTTCAGCTCTCTGAGAAGCTTGAGAATCTGTGCCTGAACCATCACGTCCAAAGCTGTTCCTGGCTCATCTGCAATTAACACTGCAGGGTTGCATGAAATTGCCATGGCGATAAGTGCTCGCTGTTTCATTCCGCCACTGAATTCATGTGGATAGTTGTTCAGTCGACCGGGTTCTATTCCAACCAGTTCCAGTAATTTTTTGGCTCTGGCGACTGCCTCTTGCTTCTTCATGTCTTCATGTAGAGTTATTGCTTCAATCAGCTGGTCGCCAATCTTGTACACTGGGTTGAAGGCATTCATAGCACCTTGGAATACAATTGAGATGCCTTTCCAGCGTATGTCCTTGCGGAACTTGTCCTCAGACATCTTTAATATTTCGTTGCCCGAAAATAATATCTCTCCGCCTACTATTTCTCCGTTTGAAGGCAGGATTCTGAGGATGCTCAGTGCGGTTGTGGTTTTTCCGCATCCTGATTCACCTGCCAATCCTATGGCTTCGCCTTTTTCTATTTCAAAAGATATGTCGTCAACTGCTTTCACATAGCCTCGCATTATCTTAAAGTAAGTTTTTAAGTGCTTTACTTCCAATAAAGCCATTTTCTCCCCACATTCTTGCACTCGATTCTTCCATTTTTGGAAATCTTGAGTAAGTTGTTCAAGTCTCCGCTATTTAAGTCTTCGTGGAGAAGCCCGCAAAGGCTTAAATATAAATTTCTGACCCAAATTTTGTTCGGAGGAGTAATCATGGGATTGAAAACCTATTTGATAAAGAAGGTTATTTACTTGCTGATACTCGTCTATTTCGTTATCACGTTGAATTTCGTCATTTTCATGTTGATGCCAGGTGATCCGACAGCTGTTTTTGCACAGGCTGCCCGTTTAAATAGTGCAGAGGCATTGGCGCAGGTTCGAGCGCGTTTTGGGCTTAACGAATCTATGGCTGTTAGATATTTTAAGTATGTTGGTAACATGGTCACGTTCTACTTTGGCTATTCATATTACACAGGCAAGCTGGTTTCTGGAGAATTGGTAAGTAGACTGACGAATACTTTGATGCTTGTGGGGCTTTCCACAATTTTCTCGATACTGCTTGGAACTATATTGGGAGTGATTGCCGCTGCAAAGAGAGGAAAGTGGTTTGACAGTGTTTCTGTAACTCTTTCTCTTGTGACGTTCTCGCTTCCATCGTTCTGGATAGGTATGCTGCTTCTGTTAATATTCTACACGTGGCTCGGCTGGTTCCCTAACGCGGGAACTGTTCCTCCTGATTGGTCGTTTAATCCGCCTGCAAACATCTTGGTCGAAATACAGGGCAGAATAATGCACCTGTTCCTGCCAGTTCTGACTCTTACACTGTTCCAATACGGTGGCTATCTGTTGCTTACGAGGGCAACGATGCTGGATGCTTTGACTGAGGATTATATCGTCACGGCTAGAGCTAAGGGAGCGAAGGAGAGAACGATTTTGTTCAAACATGCTTTGAGAAATGCGTCTTTGCCTTTGATAACGAACATAGCCATCTCCTTTGGTTTCATGCTCAGTGGCGCAATCATTACTGAGCAAGTGTTCACTATTCCGGGACTTGGTCTCTGGCTTTGGAATGCGATAGCGTTTGTTGATTATCCTGTGCTTATGGCGATGTTCTACGTAATTGCGTTGTGTGTCATTGGGGCCAACTTCATATCAGACTTGCTGTATGGTGTCGTTGATCCAAGGATAAGGTATGGGTAGGAGGCATGCGTTGTGGCAACCAGGCAGGAAAGAATAAGCTTTGACTTGAAGAGATTCTTCGGTTTCTTTAAATCCATGATTTCGGAGCCTCGAGGGGTTCTGGGTGTTGGAATAATCGTTTTCTTCATTGTTCTCGCTTCATCTGCGCCTTTGCTTACTCCTTTTAATCCTACTGCGGATCGCTATCTCGCAGGTGACTATGCGGCTCCTATCTGGATTAGGTCTCTCCCTGGGAATGGTGTTCGTAGTGAGAATCAATTCTTGTTGAATGATTCGTCTGCGGATTTTGATACAAGTTCGACTATTGTTAATGGAACTGAATGGAACATTACGACAAGTGATAGCAAGCTGAGTGTTGTCTATTGTTCGAATATTGGTGACCCAAAGAGTGGCCCAGGTTGTCTTGCCATCGAGTATCATAGAAAGGCTGGGGAAACTGCGAAGGTTGTTGATGCTTCGCTTGAGAAAGAGTTTACTTATTTGTATGTTGATCCTCCTAAGCGATTCACTGGTAACTATAGCTTTCTTGTGACTGGAGTTGAAGATTTGCAGGAGATTCAGGTGCAGGTTTATATTAATAGGGAAGACTTTAATGGCACGGTTGATAGTTACCTGCTCAGCACATATAAGACGTCAGTTTCGTTAACGGACTGGAAAATTCCGCTTGACATAGACTCGTACGCCACTGCGGTCAGAAACTTGTTTTCTGGTGTTCAGGATCCTGCGAGGATGATTTTCAACACTGCCTTGCAGAACACTACTGCTGGTGCTGTTTATGTTTACAAGGTTAAGCTGAGCTTTGTTGACAATGACCCCACAAAGAATATTGATACTTATGCGTACTTGGACGGCGTTAGCCTGAAGATGTATGGAACTGCTTTTGGCTGGTTGGGAACTGATCAGCTTGGTAGAGACATTTTCTCACAGCTGGTATATGGCGCTAGAATATCTTTGCTCGTTGGGCTCTTGTCTGCCGTGTTAAGTGTGGTTATCGGGCTTTTCATCGGGGTAGTTGCTGGTTATGTGGGTTCGGTTGTTGATGAGTTTCTGATGAGGTTCACAGATATGCTTCTGGTCTTGCCTAACCTTCCGTTGCTCTTGGTTCTCATTGCGGTGTTGGGTCCGTCAATGTGGAATCTTATTCTGTTGATAGGTGTTCTTGGTTGGATGGGGTTTGCAAGAGTTGTCCGTTCGCAGACGCTAAGTTTGAAGGAGAGACCGTTTGTGGAGGCGGCTAAGGCTGTTGGTGCGCGTCGGCTGTACGTCATTATGAGGCACATTGTTCCGAACGTTATGTCTCTGGTTTATGTTACTTTGGCTTTGTCAGTTCCCAGCGCCATAATCGCAGAGGCTGCTTTGAGTTTCCTAGGACTATTTGACCCAACGGTTATGTCTTGGGGAAGAATGCTTCATGATTCGATGGCTGTTGAGAAGAGTGTAGAGAAATGGTGGTGGATAGTGCCTCCAGGCATATGCATTGCAGTGCTTTCACTGTCTTTCATTTTGATTGGCTATGCTATTGACGATATCTTGAACCCGAAACTTAGACAACGTCGCTGATTTCGGGTACTACTTCTATTTTTTCTCCGATTCCGCCGCCTACTATTCCGGCTATTAGGCATAGAACCCAGACACCTGGGAAAGTGCTTCTCATGATCATGTTGATGGCCATTCCTGCGACGAGGTCAATTGCCATGGAGCCTGATGCCAGTTTGCCGGCTAGGGCAGGCAGTATGCCCATGATGAATATCATTATTCCTAGTGATAGTGGAAGGACTATGATGTAGCTTAAGATTATGTCTTTGAGGTCTATTATGACTGCTCCGCTTAACATGCTGACAAGGAGTAGGAGTACGTAGTGGTACCATTCTAGGGAGGGGCCGGTATAGAGCACTTGTAGGATTATTGACGAAATTGCAAGTGACCAGCCGAGTGCGATTAACAGAGTTCTGATGTTCATTGTTCTGATTTATGCCAGACCTTATATTTGACTTTTTACTGTTTGATAATGGGAACGTGAAATGCGTAAGGCGAATTGGTCGAAGATAGCTGTTTATTGTTTTTGGATAGTTGTTTTGGGGTCATTTGTGACGTTGGTGCCTGCTACGGCCAACTATTTGGAGTTTTGGGCTGCTTTGGGTCACTTGTACTTGAGAGTTGACTCGTTCAGTTGGTCTAATTTGACAGTTGATTCTACGTCGACGATTAGTATTGATGCGAATCTTTCGTTGTTTCATAATTCGTCTTATGTGGGTTTAAGATATCATTCTGTGGATATCAAGATATATTATGCTGATACTTTTGATACGTTGTTTGAGAAGAGGTTTTGGTTTTATGAGTTGCCGGTTGCGCCTTTTTCGAGACTGGAATTGTTTATAATTAATGAAACTGTGTCGGATGCGAGGCATTTTCTTGATCTTAAGAGTGAAGGAAAAATGGTTGAATTGTTTTTTGCGACGAGTGTGAATCTTTATTTGTTGGGTCAGTCGACGGCTGATCGAGTGTATATTGAGGATGTTCCGTTAACTGTTTAAGCTTGCGATGAATTCTTGGATTTGCGCCCAAAACTCGGTTTCTAGTGCGTCCAGTTTTTCTTTCTTGTTTGCTCCTTTCATGATTAACAGTCCTCCTATCATGAACTGTGACAAGATTCCGATTTTTATTGATTCTTCGTTTTTGTTTGTGGGTGCAAAGTCTATTGTGGTTCCGTTTGTGGTTCTTTTGACTTCGATCGTGAACGGTTGTCTGACTTCCGTCTCCATTGTGGGGATTGCTAAGGTTTTGAATTGTGACTCGCCATTGGACGCTGTGGTTTTCACGTTGAATCTCTTTCTTCTGAGAAATTCCTCTATGCTATTGATGAGGAGTTTTAGGTTTTCGATTTTTTTTGCCCACTCGTATTGCATTTTGTTTCAAATACGTCAAAGAATTTCGCTTCTATATATTCTTTTGTTGAGTTTTTTGGATAGAACTTTGTTCCGTAACGCTTAAATTAGCGCTAAATCAATAGTTTTATCGCCGAAATATATATGGAGAATGGAAAAATGAAGGAGAAAACTTTTGCCTTATCAGTGATTTTAGTGGCTTTCATGACCTTTGGACTTGTGTCTGCTGTATTCGCAGCAGCACAGACGCCAGATATGCAGATACACATCTATTTGGACCCTGACACAGAAAACAGTGCGCTGCAGGCCGGAACAATTGATCTTAACGACTGGCCTTTGACAAAGGACTGGATTGATTCGTGGGCTTTGATGCCTACAACTATCAATCTGCGTGACTATGTCGAAATGGGTATGATGGAGGTTGACATCAACAACCAGGCATGGCCTACAGGTGACAGTGGCAGCAAATTCTATAATCCTGCGCGACCCGAGTCGGTTAAAGCTGTTGAGTTCAGGAAGGCAGTTGCATGCCTCTTGGACAGAGATAAGATTGTTACCGACGTTTTGAAGGGTATGGGCTTTAGGATGGATGTTCCATTGCCACCGTTCCAGAGTGCCTACATGGACATGGTTAACTACAGTCTGTCAGGCTACGTTTACAACTATGACAAAACGAGAGCTGAAACCATATTGGACGCTGCTGGCTTCACGATCAACCCGCTCTCTGGCATCAGAATAGATCCAGTTAAGGGTGGAGATTTGCAGCCAGTTAAATTCTACATCAGACAAGACGACCCGAACAGACGAGCTGCCGGTGAAATGTTGGTTGCGGAACTCTTAGCTGAGGGTATCCCTGTCAACGCAATTATCACCGAGAAGACTGTCTGTTACAAGAACGTGATGGTCTTGTATGACTACAACTTGTATACAGGCGGTTGGAGCTTGAGCACAATTCCAGACCAGTATCACGACCTCTACGCAAGCTTTACCTACTATGGTCCAAGCATTGGCTGGAGCCAGAACTATCCAGGCTTCTGCAACAATGAATTCGACACTTGGGCTTTGAAGGTGAAGTATCCAGACACAATCCCTGACGCTATAACAGCTGCGAAGAGCGCTGGCTATCTGTTCCTCAAATACTGCGCGATTGTTCCAATGTACTGTTCTAAGGCTGTTAAGGCCTATAGAACTTACTCCACTTATGGTTGGGCAGGACTGATCAACAATGCTGGCTACGGTATTGACAACTATTGGACGTTCCTGAACATGTACCAAGTGGGCACTGGAGGCGACAGCAGGATTGACTGGGGCTTCAAGAGTGACATTGAGCAGCTGAACCAAGTTAGCTCTGAGTGGCTGTGGGACCAGAACGTCCTCGGCTTGATATACGAGAGCCTGATCGGTACTAACCCGTTCAACTTGGCTCCATCAGAGTTCTTCTTGGCTTCAGCCGGCACAACTGGCACTTGGGACGCCACCGGCGTTGGAGGAACCAACCCTGCAACATTCGCCAACTTCACGTTGAGAAGTGGTGTCCTCTGGCACAACTCTACTGGTAACCCACGTCGTACGTTTGTAGCAAGCGACGTTCAATTCAGCTTTGACTATCAGAAAGCATGTGGTCCAGGCATTGCGTGGAACTATCCATCGCTAGCGTCTTATGACCACTGCGTCGTATATGACAACACGCATGTTGCAATCTTCTATAAGCAGAAGAGTGCATGGGCTTATCAGTGGGCAGGTGGACTGCCAATTATCAACCCAGACACTTGGAGTCTTGTTGGACCAGGAATGGCTACAAAGAACTACAACCCACAGACGACAGACTTAAACCTAGACGGAGTAATTGACTTGAAAGAGGATGGTACAGGCGCTTGGATGTTCGACACTTACAACCAGGGCAACTGGGTGACGCTGAAGGCTGATCCATCATACTACTTGTCGTCCGTTTTCGTTGCATCAAGACTTGCAGACATGTTCCATATTGGTGCTGGAGATGTTAACAGAGATGGTTCTGTTAACATTTTGGACTTGAGCTACATGGCTAGGTCGCTGGGCAGAACAACCGGTGACACACATGGCCAAGGCTGGTACCAATACAACGTGGACTGCGACTTGAACGGCGATGGCACAGTCAACTACTTGGACTTAGGCGTTACCAGCGCTAACTACGGTAAGACTGCGGGTTAAGGAGGAAGGAGAGGGGAGAACTATGAAGAAAATAATGTTTGTCCTCTTGGCTGCGATCATGTTTAGTAGCATGTTCGTTTATGTCAAGCAGGCTAAAGCCCTATCCAACGGAATGACCTTAGACCCAGTCGAGCTGGTCTACAATCCGCCTTATGGCGGTCCGAACGACTTCTACTGGAACTTGACCATCACTACTACGGACAACGTTGCAGGCTGGGAAGCAACTCTACTGTGGGACGCAGCAGTCGTGAGAGTTCTCGATGCGACATACGGTGACTTCATGACTGGCTACCCAGTAACTGGAGTACCAGCCGTAATTGGCAGCAGCGGAAACCAGATACAATTAGGACAGTACTTTACTGCGCCAGGAACAGTATCAGGTTCTGGTTGGTTGGCTACGATACACTTCACTTTCGTGCTTCCAGGCTACACGCAAATGTACTTCTTGGAAGCGAAAGTGTGGGATGACTCGACACCAAAGAATGAGTACAATCTGTTGCCGCCACTTGGTGACACAGAAATGTACTGCCACGTGTTGAATGATCTTCCGCATCCAGCCTTTGTCTGGTACACTGACGACGGTATTAACCCATGTCCAAAACACGCTTGCTACGATCAAGGCAGGACAACGTACAGTGGCACACCAGTGCACTTCAACGGTAGCTCTAGCTACGACGTTGGCGATGTGTATTGGGATGGAGTCACACACACATGGGCGAAGACCGTTAACTACCCAGACATTGTTGAGTGGATTTGGGATTTCAACGACGGCTACTACAGCAACGACATAAGACTGTACCACGGCACACTCCCGAGAGGAGTCATCATACGTCTTGGTGACCCTGACATCGGTAGAGCGCTTGTCGCGTTCAAGTCTTACGAGAAACACGACAAGACAGTAGTTGCAGACGGCTTCTATGATGGCATCGGGGCAGGACCTGCTCCGGCATGGGAAGGTGTCTACAACGACACTGACCTGAGCGGAAACGTCACAATGGGCGACTTTAGATACGTTACACCATCGATATTCTGGCCTGCACTGGCATCATGTGTGCCAGTAGCACCGATTGATCCAGACTTTGGCAACGCTCTCGTAGCCTTTAAGGCTGACGAGAAGCACACGGATGGAATCATGAGCGAGCCAGGATCATCAGAGGTTGTTGTCCCAGGATATATCAACGGATTGTATGATAACTGGGAACCAATCTACAGAGACAGACAATACAAGGACACTATCTGGACTGACCCAGGCCATGGCATAGTAAAT